>Ga0209344_10000112_pt1 | contig 165239 bp, 172 predicted proteins | sample Cruoilmetagenom6_FD_187293 | JGI IMG/M metagenome (GOLD analysis project Ga0209344, IMG submission 187293) | Oil polluted marine microbial communities from Coal Oil Point, Santa Barbara, California, USA - Santa Barbara Oil Seep Sample 6 (SPAdes)... | ecosystem: Environmental > Aquatic >...
CGATCTCGCCATCGCGACGCCGACAGCGGCGGCGTCGATACTGGTGGCGATGGCTGTGAGAATAGTGCCGAGCGCCGTATTGCGGCGAGGCAAGGCGCCGTCGCCGGAAACTTCGTCAGGCTCGGTGCGCAGGCCCTCGCGGATCATGAGCGTACCGATGGCGGCAAGCAGGACCAGCGCAATCCAGTGGTCGAAGGCCTCGGCATAGGCGGCAAGGCTGTGGGCGAGCCACCAGCCGAGCAGGAACATCAGTCCTTCGCTCAGCCCGAAGACCGAGCCGACGCGTACAGCCTGCAGGGCACTGTGCGTGCGCTGTTGGGCGCCGCGCGCGAGAGCGGCGGCGAAGGCGTCCGTCGAGAGGGCGAGGCAGACGAGGGCGAGAGTCAGCAGTTCATGCATCGCGGAGCGGGTTCCTCAACAGGTCCGCTCCGCGGTGTCATGAAATCGGCCGGGACGCTAGAGGTTGGCGCGCAGCATCCAGGCTGTTTTTTCCGCGATGTCGGCGCGGCGCGTCATCAGATCGACGGTGACAATATCGTTATTGTCCTCGGCGATCTTGAGGCCAGCCTTGGCAGCGCGGCTGATTGCTTCGTGGCCCTTGACGAGATTGGAGAGCATCGCGTCGGCATCCGGCACGCCATTGTCAGGCTTGATGGTCGCATGGGACATCATTTCCGCGGATGAACCGGGCGCGAAATGGCCAAGGGCGCGGATACGTTCGGCGATCTCGTCGAGGGCGGTCCACAGCTCGGTATACTGGGTCATGAACATGTTGTGCAGCGAGTTGAAACGCGGGCCTGTCACGTTCCAGTGGTAACCGTGCGTCTTGACGTAGAGTGCATACGTGTCGCCGAGCAGGACGCGGAGTGCCTGAGCGGACGTTTCACGGGCTTTTTCGTTGAGGCCAATATCAATGGGCATGTCTGTCTCCTGTTTGTGTAATGTCTATACGCAACAAGTGGGTATTCGATCCACGCGATGCCAATCGATACGTAGTCTTACGATTATAGAAGCAATCTATACCAATGCGGCGCGGACGTGCCGATCCGGCAGGGAGAAGAAGGGGCCGGATGAGCACGAAACCTCCAGATGGTGAGCGCGCACTCGCGACTTGCTCATCTTTCCCGCCTAAACCATAGTGTCCGGGGGCTCAAAACCGTGGGTTCCGCGATGAGGTCCGAGGACGCCCGTGCCGATAAAAACTGCGAAAAATTACTCCAGCCAGACCTGGCTCATCACGCCCGACCTGCTCGGCGTGCTCAATAGCGAGGGATATTTCGAAGGGACGAATCCGGCCTGGTTTGCAACGCTCGGATGGCGACCGGAAGATATCGAAAGCCGGCAATTTTTCGATTTCATCCATCCCGACGACATAGCCAAGACGGAAGCCGCGTTTGCAGCGATCCAGAAGGGCCATCCCATCCTCATGTTCGAGAACCGGTACCAGCACAAGGATGGCGGCTATCGGTGGTTGTCATGGAACGCAGTGCCGGAAGGCGACCGGTATTATTGCAGTGCCCGGGACGTCACGCAGGATCACGAAAATCGCCGGGCGCTGTCGAACCGCGAAGAGGAAGCGCGCTTTCGCGAGCAATTCATTGCCGTGCTGGGCCATGACCTGCGCAACCCGCTCAGTGCGGTTGCGTCGGCGATCCGCATCGCATCGCGAGAACCGCAGTCGGATCGTGTCCGGGCCGTGCTGGAATCGGCCAATGGATCAATCATGCGTATGGCCGGACTGATCGACGACCTGATGGATTTTGCGCGTTCGCGGCTCGGAGAGGGGATTGCGATCGACAGGGTGGCAGCCACGTCGCTGGCGGATTCCCTGCGCGTTTCAATCGACGAAATCCGCATGGCAAACCGGGAGGTCGTGATTGAAGATGCGTTCGATTTCGAGGAAAGCCTGCATTGCGACCCGGCCCGCCTGCAACAATTATTGTCCAACCTGCTGGCCAATGCCGTGACGCATGGAGAAGAAAGCCGGCCGATTATCGTTCGGGCCGAGGATGATGCTGGAGACTTCCGGCTGTCGGTGACGAATTTCGGCAAAACGATTCCCGACAATGTCATGGACAGCCTGTTCAAGCCTTTCGTTCGCGGATCTGTCAGCGACTCCCTGCAGGGGCTCGGTCTCGGACTCTTCATCGCGAGCGAGATTGCGCGGGCCCATGGTGGCCGGATTGGCGCGGTGTCCCACGCGGGGCAAACGGTTTTTGAATTCCGGATGCCCCGCTAGGCCTTCCGGCCGCTGGCTGAGCCTATGCCAGGGCGGCGCAGAAGCGCTGGATCCGGCTGAGCGCTTCGGTCAGGGCCTCGGTTGATGTCGCATAGGAAATCCGGAAGGCCGGGGACATGCCGAACGCCGCGCCGAACACGACGGCGACCTTTTCCGTTTCCAGGAGTTCCGTGGCGAAATCCTCGTCCGTCCTGATCACATTGCCGGATGGCGCGGTCTTGCCGATCACACCGGCGCAGGACGGGTAGACATAGAAGGCGCCTTCCGGCGTCGGGCAGTGCAGGCCGGCGCATTTGTTGAGGCCGGCGACAACCATGTCGCGACGCTGCTGGTAGACGGCGCGGCGCTCGGCCATGAAATCCTGCGGCCCGTTGAGTGCTTCGAGCGCGGCATACTGGCTGATCGAGCAGGGGTTGGACGTGGTCTGGCTGATCACCTTGCCCATCGCCTTGATCAGCTTCTCGGGCCCGGCGGCATAGCCGATGCGCCAGCCGGTCATGGCATAGGCCTTGGAGACGCCGTTCATGGTCAGTGTGCGGTCATAGAGGGCAGGCTCGACCTGGGCGATCGTCCAATAGTCGAAATCATCATAGACGAGGTGTTCGTACATGTCGTCGGTGAGGATCCAGACCTGCGGATGGCGCAGCAGGACATCGGCGAGGCCGCGCAGTTCGGCCTTGGTATAGGCGGCGCCGGACGGGTTGGACGGCGAATTGAGGATGATCCACTTGGTGCGTGGCGTGATGACGGCTTCCAGCGCCTCGGGCGTCAGCTTGTAGTTCGAGTTCGGTCCGCAGGGGGCGATCACGGGTTCGCCGCCGGCCATCAGCACCATTTCCGGATAGGAGACCCAGTAGGGCGCGGGCACGATGACTTCGTCGCCCGGGTTCAGCGTGGCGAGGAGCGCATTATAGATGACCGGCTTGCCGCCCGGGGCGACATGGACCTGCGAGGGCTTGTAAGTCAGGCCGTTCTCGCGGGCGAACTTGGCGCAGATCGCCTCCTTCAGTTCCGGGATGCCGTCGGCAGGCGTGTACTTGGTCTTGCCGGACCGGATCGCCTCGATGGCGGCCTCCTTGATATTGTCCGGCGTATCGAAGTCCGGTTCGCCGGCGCCGAGGCCGATCACGTCATGCCCGGCGCGCTTGAGTTCCGCCGACTTGGTCGTGACGGCGATCGTGGCGGACGGCTTGACGCGCGCGAGGGCGTCGCTGAGGCGGATATCTGCGGACATTATCTGTGTATCCCGAAGTGGAGATTGCGCTGGGTGTGGAGGCTTGGCCTTAGTCTGCGCGGGCCATCGGGGCAAGCTTTTCCCCGATCCGGCACCGTGCGGCGGCGAGACGCAGGGCCTTGCCGCGTAAGCGCCGATTGCTGCGGAATTTTGCCAATTGTGTAAATTTTACCGGATATCTTTATGTGAATTTCAACCATGACTGAGAATATACAACAAAGTGGACCCGGTTTCTTGCCCGGTCCCGCGTTTTAAAGGATTGCCCAGAGGCCATGGCCGCATCGTCCAACTCCGCCTTGATTGAAAAACTGTGGAACGTGATCGTCAGTCACGTCCAGAGTGGCGCACATGATTTCGGGATATGGACTGCCCGGCTCAGCGATGGCGAGCGCGTTGTGGGCCTGTGCGTGTTTGCCCTGACCATCCTGCTCCTGATGATGGGGCCGACGAAGAAGCGCACGACACCGCGCGGGAAAGGCACGCAATTCGTGTTCGCCCTGGCGATCGTGATGATTTTCGGTTTCGGCGCCGGCTGGCTCTTCGAGGACAATGCCGGCGTGGGCGAATTCGTTTCGACGCTGTTCTAGGCCTCGCAACGGCGGCGCGCAGGCGCTATCTGTAGGACCATGGACTCGCAGGATCATGACACACCCGCGCTTCGCGGCGTCGATGTCATCAAGGACAATCTGAAACGACTGCCCGGCCGGCCCGGAGTCTATCGCATGTTCGGCGATGGCGGCGAGGTGCTGTATGTCGGCAAGGCGCGCGACCTGAAGGCGCGCGTGTCCAATTATGCGCGCCTGGGCGGCCATACGCAGCGGATCGCGCGGATGATCATGATGACGCGGCGCATGGAGTTCGTGGTCACCGAGAGCGAGACCGAGGCGCTGCTGCTGGAAGCGAGCCTGATCAAGAGCCTGAAGCCGCGGTTCAACGTGTTGCTGCGCGACGACAAGTCGTTTCCCTATATCCTGATCCGGCGCAATCACGAGGCGCCGCAGATCAAGAAGTATCGTGGCGCGAAGCATAATGAGGGCGACTATTTCGGCCCGTTCGCCAGTGCCGGGGCGGTGATGCAGACGCTGGACACGTTGCAGAAGGCCTTCCTGCTGCGCACCTGCGAGGACAGCGTGTTCAATGCCCGCACGCGGCCCTGCATGCTGCATCAGATCAAGCGCTGTTCGGCGCCATGCGTGGGGCTGATCTCGAAAGAGGATTATACCGAACTGGCCGATGAGGCGGCCGACTTCCTGCGCGGGAAGGGGGCCGACCTGCAAAAGCGGCTAGCCTCCGAGATGGACGCCGCCGCCGAGGCGATGGAATTCGAGACGGCGGCGCGCCTGCGCGACCGGATACGGGCGCTGGCGCATGTGCGGGCGACGCAGGACGTGAACCCGGACGGGCTGGAAGAGGCGGACGTGTTCGCCATCGCCATGGAGGGCGGGGTGTCCTGCGTGCAGGTCTTCTTCATCCGGGCTGGTCAGAACTGGGGCGCGACCGCGCACTATCCGCGCCATGACGGCGACCAGACGGTGGAAGAAGTGCTCGCCGCCTTCCTGGTGCAATTCTATGACAAGCGCCCGCCGCCGAAACTGATCCTCGTCAACGAAATGCCGGAACAGGCGCGCCTGATCGGCGAAGCGCTGGAACTGAAGGTGGACCGGAAAATCGAGATTCGCCGGCCCGAGCGCGGCTCGAAGCGGGATCTTGTCGAGCAGGCGATCCGCAATGCGTCCGAGGCAGTGACCCGCAAGCTGGCCGAGACGGCGAGCCAGGCGCGGCTGCTGGACGAAGTGCAGAAAGTGTTCGAGCTGGACGACGTGCCGCAGCGGATCGAGATCTACGACAATTCGCACATCCAGGGATCGAACGCCGTGGGCGGCATGGTCGTGGCCGGGCCGGACGGGTTCATCAAGCAGGCCTATCGCAAGTTCAACATCAAGGACGAGACGATCGAGCCGGGCGACGATTATGGCATGATGCGCGAAGTGATGCGTCGGCGCTTTGCGCGCGGCCTGAAGGAAAAGGCCGTCGGCAATGACCGCAACTGGCCGGATCTTGTCCTGATCGATGGTGGCCTCGGGCAGCTGAACGCCGTGCTGGAAGCGCTGGCCGAGCTGGGGCTCGGGCCGGATGACGTGACGCTGGTATCGATTGCCAAGGGCGTCGACCGCAATGCCGGGCGGGAACAATTCTTCCGGCCGGGGCGGGCGCCGTTCAAGCTGCCGGAGACGGCGCCGGTACTGTATTACCTGCAGCGCCTGCGCGACGAGGCGCACCGCTGGGCCATCGGCGCCCACCGGGCCAAGCGATCGGCCGATATCGTCCGTTCACCGCTGGACGAGATCGAGGGCATTGGCCCGGCGCGCAAGAAGGCGCTGCTGCAATATTTCGGCTCGGCGCGCGGCGTGTCGCGGGCGAAAGTGGCGGACCTGATGGCGGTCGAGGGCGTCAACGAATCCCTTGCCGAACGCATCTACGGGCATTTCCACAGCGGCTAGAGCTGGTCGGGCCCGGTGTCATCGGGGCGCCCATCGACGCTTGCCTGCGCAGATGCGACATGAGCGGGCCGACGCGGGGATCACCGGCCCGCTGGCAGGGCTCTCGGTGGCCCGGCATTGCAGCGATGGTCGAATATTGTCACATTAGCGTCATGAAACATACTGGTAACAGCCTGAAACAGGAGATTGCCGACTTCGTGTCGGGCGCCTGGTTGCGTCCGCCGACGGCGCAGCAAGTGGCCGCGCTGTGCTGGCGGCGGGCGGGCAAGGGCCATGAAGTGCTGCTGGTGACAACGCGGGGGCGGGGCCAGTGGATGGTGCCCAAGGGCTGGCCGAAGACAGATACGCCGGATGCCGAGATGGCGGGCGTGGAGGCCTATGAGGAGGCCGGTGTGCGCGGCCGCGTGAACCCGGACCCGGTGGGCCGTTTCCATTTCGAGAAACGGATCGGCCCCGGCACCGTCATGGAGTGCGTGGCCACGGTCTATGCGCTTGAGGTCAGCGGGCGCGACCCTGAATTCCCGGAATCCGGCCAGCGCCAGATTGGCTGGTTTTCGCCAAGCGAGGCGGCAGCCAAAGTGTCATCGCCCGAACTGAGCGACCTGCTGACCCGTTTCGAACCCTGAACGCGGCTCGCTCGCCCGAAAATTCCGCCTAAAACCTGTCTCCGAATCCTGTCAGGCAGCGGAAAGCCGTGCTAACGCGCCCCTTTCATGCGGCCAAGGAAGACGGAAAACCAAGCGACATGCCCCAGACCAGCGGAATGAAACCGACCCTCGACAAGGACCTCTCGAAGGTCGGCCAGATCGAACAGGCGTCCCATTCGGTCGGGCGGTCGCTGCTGATGCCGGGCCTGGCCCTGGTTTTCATTGCCGTCTGCGCGGTGTTCGCGACCACCGTCACCGGAAGCGCGCCGCAATCCTATATCGTCGTCGTTGCTGCAGCCATCGGGGCCTATATGGCGCTGAATATCGGCGCGAACGATGTGGCCAACAATGTCGGCCCGGCTGTCGGGTCGAAGGCGCTGTCGATGATGGGCGCGCTGGCGATTGCCGCCGTGTGCGAAAGCGCGGGCGCGCTGATCGCGGGCGGCGACGTGGTCGGCACGGTGTCGAAAGGGATCATCGATCCGGCCGGCCTGGCGGATTCCAGCACATTCATCCTGCTGATGATGTCGGCGCTGATTTCGGCGGCGCTCTGGATCAACCTGGCCACCGTGGTCGGCGCGCCGGTATCGACGACGCACTCGATTGTCGGCGGCGTGGCCGGGGCGGGGATCGCGGCTGCCGGCATCGGAGCCGTCAACTGGCCAATGATGGGACAGATCGCGGCGAGCTGGGTGATCTCGCCGGTGCTGGGCGGGATCGTGGCGGCCCTGTTCCTGGCCTTCATCAAGACCGCGATCATCTACCAGGACGACAAGATCGCGGCGGCGCGGCGCTGGGTGCCGATTCTGGTGGCGATCATGGCCGGCGCTTTCTCGACCTATCTGGCCACCAAGGGCCTGAAACATATCATGAAGATCGACCTGCAAATGGCCGGCATGATCGGGTCCGGGATGGCGGTGCTGACCTGGCTGATCTCAAGCCCGCTGATCAAGCGCCAGTCTCAGGGCATGGAAAACCGCAACAAGTCCTTGCGGGAATTGTTCAAGCTGCCGCTGATTTTCTCGGCAGCGCTGCTCTCCTTCGCACACGGCGCCAATGACGTGGCCAACGCGATCGGGCCGCTGGCGGCGATTGTCACGACGGCGCAGTCCGGCGCTGTTGCGGCCAAGGTGGGCATCCCGCTCTGGGTGATGGCGATCGGCGCCCTCGGCATCTCGTTCGGGCTCATCATGTTCGGGCCGAAACTGATCCGCATGGTCGGCGACCAGATCACCAAGCTGAACCCGATGCGGGCGTTTTGCGTGGCCCTGTCGGCGGCGATCACCGTGATTGTCGCTTCGGCATTCGGCCTGCCGGTCAGTTCGACCCATATTGCCGTGGGCGCCGTGTTCGGCGTCGGCTTCTTCCGCGAATGGTACACGGCGAATTCCAAGCGGCGGCGCGACTATATTGCCCGCAACCCGAGCAATCCGGATCGCGAGACACCCCCGACGAACGACCAGCCGCGCTATCGCCGCCTCGTGCGCCGTCACCATTTCATGACGATCATCGCCGCCTGGCTGGTCACCGTACCGGCTGCGGGCGCTCTGTCGGCCGGCATTTTCCTGGTGTTCTCGATGCTGGGCTGAACATCCCGGGTGCCATGCCCCATTGCCCCCGTGGCCGGGCACTGGCACATGGGCGGAATGGATTTCAAATGGATACCGAATGCGCTGACGATTGCCCGCTGTGTGTTTGCGGGCCTTGTCCTGTGGGGAATATGGAACGCGGAACTGGCGGGCCAGGCGGTGGCCGCAGCGACGCCGGAGACGCCAGCCGATGACGTGCTGCGCCAGAACGTCATGCAGCAGCTCTGGTACCAGTTTGCCCTGCTGGGCTTCCTGTCCGGCGCGCTGACCGACTTCCTCGACGGCTATCTTGCGCGCCGCCTGAACGCGCAAAGCCGGTTCGGTGTCTGGCTCGACCCGATTGCCGACAAATTATTGGTCGGCGCGGCGCTGCTCGGTCTCGCCATGGTGCTGAAGTCCTGGCTGATCTATATCCCCGCTGCGGCGATCATCGGGCGCGACGTGTTCATGACCTGGCTGCGCACGACCCCGGCCGGCAAGGCGGTGGTCGATCCGTCCAATCTCGCCAAATGGAAAACCGGGTTCGAGATGGCCGCGATCATCGGCCTGATGCTGCCGCTGGCCTTTGCGCCTGCAGACCTGGCGGTGGATGCAGGCGGCACGACACCGCTTGTGTTCCGCATCGGTACGCTGTTGCTGGTGGGCATGTTGTGGATCGCCGCGGCGCTGTCACTGCTGACGGGCTGGCGCTATATACGCGCGACGCGCGCCTGAGACCATTTTTGCCTACAAAAAGACGCCGGTCCAAAGGGAAGAAGACCGGCGTCCAATTTGCGTTTGGCGCGCCGGACAAGGGGAAGGGCCGGTTTGCCTGGGAATTGATCATACTCGCCTAGCCGGGAGGGGAAGCAACCGGCCATGTCCGAAGGCTAGGCCAAGGGTCTTAACGCAGCGTTAACATCCAAGGCAGGATTGCGGCAAAAATTTCCCAACACGGTCTGCATTCTGCCTGTCATCGGCCTCATTCGGGCCGGAAACCTAGACGGATGAAACAGCGTGTGCCTTCCGAGATGAAATTCCTGGCGTTCATCCTGGCCGCGCTGGCCTTTCTCTGCCTGCCGGCCCTGTTCGCCTTTGCCGGGGCGGATGAATTGCCGCGTACGGTGCGTTCCGATACGGCCTATGCGCAAAATGCCCCGTCCCTGCGCGACGCGCTGCAGGCTGACGGGTTGGACTTGGGTCGGCCGGTCTATCTGCGCATCACCAAGCAACCTGCTGAATTGACAGCCTATGTGGCGGCGGCGGACGGCACGTACCATGCGTTCCGGACCTGGCCGGTGTGCAGCGTTTCCGGCGAACTCGGGCCCAAGACCCGGGAGGGCGACGGGCAGGCGCCGGAGGGCTTCTATTCGGTGACGCCCGCGGCGATGAACCCGGCGTCGCGCTATCATCTTTCGTTCAATCTGGGTTTTCCGAACGCGCACGACCGGGCGCTGGGCCATACAGGCAGTTACCTGATGGTGCACGGCGCGTGCGTTTCGGTCGGCTGTTTCGCGATGACGGATGCGGGAATCGCCGAGATCTGGACCCTGATGCAGGCCGCCTTTGACGGCGGGCAGGCCGCGGTGCCGGTGCATGTCTTCCCGTTTCCGATGACGCCGGAGAACCTGCAGCATCATGCCGGCGAGGGGCCAGCCGCTTTCTGGCAGTCACTGGCCCCGGCCTGGGACGCATTCGAGACGACGGCCCGCGTGCCGCTGATCTCGTCGCAGGGCGGAGTTTACAGCGTGCGGGCCGCCCAATAGGGGCTCGGGCCCTGATCGCCATAGAGTTCGGCCAGGCGCTGGCGTGTACCGGGCGTTGCGCCGTCCGGTGGGCTGAGCGGATCGACCCAGGTGGTTTCGGCGATTTCGCCGATCGAGGTCGCCCGTGTCGCGTCCCATGTGCCGTGCGGAATGCGATAGAGCAGGACATGGTCATTGCGGAAGACGGGATGGTTTGAATAGAAGCCGATGAGCAGGGGCGTGCCGGTGAGCCGGATGCCGCCTTCCTCCACCAGTTCGCGGCGTAAGGCTTCGATCGCCGGTTCGCCGCGCTCGATGCCGCCGCCCGGCATGTACCAGCCTTTGACATAGGTGTGGCGCACGAGGAAGACGTGCCCGTCGGCGTTTTCGACAGCCGCGCGCACGCCCAGCGTCATCGGCCGGCGCAGGCGCGCATAGGACTGGAAAAGGCGGGTGCGCAGGTTGGCCATGGCGCATGGTAACGTGTCGATTGAGGCTCGCCAATCGGCACGACGCGCGCTAAGGACGGGGCCAGAAACGAAACAGACCCTAAAGAAAAAAGCGAGACGGTGTCATGATCCATCCCTCCCTGATTGCCATCGGCACGATCGTGCTGGTCTTCGGCATCCTCAACCTCATCGAATTCAAGCGCCTCGACTAGGGACGCGCAGGCGCAATGCCAGACATTTCGCTGATCGCCGCCCTTGTCGGGGGGCTCGTTATCATGGCCTTCGCCGGGGATTTCCTGGTCAACGGGGCGGTTGCGCTGGCGCACCGTCTCGGCGTTTCGCCCCTGGTTGCCGGTATTTTCATTGTCGGTTTCGGCACCTCGGCGCCGGAAATGATCGTGTCGCTGGATGCCGCCCTTGAAGGACGTGCCGGCCTCGCGCTGGGTAATATTGTCGGTTCGAACATTGCCAATGTCTGCCTCGTCCTCGGCATTCCGGCGCTGATCTTCCCGTTCGTGGCCGGGGGCAGCGGACAGGGCCGGGCGCTTGGCGCCATGCTGATCGCCACGGCGCTGTGGATCGGCCTGACGGCAGTCATGCCGCTGCATGCGGGAATCGGCCTGTTCTTCGTCCTGATCCTGTTTGGCTATTGCGGATATACATTCCTTGCCGCGCGCCGGGCCGTCGCGCTGGGAATTGATCCAGGCGTGCCGCTCGACGAGACGCCGGGACTCAGCGTCCGCCGGGCGCTGGCCTATGTGCCGCTGGGCATTGCCGGCCTTATCCTCGGCGCGCAGCTGATCATTGCCGGCGGCGTGGGTGTCGCGGAGTTCTACAATGTGCCGCAGGAATGGATCGGCCTGACCCTGCTGGCCATCGGGACGTCGATGCCGGAGATCGGCGCCAGTGTTGCCGCCGCCCTGCGTCGGCGCGGCGACGTGGCGATCGGCAATATTCTCGGGTCGAACGTGTTCAACATCCTGGGCGCCGGCGGGATCATCTCCTTCTTCGGGCCGATCAGCGTGGCCCCGACATTCCGCCAATACGATCATTGGGCGATGGGGCTGTCGGCCGCCATCGTCGCCGTGCTCATCCTGACAAAGGCCCGGCTCGGGCGGCTGGTCGGCATTCTTCTCTTGTTGCTGTATGCCATCTATATCTACGGACTGATCAACGGGTTCAACATTCTGGGCCTGTTCCAGCCCGCAGGTTCATGACGCCCGGAGCGGCTCTCGTCACCGGCGCCGGTGCGCGGCTGGGCAAGGCGATGGCCGAAGCGCTGGGGCAGGACGGCTGGGCCGTGGCCGTTCACTACCGGTCCTCGAAAGACGGCGCCGAAGCGACCCGGGCGACGATTGAAGCAGGCGGTGGTCGGGCGGCGCTGGTGCAGGCAGACCTTGCAGATGAAGCGGAGACGACGGGACTGGTGGCGCGCGCCAGCGAGGCGCTGGGCCAGAATGTCAGCCTGCTGGTCAATTCCGCGTCCGTATTCGCCGATGACAGCGCCACAGGCCATACGCGTGAGGACTGGGACACGCATTTCGAGACCAACCTGCGCGCGCCGGTCCATCTGGCGCAGCAGATAGCCAAGGGCCTGCCGGTCGGTGACAAGGGACTCGTCGTCAACCTGATCGACCAGCGCGTCTGGAAACTGACCCCGCAATTCTTCACCTATACCTTGTCCAAGGCGGCGCTGTGGCAGGCGACGCAGACCCTGGCGCAGGCGCTGGCGCCGCATGTGCGCGTCAATGCCATCGGGCCGGGACCGACGCTGAAAAGCATTCACCAGTCCGACGCGACATTCGCTGCGGAGACGCGCGCGACGCTGACGGGCGAAGGGTCGAGCCCGGAAGAGATCGTGCGGACGCTGCGCTATCTCATCGCCGCGTCCAGCGTGACCGGCCAGATGATCGCGGCCGATGGCGGCCAGCACCTGATGTGGCAGACGCCCGACACACAAGTCTGAACTGGCCTGACACGCACACGCTGAACCTGGAGGTGGAGCATGAATTTTTCGTCCGATACGTCCGCACCCGCCCATCCGAATGTGCTGGCGGCGATTGCCCGCGCGAATACCGGCATGGAGCCGAGCTATGGCGCCGACAGTGTCACGGCGCGGGTGCGCCTGTTGCTGAAAGACGTGTTCGAGACGGATGATTTCGATGTCTGGATGACGGCCTCCGGCACGGCATCCAACGCTTTGGCGCTGTCCTGCTTCTGCCCGCCGACGGGCGCTGTGCTTTGCCATGAAGAGGCGCATATCCAGCGCGACGAACGCGGCGCGCCGGAATTCTTTTCGGGCGGCGGCAAGCTGTCGCTGCTGCCGGGGAAGGGGGCCAGGATTAACGAGACGGCGTTGCGCGGCGCCCTTGCGGCGATCCAGCCGGGCTTCGTGCACGAGACGCCGCCGCAGGTATTGTCGCTGACCAATCTGTCCGAATGCGGCCTGGCCTACAGCGCGGACGAGGTTCACCGCTTCGCCGCGCTGGCGCACGGGCACGGGCTGGCTGTGCATCTGGATGGCGCGCGGCTGGCCAATGCGCTGGTGAAGACCGGCGCCAGCCCGGCAGAGATGAGCTGGAAAGCCGGGATCGACGTGCTGACGCTGGGCCTGACCAAGACGGGCGCAATGGGGTGTGAGCTTATCCTCCTGTTCGGCAAGGCGCGGGAAAAATGGGGGGAATTGCAGGCGCGGGCGAAACGTTCCGGCCATATGCCGCCCAAGATGCGCTTCCTGGCGGCGCAGGCCGAAGCGATGCTGGATGGCGGTCTGTGGCTGGATCTTGCCGGGCGGGCCAATGCCAAGGCAACGCGGCTGGCAGCGGCGCTGATCGCCCAGCCGGGCGTGCACCTTGCCTACAAGCCGGATGGCAATGAGGTGTTCGTGCGCCTGCCGGAGGGGCTGGCAGAGCGCCTTACGGCGGCAGGCGCAAAATTCTATCCCTGGCCGGGTGGCTGCCACCGGTTCGTGTGTTCATGGTCGACGACAGACGATGAAATCGCGGCCGTCGAAACGGCCATGGGCTGACGCGGTCAGGAACCCATCGCGCCGCCGAGCCAGGACTGCAGATGCTGGATCGTCGCCTGGGTGTCGATTGGCGCTTCTTCGGCCCCGCCGAGCAGTTTCTGATGGATCGAGATGAACAGGAGCGGCGCCATCGCGGCGAAGGCGGCAGCGCGCAGCGCGTCCCGGGCTCGCGGTGCGCCCGGTGTGCCCTTAAGCTTGTCGATGATCGATTCAAGGCCCGGTTCGAGCAGGAATTTCAGATAGGCCCGTCCGGCGACTTCGTCTGCAATGCCTTCGATCAGGCCGAAGGCGTGGGCGCGGGTGAACTGGCCATACTGCATGCCCGCATCCGCCACGCGGTAATATTCCTCGAGGGCCTCGGTCGGGTTGGTCGCTGGATGGGCGACCAGTTCCCAGATCCATTTGCCGCGGTTTCCCATATTCTCGAGGATGGCCGAAACGACGCCCTGACGGTCGTCGAAATAGTGGCGGAGTGTCGGTTCGGACGCCTGGGCCGCGATTGCGAACTGGCGTAGCGATGGGCGGCGCAGGTCTGCGGTCAGCGCGAAATCCGTCAGCGCATCGACAAGCGCCATACGCTTTTGCTCAAAATCGTGATTGCGTGCCCCTACCGGTCTCGGCATGGTCAACTCCCGGGTGAAATGGACGGTCCCCCCAACAAGAACCATTCTCATTTCATTCATACGGGTTTTGTTCCTTCTGGCAACCTACAATATTTACTACAGATTGGCCGTATTTACAGAGGCGGACTCACAGGGATTTAGCTGCCGCAGGCGGATGAAACTCAACTTCTTTGGGATGTTCCTTCGAAATGCTATCGACGCCAATCGCGCCGGCGTGTTCCGACAGGCGGTCGTCGGCGGCCGGATTGTCGCGATCAGTGCGAAATGGCTTCACCGAGCCAAGTCTGGAGCAGTCCGATCGTCGTCTGGCTGTCGATCGGCGCTTCCTCTGCGCCGCCGAGCAGTATCTGGTGTATGCCCATGAGGATCAGCGGCGAAAGAATCGCGAATGAGGCCGCGCGCAGGGCGAGCGCCGATTTCGGGCCGCCGGGCGTATTCGCCAATTTCTCGGTGATGACGGTCAGGGCCGGTTCCAGCATGTATTTGAGGTAGGCTTTGCCTGCTGCCGTGTCAGCGATTCCTTCGATCAGTCCGAACGCATGTGCGCGCGTGAACAAATCGAATTGCGGACCGGGCGTTGCGACGAGATAGTAATTCTCGACCGCATTCGCGACACTGTCAGACGGCGCCGCCAGATCGCTCCGGTAAGTCCGGCCGATCTTGCCCATATTCTCGAGGATGGCGCCGACAACACCGCGCCGATCATCGAAATAATGACGGAGCGTGGGTTCGGACGTTTCGACGGCTTTCGCGAACTGTCTCAGCGATGGACGGCGCAGCTCCGCCGTAATCGCAAAATGGGTCAAGCCGTCAACGAGCGCAGCGCGCTTCTGTTCAAAATCGTGGTTGCGTACCCCTGCAGGTCGCGCCATGTTAAACTCCCGATAGAGCTGGGCCGTCCCCGGATCAAAACCCAGTCCCGGATTGATCCTACGGTTTTTCTTTCCTCTTGCAAACCATAATAGTTACTGCAGATAAGCCGTCTTTCGGCTGGTGCTGCCACTGGAAATTCGTCTGGTCTGGCGGCTCAATCTGCACGTTCATTTGAACGCGGCGCCGGACAGTTGGCATGCTGCCGTCTCGTTACCAGCCGCGCTAATATCTGGACCCGGTCGCCGGAGCGCGGCAAGACTGGAACGGAACAAAGGGGATTCGATGATGACGACATTATTCCGCGCGGGCCTGATCGGCGCGCTTCTGGCGACTTCGACACTGGCGGGCTGTGCCTCGACCTATTACGGCGCGATGGAGCAGATCGGATTCGAGAAACGCGACCTGCTGGTGCAGCGCGTGACCGATGCCGCCGTCAGCCAGGAGAATGCGAAGGTCGAGTTCGCCAATGCGCTCGACGCCTTCCGGGCCGTGGTCGATGTCGATGCCGGTGAGCTGGAATCGACCTATGATACCTTGTCCGACGCCTATGACCGGTCGGAGGACAAGGCGGACAAGGTGCGCGCCCGCATCAAGGACGTGAAGGGCGTTGCCCGCGACCTGTTCCGGGAATGGAATGCCGAACTGACCGAATATTCTGATCCGGGCCTGCGCCGGTCTTCAGCCCAGCAACTGGCAGCGACCCAGGCGCGCTATGACACGCTGGTCGCCAAGATGGACAAGGCGGCTGCCTCGATGGACCCCGTGCTGGCCGTGTTCCATGACCGTGTCCTCTACCTGAAACATAATCTCAACGCCCGCGCGATTGCCTCGCTTGGGGCCGAAACGGCTGGCCTTGAAGCCGATGTCGCCGACCTGATTGCTGAGATGGAGCGCTCGATTGCCGAGGCGGATGCCTTCATTGCGGAAATGCGCGCTGGCAGCTGAGGTGGACGAGTGCAGATTGTCTCGGGCGATTTAGCGGATGCGCAGGTGCTGGACCTGCTGCGCGCACACCTTGACGGCATGCATGCCAATTCGCCGCCGGGAAATGTCTTCGCGCTCGACCTGTCCGGCCTGAAAGCGCCAGGGCTGGATTTCTATACAGCGTGGGACGGCGAGGCCCTGATCGGCATGGGCGCGCTCAAGGCGCTTGCTGGAGCATATCATCGCCGAGGCGCGGGCGCGTCGCTATGAGCGGCTGAGTCTCGAGACCGGCAGTGGCCAGGCGTTTGACGCGGCCCTGGCCCTGTATCGGCGCTATGGCTTCGTTGAAGGCGGCGCATTTGGCGACTATGAGAAAACTGATTTCAACCAGTTCTTCCATCTTGTCCTGTAAAGGCCGCTGCCATGACTGAGCTCAGAACCTTCTATCCGGAAATCGCGGCGTATGATTCCGGGCATCTCGATGTCGGCGATGGGCATACGATCTATTGGGAGCGGTCCGGAACGAAAGGCGCAAAACCCGCCGTGTTCCTGCATGGCGGACCCGGCGGGGGCTTTTCGCCGAGCCACCGGCGGCTGTTCGATCCAGACCTCTATGACGTGATGCTGTTCGACCAGCGCGGCTGCGGCAAGTCCACGCCGCATGCCTCGCTGGAGGCGAACACGACCTGGCACCTGGTGGCCGATATTGAGCGCCTGCGCGAAATGATGGGCGTGGACAAATGGCAGGTGTTCGGCGGATCGTGGGGTTCGACGCTGGCGCTGGCCTATGCCGAGATGCACCCCGAACGCGTGAGCGAGCTGGTGCTGCGCGGTATCTACCTGCTGACCCAGGCCGAGATGGACTGGTACTACCAGTTCGGCGTGTCGGAACTATTCCCGGACAAGTGGGAGCGTTTCCTCACGCCGATCCCCGAGGCTGAGCGCGGCGACCTCACGGCGGCCTATCGCAAGCGCCTGACCAGCGATGACCGGGCGGTGCAGATCGAAGCGGCGCTGGCCTGGAGCCAGTGGGAAGGCCAGACGATCACGCTATTGCCGGAGCCGTCGACCAGCGACGTGTTCGGCGAGGACGAGTTTGCGCTCGCCTTTGCACGGATCGAGAACCATTATTTCACCCACAAGGGATGGCTGGAGGAGAACCAGCTGCTGCGCGATGCGGGGCGGCTGAAGGATATTCCGGGGACGATCGTTCATGGCCGCTATGACATGCCATGCCCCGCCCGCGTTGCCTGGGCGTTGCACAAGTCATGGCCCAAGGCGGACTTCCACCTGATCGAAGGGGCGGGTCACGCTTATTCCGAACCGGGCATCCTGGATCAGCTGATCCGCGCAACGGACAGGTATGCGGGGAAAGGGTGAGGCGTGTCTGAGACGCATGGCTATTCCGGCAAGCCGCTGTTCCAGAAACTTGGTCTGAAGCCCGGCATGCGGTGCCTGCCAATCGGGTTGCCAATGGATTACGAGACGCTTGTGGCCGGCGCAGAGGGCGTGTGGTTTCTCAAGCGGGGCGCGGCGGCTGACCTCGTGCACCTTTTCTGCGCCGACAGGCGCGCGCTGGATGGAAATATCGAACGGGCGCTTGGATACGTCGCCGACAAGGGCATGCTCTGGGTGTCGTGGCCGAAAAAGTCGTCGAAACTGTTCAGGGACCTGACGGAGGACGACTTGCGCACCGTCATCCTGCCGACGGGCTGGGTCGATGTGAAAGTCTGCGCGGTGGATGCCGACTGGTCGGGCCTGAAATTCCTGCGGCGGCGGACCTGAATATAATAAATGACCAGACGGCCTGTAAGCCGGGTTCTGTTCCCCGCGCCCTCTCGGGACATCGGTTCGGCAACCATTCCTCTGCGACAGGCCTCACAGCCTGCCTCTCGCGACACACCCGGGGCGCGGGCTGAAGACATCCCATATGCGCCCCCTACTTGGTCTTGCTCCAGGCGGGGTTTACCTTGCCGGGACTGTTACCAGCCCCGCGGTGGGCTCTTACCCCACCCTTTCACCCTTACCTCCTGCCGAGGCCGGAGGCGGTCTGCTCTCTGTGGCACTTTCCCTCGGCTCGCGCCGGGCGGACATTATCCGCCGCCTTGTCTCCCTGGAGCCCGGACTTTCCTCCAATGGCAGGTCACCCCACCACCAGCGGCTGCCCGGCCGTCTGGTCATTGAGAGCTATATAGAGATTTATTCGGAGGAATTCGAGTCCTGCAGGACTTTCGTTCAGACGGCAGTGCGTTTTACGCCGCCCCGAAAATCAGCGGCTCGCATTTCGCCCGCAGCAGTTCGACCAGTTCCTCATCCATGTACTTGTAGTCGTCGGGGATATCCAGAACGTGCACCGGCTTGTAGGCCACTTCCTGCCGGAAGTCGGCGCGGATGCGGGACTTGTGCTTGTCCTCCATGACGAGGATCAGGTCGGCCCAGCGGATGTCGGCGACCGAGATTTTCCGGCGGGCATTGCTGGCGGTGCCGGCCGAACGCGCGGCGACGCCGTCCAAGCGCGCGAAGACGGTTTCACCGGTCGGGCTGCGCCACTGGTTCTTCGAGCATACGAACAGGACCTTCACGGGCTCTATGTCTGCCATCAGCTTCTTCCATTCCCTGTGCGGCCATATCTTGCCGATCTGGCGGGCGCGGCCAAGCTTGTTGGCCCGCCGGTAGATCAGCTTCCAGTTCTTTTGTTCAAATCCGCGATAGGTGGGCGCCACCTTGCGGTCGCCATACTTGTGGGCAAGCGCGCGCCGCGCCGCCCGGGAGACGGGGTGTGACATGGTTCATTCCTCATATTGTCGGGTCAGCAGCCGCGGCAATACGGGGATGAAGCGTGCAAAATAGGCGAATTGGCCCTGTTAGACAAGGCAGGATCAAGCATGGCCTTCCGGTCCGGATCGGTTCACACTGGCGCTGGCACAAAGCCTGATCGATTGCTTCCGGAGGCTGTATGCGCAACCTGATTACCCGCCTGCCGGTGCCGCAGATATTCAAGCATTGGCTGCTAATCCCGCTGTGGGATGCGATGGTGCGCCTGTCCAAGCCGGAAGTGCGCATCGTGACGGGCGGGATTTCCTTCTATGCGCTGTTCTCGATCTTCCCCCTGATCTACCTGACCGTGACCCTCTTGTTCGCGCTGCTGCCGGCCGATCTCAGCCGGCAATTGTCCGACACGATCGACCAGGTGCTGGTCTCGGCGGTGGCGCCCCTGTCCAAGGCAGACCTCGACACGATCCGCGGGGCGACCACGCGCAGCCTGACCCTGCAGGCGCTCGGCGCGGTCATCGTGGTGTTCTACACGGCCAGTTCCGGCGCGAAGGCGGCGATCACCGGCATCCGCATGGTTACCGGCAGCGAACGGCGCAGCAAGATCATCCGCTTCAACGGTGTCTCGATCCTGATGACCGCGCTGCTGATCCTGCTGGTCTGGATTCTTGGTGCGCTGCAATTGATGGCCTCGTTCATTACCGAGCATCAGGGATTTGTCGCGTTTGACGTCGCCCAGCGTGTCTCGGACCTGGCATCGCAGCTGTGGCTGGGAAAGGGGATCGCCTGCTTTGCCATCTTCTACCTGATCATCGCCCTGTCACTGCACGGGCGGATCAAGGGACACCGGGCCAAGGCGGCGGGGGCGGCGGCCGGTGCGCTGGCCTGGATGGGCGCGACATGGGCCTTCCATGTCTATCTCAAGTTCTCGGCGCTCGACTCGTTCTACGGCGCGCTGGCTTCGGTCATTCTCGGGTTCATCTGGCTGTCAGTATCGGTTGCGTCGCTCCTGCTGGGCGCAGCGCTGGCGGCCGAATGGGCCAGTCGTATTCCCGAAGAGGGGCTCGCCGCGGAAGAGGATGGGGTAGACGGCGACGTGCTGGCCTAGACGCCTGGCCCTGATCGCCCGCTGAGGTCCCGCACGTTTCGGATCAGGTTGCGTGTCTGGGAATCTGCCTCACCCGAGAGGTCGCCTGGACGCCAGCGACGCTGGAAAGCCAGCACGGTCAGTCCGGTCGCATCATCGTAGGTGCCTGTGAGGGGCAAGCCATACCCGATGGCCGCCAGGTCTTCCTGAAGGCTGATGACCGCCTTGCCAGTGTCACCGGCGCGCAAGGGGGGATCAGATTCCGGATCGATTGCGGCAGTCGGCCAGAGCCCGATCCCGGCCGCCGCCAGGCGCGCCCACGGGAAATGTTCGCCCGGGTCGGCCTTGCGGGCCGGGGCAATGTCGGAATGGGCGACGATGCGCGACGGCGGAATGTCGTATTCGGACAGGACATGGTGGCAGAGGGCGATGACGGCGTCGATCTGGGCGTCCGGATAGGGCGGGAGCGTGCCATCGGGCAGGGGCACGTCATGGCCGCCATTGACGATCTCGATGCCGATGGAGCGCGAGTTCAGGTCGTCGTCGCCCTGCCAGGTCGAGACGCCGGCATGCCAGGCCCGCTTGTCGGCGCCGACCAATTGGGTGATGCGGCCATCCTCCCGGACCATGTAATGGGCCGAGACTTCGGATGCCGGATCACGCATGCGGGCGAGGGCCGCGTCGCCGCTTTCCATCCCGGTATAGTGCAGGACCAGCATATCGACCTTGTGCTTGCGGTCGTTGAAATTGGGGCTGGGCGCGAGATCGACCTGCATCAGCTGTCTCCGGGGCCAAGTTTCTTGCCGAATGCCGCCTCCGGCATGCGATAATTGGGCCGGACCGCGATCACGAATACGCCCGTCAGCGAAATGACCGAGCCGAGCACGAGCCGCGCGGTGATTTCCTCGTTCAGCAGCACGATCCCGAAGATGACGCCCCAGATCGGCGTCATCAGCGTGAGCGGCGACAGGAGCGAGACGTCGTACTTCTTGATCAGCGTGTAGAAGGCCCCGTGCCCGAAGATCGACACGCCGACAATCGCGAACAGGCTGGCGAGCCAGACCGTCCAGCCCCCGGCGAGGTAGCGCTCTAGCTGGTTTGTTTCGAACAGGCCGGACAACAGGAAGAGGGGCAGGAAGCTGAACAGGCCGACCCAGGCCTGCATCTGCATCCCGCTGATCGGCGACATGCGTTTCATCAGGATGCCGCCGGCCGATCCGATAAAGGCCGAGGCGACGATATAGAGCAGGCCGACCGAAACGCCGAAACTGCCCGGGTCGACGGCGATCAGCACGACGCCGGCAAAGGCGAGCATGATGCCCAGCCCGCGCCGCCAGCCAATGGTTTCGCCCAGGAAGGCCATACTCATCAGCGTCGAGATCGGGACGCCGAGCTGGCCGGTGACGGCAGCGGCGGAGGCTTCGGCCTGCTGCAAGCCCATGAACAGGAGGGCGAAATTCAGGGAGCCGATCAGCATCGCGATGATGAACAGCATTTTGAGATCGGCGGGCTTCGGCTTCAGGAACGGAATCAGGAACAGCGCCACGCCGGTAAAGCGCACGGCGGCAAAGAACAAAGGCGGCACGCCGACATCCGCCACGACCCAGCGGGTCAGAACGATATTGAGTCCCCAGACAAGGCAGACGGCAAAGAGGAGCAGGAAATCGCGAAAGGCCATGCCTGCCCGTTATCAGGCTTTGGCGGCAAAGGGCAGGGGGTTTGGCCCTGCCCGCTCCCCTGTTTCAGACGCCGAGGCGGTTGACCGGAATTTTCAGGTAGACCTGACCGTCATCTTCCGGTGGCGGCAGGTCTCCCCCCCTTATATTGACCTGCAGCGAGGGCAGGATCAGGCGGGGTGCGCCAAGGGTCGCGTCGCGCGCCTTGCGCATCTCAACGAAGGCATCTTCGCCGACCCCTTCATGGACATGGACGTTCGCCGCGCGCTGTTCGGCCACCGTGGTTTCCCAGGCCGGGTGGTCGCGTCCGGCGGGGAGGTAGTCATGGCCGACAAAGATGCGGGTTTCCGGTGGCAGCTCGAGGATGCGCTGGATCGAGCGGTAGAGCGTTGCAGCATCGCCGCCCGGGAAGTCGGCCCGGGCCGTGCCATAATCCGGCATGAACAGGGTATCGCCGACAAAGGCGGCATCATCGATCACATAGGTGACGCAGGCGGGCGTATGGCCAGGTGTGTGCATCACGCGGACAGTGAGGTCGCCCAGAGCGAACGTCTCGCCATCATCGAAGAGTTCATTGAAGGCGCCGCCATTGGGGCAGACATCGGTTGCGTGGAACATGGACGAAAAGACCCGCTGCACTTCGGTGATGCGGGCACCGATACCGACCTTCGCGCCGGTGACCTCGTGGATATGGTGGGTCGCCGACAGGTGGTCGGCATGGGCATGTGTGTCGAGCGCCCAGACGACCTTGAGACCGAGGTCTGCGGCCGCGTCCAGCACGGCATCGACCGAGTTGGTCGTGAGGCGCGCGGCATGCGGTTCATAGTCGAGCACGGGATCGATGATTGCGGCTTCACGAGTCGCCGGATCCCACACAAGATAGGTCACAGTCGATGTCTTGTCGTCGAAGAAGGCTTTGATCTGGGGCATGGGAAATTCCTTTCCTTTCTTATATATTAGAGATTGCTAAATTAACAAGACATAATATATATGATCTCATGATTGCTTCACTTCTCGATCCCGAGCGGTTCAGGGACAAGGCTGCGGAGGCGGCCGGCCTGCTGCGCAGCATGGCCAATCCGCACCGGTTGATGATCCTTTGCCGCCTTGGCGACAAGGAAATGTCGGTCAGCGAATTGCACGAGGGCACCGCCCTGTCGCAATCCTCGCTGTCACAGCATCTTGGCGTTTTGCGCCAGGAGGGCTTGGTGCGTACGCGCCGGCAGGGGCAGTCGATCTTCTATGCGATTGCCGACCCGGCCGCGATTCGCGTGATCGCGACGCTGGCGGCAATCTATTGCCCGGAAATCCTGGCTGCAGCGAAAGAGATTGCCGGACCGAAGGACTGTTTCGCGGGATGTCCCTTTGACCTGGATGGGCATTCGGCCAATGTGACGCAAGCCGGGCGCAAGTCGCCCAAGCCCTGGTCGCGTTCTGCAAAGCGAGCTGGAAAATGATCGAATTGACGCCTTTTGTGATTCTTGCCGCCATTGCGAGCGGGGCGATCATTGGCGTGTTTCTTGGCACGTTCGGCGGCGGCGGTTCGGTGCTGGCGGCACCGCTCCTGCTCTATGTTGTCGGCGTTACAGACCCGCACATCGCGATTGGCACGTCGGCAGCTGCCGTGGCTGCCATTGCGCTGTTCAGCCTGATCGGCCACTGGCGCGGCGGCACGGTGAAATGGCCATGCGCGATCGTGTTTGCCCTGTCCGGCTTTGTCGGGTCGATCATCGGGTCGACCATCGCAAAACAGATCGACGGCAGCCAGCTATTGCTGGCCTTTTCGGTCGCCATGGCGGCCATTGCATTGTCAATGTTCCGCAAGCCCGCTTTTGCGGGTGACCCGGATGTGCACCTGACTCCCTCGATCACGATGCGCATCGCGCCCCTTGGCCTCATTGTGGGCATGGCGGCGGGATTCTTCGGGATTGGCGGCGGGTTCCTGATCGTGCCGGGCCTGATGCTGGCCGCCGGTATGACGATGTCGAACGCGACGGCCTCGTCGCTCGTGTCGGTCGCCCTGTTCGGCGGGGCGACGTCTGCCAATTATGCCTTGTCCGGCCTGGTCGACGGGTGGCTTGTCCTGCTCTTGCTGGCTGGCGGGGCGGCGGGCGGCATGATCGGTATCGTGATTTCCCGTGCGCTGTCCGAACGGGTGCGGACGGCGCGCGTCGCCTTCGCCATGATGATCCTGGTCGTCGCCGCCTATGTCGCATGGAACGCAGTGGGCGCCCTGACCGTTCATGCTGCGTAAATCGCGCCCAAGGCAACCCGACTGAACAAGCTTGCTGAACTCTTGCCTTGGGGCTGATATAGGTCAGAGTTGATAAAGCATGCCAGCGGGTGGGCGGCACGAACAAGAACAGGGAGACGTGGGATGGGATTGATCTGGTGGATTTTGCCAGCCGTGGCGGGTGTCATTGGCCTGATGCTGCTATTTGCCGGCTTCGGGAAACTCGCGAATCTGAAACCGCTAGCCGGTGGTTCGCGCATGCTGTTTGGCGTCGGATTCCTCGGGTTGGCCGGGATCGTGGCCTTTGCCGGTCTCAACCTGCAAACCTATAAACGCCTGACCTTCGAGCGCGATGTCGCGCACATAAAGTTCGCTGCGGTGGATAACGCGCCCGGCACCTATCATGTCGATGTCACATTCTCGGATGGCCAGAAACTGCTTGAGGCCACAGGCGCCCAACCGATCCTGCGCGGCGACCAGTTCGAGATCGGCGCCCAGGTCATCAAGTTCCTGCCGGTCGCCAACATGCTCGGCTATGATTCGATCTACCGGCTGGAATATCTCGAAGGCCGCGATGCGCAGCGGTTCTCCTCCGAGGCGGTAACCGACGCCCAGACCAATGGCATCGCGCTGTCGCAGAACCCCGGGCTCGACGTGCACGCGCTGGCCGAAAAGGAAGGCAAGCGTTTCGGCATCGATGCGCAATATGGCTCGGCCACCTACCAGCCCATGGGTGACGGCTTCGAATATGATGTTAACATCACGCAGGACGCGCTTGTCGCCCGGCCGACCGAGACTACGAAGGTGCTGATCCAGAAGGGGACCTATCCCGGTTTCCAGTCGACGAATGGTGGCCCGCAATGAACCCCTGGGAGCGTTATGTCGTCCCGAACCTGATCGCGTGTGCCTGCGGCTCCAAGCCGATCATGAAGCAGCGGGAGAAAGTTGTCCCGAAGGCAGAAGGCCGTGTGCTTGAACTCGGCTGCGGCTCGGGCACGAATTTCACCATGTATGATGCCAGCAAGGTCGACCGCCTGTTTGCGCTCGAGCCGTCGCAAGGCATGCTGGTCAAGGCGCGCCGCGAGGCCGGTACGCTCGGCTTTGGCAACCAGATCGAATTCCTCGAGTCAGGCGCCGAAGCCATTCCGTTGGAAGACGATTCCATCGATACGGCCGTGATCACGTTCGTGCTGTGCACGATCCCGGACTGGAAATCGGCGCTGGCCGAAACGCGGCGCGTGCTGAAGCCCGGCGGGCGGATCCTGTTTTCCGAACACGGACTGGCGCCGGATGAAGGCGTCGCCAAATGGCAGCGCCGGATCGAACCGGTGTGGAAGCCGCTGGCGGGTGGCTGCCACCTGACGCGCGATGTGGCAGCCCTGCTCACGGAAGCCGGCTTCACGCTGGAAGATGTCGAAACCATGTACCTGCCATCGACGCCACGCGTGGCGGGCTTTGTCAGCTGGGGCGCCGCACGCGCGGCCTGACCACCATGCGGACACCGCCCTACCTGCCTTATCTCGCAGGAGCACCAAGCCTTGCGCCCGGCCTGAAGCCGATCGATCCGGGCACGTGGCTGACGCCTGACAGTGAAGCGGAAAGCTGGCTATCCGAGAAGACCGTGCTGATGCGAACCCATCGCGCGCAGGTATTCGCCGATACCGGCATCCCGGAGGCCATTGCCGAGACGGCGGAAGCCGTCTTCGCCGCCACCAGCCCCGGCGATCCGGACTGGGCGAGCCCGCTCGAGCAGGCGGCAGCGCGAGTCTCCGACGATCTTTGTCTCCTCCTGCCGGATGAGCGCGGGGAATGGGTGCTGCGCGCGGCCAACCTGGTCGCGCCGACCTTCTGGTCCCTGGCCGACAAGATCGGCCAGCCGCTGGCCGGATTGCACACAACCGTGCCCGCCGCCAATCCGGGACTTGTCTCGCGCATTTCGCGCATGTTCGATGCCCTCACGCCCGGCAAAGTGCTGGAACGGTTCAACTGGACCGTCCAGGCCGGGCCTGCACGCTTCACACCCAGCAGCGAACCGTTGAAGGCCATGGCGCGCGCCGCGGCGGATGACGCCGCGCTGGACCTGCTGCATTTCCGGGTCGAGCGGCAAACGATTTCCAAGATGCCGGGGACGGGCGTTGTCGTGTTCACCATCCGCACCTGTATCGACCCATTGGCGGCGGCCCTGCCGGACGCCGACCATGTGCGGGCGTTCGAGGCGGCGTGGCGTGGCATCGACCCGGCACTGGCCGACTACAAGGGCTGGCCCGTCTATGAGCGGCTGGTGCGCGCCGCCCTGGCGCAGCTTGCCTGAGGCGGGCTCCTGGGTGGACGAATGACGCGGCGCCGCCTAGATCAGGCCCGGACACGGACACCCCGGAGACCAAGATGAATTACTGGCTGATGAAATCCGAACCCGATGCCTGGAGCTGGGACGAGCAGAAGGCGAAGGGCAAGGCGGGAGAGGAATGGTCCGGCATTCGCAATTACCAGGCGCGCAATTTCATGCGCGAGATGAAGCTGGGCGACCAGGTGTTCTTCTACCATTCCAACAAGGGGCTGGAAGTGGTCGGCATTTGCGAAGTCAGTGCCCTCAGCGCGCCGGATTCGACAACCGATGACCCGCGCTGGGACTGCGTGCACATCCGCGCGCTGGCCGACATGCCGAAGCCGGTGTCACTGAAAGACGTGAAGGCCAATCCGAAACTGGCCGAGATGAGCCTGGTCAAATCCTTCCGCCTGTCGGTGCAGCCTGTACTGGCGTCGGAGTGGAAGGAAGTGTGCCGGATGGGCGGGATCGACCCGAAGACGCTGAAGCCGGTTTAAGTATATAGGAGAGCCTCATCCTTCGACTTCGCTCAGGATGAGCGCTCGGTCCGGCCTAGGCGCAGGCGATATCCATCGCAGCCTCGCAATGGATGCGGGCGGTGTCATAGACGGGCAGGGGGCTGTTGGCCGCGTTCAGGACGAGCCCGATTTCCGTACAGCCGAGAATGACGCTGTCGGCCCCGCGCGCGGCGAGCGCCTGAACGATCTCGATATAGCGACGCGTCGTTTCCGGCGTGACGATGCCTTTCACGAGATCGTCGAAAATGATGCGGTGGATATCATCGCGCTCGGCCGCTTCCGGTACGCGCGGCGGCGTGCCGAACGCATCGGCGAGGTAATCCGGATAGAAGGGCTCTTCCATCGTGTAGCGCGTGCCGAGCAGGGCCGGGGCGCGGCGCCCGTCAGCGCTGAGGCGCGCCGCTGTGGCGTCGATGATGTGGACGAAAGGGACCGTCAGGGCCTGTTGCAGGGGCGCAGCCACCTTGTGCATCGTGTTCGTCGCAAGCAGGACCAGTCCGGCGCCGGACTGTTCCAGCCGCTTGCCGGCATCCGCCAGTTCGCGGCCCGCTTCATCCCAGGCGCCTGACTGTTGCAGCGCCTGCACATGACCGAAATCCAGCGCGTCGATCATCACGCGGGCGCTGGCATTGCCGCCCGAGCGGGCGCGCGCGAGTTCGCACAGCGTTTCGTAATAGATGACCGTCGAGGCCGGGCCCATGCCCCCGATGATGCCGATTGTCTTCATCCGCGATTGCCCTCCTCGAAGCTGGCAAGCGTCCATTCGGCGAATTGCGACAGGTCTCCGCCCTGGAACAGGAATCCCGCCACACCGGCAGCGCGGGCCGCCTCGATATCGGTCTGCTTGTCGCCGATAAGGAAACTGGCCTCCCGTTTCACGGGAAAGTCGGCCATGGCTTTCAGCAGCATGCCTGGCTTCGGCTTGCGGTCGAAACTGTCGCGCCGGTAGCGCGGATTTTCACCTGCCTCGTGGTACGGGCAATAGTAAACGCGGTCGATGGCGGTGCCCTTGTCGCGAATCTGGTCCAGCATCCAGTCATGCAGCACGTGCATGTCGTGTTCACTGTAATAGTCACGTGCAATTCCGGACTGGTTGGTCACCACGAAAACGAACCAGCCGCGGGCCTTGAAGGCTGCAATTGTCTCAATCGCACCGTCGATCCATTCAAAGTCGGAAACCCGGCTGACATAGCCCTTGTCGACGTTGATCACGCCGTCGCGGTCGAGAAAAAGAGCAGGGCGCTGATGGATCATCTCGGCGCTGTTTGCCCGTGTGCCGCCCAAGTTGCAACACCTGCCCGCGTGTCAAAACGACTGGACCTCACCGGGAAAACGGGCTTGTCTCTGTCCCGAGGGGCCGACAAGAGCCCTCAACCAAGACCCATGGGAGGGCAAAATCTATGGAACAATATCTACCACTCATTCTGAGCGCCGTCGGAGGCACGGTGCTCGGTCCAATCATTTCAAAGCTCGTTGGCGGCAGTGGCACCGGTGGAATCGTCGGCGGCATCATCGGTGGCCTTGGCGCGCATTTCGGCCTTGATGCAGCCGGTGTACAAGTGCTGGGTGATGCCGCAGCCGGGGCGACTTCGCCCATGAACATCATTAACAGCCTGCTCGAAGGCGGCGTTGGCGGCGGCGTGCTCGGCGTGATTGCCGGCATGGTCATGAAGGCCAAGGGCTAGCGCTTTCGCGCTCTGACTCGATTTCAATCAAATACCTGGCGATCCGGCCTTGGCCGGGTCGCCTTTTCTATTCGGCGGCCACCGGCAGCGCGCCCCGGTTTTCGCGCACCCCGCGCATGAAAGGCACGATCGCGAGCAGGGTCAGCAGTGCGGACAGGAGGAAGGCGGCACCGTCAAACTGGAACGGCGGGCTGTCATGGGTGAAGTAGTAGAGTATGCCATTCATCGCGAGCGGCCCGGCGATCATCGCCAGGGAATTCAGGCTGGAACTCGCCCCCTGCAATTCGTCCTGCGCATTGCGGGGCGTCAGCGTTGACATCAGCGAGTTGATGGCCGGACCCGTCACGCCGCCGAGCGCGCCGACCGGGATGATCGCATAGACGATCCATGCCTGCCCGGCGAAGGCATAGGCGAACAGGCAAAGCCCATGATGATGAAGTCGATGGCGAGCGTGCCGATAGAAACGAGCAGGACGAGCCAGCGCCCGAAATGGTCTGACAGGGCCCCGACGGTCGGGCCGGACAGGAAGTTCATCAAGGCATATGTTGCAGCCAGCAAGCCGAGCCAGATCGTCGCGTCTTCCGGCGGTACATGCATCATTTCCTGGATCAGGCTCGGGATGACCGGAATGATCAGGTCGAAGGCCAGCATGTCGATGGCGACAGTCACCAGGACGAAGAGGAAAGCGTTCTTGCCGTGTTTCCGTGGGGCAGGCGTATCGGTCATGTCCCCGCTTTGAGTGGGAATGCGGGAAAGGTCAATCGCGTCGTGTCAGGCTTGCGCCAAATCGCACGAGCCGTCAGTTTGGCCAAACCCGGGCGGCGCACCAGACATGCCGCGCAACATTGCAGGGGAGGCTGCAGGACATGGCAGAGGGCATACCGGTCACGCGAAGGGCCGTTCCGGCGTCACGGATTGCGGCAATCCGAGAAGCCGTGCGCACGACCACGCACCTGGGTAACGAGCCGAACGCCTCACGCCTCGCACGAGCGGACAACGCGCCGGGCCTCCTCGCCTTCCTGTCGGACCCGGCCGTGCACGCGCCGATCTATTCCCTGCCGCGCGCGCTGACCGAGGCAAACGTGCTGGCGTTCATCGAGGATCACCTGGCCCAGCGCGCGGCAGGCGAGGGCCTGCTCTTCGTGCGCGATGACGGCGAGGGCACGATCCTCGGCTATAGCGACATACAGGTCTGGCCCGAGTGGGCAGCAGGCGAACTGGGCGGCGCGCTCCACCCGTCGCAGCATCGTCAGGGAAGGGGCACGCGCGGCGCAGCCGAGAGCTTCACATGGAAGTTCGAGTCATTGCACCTCGACCTGATCTGCGAAACGGCCAGCCTTGAGAACACGGCCACGCAGCGCATGCTGGACGGGCTGGGCTTTGCGCGGAAAGGCGAGGTGGAGAGCACCCGTCCGGACGGCACGACGCGCACCTCCCTGGTGTGGGAGATGACGCGGGATGACTGGGGCCGCCTGCATCCGGCCTGAGGCTCAGAACGTGCCGTGGCGGCCCTTGCCTTTCGTGAAAGCGGTCGCGCCCTTCAGAGTCTCGCCGGATGTCAACACGTCGAGGCCGCCTTCAACTTCGACCTTCAGGGCGGTGTCCATGTCGAGGCTCCATTGGCGCATCGCCGACAGGCGGTCGGCGCGCAGGCAGGTTTGCGGGAAGGCGGCGATGTCATTGGCAAGCTGTATGGCGCGGTCCAGCGCCTTGCCTGCGGGGGCTGCATAATTGGCAAGGCCGATGGCGAGCGCTTCGTCCGGGCCGACTTCGCGGCCTGTCAGGACCAGGTCCATGGCGCGCGAGGCACCGATCAGGCGGGGCAGGCGGATCGTGCCGCCATCGATCAGCGGCACACCGAAGCGCCGGCAGAATACGCCGAACCGGGCCGTGTCGGATGCCACCCGCAGGTCGCACCAGAGCGCCAGTTCCAGTCCGCCTGCCACGGCATAGCCTTCGACCGCAGCAATGACCGGCTTGGACAGTTCGAGCCGCGTCGGTCCCATCGGCCCCATGTCGCCGTCCGGGCGTACCGGGTTGCCTTTGCCGGCTGCGACGGCCTGCAGATCTGCGCCCGCACAGAAATTGCCCTCGGCGCCGGTCAGGATGGCGACGGACAGGCTGCCATCGGCATCAAAGGCCTTGAACGCCTCATAGAGGGCAAGGGCGGCCTCCCGGTCGACAGCATTGCGCCGGGCCGGGCGGTTTATCGTGATGATGAGAAGATCGGCTTCCTGCCGGGTCTGGACCGTTTCGGTTTCGCTCATCTGAGGACACCGCCCGTTGCGGACTGCCCGAGGAACGGCACGATTCGGTTGAGCAGTGTCGGAACGATCCTGTCCGGCAGGTCATGGCCCCATTTTTCGATCACCTCGATGTCGGCGCCGGGGATGCGGCGCGCGATATCCTGCCCGGCGGCAGGCCTGATCAGCGTGTCCACGGCGCCATGCAGGACAAGGGTCGGGTGGGTGATCGATCCAAGCCGCTCATGCCAGCGCGGCTGGGCGAGAATGGCGGCATATTGGCGGGCGACACCTGCTGGCCGGTCAGACCGCTCCATCGCGGCGATGGCGGCGGTACGGATTTCATTGTCGGACGCGCGAATGTCCGGATGCGAGCCATAGGCAGACCGTCCCTTTGCGGCCAGGTCGGCGACGGCGTCCGGTGTCCGGTTCTCGGGCACGGCGGTCAGGGCCGCAGTCGCCTCTGGCGTCGCCGGCGGCAGTGACGGGTCGCCCGATGTTGTCATGACCGGAATGAGGGCGCGGACCCGTTCGGGATGGTTGAGCGCCATCAGCTGGACAATCATGCCGCCCATCGACACGCCGAGCACGTCGGCCTCACTCGCGCCGAGTGCCTCGACCAGCGCGGCAGCATCGGCGGCCATGTCATCCAGCAGGTAGGGGACGGCCTCGTGCATGGGCTTGCCAGCCGCGATGCCCTTCACAATGTCGCGTCGGGACGGCGCGGCCTGTCCGGCCAGTTCCGTGGTGAGGCCGATATCGCGATTGTCGAAGACGACGACGCGGCGGCCGGCATCGGCAAGGCCGCGCCGGAAACTGTCCGGCCATGATGTCATCTGGCTGGAAAACCCGGAGACCAGCATCATCATCGGGTCATTCGGCGACCCGGTCTCCTCATATTCGATCTCGATGCCGTTCGCTTTGATGCGCGCCATGTCCCGTCTCCCTGCCTGCTCTTGTTTTGAGCAGAGTAGAGGCCATGCCGCCGGGGCAGTAAAGCTAGCGCCCGAGTTCTTTCATCGCTTCGTCGAGGCCGCCAAGCGTCAGTTCGAACATGCGGTGGTCACCGATCAGTTCGCGGATCAGCTTGATCGAGCCGGTATAGTCCCACGCGCCTTCCTTGACCGGATTGAGCCAGACAAGGTTCGGGAAGCGCTGCACGAAACGCTGCAGCCAGATGCCGCCGGCCTCCTCGTTCCAGTGCTCGACCGAACCGCCCGCATAAGTGATCTCGTACGGGCTCATCGTGGCGTCGCCGACGACGATGACCTTGTAGTCGGATGGGAACTTGTTGAGCACGTCCCAGGTCGGGATGCGGTTGTTCATGCGGCGGCGATTGTCCTTCCACAGGCCCTCATAGGGGCAGTTGTGGAAGTAATAGTATTCGAGGTTCTTGATCTCGGACTTGGCCGCCGAGAACAGTTCTTCCATGATCCGCACATAGGGGTCCATCGAACCGCCGACATCCAGCAGCAGGAGGACGGAGACGGCATTGCGCTTTTCCGGGCGCATCTCGATGTCGAGATACCCGCGCCGCGCCGTGTTGCGGATCGTCGAGTCGAGGTCCAGTTCGTCCGGTGCGCCCTTGCGGGCCCATTTGCGCAGCCGCTTCATGGCGACCTTGATGTTGCGGGTGCCAAGCTCGATACTGTCATCGTAATTCTTGAATTCGCGCTTGTCCCAGACTTTCACGGCGCGGCGGTGGCGGGATTTCTCCTGGCCGATGCGGACGCCTTCGGGATTGTAGCCATTGGCGCCGAAGGGCGAGGTACCGCCGGTGCCGATCCACTTGTTGCCGCCCTCGTGGCGCTTCTTCTGCTCTTCGAGGCGCTTTTGCAGCGTCTCCATCAGTTTCTCGAAGCCGCCCATGGCCTCGATCTCGTCCATTTCTTCCTTGGACAGGAATTTCTCGGACATCTTGCGCAGCCATTCCTCGGGAATGTCGGTGACGTCCACGGCGTCGGCCAGGCTGTCGAGACCCTTGAAAACATGGCCGAACACCTTGTCGAACTTGTCGATATTGCGCTCGTCCTTCACCAGTGCCGAGCGGGACAGGTAATAGAAATCGGTCACGTCCATGTCGATGACCTGCTTGTCCATGGCCTCCATGAGCATGAGGTATTCCTTCAGCGTGACCGGCACTTTGGCTTCACGCAGTTCATTGAAGAAGTTGAGGAACATGGGGCATCTTTCCTGTCGCAGGAGGTAAAGATAGTCCGCCTTGGACGCCATGTCCAAGCTGACGCAGCGAAAAGCTGGCTGGTCATGTCCAGTTCACGCCGTCTGGCCTAGTTTTGGCGGCATGTTGAAACCTGTCCTGATCCTGCTTGCCGGCCTGTCGGCAGCCTCGCTCGCGCATGCAGGCCCGTCGGCCTGCAGCGGGCCCGGCGAGGCGACCTGCATGTTCGCGGCGATCTGGGAGGCTGCCGGCGCCCTGCCGCCCGAGAAACAGGCCCGGATCCAGCCGGTTTTCCTCGAAACGGTTGGCCGCACGGGCGATGCCGCCCTGCTGCGCTCATGGCAATCCCGGCTCGGCGCACCGGCCCATCACCGCACGCCGCAGGTCGATTATGCCGGGCAACAGGCCGAGGCCGTTGTCGCCGAATCGGGATGGAGCGGTTTCGAGCAGCGCGCCCGTGCCGGGGCCGCCCCGTTCAATATCGGCCGGCCCGAGATCATGGCGGCCGGTGTCCGCCTCGCGACGGACGCGGCCGTTCAGCGCCGACTCATCGACGCGATGTTCGGCCTGGCCCAGACCAAGGTGACGCGCGGCGGTCTCGGTGATGATTTCGAGAAGGGAGATTTCGGCCACGTGCTTGCGGAGCTTTCCATGCAGCGCTGCGATCTTGCCCGTTTTGACCGCGCGGTTGCGCTGACACCGGCCCCTGACAGCCTGCGCTATGCGCTGTGGCGCGGCCGGATCACCGGCACTGCCGGCCAGCTTGCCGCGCGCATCCGGTCTGAGGCTGATGCCGATGACACGCGCCATGTGCGCAATGCGCTGGAAGGCTATGGCCCGGTCGCTGCGCTCGGCTATTGCCGTCGCTAGCAAGTGAAACAGATTATCAGAGAGGCTTCCCGACGCCGTTGAACCGGTTCATAAGGATCGACCATGACTGAATTCCACGATGATCTTGCCGACCCGGACGGCGACCCGCCCGAAGCCATATGCGGCAACAAGGAAGTGGGCGCGCTTGCCCACCTTTACCGTGCCGAGGTTTACCGCTCAACCGTGTGGCGCCAGCGCCTCGACCAGACGACCAATTGGGCGGTGATCTCCACCGGCATCGGCCTGTCGGTCGCCTTCGCCAATGCGCAGGCCTCGCCTTTTCCCATCGTGCTGGTCGGCGCGCTCTGCATCGTGTTCCTGACACTGGAATCACGCCGCTACCGCTTCTTCTATGTATGGCGGTTCCGCGCACGCGTGCTCGAGATTGCCTTCTATGTGCCCATGCTGCGCGGGGAAGGGGCCCGTATCCCGCTCGACCGGGGCACGGCCCTGTCGGACGATTACGAAAAGCCGCAATACCGGATATCCAATATCAGGTCGATCGGCCGCCGCCTGCGCCGCAATTACGGCTGGCTGTTCGCCATTCTCGGCGCGGCTTATTTCGCCAAGATCGCGATCCATCCGACCGATGTCGAAACCTGGTCGCAATTCGTGCGCCGGGCGCATATCGGCCCGATCCCGGGCCTTGTCGCCATCAGCTTCGGCCTTTTGTTCCACGCGACCTGGATCGGCATCGCTGTCAAGACCTGGCTCGATGAGCGCTATGACAAATCAAAGATGGCCGACTTCCTGAACAGCCGGAAGGACGTCAATGCCCGCGAAGACGCCCAGGCCGAGATGGATATTCTCGGGCATTAGCGAACCGGCTCAGATCGTGTCCTCGTCCGGGGATTCGGTCTCAACCGGGCGGCTGCGCTGTGTTTCCCGAACATTGTCCCACTGCCCCAGAAGACTGGCGCCGACGAAGGCTTCCAGCGCTTCGGCGTTTTCGAGCGGGTATGTTATTCGCACCTTGAGTCGCCAGTTGGCCACATCGGCCAAAACAAGGCCGGATTTCATTTCCTGGCCATTCGCGTCTGAGTAGGAAATGGCGTCCCCGACATAGTTGAATCCATTTGCTGGCGCGCTCGCATTCAGGATCGCGGCGTCGGCATGAACAGGATGACGGGCCTTCACGACCTGCTCCATGATTCCAACAAGCTCGTCTTCCACGGACATGGCGGTCCGGTAAGCGTAATAGGTGACCGCCGTCGAATGGCCCTCGCCATAGTTGCAGCTGACGTCCTCGCCATTCCGGTTGTAGATCGTTTCGCGTGTTCGGATGTACCCGCCCCATGTAACCGGACAAATCAGCCCGGACTGAATGTGGGTAAGATTGCCTTCGGCGTCGGAACGCCAGATTTCCTCATCGGAGAGATCTTGCGGCTGATTCAGTTCCTGCGCCATGCCAAGAAGTGCCGCGAGTGCACGTGAGTCGTCCGATGCATTCTCGTCTACGCTGTATTCACCAGAGTCCGGATCGAAATAGATCGTGTCGGTATTCTGTGCCGGTGCTGTCGAGCATGCCGCAAGCGTGAGCATGACACCCAGACAAGCGGTTCGTGTCATGATGCGCATCGTCCGATCCTCTCATTCCCCGTGAGTATTCACCGGAAAATTGAACGAACTTTGCTGACTTGTCGAGCTTTCCTTGACCTCAGCCTGCCGGTCCGCGGCGTCCGCCGCCGGGGCCGTCCTGGCGGCGCGAGAGGAAGGCGAGGCGTTCGAACAGGGCAACATCCTGCTCATTCTTCAGCAGCGCGCCGTGCAGCGGCGGCGTCAGGCGCTCGGGATCTTTCTCGCGCAGCGTTTCGAGATCGATGTCTTCGTTCATCAGGAGCTTGAGCCAGTCGAGCAGCTCGCTGGTCGACGGCTTCTTCTTCACGCCCGGCAGTTCGCGCATGGCGTAGAACGTGGTCAGCGCGTCGCCGACCAGCTTCTTCTTGATCTCGGGGAAGTGCACGTCGATGATTTCGCGCATCGTCTCTTCGTCCGGGAACTTGATGAAGTGGAAGAAGCAGCGGCGCAGGAAGGCGTCCGGCAGTTCCTTTTCATTGTTCGAAGTGATGATGACGATCGGACGGACCTTGGCCTTCACGACCTCGTTGGTCTCGTAGACAAAGAACTCCATCCGGTCGAGTTCCTGCAGCAAGTCGTTCGGGAACTCGATGTCGGCCTTGTCGATCTCGTCGATCAGCAGGACCGGGCGCTTCTTGGACGTGAACGCCTCCCACAGCTTGCCCTTCTTGATGTAGTTCTTGACGTCCTTGGCGCGCTCTTCGCCCATCTGGCCGTCGCGCAGGCGGCTGACCGCGTCATATTCGTAGAGGCCCTGACTGGCCTTGGTGGTCGACTTGATGTGCCACTCGATCAGTTCGCAGCCGAGCGACTTGGCCACTTCGATGGCGAGCACGGTCTTGCCGGTGCCGGGTTCACCCTTGATCAGCAACGGGCGTTCAAGCGCGATGGCAGCATTGACGGCCACTTTCAGGTCTTCGGTGGCGACATAGTCCTTGGTGCCTTCAAAACGCATGGGGCAGGGTCCTTTTATAAACGGTTGAGGCCACAATAGGCTGCGAGCCGGGCGGAGCAAGCTTTGACGTTAGGGGAAGCCTGACATTCGGTGAAAAAGTGGTGATTCGGACATTCCCTAGCGGAAATGACTTCGCTCCGTGTCCGGCATGTGCTATACAGAATGGGCCATGCGCGCCGCCACGGAGCACCAGCTTCAGCTTAGCGTCGCGCTCGTCAGTGTTTTGCCATTCCCATGCAGGAAAGGCGCTTCAGGACGGGTGCAGGCCGTATGATCCAAAATGCCCGATGATAACGGGCGCATGGCACATTAACTTTCCCCAAGCCCCAGCCTGCCGGGTTCGCGATCCTTAACGCATGGCAATCTTGCGTTAACGCCTTTCTGCAAAATTCATCGAACTAGGCAGAATTGGATTCGCTTGAGATGCCCTTGAAGCTTTCCCTGAAGCCCGGCGAAACCTTCGTCGTCAATGGCGCGGTCGTGCGCAATGGCGACCGTCGCGGCGTGCTCCTCCTGGAAAACCAGGCCCGAGTCCTGCGCGAGAAGGATATCCTGCACCCGAACCAGGCGACAACGCCGGTGCGGCGCGTCTATTTCGCCATCATGCAGATGTACCTGCTCGGCGAGATCGACGGGACGGCCTATGCGCAGGCCGCCGAGGCGATTGCCACGCTGCTGGCGACTGTCGCTCATGAAGACGAACGCGCCGGCATCCTTGAAATTTCCGCAGATGTTGCCGCCGCCGACCTGTACCGCGCGCTCAGTCGCTGCCGCAAGATGATGACGGCCGAGACAGCGGGGGCCAACTGATGGCGGATGGCAGTGCGATGCGCGCTCGCTCGCGACCCGATGACGCCCGCCTCAGCCTGGATGAGGCGATTGCCCGGCTCGAAGCCGGGCAGGGCGACGGTGTCGTGGTCGATCTGGGCGATGGCCGAACGGCGGTCGCAGACGGCCACCGCGGCGATGACGGCCTGCTGCAACGCCTGCGCGGGCACAGGATGATGGTGGCCCTGGCGTCGGGCGCGGCAGACCTGTCCAAGTTCTCCGCCGCAGCCGACGCTGTCAAAGTTGCACCGCTTGTGCAGGAAATCCTCGACGCTGCCGTGCAGAGAGACTAGGGGCCTCGCGCATGAGCGCAGAACTTATCTCCCTTTTTACCGCGACGTTCGTCACCTTTTTCGTGCTGATCGATGCATTGGGCGTGGCCCCCATCTTTGCGACCCTCACGGCGCAGGGCGATGCCGCCTATCGCCGGAAGATGGCGTTCAAGTCCACGTTCGTTGCGACGATCATCATGTTCGCCTTTGCCTTTGGCGGTTCATGGCTGCTCGGCGCGATGCATATCTCGATTGATGCCTTCCGGGCCGCGGGTGGGGTCCTGCTGTTCCTGATCGCGCTCGACATGGTGTTCGAAAAACGCACCGAACGCCGCGAGCATCGAGCAGAGGAAGTGCTGGGCGGTCATGTTCCCGATACAGAGCTGGACGATGTTTCGGTTTTCCCCATCGGCATTCCGATGATTGCCGGTCCGGGATCCATTGCCACGGCAATGTTCTACATGTCGGACGCGACGGTCTGGACGGAGAAGGCTGTCGTGCTCTCGGCGATCGGTCTCAATCTCCTGCTCACGCTGGTGATCTTCCTGGCTGCGGGTCCGCTTGTGCGCCTCATGGGTGCCAGCGTGGCCGGGGCAATGACCCGTATCCTGGGTGTCATCCTCGCAGCGCTGTCGGTCCAGTTGCTGATCGACGGCATCAAGGGTGCGTTCGGCCTCGCCTGAGGCCTTTCCCGGGTTTGCCTATTGCGGTGCTTCGATACGCGGCCGCCGACGCAGGCTGCGGCGCAGCGTCGACCAGGTGACCCAGAACATCACGAGCCCGGCAGCCGTGAGGCCCATGAACTGAAGCACTAGTTCGCGCGTCCAGCGCACGCCTGTGTCGGCAATCCGCATCGCGCCGGGGCCCAGCTGCTTGAACAGGGCAACGGACCGGTCGCCGCCAGCCTCGGCGATCAGGCGCACGCGGCGCAGGTCCGCGCTGTCCTTGACCTGTTCGATCAGGGTCACGGCCGCCGATGGATCGGTCAGAGTCCCGATCCGGTCAATCTGGGCCAGGTCGGTTTCCAGCCGGGCGATGCCTTTCGGATTGATGGCGCTCTCATATGCCTCGCGAACGCGCTGCACCCTGACCTTGGTGACGGCCAATTCCGCAAAAGCCTCTTCCAGTGCCGGCTTTAGCACCGAATCCGGCAGGGCGTCGTTCAGCCTGTCGGCCAGGTAATCGTTGAATTCAGGTGTGAGACGGCGCGACCGGCGGGCCGATTTCAGGATCGACAGGGCGCGGATATTGGACTCGGCCTGCGCGTCAGGCTGGTCCGCCTGTTCCAGGCCGATACCGGTAATCTTGAGCACGCGTTCGTCGACCCGGTCGCCCTTCATCCAGCGTTCGGAATGGTTGGCCAGGTCGGCATACGTGCCGAGAAGGGCAAACCGGGCCGCGATGATAGGCGAGACGACCTCTTCGGCCGGCTCTCCGGCTTCGGGTTCCGGTGCGACGGCTTCTGCATTTTCCTCGTCCGGATCGACCTGCGTGTTCAGGTTACGCGCTGTTCCCGTCGCGTCGGCAAAACGCTCGCTGACAGCGACCGGCAGCTTTCTGAGGGCTGCTAGCGCAATGCGTTCGTCTTCGGTGCCGGTGATTTCCGAGTTGGCTGCGGCCATCAGTTCCTTGACGTCTTCGCGGTCCAGCATCTGCGGCGCTGCCATCAGGAAGCCGCGCGCGGCCGTCACGTCACGCGCGGTCAGTTCGCGCGAGACAATATCGTGCCAGAACTTGTACTTGTCGGCCGGGTTACGCGGCGCCATCGCGGTGAACGCCTCGTCCATGTTGTGGCGGGTCTGGTCAATCGCCTCGACCGAAGGCGCGTCGGAGAACGTGGCGCCGGAAAAAGCGCCGCCAACCACCTGTGCGCCGATCACGGGAATGAGGATCAGCAGTGAATTGAACATCACTGCCTGCATCCAGCCGGAGGAGCGAATTGATCTTTTCCTTCGGCGGGCCATGGCACTAAAACCGTTGCGAAAGCTGCACTTTGGACGAGGTTTCATAGAGCGCGGCGTCGATCCAAAGATCAAGCCTTGGCCTGCTAAATGCAGCGCAATTGGCGGTTTTGGATCCTATTCTTTATGTCATACTACTGCTAAATATACATCAAATGGCCACAATCGCCTGAAATCATTGAATTATTAATCTGCGGCTCAACGATTGCAGTGAATCGCTAGCCGCTCTATATCGGGGCCCATCCTGGTTAAAGGTGTCTGCTATGAGTATTGAACTATCAGACGATTACCGCCCCTCCGAAGACGAGGAGTTCATGAACGAGCGTCAGCTGGCGTTTTTCCGGCGGCTGCTTGAGAACTGGAAGGCGGATATTCTCGACGGCGCGAAACAGACGATCCACAATTTGCAGGATGAGTCCGGTTCGTTGCCAGATGTTGTCGACAGGGCGTCGGCCGAAAGCGACAAGGCGCTCGAATTGCGTACGCGTGATCGCCAGCGCAAGCTGATCTCCAAGATCGACAGTGCGTTGCGCCGGATTGGCGACGGGACTTACGGCTTTTGTGAAGCAACCGGTGAGCCGATTGGCCTGCGCCGTCTTGAGGCTCGCCCCACGGCGACCCTCAGCCTCGAGGCGCAAGAGCGCCACGAGCGCAAGGAACGCACCCTGCGCGACGACTGAATCACGGTTTGGAGAAACCTGAAATGAAGAACGGCGGCCTCCCGGTTTTCGGAAGTGCCGCCGCCTTTTTGCCATCAACCCAACGCCGCGGCGATTCTGTGTCCTACCTCATGCGTTAAAGGGATCATCGCATCAAGGTCCGAACGTTCCCTTACCTGATGGCAATCAGGGCCTTAAGACAAGCCTCGCTAGTTTAAGATCGCGCGATGATTCGTTAAGGTCGGCCCTGGGACCAACTGTTTTTTAATGCAGCAATGCGGGCAGGGCGCGAAAAGTACTAACCAGTCGTTAACTCTCTTGGCGCACACTGGACGCTCGCTGAACCGGACCCCTGAGTGCGCCCATGAACCGTGCCTTGCCATCCACTGCAGACGACGGTTGGGACATGTCTCCAAGACGTGAAACTGCGGTCATGCTCGATATGCCGACACGGTTTGAATCCTTCGAATCCGAGGCGCACCAGCCTGTGCTGCGCGGCAAGCTCAGCCCCGCCGAGATCGAGGCACTGCTGCGGCCCGATCTGTCGGACATGGACCCGGAACCGGCGCCCGAACCCGTATCGGTCGCGCCCCGCGATATTCCCGACCTGGACAAGCCTGCTGCACCGGCGGCCACGGCGGTCCGCCCGGACCTTCCCGAAGATGCCCTGCGCCTGGCCGCACGCCTGTCGCTCGCCTTCCGCCAGGGCTGCGGCCTGCGCGCCGCGGCAACCGTCACCGGCGCGTCCGGCGGTACCTTCACCTCCGCGCTGGAATCCCAGTCAGGCGAAACCGGCCGGGCGATTGCCTGTTTCGCGGCGCCGAACGGCGAAATCATCGCCATGCTCAGCCTCAGCGCCCCGCTGGCGGCGGCCCTGATCGAAAGCGCCTGCGGCGGCAAGCCCGGCCCCTTCGTGCCGCGCGACCTGACGCCGCTCGACACGGCGCTGCTTGAAGGCCTTGTCCGGCCGCTCGGCGCAGGCATTTCGCCGACACTCAGTTTTGCCCGGATCGAAACCGATGCCGATTTCGCCGCCGCCCTCGCACGGCCCGGCGCGGCCGATGTGATCGACCTCGATATCCGGTTTGATCATTTACGCATGCCGGCGCGGATGATCCTGGCCAGCGACGACCTGTTCGACTTCGTGCCGCCCGCGGACGCAGCACGGACGCACCCCACCCCGGCCACACCCGCGCCAACCCCGTCCGGCACCGCTGTCACCGCCGTGCTGACGGCCCGAATCGCCAGTCTCAGCGTGCCCCTGTCACGCCTGACCGACCTGAAGGCGGGCTCGACCCTGCTGCTCGGCGTGCCGGCAGACCAGCCGGTCGAACTGCTGTCGGGCGGGCGCAATGGTCCTGTCGCTGCTGAGGCCCAGATCGGCCGCAAGGGCGCACAAATGGCCCTGCGCATTACGAAACGCGGCCCGGCGCTGCGCTAGTTCACGCAGAGCGTGCCGGCCGTTTTCCAGCAATGTATTCGTCAACACCGGCGCATGATGCTTCCGGCGATCCGTCACCCCGAATCTCGGCTTCCTTCTGCGCCCAGAGGCGTTTCTGGTAGTTCGAGGAGATGATATCCGTCACGACCAGAACGAAGATGACCAGGTAGAAACTGGACTTGCTCATCGCATCGATCGGGAAGCCGAAGATGTGCATATGCGCGACGTGCGCGCCCTCGGTGACCAGCAGCACGCCGACCAGGAACAGGATGAAGAGGCCCAGCACCTCATACATCCGGTTTTTCTTCAGGAAATCGGCGACGGCATTGGCCATGAGCGCCATCACGATGCCCGACGCGATGATGGCAATCGCCATCAGCCAGACCTGGTAGGTGATCACGATATTGCCAGCGGCATCGACGGATTTGTCATTGGCGATGGCCATGGCGGACAGGATCGAGTCGAACGAAAAAACCAGGTTCATGGCCACGATCAGGAGAATGGCCTGCAGGACCGTTTTGGGCCGCCCGCCTTCGCTGTGTTCGATGAACTCGACGGTCAGGAGGTGGGTGATTTCCTTGACCGCCGTATAGATGATGAAGGCGCCGCCTGCCAGCGTGATGAGACTTTGGAACGTGAACTCACCGACGAAGAAGCCCGGCAAGTGTATGCCAAACAGGGGTTCAGCCAGCGCATCGAACAGCGCGACAATGATGAACAGCAAGACGACGCGGAACAGGACGGCAAGGCCGATGCCCCAGCGCCGCACCATGGGCGCCTTGGCTTCGCCCACGCGCTTGGATTCAATCGAGATGTAGAGGAGATTGTCGAAGCCGAGGACAGCCTGCAGCATCAGCAGCATCATGAGCGTGAACAGGCCCGATACTGATAGTACTTCCTGGATAAACCCTGCCAGCATGTCCAAGCCCTCGCATTTTGTTTCGTGGTGATGTCACGAGGGATAGCGCCTTGGAATCAATAACGTTCCGTTTATCGCGCTGCGGTTGGCCGGGTGAATTCGGCCTCGATCTCGATGTCGACCGTGTCGGTCACAAGGCCCGAAAACCGCGACACGCCGAACATGGTCCGGTCGATTGTCGTCACCGCCGAAAAACCTGCCACGTCTGCGCTGCGCAGCCGATCATAGGCAGCGCCATTGAATGTCACGTCCAGCGTTACGGGCGCTGTCACCCCGTGCAGGGTCAGGTCGCCGGTGACGTTTGCCGTCGTGTCACCCGTCATCACGACGGATGTGGATCTGAACACGGCCTGCGGGAATGTCGCTGTGTCAAACCAGTCGGGCCCCATGAGTTCGGCCGCAAAGGGGGCGTTTGCGACATCGAGCGAGGTCATGTCGATCACCGCCTCGACACTTGAACGGGCCGGGTCGGCGGCTTCCCCGAGAGGCTGGCATCGAAGGTCTCGAACCGGCCGATATAGGTCGAGAAGCCGAGATGGTTGATACGGAACAGGACCGCCGCGTGGGCCGGGTCGAGCGCATAGTCGCCGGCTTTGACGCTGCTGATTGCCGTGCTGACGTCCGGTTTCAGCAGCGGCGCCATGACGGACGTACAGGCGGCCAGCAGGGCGAAGCCGAGCCCCGCCGCTGCCGGTTTCAACAGGCGTTTGTTCATGGGCCTAGCTCGCCTTGGTGTCGTCGACCCAGGCCCTCACGTTCTGCTCAAGGATGGCCAGCGGCACGGCGCCGTCTCTCAGCACGATATCGTGAAAGTCCCGAATGTCGAACCTGTCGCCGAGTTCGGCTTTTGCCATTTCACGCAGTTCGACAATCTTGAGCATGCCGATCTTGTAGGCCGTGGCCTGTCCCGGCATCACGATGTAGCGGTCGATCGCCTTCTGGCAGTCGCCTTCCGGGTTCGGCGTATTGTCCATCAGGTACTGGACGGCCTGTTCTCGGGTCCAGTGCTTGTCATGGATGCCGGTATCGACCACGAGCCGGGCGGCGCGCCAGATTTCCATCGCGAGCCGGCCAAAATCATCATACGGATCAGAGTAGTATCCCATTTCCTTCGGAAGCAGTTCGGAATAGAGGCCCCAGCCTTCGGTATAGGCCGTATAGCCGCCGAATTTGCGGAAGCTGGGGATGCCCTCCAGTTCCTGCGCCATAGCGATCTGCATGTGGTGGCCCGGAATGCCTTCATGGAAGGCGAGCGCCTGCATCTGGTAGGTGGGCATATCCTGCATGCGGTAGAGATTGGCGTAATAGGTGCCGGGACGGCTGCCATCCGGCGCGGGACGTGAATAGAAGGCCTTGCCGGCGGACTGTTCGCGGAAGGGCTCGACCGCCTTCACGGTCAGCTCGGCTTTCGGGAAGGTCTTGAACACCATCGGCAGGTCTTCGCGCATAGCGTCAATTGCCGCTGTCGCTTCGCTGAGATATTCGGCGCGGCCCTCATCGGTGTTCGGCTTGAAGAATTGCGGGTCGGTCCGTGTGAAGTCGAAGAAGTCCTGCAGGCTGCCCTCGAAGCCGACCTTGACCATGATGCCCCGCATCTCGTCCTGGATGCGATCCATTTCGGCGAGTCCGAGATCGTGGATCTCGTCAGCGCTCATGTCGGTTGTCGTGATCTGCTTCAGGCGCATGGCATAATAGGCGTCGGCATCCGGCAGTTTCCAGGCGCCGTCATCCGTCGTCGCGACGGCCGCCTGTGCTTCCAGTTCTGCAATGGCGGCGTCATAGGCCGGCCCGACGGATGTCTTGAGCGCGTCAGCGGCCCGGACCAGAAGCGATGCGGCTTCATCCGGGGTCGTCGCGTCCGCGCTTTCCAATGCACTCACTTTCGTGCGGAAGTCTTCCATCAACGGGCTGTCCTCACTGCCGTCGGCGAGGTCGGATGTGAACGGATAGCCGGTGATGACGCCGCGCGAATCCGACAGGACATAGTCATAGACGAAGCGTGGCGGCAGGATGCCCTTCGCGGCAGCGGCCTGCGAATTGGCGACATTCTGGCCGAGATAGGCCGGAATGCCCTCCAGCCGCGCGATATAGGCCTCGGCGTCCGACGGACTTGTCACCTTATGCTGGTTGACCAGGAAGGCGGGAATGCCCGACTGCACGCCGAACATCTGGTTGAACACGTATTCGTGGTCGCGGAAGGGGAAGGCGGCTTCGGCCTGGGCCAGTTCGTATTCGGCCAGCCGCCAGGACAGTTTCGCCTGCGGATCCAGCGCATCGAAGTCGAACGTATCTTTCATTTCCGCGACGATGGCGCGCTGCAGTTCAAGGTCTTCCAGTGCGTGCGCGTCGGATTCGTCGTCCCACTTGTCGTAATCGTCCTTGATGCCGAGATAGGTCTGGGTCATCGGGCTGCGGGCGACGGTTTCCCGGAATTTGACTTCGAACCAATCGTTGATGCGTGCGCTTTGATCCTGCGTGACTTCGGCAGGTGCCAGCGTTTCTCCGACGGCGGCCTCAGGCATTGGGGATGTGCCACAGGCGGTGAGTACCAGGATGGCGGCAAGGGCGGTGGCGGTACGCGTCATGGGAAACTCCGAATCAGATGAGGTTTGTGTGATTTCCACAGTGAGTCTTAACGCTTTTTTCGGTTTCGTTAACCTTTGCTGTGTCAATGTAAGTCGACTAGGATTCCGCTACGGCTGAGTCGGCCCTGTGCCGTTGGAATCAATGTATAGTGATCCGGCACGCTGCGATGCTGTCGGTGCAGGAGACGTAACACGCATGGATTCCCTGGAACTCACACAGGCGGCCAATACTGGCGATGATGGCGAAATCACCGGCGGCGAAGGTTTTGCCGCGCCGGGTGGACGTTTCGATATCATGCAGCTCCTGTTCTGGGGCTGCCTGCTGATTTCGATCGCGGCGGCCAGTGTTGCACTGGCTTGGCCAAAAGCCTCTGGCGCGCCCGGCCCGATCCTGCTGATCTCGATGGCGTCCGGTGGTCTCGTGTTCCTGCTCTGGAGCGTACGCGGGGCAGGGCGGTTCCTTGGCCTGTTCCCCGAACGGGGGTCGGCTGCCCGCGCCGTGCAAACCAATACGCCCCGCTTTGGCTGGATCGAGGCGCTTGATGAATCCGTCCTGATCACCGACCAGGGCGGCGCCCCGGTTGCGGCCAATGAATCCTACAACGAACTCAGCCGGATCGCGCTCATGATCGGCCAGGCCGACGGCGGCGCGGTCACGGTCGACCGCCTGTTCGGCGCCAATCCGGGCCTTGCCGCGCCTGTCTACCGCCTGTCCAAGGCCGCCAAGGCGGGATTGGCCCGCCGCGAAGTCCTGCCGCCGATCACGATTGGCGCGGAACAGGTGCCGGCCCAGTTCGAAATCGGCGTGTCGCCGCTGCCGCGCCAGCGCGTGCTCTGGCGCATTCGCCGTATCGCCGGCCAGCAGGAAGCGACCGGCGCATCGGACCTGAAATCGCTCTATGTCGAAGATGCCCCGATGGGCTTCTTCGCTGCGCGTCCCGATGGCACGATCACCTATGCCAATTCCTGGCTGCGCGAGATGCTTGGCCTGCCGGAAACGGCGAAGAACATCCGTATCGATGACATCATGCGCCCGGAATTCGTGAAAATGCTGGCGCGCGACCGCAAGACCGGCGCGCCGGGCCGGGCCGATATCCAGCTGCGCGCGCGTGACGGAGTCGAAGTGCCCGTGCAGGCGATCACGACCTGGGCAGGCCGCGGCGCCGAAGCGGCTGGCCGCACGATCATACTCGCCAACCAGCAGGTGATGAACGGCCAGGAAGAGCGTTTGAACTTTGCCTCATCCTCGCGCCCGCCGCGCCTCGAAGGCGACCCGATGTTTGACGATGCGCCGTTCGGCGCGGTCCGCCTGCAGGGCGACGGCGTCGACGGTGCGATCATCCTCGATGCCAACCGCGCGCTGATGGAGATGACCGGCGGCGAAGCGACGCCCGGTGGCCATTTCTCGAACCTGTTCGTCGCCGAAGACGGCCAGGAGGCGCTCAATGCCTCGCTGATCGATGCCATCGACAAGCCGGTCGGCCTCAAGCTGGCGGGCCGCGAACCGCGCCATGTCAACGTGTTCGTCACGCTCGACAGCAATGGCCGGCCATCGGTCGCCTATGTCATCGACATTACCGAACAGCGCGAACTGGAACTGCGCCTTGCCCATGGCGAGAAGATGCAGGCCATCGGCCAGCTCGCTGGCGGCGTTGCGCATGATTTCAACAATGTGCTGCAGGGCATCATCCTCAACAATGAGGACCTGATGACCACCCACCCTGTGGGCGACCCGTCCTACAACAACCTGAAATCGATCCACGAATTCTCGATCCGCGCGAAAGACCTGGTCCGCATGCTGCTGGCCTATGCTCGCCAGCAGACGTTCAAGCGCGAGATATTCAACGTCACGGACTTCCTGTCCGAGTTCTCGATCCTGCTGCGCCAGATTCTCGACGAGCGCGTCGAGATCGTGGTCACCCATGGCCGCGATGTGCCGCATATCAAGGCTGACAAGAACCAGCTTGAAACCGCGATCATCAACCTCGCCACCAATGCGCGTGACGCCATGATCAGCCACAGCAATGGCGGCAAGCTCACGATTCGGACGGCCCGCGCAACCGGAAGGGACGCACAGGCCAAGGGATTCGGCTTCGTCGAAGACGGCGATTACATGCTGATCGAAGTGGAAGACACCGGCCATGGCATGCCGCGCGACGTCATGGACAAGATATTCCAGCCCTTCTTCACGACCAAGGAAGCCGGTGTCGGCACCGGCCTCGGCCTGGCCACGGTCTATGGCATCATCAAGCAGTCGGGCGGCTATATCTGTCCGATTTCGACGGTCGGCAAAGGCACGACCTTCCAGATCTATCTTCCGGCACTCAAGGCGGAAGAGATCCCGGCCCCGGTCGAGATTACCCAGGCTGAAAAACTGGCCAATCGCCCTGTCGACATTTCCGGTCGCGGTCGCATCTTGCTGATCGAGGACGAGGATGGCGTGCGCGCCATCACCGCGACGCAATTGCGCAAACGCGGCTATGACGTCTCGGAGGCCTGCGATGGCGAACAGGCGATGGAAGTGCTCGAAGACGCTCCCGGCAGCTTTGACCTCGTCATTTCCGACGTCGTCATGCCCGGCATGGACGGCCCGACCCTGATCCGCGAAGCCAAGGCCTTGCTGGGCCATGCGCGCGTCATCTTCATCTCGGGCTATGCTGAGCGCGACTTGGCCAAGCAGCTTGATGATGATCGCGCGGTCTCGTTCCTGGCCAAGCCGTTCACCTCTCGCCAGCTGGCTGAGCGCGTGAAGATGGAACTGGGCAACCCGAAGGCCGAGGCGGCCTGACCGGCTTCACATCATCCGCTTGGTCGCCCAGAATTCCTTGAGGACGAGGGCGAAGCTGCCGGGGTGTTCGGCGCAGGCCCAGTGGCCGGCATCGTGTTCGACATGCAGGGGAACGTTCCAGCGCTTGGCAAAGCGTTGGGCTACCGGCAGGCCGACAAAGGGGTCGTCCTCGCCCCAGTAGAGCTGGCCCTTGGCGGGCAGGTCCGCGAGATCGTCTTCCCAGTCCCCGGAAATGCGCAGGCCCCGCGCCGAGCGGTAGAGTTTCAGGATCGACTGGCGCATCATCTTGTCGACCAGCGGCGCCTCGTGCGCGGCCATGGCGGGCGGCATGCCGCTTTCGACCAGCGCGGCCTGGAGTTTTGTCTCATTGCGCATGCCTGTCATCACCAGTTCGCCAAGCAGCGGCGTTGCCCACATCCGTGCCATGCGGTGGCCTGAATACTTGCTGTCGATCACGGCATTGGTGACACACCAGCTCTCCACCAGGTCGGGCCTCAGGGAACAGGCCCGCAGCGTGAGCAGGGCCCCCCAGTCATGACCGACAATGTTCACCGGCTGGCCGACAGCCTCCATCTGACTGATCAGCCAGTCGGCATAGTCATCCTTGGTGCGGGTGAATCCGGGTGGCACGGGACTGCCGAAGCCCGGCAGGGCCGGTGCGATCCACTGGTCGGGCTTCAGGCCGAGCGCCTTGACCAGCGGTCCCCACAGAAAAGGCGTGTCCGGTACGCCGTGCACAAACAGGATCATTGTCTTGCTCCCCCGAGCCCTGGTGACGATTCCTGAACGGTATTGAGACACAAGCTTGCCGTGGGGGCAAGGAATTCGAATTTTGTAGGGAAGCGGTCAGGTGATCCTGTCCCAGCAGGTGCGGCCAAACCGGTCATAGTCATCCATTTCGGACACCATCTGTCGGAACAGGGTGGCGTCGCCAATCTCCTCCGGCAGGAGCGGATCGAGGTTGATTGTACGAATCACGGATTGGCCGATCAGTAGTGTTTCTTTCGCCGCTGCATCGGGCGGAAGTCCGGCTGCGGATTTGCGGCTCTGTTGCATGGCGGCGAGTGCGGACTCGTAGCCCGCTTTCAATTCATCCGTAGACCAAAGGTCGCGCCAGTCCTTGCCGGTGGGGAGGGCCGTCTCGCTTATCGTGACAAGAAGCGCGTCTTCCTGCAGGCCGATGCGCACCAGCGCCGCCCGCAAGCCGGCCAGTGACAGGCGCAGATTGTCCGGCCTGACCCATAGGCCCGTTTCGGCCTGCGCAAAGCCGTAGAGCCGCAGTGCGCGCATGCGGGCGCGCAGGTCCTTGCGGTCAGTGCGGCCAAGATGATTGGTCATGACCCCGATCCAGCCGCCTGGCCATGGCCGCGTCCGGTCCGGTGCCGTGCGCCAGTCGCTGATCTCGGCGGTCAGGGCTGCCGCCTTCTCCCCCGTCGCATAGGTGCCGCGATCGACGCTTTCCAGCAGGCCGTCCCTGACAAGGCGCGTGACCGCCATGCGGATGGCGGTCGGCTCGATGCCGAACAGGGCACCGGCACGCGTCAGGTAGGTCAGCGCCTGCGTCCGGCGCCCGCGTACGCTCATCAGCGACAGGACAAGGGTGCGCGCGGACACGTCTTCAGCATCGACGAGTTTAAAACGTAACGACATTTGACCTATTGTGCATATTGATGTTACAAATACAAATAATCAGAACAAACCGATTGGGAGACGCCCGGCCATGACCGAATCCGTACGCCTGTCCGAGGCCGTGACGAAGGAAGAATTGCGACAGCTGTCAACGCCATCAGACGTGAAGGCCATCGTCTCGCTCCTGTTCAACTGGGCGCTGATCGTGGCGGCCTTTGCCGTGCCGATCATCTGGACGAACCCGCTGACCATCCTTGCGGCGATCATATTCCTTGGCGGTCGCCAGCTTGGTCTTGGCATTCTCAATCATGACTGTGCCCACCATGCCTTCGTGAAGAGCAAGGCGGGCAATGACTTCATAGGCCACTGGCTGTGTGGCGCGCCTATGAACATCTCGGTCTATGCCTATCGCGCCTATCACATGAAGCACCATAAATTTGCCGGCACGCCGCAGGATCCCGACAAGATTTTCGTGAAGAATTACCCGGTCACGCGTGACAGCCTGAAGCGCAAGCTGGTGCGCGACGTCACCGGTCGCACCGGATTTCGCGACACGATGATGAAACTGAAGAATTTCAAGCTGAAGAAGCACTATCCGTGGCTTGTCTTCCATGTCGGCCTGCTGGCCGTTCTGACGGCGGTGGGTGCGCCATGGGCCTATTTGATGTGGTGGGCTGCCGAGATTTTCGTCTATCCCGTGCTGACACGTGTGCGCCAGATCGGCGAGCATGGCGTCGCCATTGACCGCGACAGCCTCGATCCGCGCGACAATACGAGCACGACGCTCGCCTCATGGTGGGAGCGCCTGTTGATTGCGCCGAACCAGGTCAACTATCACCTTGAGCACCACCACTTCGCCGCTGTACCGGGCTATAACCTGCCGCGGCTGCACCGCCTGCTTTCGGCGCGCGGCTATTACCGCGATCATGACTGTATCTCGCACGGTTATCTCGACGTGCTGAAGCGCGCCGTGCGTCACGACGAAACAGAAGGCGTTGCAGCGGCCTGACACTGTTCCTTGCGCGTGGCGCGGTCTATGCTGGATGCCTTGCGCAGGAGAACACGCCATGATCCGACTGAACCACACCGCAGCCTACCGGATAGCGGGCCTTGTCGCTGCCGCCTTGCTGGTAACCGCCTGTGCGAAACCAGCGCCAGTGCCTGAGGAAACGCTTCCTGCAGAACCCTCGCTCGACGTCGACGTGCCCGTCGAGCGTCCGGATGGCGCATTCGAGAATACCGAGTCCGAGAAGCTGGGGCAGGGGCGCGCAATCGCCGAAAATATCTGCGCGACCTGCCACGCCATCGGTGTCGAAGGGCCGAGTCCGCACGCGGACGCGATCCCGTTCCGCGACCTGTCGAAACATTACCCGATCGAAGACCTCGCCGAGCCGCTCGCCGAAGGCATCATGGTCGGCCATCCTGACATGCCGGTCTTTGCGTTCGAGCCGGACCATATCGACTCGCTGATCGCCTATATCGAGAGCATCCAGACGCCGCACGAATTGTAGCGGCGCCGGAGCCCGGCTTCAGGAATATTTGAATTCCGGCGCGTCGAGATCGATCGCCGGGATCACGTCCTTTTCGGCCCAATAGTCCTGATTGTGCTGCCATTCGGGGTTCGATCCGCGTTTGGGCATCAGGTCGATCGAACGCATCAGGTAGTTCGGGTTGAAATTGCCAGCATCGATCCAGGGCAGGATGTCCATGTCCTTGTCCTGCGGCCTGAGAACGGCTTCGACCTGCCGGACGCCCTTTTCATCCATGTGCTTGAGCAGGTTGCAGACAAAATCGCCGAGCAGGTCGACGCGCAGGGTCCAGCTGGCGCGGAAATAGCCGAATACCCAGACCATGTTCGGTACGCCGGTGAACATCATGCCGCGATAGGTGATCGTCTTGGCGAAATCGACCGGCTTGTTGTCCACGGTGAACGGAATGCCGCCGAGGACGGACAGGTTGAAGCCGGTTGCCGTGACGATGATGTCGGCCTCGAGCTCCTCACCGGATTTCAGCAGGATGCCCTTTTTGGTAAAGCGGTCGATATGGTCGGTGACAACGCTGGCCTTGCCGCTGGCGATGCCCTGGAAGAGATCACCGTCCGGCACGAAGGCGATACGCTGCTGCCACGGGCGGTATTTCGGCGTGAAATGCTTGTCGATATCGAAATCGGGCCCAAGGAATTCGCGTACGCCAGCCAGCAATTCTTCCTTCACGGCGTCGGACTCCTCCACCGCGCGGCGGGTGAATTCGTTCTGGTCGAACAGGACCTTGCGGCGGACGATCTCGTGGATCCATGTCTCGTCGATTTCCAGCTTGCGCAATTCGTCGGCGAGTTCGTTCTCGTTGCGTCCGGGAATGAAATAGGTCGGTGACCGCTGCAGCAGCGTGACATGCTTGCAGTCGCCGGCGATGGCCGGGATGACCGTTGCGGCGGTCGCGCCAGACCCGATCACGATGACCCGCTTGCCTTTGTAATCAAGGTCTTCGGGCCAGGTCTGCGGGTGCACGATCTGGCCTTTGAAATCGTCCATACCTTCCCATTCCGGCGTATAGCCCTTGGCATGGTCGTAATAGCCCTGGCACATCCAGAGGAAGTTTGCGGTGATGCGGACGGTTTCGCCCGTGTCGGACCGCTTCGCTTCAACGGTCCAGCGCTTGTCCGCCGATGACCAGCTCGCCGACAGGATCTTGTGATTGTAGCGGATATGCCGGGCAATATCGTTGTCGTCGATGACCTCGTTCATATAGGTCAGGATCTTGTCGGCAGCCGCGATCGGCTGGCCGGTCCAGGGCTTGAAGCGGTAGCCGAACGTATACAGGTCGCTGTCGGACCGGATGCCCGGATATTTATGGGTCAGCCATGTGCCGCCAAAACTCTCCTGCGACTCGAGGATGACGAAGCTCTTGTCCGGTGTCTGGGTCTTGAGGTGATAGGCCGCTCCGATACCGGAAATCCCGGCCCCTGCGACCAGTACATCGAAATGCTCGGTGTCAGCGCCTGTGGAGTTGCGCTCAAGCGTCTGGGTGTCTGCCATCGTGGTTGTGTCCGTCCCTGTTGTGCCTGCCTTTCGAGAGGCAGTGCATTCTGTCGCCATAGAAGCGCATCCGAACCTGCCCGTACACTCCGGATTTTCCCCTACGGCACAATGTGTCGCAGGTGTGGGGCGTTAACACTCTCACAGCCAAAACCGTTTGTGCAGCGCAGCAAAGCGTGTCATAGGCTGCCTCAGCAGGGACAGCGCCCCACAAAGGCGTGCCGCTGCTCTCGCATTGATCGTAAGCCTATCCGGTTTCGCGTCGAGTGCGCACAAGAACCGGGATGCCGATCACCACAGGCTTCCTAAACAAACAGAGCCAAAAGCGCGCGCGGGCACGAGCCTCACGCTGCGCCTGAACATGAAAGAGTCATTTTGACCCAATTTACCGAACTCGGCCTCGCCGAGCCCGTCCTCAAAGCCATTACAGCCGAGGGCTATACCAATCCTACCCCGATCCAGGCGCAAGCCATTCCCGCGCTGCTCAAAGGCCGCGACGTGGTCGGCATCGCTCAGACCGGCACCGGCAAGACGGCGGCCTTTGTGCTGCCGCTGCTGAGCCTGCTGGCCACCAAGCCGTCCCGTCCCGCGCCGCGTACGGCACGCGTGCTGATCCTTGCGCCAACGCGTGAACTGGCCGCCCAGATCGCCGACAGCGTGCGCACCTATGGCAGCCATATGCGCCCAAGCGTTGCGGTTGTCGTCGGCGGCGTGAAGCCCGGTGCCCAGATCAAGCAGATGTCGCGCGGCGTCGACTTCCTCATCGCCACGCCCGGCCGCCTGCTCGACCATATGGACACGCGGGCCATCAGCCTGGCTGATACAACCGCCGTCGTGCTCGATGAAGCCGACCAGATGATGGACCTCGGCTTCATGCCGGCCATCCGCAAGGTCATGGCCGCCGTGCCGAGCAAGCGCCAGACCCTGCTGTTCTCGGCCACGATGCCGAAGCCGATCCGTGCCCTTGCAGACGATTTCCTGCGCGACCCGATTGAGGTTGCCGTCACGCCGGAATCGAAACCCGTCGAACGCATCGAACAGGGCGTCTACATGATCAAGGGCAATGCCAAGCCTGATTTCCTCGCCGAGCTGCTTGCAGCCGACGACATGGACCGTGCCATTGTCTTTACACGCACCAAGCATGGCGCAGACAAGGTCGTGAAACATCTCGGCAATAATGGTCTCTATGCCGAAGCCATTCATGGCAACAAGAGCCAGAACCAGCGCATCCGGGCCCTCGAAGCCTTCAAGAGCGGCAAGGCCCCGATCCTTGTCGCAACCGACATTGCCGCCCGCGGCATCGATGTCGACGGTGTCAGCCATGTGATCAATTTCGACATGCCGAACATTTCGGAATCCTATGTTCACCGCATCGGACGTACGGCCCGGGCTGGCAAGACCGGCATCGCGCTCTCGCTCGTCGGCAATGACGAGCGCGCCTACCTGCGCGATATCGAGAAACTGACCGGAAAGTCCATTCCGCGGCTCGACCCGCCAGCCGGCACAGCGCTCGACCTGTCGCTGCCGGAAGAAGAGGGCCCGCACAAGCAACAGCGCAATGGCGGACGCAGCCGTTCGGGCGGCGGCGGAAGCCGTGGCGGTCATTCACGCAATGGCGGAAGCTCCCGCAGCCAGGGCGGCAAGTCGAAATCAGCAGGCAGCTCGCATGGCGGCAAGAAATTCGGCGGCAAGCCCGGCGGCCAACGGCCCGCCCGCTCAGGTGGCGGCAATTCCGGAGGCGGTGCTTCACCCACGCGCAGCCGCGGCTCCTGGTCGCCTGCTTCCAGCTAATCAAGGACCGACCGGACCCCCGGTCTTTCCCCATCGTCAACCTTGCGACGCGCGCCGTCCTTGTTCAAGGATGGCGCGTATTCGTTTTGAGGAGACGCGCCATGAAAACCCGTATCACCGAGATGTTCGGTATCCAGCATCCCATCATCCAGGGTGGCATGCACTTTGTCGGCTTTGCCGAGATGGCCGCTGCAGTGTCCAATGCCGGCGGCCTCGGCATCATCACCGCACTGACGCAAAAAACACCGGCCGACCTCGCCAACGAGATTGCCCGCTGCCGCGACATGACCGACAAGCCGATCGGCGTGAACCTGACCTTCCTGCCCGTGGTCAATGCGCCGGACTATCCCGGTTATGTCAAAGCCATCATCGACGGCGGCGTCAAAGCGGTCGAGACCGCTGGCAACAACCCGGTACAGGTCCTGCCAGTGCTCAAGGAGCATGGCATCAAGGTCATCCACAAATGTACCGCCGTGCGCCACGCGCTCAAGGCCCAGTCGATCGGCTGTGATGCGGTCAGCGTCGACGGGTTCGAATGCGGCGGCCACCCTGGCGAAGACGATATTCCCAACATGATCCTGCTGCCGCGCGCAGCTGACGAACTGGACATCCCGTTCGTGTCGTCCGGCGGCCAGGCCGACGGCCGCAGCCTCGTTGCCTCGCTCGCGATGGGGGCTGACGGCATGAACATGGGCACGCGCTTCATCGCCACGAAAGAGGCGCCCGTGCACCAGAACGTGAAAGACGCAATCGTTGCGGCCAGCGAACTCGACACACGCCTCGTCATGCGCCCGCTGCGCAATACCGAGCGCGTGCTTACGAACGCCGCTGTCGAGCGCCTGCTCGTCAAGGAAAAGGAACTCGGTTCGAAGCTGGAGTTCAAGGACATCGCCGAGGAAGTCGCAGGTGTCTATCCGCGCATCATGAAAGACGGCGACATGGACGCCGGTGCCTGGAGCTGCGGCATGGTTGCCGGCCTGATCCACGATATCCCGACCTGCAAGGAACTGATCGACCGGATCATGGCCGAGGCTGAAGAGATCATCTCCAAGCGCCTGACGGGTTTCCTGAACGCCTGAATGACGTAACAGCGTTGGCCTCTCCCCAAGGGGGGAGGCGGCGTGCCTACTCGCCGTCTTTCAGCGGAACGCCGTAAAGTTCGAGCCGGTGATCCACCAGCTTGTAGCCGAGCTTGCGGGCGATCTCGATCTGTAATTCCTCGATCTCATCGGAATGAAATTCGACCACGCCGCCGGTCTTGATGTCGATCAGGTGGTCGTGATGCTCGTCCGGCACTTCTTCATAGCGCGCACGGCCGTCGCGGAAATCGTGGCGTTCGATGATGCCGGCATCCTCGAACAGTTTCACCGTGCGATAGACGGTTGCCAGCGAAATCGACGAATCCATGGAATTGGCGCGCCGGTGCAATTCTTCGGCGTCGGGATGGTCGTCAGACGTCGACAGGATGCGCGCGATCACGCGGCGCGGCTCCGTCATGCGGAGGCCTTTTTCAGCACAGAGTTTTTCGAGTCGATCCATTTTTCTTTTCTGCCTTTAACGCCGGGGGAAGTCCAGACGTTCACGCGTCAAGCCGACAGGTCCCGTGACATCAGTATTGCAGCGGCGGGAATGTCCCGTCCGGTCGTGTAATAGCGCGGACGGCGCCCATCTTCGGTGAATCCGAGGCCCTGATAGAGGCGCCTTGCGGCGATATTGTCCTCGGCCACGTCCAGCGTGATCCTGCCAATGCCGCGCTCGCCAAGCCGGGACATGAGGCCGCCGAGCAATTGTGTGGCGATACCGGTCCGCTTGAGGGCGGGATCCGTGGCAATCGTGAGGATATCGGCCTCGCCGGCGACGGTCTGGACCAAAACAAATCCGGCCAGGCCGCCATGCTGTTCGATTCCGAGGCCCAGCGTTGTGCTTTCCGACAGGAGGTCGCGAAAGGCCGCCGGGCTCCAGGGGTCGGGAAAGCCGGTCGCGTGCAGCTTCGCGACCCGTCCGGCATCGTCCGGCCTGAGGACGACCAGCGGCAGGGTCATGGCTTTGATCCGGGCAGGGTAGCATCCGGTTCGCGGGCATAGACGGGCGCGGGCGGATGGCTGGCAGGGTCGAAACCGGGCGCCTTGAGCGCCGCCGTGATCGCCGAGGGCCGCATCGGGCGCGTATCGATTCGTCCGGCTGTCTCGCCCAATGCGTCTTCGCCATCGATGAAGACGGGCACGCTGAATCCGGCCAGCATGGCTTTCAGGTCGACCAGGTTGACTTCGACCGGCGGGGCAATACCGGCGTCGCCCTCCAGCCCCTGCACCCACCAGGTCTGGTCGGGCGGACGTTTCTGCGCCGCCAGGGCGCCGAGGCTGTTGCCTTCCATGTCGGCGGGAATGGCGGCTTCGAGGCTGGTGACACCGATGCACGTGGCACCCGTGACCAGGCTGAGGCCACGCGCATATGCGACCCCGATCCGGATGCCGGTGAAACTGCCGGGGCCGGTGACGACCGCGATCCGGTCAATGTCGCCGAGCATGACGCCAGCGTCCGCCAGCACCCCTTCGACAAATCCGGGCAGTTGCCTGTCCTGTCCGCGTGCCATGGTCTCGCGCGCGTCAGCGAGTATTTCGCCATCGCGGACCACGGCCGCTTCCAGGGCCGCTGAGGCTGTATTGAGGGCAAGGACCAGCATCCCGGGCGTGACTTCAGAGAATCCGGCAGGCTTCGTCGAAGTCCAGGCGCGGGCTGCGGTCAAACAGTTTGGACTTGTCGCCATGGCCGATATTGCAGATGAAATTGGCACGCCAGTGATTCATCTCGCCATTCTGGCTCTGGAAGAATTCGGCATTGACGCCGTCCGCGTCGAAGCCGGACATCGGACCGCAATCGAGTCCCAGCGAGCGGGCGGCGATCATCAGGTAGGCGCCCTGCAGCGACCCGTTGCGGAAGGCCGTCTCGTCGCGATTGCTGTTGAACCAGTCCTTCGCGCCCGGCGCATGCGGGAACAGCGCCGGGATCTTCTCCTGAAAGTGCTGGTCGTACGCGACGATGCAGGTCCATGGCGCGATCAGTGTCTTGTCATGATTGCCGGCAGACATATGCGGCGCGAGACGCTTCTTGCCTTCGTCCGTGGTCACCCACACAAAACGGGCCGGTGAACAATTGGCGCTGGTCGGGCCCATCTTGGCGAGGTCGTAGACAGCGCGCACGAGCACTTCCGGCACCGACTTGTCGGTAAATCCATTGTGGCTGCGCGCGTCGCGGAAGATGACATCAAGGGCGTGGTCGTTGACCGGATGGGCCATGGGCATCGTTTCCTTTTGTGATTTGTATTCCGGTAGGTCCTTAGAGGACCGCTTCGACCGCCGTCACTTCAGGAACGTAGGTTTTCAGCATGTTCTCGATGCCCTGCTTGAGCGTCATTGTCGAGGAGGGGCAGCCGGCACAGGCGCCGCGCATCGACAGGTGCACGATGCCGGTGTCCGGCTCGAAGCGATGGAAGATGATATCGCCGCCATCCTGGGCCACAGCCGGTCGGACACGGGTCTCGATGAGTTCCTTGATCTCCGCCACGATCTCGGCAGATTCGCCCTCATAGACCGTGCCATCATCATCGGCCCCGGCGGACGCGACAGCGCCGTCTTCGACAACCGGCAAGCCAGCCATGAAATGGTCCATGATCGCGGCCAGGACCATCGGCTTCACATGTTTCCAGTCGCGACCGGCATCCTTGTTGATCGAGACAAAGTCGCTGCCGAGGAAGACGCGCTCGACGCCATCGACCTGGAACAGGGCACGGGCGAGCAGGCTCATCCTTGCGCTGCCAATATCCGGAAAGTCGAACGGGCCGAGGTCACCTGCCACGGGCTGGCCGGGCAGGAATTTGACGGTATCCGGGTTCGGGGTCGGTTCGGTCTGGATGAACATGGGCGTCCTTGTCCCTCTCACATGGTTGTTTCCATGCTGAGATGGCCCGAAGACGCTACGTGTTCAAGGGCAAAGCGACGTTCAGGGTGCGGTGGCAACCAGATCAGGGTCAAGCGAGGCGACCGATTCAAGGTCTTCACCGGGCACGGCATCGAGCGCGTCGGCAAGCGCCAGCGACGCGCGCTTGGCCTCAGCGAGGAAGAATCCCATGCTGGCCAGATGATTGGCCATCAGCAGACCGTCGCCGGGCTGGTTCGATACGATCAGTGGCTTCATGCGCGCGGCGCGGCCCCAGGCGTCCTTCGCGCGGGTCATGGCAGCCTGGACATCCGGCGTCCGGCCGAGGCGCGGCTCGGACCGTTCAGTGGCCATCAACATCTCGCGGGCGACGTGGGCCCGGGCCTTGGCGCCGTAGAAGGCGATGATATCGGTGCGGCTGGCAGGCCACTCGACGACGTCGCGATTGATCTGGGTCGAGAGGTCCGTGAGGTCGGTTTCAGCCCAGCCGGCGAATTGGCGGGCTTCTGCCTTGAGCAGGTCCAGCCGGTCAGGCTGGACAGCCAGTCCGCGGGCGGCGCGGGTGTCGAAACGGTTGAGCGCCTCGGCCGCCGAGGTCAGGCGCGGGCGCATATCGTCGCCGGGCATGCCGTGCAGCAGGCGGGCCGCGGCGGTGAGGTCAGCGTCGGGTTCGCCATTGACGGGGCTCATCACGGCAAGCAGGCGGGTATGTTCGGCCAGCGCGTCGGCCGTGGCTTTCTGCCAGGCAGGCATCGCGGTCAGGCGCGCCTGCGGGTGCCAGTTGGCCCGGTCGCCGGCCCAGCCGGTGCCTTCCAGTTCGCGGGCAATCTTGTTGATGGCGACGCCTGCTTCCGGCGACGCCCAGTTCTGGCTCGTGGCGAGGAGCACATCGCTGTCATCGATCCGGTGCGACATCACGGTCATCACCGGATAGGCGAGTACCGCGCCAACGACGACGCCGATTTTCAACATCAGGATGGAGCGGCGCCACCAGCGCTGGAAAAACAGCATGACCGGACTAGGTTCGGCATAGTCGAAAGTCACAAGATGATCGGTACCGATCCGGGTCACGACGGGCCCTTCCTCCTGGTAGGCCGCAGGCAAGCGACTATCAAATGCCATCCACTCTACTTTCAAACGCTGGTACTGTTGCTATTACGACACTATGCGGGGATTTCCGTGTCATTAACAGTCCCTTAACCGTTAAATCTCCGCAACCCTGATTTTCATGTGCAAGAGCCCTGCCAAAGCCCCTTGTCAGGCCTTGGTTTTTTTCGCGTGCGGCATGCTCGAAAAAATAGCAGTCAGTCGCCTTGGCCGATAACTTCCGCTTGCGTCACCAACAATTGTTCCCTGCCCTGACCATTGCTGAACGTCAGCACGAGGTCGACTTCGTCGCCGATGGCAATACTCGGCTTCACGCCGAAGAACATGAGGTGGTTTGCGCCGCGCTCGAGCACGAGCGGGGTTTTCTCGGTCACCGGCAGCGATTCCAGCTGACGCATGCGCATCATGCCGCCTTCCATTTTCATGGTGTGGATTTCCACACTCTCGGCAATGTCTGACGAGACTGCAATCAGGGATTCGTCGGCGCCCTTGACCGTGACGACCATGCCCCCACTCGACACGTCGCGTCCCTCGGCGGGCTTCACGATATAGGCGTCGGAAATTTCCAGCACGCTCGCGCCGTCGGGAATGGGCTTGGAACATGCGGCGACCAGGCCGAGCCCCAGCAGAGCGGCGGCGAGAGGAGATAGTTTCATCGTGCGTCCTTTCGGGTGATTCACTTCAGGCCTCAACCTAAGAGCATTGGCTGATGCATAAAAGGTGACACGCCGTCGCCGACTGCATTCAGGCTTGCCAGAACCCGATAATGCGACGGACATCATTCATGACCGGCGCCGCAATCGCACGGGCCCGGTCAGCGCCCGCCGCAAGCGCGCGATCAATCTCCGCCGGATCGGCGAGAATCTCGCGATAGCGGGCCGTGATCGGCGACAGGTGGGCCACGGTGACATCGACCAGCGCTGGCTTGAACACGCCAAAGCCCTGTCCGCCAAACTGGCTGAGAACAGAGTCGACCGTCTCGCCTGAAAGCGCACTGTAGATACCGACAAGGTTCTCGACTTCCGGACGGCCCTTCAGGCCTTCCACGTCGCTCGGCATGTCGCCCAGCAGGTCGGTCTTGGCCTTCCTGATCTTCCTGGAAATGTCTTCTGCCGTATCGACCAGGTTGATGCGCGACAGCTCCGAAGGGTCGGATTTCGACATTTTCTTCGTGCCGTCCTTCAGGCTCATGATTCGCGCGCCGGGTCCCTGGATCAGCGGTTCGGGCACCGGGAAGAAGTCCGGCACGTCATAGTCCCGGTTGAATCGCTCGGCGATATCGCGGGCCAGCTCGAGGTGCTGTTTCTGGTCATCGCCGACAGGCACATGCGTGGCCTTGTACAGGAGAATGTCCGCCGCCATCAGCACGGGATAGGTGAACAGGCCCACCGAGGCGCGCTCGGCATCCTTGCCGGCCTTGTCCTTGAACTGGGTCATTCGCTCGACCCAGCCCATGCGGGCCACGCAATTAAACACCCAGGCAAGTTCGGCATGTTCCGGCACCGCTGATTGCGCAAATATCACGGACTTGTCCGGATCAATGCCGCAGGCCAGGAAAGCGGCCGCGATCTGGCGCGTCTGGTCCAGCAGGTCGCTCGGGGCGACTGGCATGGTCAACGCGTGCATGTTCACCACGGAATAGATGCCCTCGCATCCTGATTCCTGCAGGCCGACGAACTTCTTCAGCGCGCCGAGATAGTTGCCAAGGTGCAGGTTTCCAGTCGGCTGGATGCCGGAGAAAACGCGCTCGGCGCCAGTATAGGTGGGGGTCGTGTCAGTCATGGGCAGGGCCAATAGCGCGTTTGGTCAGCGCCGCATAGTGCGGCGAATGTCGCTGATCCGCACGGCGCCAGTGATAATTGCGGCCACTGCATATGATATGCCGCCAGCAAGGACGAGCGCCACGGCGGTTAGGGCCTTGCTGTCATAAAGGTACGCCTTGATCGGATCGAGGTTTTGCATGACCAGCCAGACCACGGTCGACATGATCGCCGTTGCGAACCCGGCCCGCACGAGCCCGGAGGCCAGTCGGGGTCCGGGCCGGTACCAGTCGCGCCCGATTAGGGTCGTCCAGAGCAGGGCGACATTCACCCACGCGGCGATGCTGGTGGCGATCGCCAGCCCGATAAAGCCCTGCTGGCCCAGCGACTTCATCCAGAAGAACAGGCCTGCGCCCAGCGCCGTGTTGACGAAGACCGACACCAATGCGTAGCGCATCGGTGTCCGGGTATCCTCGCGGGCGAAATAGGCCGGTGCCAGAACCTTGATCAGCACGAATGCCGGCACGCCCCAAGCGAAGTGGAACAGCGCGCTGCCGGACTGGAAGGCGTCGTCGACGAGGAAGGCGCCTCGCACGAAGAAGGCGTCAATCAGGAACACCGGCGCCAGCATCAGGGCGGCCGCCGCCGGCAGGGTCAGCGCCATGGCCAGGCCGATGCCTTCGTCCATGGTCGCGCGGCTGGACTCCTCGTCCAGCGCACGCGCCGCCCGTGACAGGCGGGGCAGGATCGCAATGCCGACCGCCACGCCGACCAGTCCGAGAGGCAGCTGGTAGAGCCGGTCGGCGGCATAGAGCCAGCTCTTGGCGCCGACTTCGAAACTGGCCAGCGACTGGCTGACAATGATGTTGATCTGGGTGCCGCTGGCGGCGACCGTCCCGGGCAGGGCCAGCAGCATCACCTTGCGCACGGCAGGCGTCAGGCGCGGCCAGCCGATCAGGCTGAGATGCACCTTCTGGCGGCTGACGCCCCACCAGAGGGCACCGGCCTGCAGCATGCCGGCCACGAAATAGGCAATCGCGGCCGCCTTGGCCGTGATGACAGGATCTGTGCTGACAAAGGCCGCCGGTATCAGGCACAGGTTCAGGATCGTCGGGACGCCCGCCGACAGGATGAAGCGCTCCGATGAATTGAGCACGCCTGACAGGAGCGCGCCGAGCGCCATGAAGGTGAGGTAGGGCATGGTGATGCGCGTCAGGAAGACCGCAAGATTATAATGCACGGCATCGTCGGCTTGGCCGCCATGGATCAGCAACAGCACCCAGGGCATGAAGACCTGCGCGAGAATGGTCAGGGCCGCCGTGGCCGCGAACAGCACCCGCATCGCTTCCTGGGCCACCACGCGGGCGGCTTCGGCGCCCTCGGCTTCCAGGGTGCGGGCATAGGTCGGCACGAAGGCCGAGGCAAAGGCCCCCTCGGCAAAGATGCGGCGGAACAGGTTCGGGAATTGCTGCGCGGTCGCCCAGGCATCGCCGATCGGTCCGGCGCCGATGCGCGCGACCAGCAGGATGTCGCGCACCATGCCCAGGACACGGCTTGCCAGCGTGAGGGAAGATTGCACGAGTGTGTTGCGCGCGACGCTCATGCGGGATTCCTTGGGTGAATTCTCAGAAACTGTCCACGGCGCGGGACCGTTTCAGTTTCCGGGCCGGCGTCTGCGGCGCATCCAGTTCTTCGCGCCCAAGAACGGCAAGAAGACGGTCTTTCAGTGAATCCTTGCGCGCCTTCGTGCCCAATTTCTGGCCTTTTGCATTCTGGACGTAGAACGCATCGAACACGCGTTCGCCATAGGATCCGACATGCGCCGAGTGGATCGACAGCTTCATGTCGGCCAGCACGTCGGCCACTTCGTGCAGCAGGCCCGGCCTGTCGCGTCCGCCAACGTCGATGACCGTATATTCCGCCGAGAGGTCGTCGCGGATCTGCACCGAAGGCTGCACGAGGAAAGCTGCCTCGCGGCGTCCCGCGCGCGTCTTGACGTCGCCCGTGACCGGGTTGCCCGCCAGCGCGTCCCGCATCGCCGCTTCCAGTCGTTCCATGCGCGGCGCATCGCCCGCCGCAAAGGCCGCCTTCGTATTGTCCTGCAGCATGAAAATATCGACGATCCGGCCGCTCTTGCTGGTGAAGACCTGCGCCGAGACCACGTTCGCGCCGAGCCGCGCCAGCGTGCCGGCAAGGTCTGCGAACAGGCCAGTCCGGTCGGCGCCGGACACGATCATCGCCACCGCGCCGCCATCGGCGATATACCGGTGCGCAACCGTGTCATCACGATCAGTCAGCACGCTGGCCTGCCATGCCAGGTCATCCGGGTCGAAACCGGTCCAATAGGCGGTTTCCATTTCCAGCATGATCGCCGGAACCCTGCCGATCTGCTCGACCAGCGCCTCGCGGCGGCGTTCGGCGCGTGCTTCGAGTTCAGCCATGACTCCGGCTTCGTCGGTGCGTCCGCCACGCAGGGCAGCCGCCGTATTATTGTAGAGATCGGCCAGCAACTGGCCCTTCCAGGCATTCCATACAGCCGGTCCCACGGCCTTTATGTCGGCCACGGTGAGAATGTAGAGCAGGCGCAGCCGCTCCAGCGACCCGACGAGTTCGGCGAATTGTGCCACAGTGCGCGGATCGGATATGTCCCGCTTCTGCGCGGTCTCGCTCATTTCCAAATGGTGTCCCACCAGCCAGGCGACGAGTTCGGTTTCGGCTTGCGGCAGGCCCAGGCGTTCGCACGCCCGCGTCGATGTCTTGGTGCCCTCGATCTGCTGGTCGCCCTTGCCCTTGCCGGTGTCGTGCAACAGCATGGCCAGGTACAGCGCCCGGCGGTTTTCCAGCAGCGGGAACAGTTCGGACACCAGGGCGACCTGGTCGCCGCGCCCGTGTTCCATGTCGGAAATGTAGGCGACCGCACGGATCGTGTGCTCATCCACAGTATAATGATGGTACATGTTGAACTGGGTCTGGGCCACGATGCCGCCGAATTCCGGTATCAGTCGGCCAAGCAGGCCGGACTCGTTCATCCAGCGCAATACCTGTCCTGGCCGGTCGCCGCCCATGATCGATTCCAGCACAAGACGGCGTGCTTCCGGCAGTTCGCGAACTGACTCGTTGATGCCGCGCAGGTTGCGCGTCAGGGCCGTCAGGGCGGCGGGATGAATATCCTTGCCTTCGCGTCGGGCAATCGTGAACAGGCGTACCATGTTCAGCGGGTCGGTTTCCATCACGTCTTCGCTGGTCACGTTGATGCGGCCATTGTCAAGGGTGAAGCCTTCGTCCGGCAATGCCTGGGGCGCGCGGACCGGCAGGAAGCGGCGCAGGCCTTCGGGCTTCTTCTTATGGTCGGCTTCCAGTTTCGCGGCGAGAATCCGCGTCAATCCGCCAACATCCTTGGCGACCAGGAAATAGCGCTTCATGAAACGCTCGACGCCCTGCTGTTCGCCGCGGTCGCGATAGCCCATGCGCGAGGCGATCTCGGGCTGCAGGTCGAAGCCGAGACGTTCTTCGGGCCGACCGGTCACGAAGTGCAGGTGGCAGCGCACCGTCCAGAGGAATTTTGCGGCCCGGATGAAGACCGCATATTCATGGTCGGTGAACGGACCATTGCGCATCACGTCTTCCAGCGTGACGCCGCCATACATGTGCTTGGTGATCCAGTAGAGCGTCTGCAGGTCGCGCAGGCCGCCCTTGCCCTCTTTCAGGTTCGGCTCGACCACATAGCGTGCATCGCCGTGCCGGGCGTGGCGCGCGTCGCGCTCGGCCAGCTTGTCGGCAATGAACTGGGCGTCCTTGCCCTTCACGGCCTCCTTTTGGAACAGCTCGAACATGTCGGTTGCCAGCACTTCGTCACCACAGATGAACCGGGTGTCCAGCATCGATGTCTTGATCGTCACGTCTTCGGCGGCCAGTTTCACGCATTCGCTCGGCGTGCGGAAGGCGTGACCGACTTTCAGCCCCATGTCCCACATCGCGTACAGCATGTACTCGATCACGCTCTCGGTATGCGGGCTGGCCTTGTAGGCGCGCAGGAATAGCAGGTCGGTATCCGACGAGGGGGCCATCACGCCGCGTCCGTAGCCGCCGGTCGCGACAATCGCGATCCGCTCGGCCTCGGTGGGGTTGCGGGCACGAATGACGTGGGTGGTCGTGTAATCGTACAGCGCATGGATGACTTCATCCTGCACCGCGCACAGGAGGCGCGCCGTATCCAGCCCGTCCGCGCCCTGCTGCAGGCGTTCCTGCGCGATCATGCGGCCGCGGAACAGGGCTGCGTGCAAATGGTCGATCGCAACCTTGCGGGCCGCCTGCGGATCGCCGAGATTGTTCTGGGCTGCTGCCGTCAGCTTCACCCGCAGCGCACGCCCGTCGATAATGTTGGAAATCCGCCAGTGTCCGGGGCGCCGCTTCGACGGGCTGCGTGTCTCGACGAGGCTTGGCGCCTTGGGGGCAGGGGTCGACGTATCGGTCATGCAATTCCTATAGCAGGTCAGGGCCTGCGGACTATCACCGCTTTTCAGGCGCCATTGGCAAGCTGCGCGACTGTTTCACCACGCCATAGGCGAAACTGGTCTCGATTGAGGCAATTCCGGGTATTTTCTGGATGGTCTGGCGCACCAGCTGTTCATAATCGTCCAGGCTGCTTGCCACGATGCGCAGCTGGTAATCCTCGCTGCCGGTCATCAGGTAGCAGTCGATCACCGCGTCGGTGTCCGCGATCCGCTCCTCGAAGCGCCGCACCGTCTCATCGGAATGATTGATCAGGCGGATGCGCACGAAGCCCGTGATCGGGAACCCGCAGGCCTTCTCGTCCACCAGGGCCGTATAGCCTGTGATCACCCCGGCCGCCTCCAGGTTGCGCACGCGTCGCAGGCAGGGCGAGGGAGACAGGCCGACCAGGGTCGACAATTCCTGGTTCGTCAGGCGGCCGTCGCGCTGCAGCGCGTTCAGTATCTTGGCATCAGTTGCATCCATTTCGCACTGTATTGGCAGAATCTGCCAATTTGCAATGATTTTCAGGCAGGAATAGGCGAAACCTGCTGGGCGGCCTGTGCTATACTGGCGCAAACACAGGAGATACGCCCATGGCCTATGATTCCTCGCGCCCGCTTGGCTTTGCCACCCGCGCCATCCATTACGGTTACAATCCGGCGGACAATGAGAACGCGCTGACCCCGCCGCTGCATCTCACCTCCACCTTCGCCTTCGAGACGGCCGAGCAGGGCGGCGCCCTGTTTGCAGGCGAAGCCGACGGCCACGTCTATTCGCGCATATCCAACCCGACGGTCGCGCTGCTGGAATCTCGCATTGCCAGCCTCGAAGGCGCAGAGGCGGGCCTCTGCACGGCCTCTGGCATGGGCGCGATCTCCGCCACGCTATGGACGCTGCTCAAACCTGGCGACGAGATCATCACCGACAAGACGCTTTACGGATGCACCTTTTCCTTCATGCGCGACGGCCTCTCGCGCTTCGGCATCACGATCACCCATGTCGACCTCAGCGATCCGGAAAACCTACGCGCCGCGATCAGCGACACGACCCGGATTGTGTATTTCGAAACCCCCGCCAACCCGAACATGCGCCTCGTCGACATCCGCGCGGTGTCAGGCATCGCCCACGCCGCCGGCGCGCTGGTCGTGGTCGACAATACCTATGCCTCGCCCATGCTCACCCGGCCCGTCAGCCTCGGGGCGGATTTCGTGCTCCACTCGGCGACCAAATATCTTGGCGGCCATGGCGACCTTGTCGCGGGCGTGGTTTGCGGACCGGCCGAGGCGATCCACGAGATCCGCATGGTCGGCGTGAAGGACATGACCGGGTCCGTCATGGCGCCGTTCAATGCCATGCTGGTGATGCGCGGCCTGAAGACGCTGCAGCTGCGCATGGCCCGCCATTGCGAGAGCGGCCTCAAGGTCGCGACATGGCTTGAAGCCCAGCCCGGCATTGCCGCCGTTTACTATCCGGGCCTGCCGAGCCATCCGCAGCATGACCTTGCCAAACGCCAGATGCCCGGCTTCGGCGGCATGATCGCGTTCGAACTCGAAGGCGGTTACGATGCGGGCATAGCGATGATGAATCGCCTCTCCCTTATCCGGCGCGCCGTCAGCCTCGGTGACGCTGAAACCCTGATCCAGCACCCCGCCAGCATGACCCACTCCACCTACACGCCGGAGGAGCGCCAAGCTCACGGCATCAGCGACGGCCTCGTGCGCCTGTCAGTGGGATTGGAAGACGTGGATGACCTGCTGGAGGACCTGGCGCAGGCCCTCGAAACGAACGCGCGCTAACCCACCACCACGAACTCGTCGCCAAACCAGAGCGGCGAGTTCGCGAGATCGATGAACTTCTTCTCGTCTTCCAGCAGTTCCAGCCCGACTGCTGCGGCGGCTTCGCTTGTATTCGCGGCCATCGCTTCTTCGCTTTCGAACCAGAGTTCGGCGACGCCGTCATAGGCGTCCGGGCCGCCACGTGAGCCCTGCATCGCGTCGTTCAGCGCCGGGTGCCCGGTATGCACCTGCACGTAACGCAAGATGCCCAGCGTTTTGGCATGTTTCGCCACCAGCGGCGCATGCTGCTCGCGCCAGTAGCGCTGGAAGTCCTCCCGGCTGAGATGGGGGAGGCGGCGAAGGCAGAAGCTGAGCTTGATCATGGCGCAAGCCTATTCAGGCCGCTGTGCCCTGTCGACCGGAATCCGCCCGCCTGCCGCTACGACAGGGTTGGCAGGCAAGCCGGGCCCGCACACAACCGGTTCGGTATAGCGCGTGAACATGTTTAAACGCGCGCAACGCAACTTTTTGAGGAGGATCACCAGTGGAATTCAAGGACGTGGTCATGGGCCGCCGAAGCATTCGCGGCTACCAGAAGAAACCCGTGCCGAAGGCGCTGATCCGCGAAGTGCTGGAAATGGCCATCCGTGCGCCGACCTCGCTCAACACACAGCCATGGAACTTCTACGTCGTTGCCGGCGACGTGCTCGACAAGATCCGCGCAGGCAATGTCGAACGCAATCTCGCCGGCGTCCCGCACTCGCGCGAGTTCCGCCTCGGCCCCGACTATGCCGGCGTCCATCGCGAGCGCCAGATCGGCATTGCGATCCAGCTGTTCGAGGCCATGGGCATCGAGCGCCATGACAAGGAAAAGCGGATGGACTGGGTGATGCGCGGCTTCCGCCAGTTCGACGCGCCGGTCTCCATCGTCATTACCTATGACAAGTCGATCCAGGGCAGCGACGTTGCGCCGTTCGATTGCGGCGGCGTGGTCAATTGCCTCGTCAATGCGGCCTGGTCCAAGGGCCTCGGTTGCGTGATCAATTCGCAAGGCATCATGCAGAGCCCGGTCGTTCGCGAACATGCGCAAATCCCTGACGACCAGGTCATCCAGACCTGCGTCGCCATGGGCTGGCCCGATGACAGTTTCCCTGCCAACGCGGTTGTCTCGACGCGCAAGTCCGTCGACGAAGCGGCGACATTTCTCGGCTTTGACGACTGATCACGCCAGGGCGTCGTGAACGTCCCTGCGTGACCTGTGGGTCGCCTGCTGTTACGATGCCGAAAACAGGGGAAACGCTCATGACGAAGACACTGGAACTCAACCGACGCCACCTGATGATGGGCGCCGGCCTCGCCGCGACGGCCTTTGCAGCTGGTGCAACGCAGGCACAGGCCGAAGCCAATACCGCGGCGCCGGACCTCACCGGCAAATCGATCCTGATCACCGGCTGTTCGTCGGGCTTTGGCCGTCTCGGCGCAGAACATTATGCCCGCCTTGGCGCAAAAGTGTTTGCCACCATGCGCAACCTGCCGCGTCCGGAGGCGGACGAATTGACCGCCCTCGCGGCCAGCGACAATCTCGACATCACCGTGATCGAAATCGACGTCACCTCGGACGAGCAGGTCGCGGCCGGTGTCGCCGAAGCGCTCGCGGCATCGGGTGGCGCGGTCGATGTCCTGATCAATAATGCGGGCATTGCCTATGCCGGGCCAATCGAAGTCCAGGACATGGAGGCCACGCAGCACATCTTCGATACCAATGTCTTCGGGCCCCAACGGATGATCCGCGCCGTTCTGCCCGCCATGCGCGCCGCTGGTGCCGGACAGGTCGTCAACATCGCGTCCCAGCTCGGCCGCGTCATCGTCCCGGGCTACGCGCATTACTCGCCGACCAAGTTCGCGCTCGAAGCGCTCAGCGAACAGCTGGCCTATGAGACCGTCACGCAGGGCATCGAAGTCACCATCATTGAGCCCGGCGGCTATCCGACCGGGATATGGGAAAACCAGGTCGCCCTGTCAGCGGGGCTGAAGGCCCGGCTGCCGGAAGAATTGCTCGCCGCCTATCCGCAGATGACGGCCTCCATGGGCGTCGACAATGGCGGCGGCGGTGGCAGCACGGACCCGATGGATATTCCGCGCAACATTGCTGAAATCATCGCCATCCCCGCCGGCAAGCGGCCCTTGCGCCGCGCCGTGCACCCGGTGTCGCGCCCGCAGGAGCCGATCAACGACGTGTCGGCCCAGCAGCAGCTGGCCATGCTCGGCAATTCGCCCTTCGGCCCACTGATCAAGGCCGTGCTGGACTAGGTCAGCCGACGCACCGTCCGTCCGCATCAATCAGGAGCGTGCCGTCTTCCTTGTGGAGCGGCCCCGGCGGCAGCGTCTCCAGCAGGTCGAGCACGGCCTCGCTGGGGCGGCACAGGCGCACGCCCTTCGGCGAACAGACGATGGGACGGTTGACCAGCACCGGCGCCGCCAGCATCGCGTCGAGGATCGTCTCGGCATCGACGCCCGGCTCCAGCAGGCCAAGCTCCGCCGCCGGTGATTTCGTTTCCCGCAGCGCCTCGCGCGGCGTCAGGCCCGCAGCGGCAAATAGGCCGAGCAGCTGGGGCCGTGTCCAGCCCGTCTCCAGGTAGTCGATCACGACCGGCTTTGCGCCGCTGGCCTCGATCATCGCCAGCACGTTGCGCGACGTCCCGCAGCCGGGATTGTGATGAATGACGATCATATGAGGCAGCCTGTTTCAGGATTGTCGTTTGATGGAGCCGGTCAGATCGGTGGCGTCAGCCACCGTGTTGGAAATCGTCCCGAACTTGCGGATATTCTTGTGAAGCAGGGTGAGCCGGTGGTCGGATTCATCGGTATCCACGATGATCTCGTAATCGATCGACACGATCTTTGGCGGCGCATCCTGCCGGACGCCGCGCAGGTTGATGCTGACCCCGCGCAACTTGAAATCGAGCAGCGGCGTGACCCGCTCGATTCCCTTCAACATGCAGGCCGCGACGGAAGCGAGGAACAGCTCGGCCGGATTGAACGCATCCACGCGGCCCGACAGATCCGTATCGATGGTGAGGACCGCCTCCTTGGTCCGCGCCTCGCCGCCATGCGCGTCGACCCTGCGGGCGCTGACAGAGTATTCACGCATGAGCGGGCTCCGTGCCGTCCACGAGATAGTCTTCGTTCTTGTCATCGGGCATCATGGCCAGTTCGGCGTCCGTGAGCCGCGCATATATCTCGATGAGATTGCCGTCAGGGTCCTTCAGCCACAGTTCATGCAATGGTGTGCCACGCCAGGTCGTTCTCGGCGGCTTGAACACCGTGACGCCTTCTGCGATGGCGCGGTCATACGCGTCGATCACGCCGTCCTTCGTCCCGACATCAATGCCGAGATGGTAGAGCGTGTCTTGGTGCAGGGTCTTGCCATCGGAGACCAGCAGGACAAAGTTCAGGTTCAGGTCCGGGCGCAGGAATGTCGCAAACCGGTGCGTCCAGTCCTTCGGCCAGACACCCAGCAGCCAGCTGTAGAAACGGGTGCTGCGCGGCAGGTCGCCGACCCGGATACTCGCATGGAATTCCTGCGCTTTCGGGCCGGGGGGCACATCCAGCAGGCCATCAAGTATCGTGAGACGCATGTCGATCTTGTCCCGCGCCGCCGCGAACCGGGCCCGGAAGTCTTCCGGCGTCAGGTCGGGATCGTCGCTCGCCGGGTCATCGATCGGCCAGTGCAACCGGTGGGTTGTGCCCGGCAGCCACGGACAGACTTCCTCGGCGCAAAGCGTGATCACGTAGTCGAAGTCGGCGGCATTCAGTCCCGCCACCGGTTTCGACGTGTGCGCACTGATATCGATCCCGATATCCGCCATCGCCTCAATGGCGAACGGGTTGGGAACCGTCGGCTGCGATCCGGCGCTCGCCACCTCGGCGCGATCACCGAAGCGTCGGCGTGCAAGACCCTCCGCCATCTGGCTGCGGGCCGAATTGGCGACGCAAAGAAACAGTATCCGCATGAGGCGTATCCTTCAGTGTTCCGGAAAGCTGTTGCGGGTGCGGTTGGCGAATGCCACCAGTGACAGCATCACCGGCACTTCCACCAGCACCCCGACAACCGTCGCTAGTGCCGCGCCGGAATTCAGGCCAAACAGGCTGATCGCCACCGCCACCGCCAGTTCGAAAAAGTTCGATGTCCCGATCATGGCGCAGGGCGCGGCCACATTGTGCGGCACTTTCCACGCCCATGCCGCGCCATAGGCTATCGCGAAAATGGCATAGGACTGGATCAGGATGGGAACAGCGATCAGGGCAATGACCAAAGGCCGGTCAATGATCACCTGTCCCTGGAACCCGAACAGCAACACGACCGTCGCCAGTAACCCGACCACGGATGCCGGCTTGATCCGGTCCATGAACCCCGTCACCGCGCTCACGCCGCCGCGCGCCATCAGCATCCGGCGTGTCGCCATGCCCGCGATCAGCGGGATCACGACATAAAGCGCAACCGACAGGATCAGCGTCTCCCACGGCACGGCAATGTCGGTCACGCCGAGCAGGAAGGCGACCAGCGGCGCAAAGGCGAACACCATGATCGCGTCATTCACGCTCACCTGCGCCAGCGTGTAATTCGGATCGCCCTTGGTCAGCTGCGACCAGACAAACACCATCGCCGTGCACGGCGCGGCGCCCAGCAGGATCAGTCCGGCAATATAGCCCTCGGCATCGGCCGCCGGAATGAATCCGGCAAATACGTGCTTGAAGAACAGCACGCCCAGCGCCGCCATCGTGAACGGCTTGATCAGCCAGTTGACCACAAGCGTGATGATCAGGCCTTTCGGCTTCTCGCCGACGCGGGCCAGGCTGGAGAAATCCACACCGATCATCATCGGCCAGACCATGGCCCAGATCAGGATGGCGACCGGGAAGTTCACATTGGCGTATTTCAGGCCCGCCAGGGTCTGGAATACGCCGGGTGCGACCAGGCTCAGTCCGATGCCAGCCGCAATCGCGGCCGCGACCCAGACCGAAAGATACCGTTCAAATGCCCCCATGATTCTAGCAGCAGCTTGAGGTGGCAGTGGTCGCCGACGCCGGGCAACAGGCGCGCTCGACCGCCATGCCGGTCGGGGTGGCGGCAAGGCGTCCGTCCGCTATTTCAGGCCCGCCGCCATAGACCGCGCTGTCGCCGGTCGTGTGGAACACTTCCCACGCCACGCCCGAAGGATCTTTCACCCAGCTCTTTTCCGATTTGGCATAGCAGCAGGTTGTCTCGCCTTCTTCCAGCACGGACGCATCGGCGCGGCTGAGCCGTTCATACACGTCAGCCAGTTCCTCGCCGGTCTCCGCTTGGATGCCGAGGTGCTCGACGCCCGCCGCAGCGCCGCGCTGGCTGATCGCCAGGTTGACGCGCGGATCGTCCAGCATCCATTTAGCATAGTCGGATTTCACCACGGTCGGCTCGGCCGAGAACAGCGTCGAATAGAAATTGATCGACTGGTTCAGGTCATCGACGGCGATATGTACATGCAGGCGTTTCATGGGTTTTCCTATGGTTTGAAATCAGCAACAGCCCGAGCGGGCCATTTCCAGAACGGGTGCGCAAACGTCTTCCCGGCCCTCACAGCAATCCTCCATCAGGAACACGATCAGGCCACTGATCGCGTCGAAATTGGCGGAATAGATGATCGACCGTCCCTGCCGCTGGCCGGTCACCAGCCCCGATTGGGACAGGATGTTCAGCTGCGCCGACAGCGTATTCGGCGGCACGTCCAGCGCGGCGGCGATATCGCCGGCCGGCAGGCCGTCATGGCCGGCTTTCACCAGCAGGCGGAACACGGCCAGGCGGTTGTCCTGGGCCAGGGCGGAGAGTTGCGCGAGTGCGGCTTTGGTTTCCATAATTCCAGATATATGGAAATGATAAGCCGAGTCAACACGGTTTCAGCGAACAGGCGCCGTCACGCGCCTCAGTCGAACGTGCACAGGCCGGTCATCAGCCTGTCTGCGTCAGGCTCGCACCCTTCCTGCATGAACACGAAGCGGCCCGAGTGGCGATCGATATCGAGCGTGCTTTTGACCGAAGACCGCCAGCCGCAATAGGGGGTTGCGACTTCCTGGCGAAGGGTCAGCCGGGCGCGGGTCATTTTCACGTCGCAGGCGGTTGTCCGCGCCTGCGCGCAGACATTGTCCGCCCCGCCACTCTCGTTCTGCACGAAGAGATAGCCCTCGGCAAAGTGAAAGCCGACATTCCGGGCGAGGTCGGGAAGCGCCTGGTCGGTGGCCTCGCAATTGAACGTGACTTCGTCCCTGCTGGCGTCGCTGCAGCCCATCAGCGCGACGCAGGCCGCCGTTATTACCCAGGTTCTCTTCACGTGTTCAGTCCTGCTCGTCTACACCGTGCCGCCTGAATGCCTCACCAGCCGTCACTGTCCGGTTAACCCGCCGCCGGCGGGGGCACTGTCGGCAAGGCGCGCGCCCGCCCGAATAGACCAATCTGGTTGCATACAGCCACGCCACCTGCTTGATGTGCGCCATGCAAACACTCCTTCCCCTGGCCTCCGAAATTGGCGCCCTTCTCAAGGCGCGCGGCGAAACCGTTGCGATTAGCGAATCCTCGTCCGGGGGGCTCATCTCTGCCGCGCTGCTCGCCGTGCCCGGTGCCTCGGCCTATTATCGCGGCGGCGGCGTCATCTACACGCCCCAGGCCTTTCGCGGCCTGATGGGCCTCGGCCGCGCCGATATGCCAGATGGCATGCGTTCGGCGACCGAGCCCTATGCCTGCCTTCTGGCCCGCACGATCCGGGGCAAGCTCGATGCCGACTGGGGCCTCTGTGAAACCGGTGCCTCGGGCCCCGGCGGCAACGGCTATGGCGACGCGGCCGGGCATACATGCGTCGCGCTGGCAGGGCAGGGCGCCGATGGCCCGCAGGAAATTTCCCGCACGCTGGAAACCGGCCTCGCTGACCGCGAAGCCAATATGCGCCATTTTGCGCGCGACGCGCTCAGCCTCCTGCACGAGGCGCTGGTCTAGGCGCCGCCTGCCGCTCAGAAAGGAATGCCGCCCATGAACAATGCAGACCAGATCGAATACTGGAACGGCCCGGCCGGCCAGAAATGGGTCGACCAGTCCAACCGGCTCGACGCCATGCTGGCGCCTTTCGCCGACAAGATCATCGCGGCGGCCGATCTGAAATCCGGTGAGTCCGTCATGGATATTGGCTGCGGGGCAGGCGCGCTCACCCTGCGTGCGGCGGCCAAAGTTGGCGCGGCGCACGGCGCGCTCGGCGTCGATGTCTCCGCCCCGCTCATCGCACTCGCGCGCGCCCGCGCGGCTGAGGCCAAGGCGCCCGCCCGGTTCGAGCTCGCCGATGCCAGCGCGTTCACCGCGCCGGATTCCGTCGACATCGTCATCTCACGCTTCGGCGTCATGTTCTTCGAAGACCCAGCGGCCGCCTTCGCCAATATCCGACAGTCGGTCAAACCGGGCGGGCGGCTGGCTTTCGCCTGCTGGCAGGCCCTCAGCCTCAATGACTGGGCCCTGGCGCCCCTCAAGGCGGCCATGCCCTTCTTCAAGGAAGCCCCGGCGCCGGCTGACCCGACCGCCCCCGGCCCCTTCGCCTTCCAGGACAAGGACCGCGTCGTCGGCATCCTGTCAGATGCCGGATGGAAAAATGTCACAATCGAACCGGCGGAACAGGCGATCGTCCTGCCGGGCGACGATGTCGAAACCACAGCAAGATTCATGATGCAACTCGGCCCGCTCTCCCGCCTGCTCGCCGCCCAAGGCATAGACGAGGTCCCGGTCGAAGCCGCCCTCATCGCCCTGATGCAGGACCACACAACGCCCGAAGGCCGCATCGCCATGAAATCCGCCTGCTGGCAGGTGAGTGGCGATAACGCTTAGTCCGTAGGAAGCTGTAACCGGTCAGATCCTGACGTCTGCTTTCGGCGTCTAAGCAGGCATTGCCATTTCTCTTTAGCTAGCTAGCCTGAGCACCACGTAGTTCTTCAGCCGCAGAGAGAAATAGAATGATAATATTCGGTCGCTCTGTCGCCTTAGCCATTGCGCTTGGAGCGATGTCCAGCTGCGCGACCAATGGTGGCAGCAACGATGGCTTAACCGTGCCATTTATCTCGAAGCCCAGTGAATTTCTGAACGATATAAGCGCGAAGGCTGCCTTCGATAGAAACGGGGCGGAGATCGATCAAAATTCTATCGGACTGGTTAAATCGATGGAGTCAGCGGCTACGTTAGACGCGAGCAAAAAGTTAGGTGCAGTGGGTGTCATCAATGTCGAACTTCCGAAAGATTGCTACGTTGACATGGAGTGCTTTAACCAAGCTCAGTATTTAAAATTGATTCAAAAATACGGGCGCGATCTCATCCGCCACACGGATGAAGTGGACAGCTATTTCTCAAACCACATTTTGGATATTGTTCACTTGGACAGCGCGGTCGGGCAAGCTTCAAGCACTGCGGACAGAACCATTGCAATGGTCAGTCGAGATCAAAAGCTTCGAGAATTATACGGTTCAACTCTGAACGACGCCCAATTGGAAGAGCAGACGCCAGAAGTGCGAGACTTAGCGATATTTTGGATTCGCTCGCAAGTTCGCCTTCGAGACATACAGGCGTCCACTTGGTTGTTTGAGACCGCTGCTCAGGATGACAGCAATGATAAAGTTTCTTTGTTGCAGGATGCTTGGTTGATAATTCAACATGCTGACCGTTCACCGCATCTCCAATACTATGGCGTTCAAAAACTGAAGGACAGCAAGTTTCCGGCTACCCATGGCAATCAGTGGGCGATGTTGGTGGATCGACTGCAGCTAAGTTTAGGAAAACCACAGGTCTACGCAACGCAACTCCGCTGCGTCGAAGGTTCGTATTTGATAACATCAACAATCGACGACGCCACTGTAGACGAGCGACGCCAGGAGCTTGGTCTAGGCAAGCTTGAAGTGGAGATTGGGGCGTCACTTGGAAAGTGCTGAATAATCTATGACCTAATGTCTCCTCCTGACCAACTGAAGTCCCCCCATCCCTCTGGCCTGTTCCTGCTTTACAAGCGAAACCTCTGGCCCCTGATCATCGCTCACGCCTTCGTGGACTCGCTCGGCATGACCGGCATGTATATGGGATGGGATATCTAACGGGGCAGGCCGGTGAAGGCCCGATGGCCTAGCCGCGAACGAGCAGCACGGAGCAATCGGCGTGCAGGGCTGTCTGTGAGGCATGGGAACCAAACAGGTGATCGGTCAGGCGCGGATGGTGCGACGCCATGACGACGAAATCGATACCGTGTTTCTTGACCGTTTTCCGAATGATCTCGTTCACGGCTTCATGGCTTTCGAAAATCGCTGCGATCGGATAACCCAGTCGTTCCGATTGGCGCGCAACATAGGCATTGAACTCAGGCTCGCGCGCCTGCGGCATGTCATTGAGTTGCTTGCTCAGCGGGTTCATCACCGTGAGTATGCTCACCCGTGCATCGGTGGTGCGCGCGAATTGGACGGCTGTCTCAATCGCCGGCTCGGAGGCATCGGCGTGGCGCATGTCCATCGGGACAAGAATGTGTTTCGCCAGGAAGGGGAGCGGGTAGGCCTTGGCGCCGCCACTGTCAGAATCGGTCATGTGTGTCTCCAGCGGCTACCCTATCGCTTGGCATCGGGCTTGTCAGCCGTGGCGAATTGGCATGAGGCATCGGGATGCCGGCCGGAGCGCGGATTGCCATACACTTATCCGCCCCCCACCATACCACCCTTATACTGCCCCCCATGCACACCCGGCACGCCCACCTCTATGCCCACGTCCATGTCCTCCTCTGGCCATGGCTCTGGTGGCAATTGCAGGCCCTGAACCGCTGGATGAAGGCGACCGGGCGCGGCCTGCTCGTCAGTGTCGACCGCTGGGGCAATGTCTATATCCGCTGCATGGGTGACACGCCGGCGGCAGACGACCGCTTCGTGCGCGTGCCCGTCTCAGGCAGGCTGGCGCAAGCCCTCGCCCCCGATCCGTGTCCCCGGCGCATGCTGCGAAGGGACAAGCAATCGCATTGCGATTGCCCCGCAGCAGGCCCAAGCGCAAGCGCAGGGCAGGCCAACCTGCCCCTGCCACATACCTGACCCGGACCACACCCCCAGCACACCCAGACCGCACCCTTGAAGCGCCCTCACAGGCGCCGCACGTGCAGGCTCAGTCATAGCCCACTTTCTCGAGGAACAGGCCGTCCGGCGGCGACACCGGCCCGCAGGCCGTGCGGTCTCTCGCCTCAAGTATCTCGGTCAGCCAGCGGGCATTGCGCTTGCCGCGCCCGACTTCCACCAGCGAGCCGACCATCGAGCGCACCTGCCGGTGCAGGAAACTCTGGGCCGACAGCGTGCATTCGATCCGGTCGCCATAACGGGCGACGTCAAACTTATCGAGCGTCTTGACCGGGCTTTTCGCCTGGCATTCGACATCGCGGAACGTGGTGAAATCATGCACGCCGAGCAGCACCTGCGCTGCGTCATGCATGGTCCCGGCATCGAGCTTCGGCGAAATGCGCCAGGCGAGGCCCTTTTCCACCGTCAGGTCGGCCCGGCGATTGATGATGACAAAGCGATAATGCCGGGCTTTCGCGCTGAAGCGGGCGTGGAAATCCTCGTCCACTTTCTCGGCGCTCAGGATGGCGATCGGCAGCGGGCGCAGGTGGAAGTTCAGCGCGTCGGCCACCTTGCCGGGCCGGTCCACGGCAAGGTCGAGATGGGCCACCTGTCCCATGGCATGCACGCCGCTATCGGTGCGCCCGGCGCCATAGACCTCCACCGGTCCGCCATCCAGCTTGGCGGCGGCAGCCTCGATGGCACCCTGCACGGTCGGCTTGCCCGGCAGCCGCATCCAGCCCTGGAACGGCCCGCCATGATATTCGATCAGGAGTTTGTAACGAGCCATGCTAAGCGCCGAATGCGGACGGATAGGTGAGCGTGCCGGATGCCGGCGCCGCATCCGCCAGCCGCCGCGCCATGAAGGCCGGTCCGCTCCACGGCGCCTTGAATGGCGCGGCCGTTTCGGCCAAAAACCCGAACTTCGGATAATAATCCGCATGCCCCAGCACGAAGACGAGGCTCTCGCCTGCGCCTTCCAGCGCCAGCAGGCCGGTCCGGATCAGGCCGCTGCCAATGCCCTGTTTCTGCCGGCCCGGCAGCACGGACATCGGCCCGAGACCAACGGCCACCGGCGCGTCATCGACACGGATGCGGAAGAATTCGATATGGCCGACAATCCGGCTGTCATCATGGGCGATCAGCGACAGGAGGCTGTCGCCGTCCCGCTTCAGCCTGCGGACAATCTTGCCTTCGGCCGACTGCCCGAAAGCCGCATCGTTCAGCTTGGCGATTTCGTCAATGTCGTCGGCATGGGCCGGGCGGATCCAGGTGCTCATGCGGTCAGAACCGTGCCGGGCGCAATCGGCGTGCCGTTCAGGAAGACGCTGGCCGTCATCGGCCCCTTGCCCGGGCGTTGCAAGCTGGTGATCCGCACCGCCCCGCCATCACCGCAGGCGACCAGAAGCCGGTCGTCCAGCACGGTGCCCGGCGCGGCCCCGCCAGATGCGCCGGTTGCTTCGCTCATCAGAAATTTCAGGCGCACGGGCGCGTCTTCGCCCTCCGGCATCCAGTGGCAGATGGCCCCGGGGAAGGGCGACAGGCCCCTGATCTGGCAATCCACCTCTGCCGCGGGTTTCGACCAGTCGACCGGCTGGTCTTCGGCGCTGATCTTGTGCGCATACGTGATGCCGTCGTCCGGCTGGGCCTTGGGGGCGATCGCACCCTCCGCCCAACGGGCCAGCGCAACCGGCGCGAGGTCGGCAGCGAGTTCCGCCAGCCGGTCGTGCAGCGTGCCTGCCGTCGTCGCCGCCGTGATCGGCGTGCGCGCCGACATCAGCACCGGCCCGGTATCGAGCCCCGCATCCATCAGCATCGCGTCCACGCCGGTCTCATGGTCGCCCGCCATGATTGCCCGCTGGATCGGTGCTGCGCCCCGCCAGCGCGGCAGGATCGAGGCATGCATGTTGAGACAGCCAAGCCGCGGCGCATCCAGCACCGCCTGCGGCAGGATCAGGCCGTATGCCACGACAACCGCCGCATCGAGGCCGAGCGCGGCAAACGCCGCCTGTTCCTCGGTCTTTTTCAGCGATTTCGGCGTGCGCACCTCAAGCCCGTGTTCTTCCGCCCAGGCCTGCACCGGTGTCGGCGTCAGCTTCTTGCCCCGGCCCGAGGGGCGCGGCGGCTGGGAATACACGCAGGCAATCTCGTGGCCCGCTGCGAAAAGCGCGGCGAGCACGTCAACGGCAATCTGCGGGCTGCCCATGAAGGCAAGGCGAAGGGGTTTGGTCAGTTCAGCTGGCATAGGTGCGCGTCATAGTCCCAAGCACCGCCACGGTCGAGGCAAGAGTCTATTTTTGAAGAGGTTCGGAGCTGGTCCAATTGCCAGACAGCAGCAAGCAGCACCAAAGCCGCCAGCGCCGCACCCGCTAGGGCATATGCCCAGCGGCGAAGCGACATCAGGCGGCGTCTTCGCGAATCTTGCGAATCTTGGCTTTCTTGACCTTGTCGATGGCCCGCATCCGCTTCAGGCGCGAGAGGTAATCAATGAACAGGGTGCCTTCGAGATGGTCCATCTCGTGCTGGATGCAGACCGCGTAGAGGTCTTCGGCCCATTCCTCGACCTGCTTGCCATCATAATCCAGGTAACGGATCAGGCAGCGCTCGGGGCGCTCCACCTGGTCAAAAATATCCGGCACGGACAGGCAGCCCTCTTCATAAGGCTGGGTCTGCTCGACCGTTTCGAGGATCTCCGGATTCACGAAATAGCGCGGCTGCGGCTCTTCGTTCTCTGGCGCCAGATCCATCACGATGACGCGTAAGGGCACGCCGACCTGGATCGCAGCCAGGCCAATGCCCGGCGCGTCATACATGGTTTCCAGCATGTCATCCATCAGTGCGCGAATCTCGTCGGTGACGCCGCCTTCAACGGGCTTCGACACCTCCTTGAGGCGTGGATCGGGGACAGTCAGGATTTCGCGTATGGCCATAGGGGGGAGATATGAACAGAAGGGCGTCTGGTCAACTGGTGCGGCTCATTCCGCTGCCAGGGCCTTTTTCTTGCCGCCAAAGTCCAGTTCGCCTGTCGCCTCGGGCGTATTCGCCCGGTTTTCGATCTGCTTCGGCTCCGGCAGCGCCTTGTTCGGCGGGGCGATTTCCATGTCCTCGAACTTGCGCAGGGTGGGCAGGACGCGCTTGTCGAACGATCCCATGGCCGAATTGAAATGGTCGACAGAGCCATTCAGCGTTTTCCCGAGCTTCTCGATATGGCCGAGCATGACGCTCATCCGGCCATGCAGTTCGGCGCCGAGTTCGGCCGCTGCCATGGCATTCTCGTTCTGGTGATGCTGGCGCCAGAGGTGCGCCACTGTCCGCGCCAGCGCGATCAGCGTGGTCGGCGTCGTGACGATGACCTGCCGCGACATGGCTTTCTCGATCAGGTCGGGGGAATGTTCCAGCGCGGCGGCGAAGAAGTTTTCCCCGGGTATGAACATGGCGATATAATCGAACCGGTTGCCGAGGTTTGACTGGTAGTCCTTCGAGGCCAGCGTGTTGACGTGGCGCTGCACACTGGTGGCATGGGCCTTGAGGTGGGCCAGCCGCTCGACCGGGTCTTCGGTATTGGTGGCGGCCATGTAGGAGGCGAGCGAAACCTTGGAATCGATGACGATCTGGCGGTCGCCGGGCAGGCGGATAATCGCATCCGGGCGCTGGCGCCCTTCCTCTGTGGCGTCATGGACCTGCTCGTTGAAGTCGCAATGGGCCGACAGTCCCGCCTGTTCCATGACATTGCGCAATGTCATCTCGCCCCAGCGGCCGCCGCCTTTCGGCGCAGTCAGGGCGTTGACCAGCTTGCCGGTCTCGGCGGTGTTGCGGTGCAGGCTCTCGCCAATCGCTTTCACCTGTTCCGACAGCAGCGACTTGTCCTCGGTCCGGACTTTTTCGAGGTCGTCGACGCGCTTCTTGAACGCATCGAAATTCTCGCCGATCGGCTTCATCAGTTCCTGCAGCTGGCCCTTGGCGCCTTCCTTGTGCTTCTCGAACGTCTCGTTTGCGAGTTGCAGGAATTGCGCATTGGCGGTCCGCAACACACCTTGCGCCATCTCGGCGAACTTGCGCTCATCCTCCTGGCTGCGGGCGCGGATTTCCGCCAGTGCGATTTCCGCCTGTCGGGCGACCTCTTCCTTCGTGCGCAGCGCCTGTTTTGTGTCCGAGAGATCGTCGGCTGTCCGCGCCTGCTCGCGGCGGGCGAGGTCTGCCCGCCCCCAGAGGACATAGGCCGCAAAGCCAAGCCCCAGCACGCCCAGGAGCAGCACGATATGCACGGCGTCGAAGCCGGCGGTTCCGATGGTAACGATAGGTGTCATTGCGATATCCTGCCACGATTCCCGTGGAACATATCTAGAACGATGTCATGTGTCCACGCGCTGAAAACGCCGCGTGAAAACTATCCGTTGGTCGGCGCGCCCGCCAGCGCGTTCAGGCTCTCGATCAGGTCTGCCGTGATCGTCCCCGTCACCGGCAGGCCATTGGCCGTCTCATAGTCGCGGATGGCCTTGGCCGTGCTGCCGCCGATCACGCCGTCCGGTGTGCCGACATTGTAGCCGAGCGCGGAGAGGGCGACCTGCACGCCTTGCACCTGGAGCGGATTGCCGGTGTTCCAGGGCTGGGCGCCGAAGCGGCCATTGCTGATGGCATTGTCGCGGGAGGCTTCCCAGAAGACCGATCGCGCGCGGGCCTGTTCGGCGGCTTCGGGCGAGATACGGCCTGTAAGGTCGGCAATCTTGGCCGGTGCGCCCGCATCGCCGTTCTTGCCGGCAATTTCGTACCAGAACATGGCCTCGGTCAGGTTCGGGCTGATGCCGAGGCCCTGCTCATAAAGCACGCCGAGATTGTACTGGCTGTCGACAATGCCGAACTCGGCGGCCTTGCGGAACCATTCGACGGCGCCGGCATAGCTTTGCGGGCCGCCTTCGCCCTCGGCCATGAAGACGGCGAGATCATGCATGGCACGGACATTGCCGCCATTCGCGGCCTTTTCCGTCCATTCCCGGGCGAGGGCCAGGTCCTTGGGAACGCCATTGCCTTTCTCGTGCAACTTGGCGAGGCCGTACTGCGCGATTGGCAGGCCCTTGGCGGCAGACTTGCGCATCAGCGCGGCGCCGGCGGCAAAGTCGCCGGCGGCGATGCGTTCCTGGGCCAGCTGGTACTGGGCGATATGGTTTCCGGCGGCGGCGGCGCTTTCCACCGTCACAAAAGGCGAAATGGCGGGAAAATTCGAAGCAACCGGTGCCAGTGCAGGTGTCGGTGCCGCTGCTGTAGGCGCAGGTGCGGCGTCGAACAGTTCGGCGTCAACTTGTGGCGCTGCAGATGCTTCAACCGGGGCTTCGGCATTGATCGGGTTGGCCCCTGCGTCTGGTTCGGCGGCGGGAGGCGGCGCTTCTACGTCCGCTGCGGCGCCGGGATCGACATAGGTGTCGACAGAGGCGGCGACGACAGGCGCCTCCTGCTTGCCGCGGATATGGAGATAGCCGCCCACAGCGGCGCCGGTGATGACAACCGCAGAGGCCGCAGCATAGAGCGGCAGCTTGCTGGAGCCGGACGTCGCGCGGACCCCATTGAAGGACGGCTTGTCGCTTTTGCGCCGGTTGCGGCGCTGCGATTGCGCTTCCGGTGTGTCGGCCGCACTGATCGCGGCCCGGCGGGCCCGGGCGATATAGTCATTCGTGTCATCCGCCCGAATGGCGATTGGCTCGGGATGGTCTCCAGCGAGAGGGTCGAGGTCTGCGTCCGGATCGGATTTGGGCGAGATCAGCGCCAGAAAGTCCTCATCCTCGGAATCGTCCATGTCGAAAATGTCGGATGCGCGCGCTTCGGTATGGCTGTCATGTTCACCGTCGATCCCCTCCAGTTCGGAGAGCGGGTCGAAGAAGGATTCCGGGTCGGGTTCGGCTGAAGGGTCAGGAAAGTCCTCCTCCCCATGCTCGGCGACACCGGCGTCCAGGGGCATGCTGAGTGCATCCTCGAAATCGGACTTGTAGGGCGCGTTGCGACTCTCGAGAGATGCGTCCCAGCCTGCGATACCGGCCTCGAAGAAGGCATCGTCATCATCCGGATCGATCAACGTGTCTGCAAAAACGGCATCATCGTCCTGAACGCCGGCTGCCGGCGTTTCATCGAACATGTCATCGTCATTGTCGTCTTCGATTTCCGGCAGGCCGGGTTCGAACGGCGCGCTGTCCTCTTCGGCTTGCGGCTGGACGGCCTGAGGAACCACCGGATCTGCGGCAAAGTCAGGTGCCGCCGGCATCGCGTCGGCGCCTTCCGGGTCGGCATAAGGCGGGGAGGTGAATTCCTCGAGGCTTTCGAGCCGCGTGGCCAGGGATGCAATGGCGCGCTGTACGGGCGACAGCGACGCCGACGACTGGGCCTGCATGCTTTCAAGCCGTTCGGAAACATTGGACAGGGCATCCGACAGGCGTACATCCGTGCGCTTGCGGTCTTCTTCCATCTGGGTCGCCATCGACTTGTTGGCATCGTCCTGGCGTTTCTGGAGTCGCGAGGCTGCAGACGCGACCTGTTCGCCGATCTGTTCGATCGCCTGGGCGCTTCGCGTTTCGCTGTCGCTGACGCGGTAATCAATCTGGTCGGCGAGCGTGTCGATGCGGGCGCTGACGGTTTCGCCGAGGCGTTCGATTTCGCCGCGCACGGCCTCACCTGCAGCGGTGTCATCGCGCGCTTCGACGTCGCGGATGCGCTGGTCGAAGCTGGTCGACATCCGGCTGACCTGGCTCGACACGGTTTCCATGGTGCGGGTCTGGCGCTCCTCGGTTGCGGCGAGGCGTTTCTGCACGTCCGAGAGCCCGGCCGTGAGGTCGGAGACGACTTCGCTGCTCTGGACATTGGCGGTGCGCGCGATCTCGTCGGCCAGTTCGAGCCGGGTCTGGTCGACGGTTTCCCGCAGGGACTTGGTCAGGTCGTCGAAACGGGCCTCGAATTCCGAGCGCAGCTTTTCAGCAAGCTTCGGATCGACGGATCCCGCCAGGGCTTCGACCCGGTTGTCGAGGTGATTGAAAGTGGCTTCCAGGCTTTGCAGCGCGGCGTCGGTCGTCGTTTCGGCGCGGTTCAGGCGTTCCTGGATGCGCAGCAGCGTGCTTTCCATCGAATCCAGCGCGCCCGACACGTCGGACTCGACGGCGGTCAGGCGTTCGTCGGTCTGTCCGGCCGTTGCCAGGCGTTCCTGAACCTCGCTTTCAAGTGTCGACAGGCGTGTCGTCAGTTCGCGCGCGGCCTTTTCGGAGCGCTTTTCAGCCTGCTCGACGGCCTGGTCGACCCGCGCCGCGGCGTCCGACAATTTCGATTCCACCCGGGTTTCCACGCCTTCGACGCGGTCGGTCAGGTCGGCAAATCCGGCTTCGACCCGGCCTTTGATGGCTTGGGCCTCGTGATGGGCGAGTTCGCCTTCATCATTTACATGGTCCGCCAGCTTGCCAAGCGCCTGCTCGAGCGACTTCAGCGCTTCGAGGTTCTGCTTGTTCGATTCATCCTGTTCAAGCCTGCGAACCTTGGACTGGAGCGCTTCATAAGTGTCGCGGATCTCGTCCATCAGGCTTTCGACATGGCCGACGACCGAGTTGCTGTTCTGCTCGGCCTGCTCGAGCTTGGCGACGAGGCCGAGAACCGTGTGGTCCATGCCGGAAATGGCCAGCGTGGAGCGGGCTTCTGCCGCCTCGATGCGGCGCGTCAGGCGGTCCAGCGTATTGGTGGTCGCGTCCGGGCGCGGACGCGGCGTGCGGAACAGGGACGAGATTTCGTTGAGCTGGGATTCCTCGTCCGACATCAGCAGGCGGTTGAGGTATTCGCCCAGCGTCAGGCCTTCGGCGCTCGCCGCTTCGCGCGCGGCATCGCGCGCGCGTTGGTCTATGCCTTTGACGCTCCAGGGCCCTGTCTGGTTCATCCCGGATTCTCCTCGCTCAGCCCGCAAAGTTAACGCTACGGGCAGATTCGTTCACATATTCTAACGTTGATGGCAGGCCGGGTCTTAAAGCGAGGTTAAAGGTAAATATTTTCGCATGATTTGGTAACGGGTCGGGTTATCGCATTTACCATAGGGAATGTTTCCGCGAACGTTCGCGTAAAGTTGACGTTGACGTTCGCGGAACCCTTAGTCTAAGCTGATGGCATGCATCACAAGACATCACACATTTCCGCCGCCGATAGCCGCACCTTTACGATTTCCGAGCTTGCCCGGGAATATGGTGTGACACCCCGTGCCCTTCGCTTCTACGAAGACAAGGACATGCTGCATCCGGCGCGCGATGGCATGACCCGTGTCTATTCGAACCGGGATCGTGCGCGCCTTACGATCATCGTTCGCCTGAAGCGTCTCGGGCTGCCGCTGGCCGATATCCGTGAAATTCTCGACCTCTATGTACTGGATGATGGCGAACGGGCCCAGAAATACATGATGCTCGACAAGTTCCGCAAGCAGGTCAAAGAGCTGGAAGTCCAGCGCGAAGACATCGACACGGCGCTGACGGAACTGCGCAAGGGCATCCTCTGGCTTGAGGAACTGATCCAGAAGGTCGGCCCGAATGAAGAAGGCAAACGCCAGGTTGCAGCTTATGAAGCGGTTGCCCGGCGCCAGCTCGACGAAGTCTGATCCACTCCTGTTCAAAGGTTTCTGGCAACTGGAACGACCTTTCTAGAACTTGCATCTAGAACGGTGACGGTTGCTATTTTTATTACAAGGATTTCGCCCCATGCCCCGTTACGACGCTCCGGTCCGCGATATGCAATTCATCCTGCATGAAGTGCTGCAATTGCAGAACTATTCAAACCTGCCCGGTTTCGAGGAAGCGACACCCGACCTGATCGATGCGATTCTGGAAGAAGGTGGCAAATTCGCCAAGGAAGTCCTGTTCCCGCTCAACCGTGTCGGAGACGTACAGGGCTGCAAGCGCAATGATGACGCCAGCGTCAAGACACCTGACGGGTTCCCCGATGCCTACAAGGCGCTGGTCGAGAATGGTTGGCCGCTCCTGTCGAAGGATCCGGATATGGGCGGGCAGGGCCTGCCGCACGTCGTTAACCTTGCCTGGGGCGAGATGATTTCCTCGTCGAACATGGCCTTCGGCATGTATCCCGGCCTCACCTCGGGCGCCTATGAGGCGCTGATGGCCGGTGGCTCAGCGGAGCAAAAGCAGATGTACGGTCCGAAAATGGCCAGCGCCGAATGGGCCGGCACCATGAACCTGACCGAGCCGCAATGCGGCACCGATCTTGGCCTGATCAAGACCAAGGCCGCGCCCCAGGCCGATGGCAGCTACAAGATTACCGGCCAGAAGATCTGGATTTCCGGCGGCGAGCAGGACCTCACCGAAAACATCATTCACCTTGTGCTTGCCCGGATCGAGGGCGCGCCTGAGGGCATCAAGGGCATCTCGCTCTTCGTCGTGCCGAAATTTATCGTCAAGGAAGACGGCTCGCTGGGCGAGCGCAATGCCTGTTCGTGCGGTGGTCTCGAAGAGAAGATGGGCATTCACGGCAACGCGACTTGCGTCATGAATTATGACGGCGCGACCGGCTGGCTTGTCGGCGAAGAACACAAGGGCATGCGCACCATGTTCGTGATGATGAACGAAGCGCGCCTCGGCGTCGGCCTGCAGGGCCTCGCCCAGGCCGAAATCGCCTACCAGAACGCTGTCGATTACGCCAAGGACCGCGTCCAGGGCCGCTCGCTCAATGGCGCAAAGGCACCGGACAAGGTCGCTGATCCCATTATCGTCCATCCGGACGTGCGCCGCATGCTGCTCGACCAGAAAGCCTTCATTGAAGGCGCTCGGGCCTTCGCCTACTGGACTGCCTTCCAGGGCGACCTGCAGCACAAGTCGAATGACGAGAAGGTGCAGGAGCGCGCCGGAGACTATATGGCGCTGCTGACGCCGGTGGTGAAAGCCTACCTCACGCATAAGGGCTGCGAGAGCGCCAATCTCGGCCTTCAGGTCCATGGCGGATCGGGTTTTACCCGCGAATGGGGCATGGAACAGTTCGTACGCGATAGCCGCATCACCATGATCTATGAGGGCACAAACGGTATCCAGGCCCTCGACCTTGTCGGCCGCAAGCTGGCCAGCAATGGTGGCCGGGCCGTGTTCAGCTTCTTCGCCGAACTCGACGATTTCCTCGGTACGGCCGGCGATGACGCCGAACTGCAGCCCTTCGTCGAAGGCCTGACCACGGTCAAGGGCCAGCTCCAGGACGGCACCAACTGGCTGATGCAGAACGGCATGTCCGACTTCAACAATGCCGGTGCATCCAGCCACGACTACCTGCACCTGTTTGGCCTGACGGCGCTCTGCTTCATGTGGGCGCGCATGGCCAAGGTGGCGATCGGGAAGAAGGCCGACGGCGACCCGTTCTATGGCGAGAAACTGATGACCGGCCAGTATTTCCTCGACCGGATGCTGCCCGACGCGGCCGCCCATCTCGCCAAAGTGAAAACCGGCGCGAAATCCATGATGGCCCTGTCAGCCGACCAGTTCTGATTCATGGCGAAAGGTCGCAGGCCCTGTGCCTGCGGCCTGACGCGGCGTGACGGCTGGGCAAGGGGGGCCGTGTCGCCTACATGTTGACGTGAACGTAAGCGGAAATTTCCGCGAGGTAAGACAGGAAGACTGCCCATGCTTGAGAGCCCACTGAACGTGCCGAAATCCAACTGGCGCAATGACGAGGAGATGGATATCTTCTCCGACGCCGTGGGCCAGTTCTTCGAAAAGGAATGTGCGCCGCATGTACCGGCATGGCGCAAGGCTGGCGTGGTCCCGCGCGAAATCTGGACCAAGGCGGGCGAAATGGGCCTGCTCTGCGCCTCCGTTCCGGAAGAATATGGCGGGGCAGGGGGCGACTTCCGCCACGAGGCCATCATCATCGAGCAACAGCAGTGGAAAGGCGTCGACGGGTTCGGCATCACCCTGCACAACGCCATCATCGCGCCCTATATCACCGCGTTCGGCACCGAGGAGCAAAAGCGCCGCTGGCTGCCGCGCATGGCGTCGGGCGAGCTCGTCGCCGCCATCGCGATGACCGAGCCGGGTGCCGGTTCCGACCTCCAGAACATCAAGACGACCGCCATCAAGGACGGCGATGGCTATGTCATCAACGGTTCGAAGACCTTCATCTCCAATGGCCAGACTGCCAACCTGATCCTTGTCTGCGCTAAGACCGATCCAAGCCAGGGTGCCAAGGGCATCTCGATTCTCTGCGTCGAGACTGAGGAAGTCGAGGGCTTTGAGCGCGGCCGCAATCTTGAAAAGGTCGGCCAGCACGCCGCCGATACGTCAGAGCTCTTCTTCAACGACGTGAAAGTGCCGGCCTCCGCCCTGCTCGGCGAGGAAGCCGGCAAGGGCTTCATCCAGCTGATGCAGAAACTGCCGCAGGAACGCCATGTCATCGGTCTGCAGGGCGTCGGCATGATCGAACGCGCGATCCATGAAACGGTCGAATATGTCAAAGGCCGCAAGGCCTTCGGCAAGACGGTCTTCGATTTCCAGAACACCCAGTTCAAACTGGCCGAAGCCAAGACCGAAGCGACGGTGGCAAAAGTGTTTGCCGAACATTGTACGGAACTGCTGCTGAAGGACGAACTCGATGCCGCAACAGCGTCCATGTCGAAATACTGGATCTCCGACCTGCAGTGCAAGATCATCGACGAATGTCTTCAGCTGCATGGCGGTTTCGGCTATATGGATGAATACCCGATCGCCCAGATGTATGCCGACGCCCGCGTCCAGCGCATCTATGGCGGCGCCAACGAAGTCATGAAAATGCTCATCGCGAGGACGCTTTAGTCACTCATGCCTGACAAAGCCCGCATTACCGATGTCTTCCCCGGCCCGAGCCCGTCCTCGACGTCGCTCGGCTTCGAGCTCTTGTCGCTCGACCTGAAAAAGTGGGAGACACGGGTGCGGTTCGATGGCCGCCCGGAATTCTGCAATCCCGCAGGCGTGATCCAGGGCGGCTATCTCGTCGCCATGATGGATGATACGATTGGCATGCTCGCCGGGATGAAGGCGGGCAAGACCAGGCTGCCCTCCACGGTCGACTTGCACACGCATTTCCTGCGTCCTGTCCGCCGAGGCGCCATCGAAGTGGTGGCCCGCCTGCGCAATATCGGCCGCGCGATGGTTTTCGCCGAGGCCGAACTCTACGATTCCCGCGGCAAGGAAGCTGCCCGTTCCACCGCGAGCCTCACCCTCAACCCGGTGCAGCCGAAAGCCAATGTGAATGATTAGCGTGGTCTTTCCCCCTCCGTCTCGCGCCTGCGGCGCGATCCACCTCCCCCGCATTGCGGTGGAGGAAAGAGAGAGGTCGGCGCGGCAAGGGTTTCCTCCACCGCGCAGCGGGGGAGGTGGCAGCTGGCGAAGCCAGATGACGGAGGGGGCTTGTAATGAAGGCTGACCCCCGCATTCGCAAATTCGCAAGTAACATGCGGCGCAACCTGACGGACGCAGAGACGATCCTCTGGTCGCGCCTGAAGGGGCGCCAGCGGGACGGTTGGCAGTTCCGCCGTCAGCATCCCGTCGGACATTACATTGCCGATTTTGCCTGTGTTAGGGCAAAGCTGGTCTTGGAGGTCGACGGCGCGACACATGCCGAAGATCACGAAATTCGCCGCGACCGACTGCGGGATTCAAAACTGGCGCAGCTTGGCTGGACGGTGCTGCGTGTCACCAATCTTGATGTCTACGAAAACCTGGAAGGCGTTCTCAACGCAATCGACGACGCCTTGCGCAATGCCCGGCAATACGGGCTGAAAACTTCTAATCTCCAAAGGAGCCTCTCCCATGAATGAAGCATATCTCTATGACGCCGTCCGCACTCCGCGCGGCAAGGGGAAGTCGTCCGGCTCCCTGCATGAAATCACGGCGCTGAGCCTTGGCACGCAAGTGCTGCAGGCCATCCGTGACCGGAACAATATCGATACGGCCTGCGTCGACGATGTCGTCTTCGGCTGCGTCTCGCCGGTGGGCGAGCAGGGCGGCGATATTGCCCGCATCGCGGTGCTCAACGCCGACTATGCCGACACCACGGCTGGCGTTCAGGTTGACCGTTTCTGCGCCTCGGGCCTCGAAGCCTGCAACATGGCCGCGTCGAAAGTCATGACCGGCGAAGCCGACATGGCGATTGGCGGCGGTGTCGAATCCATGAGCCGCGTGCCCATGGGCGCAGCCGGCGGCGCCTGGTCGACCGACCCGCAGATTGCGATCAAGTCCTACTTCTCGCCGCAGGGCGTTGGCGCTGACACGATTGCGACCAAGTGGGGCTTCTCCCGCGACGACGTCGATGCCTTCGCCGTCGAAAGCCAGAAGCGCGCCGCCAAGGCCTGGAAAGAAGGCCGTTTCGCCAAGTCCATCGTGCCGGTGAAAGACCAGATGGGCGGCATCCGTCTCGACCATGACGAGCACATGCGTCCCGAAGCCGACATGCAGTCGCTCGCAGCCCTCCAGCCTTCCTTCCTCGGCATGGGTGCCATGGGCTTTGATGACGTCATCAAGCAGCGCTATCCGGAACTCGAAAAGATCAACCACGTCCACCATGCCGGCAATTCGTCGGGCATCGTCGATGGGGCATCGGCCGTCCTCTTCGGATCGAAGGAAATGGGCGAGCGCTTCGGCATGAAGCCGCGTGCCCGCATCCGGGCCATGGCCTCCATCGGGTCCGAGCCGGGCATCATGCTGACCGGCCCGACCGACGTGTCGCGCAAGGCGCTGAAGAAAGCCGGGATGAACCCGGAAGACATTGACCTCTACGAACTGAACGAAGCCTTCGCCTCGGTCGTCCTCTTGATGATGCATAATCTCAACATCCCGCACGACAAGATGAACGTGAATGGCGGCGCCATCGCCATGGGCCACCCGCTCGGCGCCACGGGCGGCATGCTGATGGGCACGATGATCGACGAGCTTGAGCGGTCCGGCAAGGAAACCGCCCTGATCACGCTCTGCGTCGGGGCCGGCATGGGCACCGCGACAATCATCGAACGCGTTTAATCATCATACGAATTACTGGATTACGAACATGAAACTCGACACATTCTCATTCGACATCGACGCGGACGGCATTGCCCATGCCGTGTTCGACGTGCCCGGCCGCAGCATGAACACGCTGACCGGCAAGGCCGTCGCTGACATCATCGCGATCACCAAGGAAGTCGCCACCAACGACAAGATCAAGGGGCTCGTCATTTCGTCCGGCAAGCCCAGCGGTTTCTGCGCCGGGGCCGACCTCGGTGAAATGGGCAGCCGCGCTGGCGGCGAAGGCGACAAGGCGAAGAAGACCGAAGCGGAGCTCAAGAAAGAGCAGTTCGACGCCGGCTTCTCGCTGAACAAGACGCTGCGCCAGCTGGAAACCTGCGGCAAGCCCGTCGCTGTCGCCCTCAACGGCCTCGCCCTCGGCGGCGGTCTTGAAGTGGCGCTGGCCGGCCATTACCGCGTTGCCGCCAATGACAATCCCAAGCTGCAATTCGGCCTGCCGGAAGCCAAGATCGGCCTCCTGCCGGGCGCTGGCGGCACGCAGCGCCTGCCGCGCCTGATCGGCGTTCAGGCCGCCCTGCCGCTGATCCTGCAGGGTGAAAGCTTCAATGCCGAGAAAGCCCTCGCCATGGGCGTCGTCAATGAACTCGCGCCGTCATCCGAAACCGAGGCGAAGGCGACCGCATGGGTCAAGGCCAATCCGACCGCCAAGGCCCCGTGGGACGTCAAGGGATTCAAGGTTCCGGGCGGCGTTCCGCACCGCAGCCCTGGCGCCGGCCAGGTCATGACCATGGCCAATGCCATGCTGCACGCCAAGACCTATGGCAACTATCCGGCCCAGAAGAATATCCTGTCCTGCATCTATGAAGGCATCATGGTGCCGATCGACGCGGGCCTGCGCATCGAGACGCGCTACTTCATCAACACGCAGCAGCGCCCGGAAGCCAAGGCAATGATCCGCACGCTGTTCCTGTCGACACAGGCTTTGTCCAAGGGGGCCAACCGCCCGGCAGGTGTCCCGAAATACGAGCTCAACAAGGTCGCCGTCATCGGCGCTGGCCTGATGGGCGCGGGCATTGCCTATGAACAGGCGCGCGCCGGCATCGAAACCATCCTCGTCGATGTCTCGGTCGAAAATGCGGAGAAGGGCAAAGACTATTCCCGCAAGCTCGTCGAGAAGAACGTGTCGCGTGGCAAGATGACCAAGGAGAAGGGCGATGCGCTCCTCGCCCTGATCAAGCCGACGGCTAATTATGACGACTTCAAGGGCGCTGACCTCGTCGTCGAGGCCGTGTTCGAAAACCCGGAACTCAAGGCCAAGATCACCCAGATGGCCGAAGCCCAGCTCTCCGATACGGCTGTCATGGGGTCCAACACATCGACCCTGCCGATCACCGGCCTGGCCGAAGCCTCGGTCCGCCCCGCCAATTTCATCGGCATCCACTTCTTCTCGCCAGTCGAGCGGATGGGCTTGGTCGAGATCATCTCCGGCAAGGAGACCAGCGAAGAAACCCTCGCCAAGACGATCGATTATGTCCTCAAGATCCGCAAGACGCCGATTGTCGTCAATGACAGCCGCGGCTTCTACACCTCGCGCTGTTTCGGCACCTATACGCAGGAAGGCCTCGAAATGCTGGGCGAAGGCATCAAGCCGGCCATCATCGAGAATGTCGGGCGCCAGTCCGGCATGCCGATGGGCCCGCTCGAAGTGTCCGATTCTGTCGGTCTCGACACCGCGCTCAAGGTCGGCCGCCAGATGGCCCAGGCGATGGGCGTCGACTATACCAATGACGCGCGCGGCCAGATGATGGCCTGGCTGGTCGAAGACCAGGGCCGGGTCGGCCGCAAGGCTGGCAAGGGCTTCTATGACTATAACGAGAAGGGCAAGCCAGAGCGCCTGTGGCCTGAACTGAACACCCAGATCGAGGTCAAGGTCGACGAGTGCCCGCCCGCCCTGAAGAAAGAGCTGACCAACCGCTTCCTCGTGCGTCAGGCCATCGAAGTGGCCCGCTGTTTCGAGGAAGGCGTCATCACCGATGCGCGCGACGCCGATATCGGCTCGATCCTCGCCTGGGGCTTTGCGCCGTATACGGGCGGCTGCGCCAGCTATGTCGACCTGATCTGGGGCATCAAGCCGTTCGTCGAAGAGGCCGACCGCCTTGCCGACAAATATGGCGACCGCTTCCGTCCCGGCAAATTGCTGCGTGACATGGCCGCCAAGGGAGAAGGCTTCTACGACCGCTTCCCACCCGCCGACGCAAAGGCAAAAGCGGCGGCCTGATCCGCACGATCCAGAGACCAAATAAAAAGGCCGGAGCATTGCTGCTCCGGCCTTTTTTTGTCTGGTGTTTGGCCTTGGCCTAGTCGCTGCGGGCGCGGGCCCACCAGCCTTTGCGCTTCGTGCCGGTATCGTCGGCCTTGGCCGGTTCAGGCTCCGGCTTCGGCTCGGGTTTCGGTGCGGCGGCGGCCATGGCCGGTTCCTTGGCCGGTTCGGCTTTCGCTGGCTCCGGCGCCGGTTCTGGCTCGGGGGCAGGGGCCGCGTCCGCCACGGGCTCGGCCTTTGTCTCCGCCGGGCCATCCGCATCAGCATCAGCATCCGCTTTCGGCTTCGGCTTGGCGCGTGAGCGCCGGGCGCGTTTCGGCTTCTCGGGCACAGGCTCCGCGTCGGCGTCTGCCGCTTCGGGTTCCGCCGTTTCAGCCGGTTCGTTGGCGGTCGCGTCCGGCGCTGGCGCAGGCTCGGCCTTGGCTTCGCTTGGCGCTTCGGCGTCCAGCATCTCGGGTGCACTGGCAGACAGGCCGTCGAGATAGGCGCCGCCATCGGTTGGCGCGTCGCCCTCTGCCCCTTCGGCACGGTCCTCGCCACCTGGCTTGCGCCGACGGCGTCCACCCCGGCGACCGCGGCGACGGCGCTTGCGCGTGCCATCCTCGTTCTCGTCGGACTGGGTCTCGGACTGGCCCTTGGCGTCGTCTTCGTCGTCTTCCTCGTCGTCGTCCGCATCGCCGTTCACAGACGGTGTGCCGGCTTCGACAGGGGTCGCTTCGCCATCAACCACTTCCAGACCGGTGTCGCGGCCATCGCGGCTGCGGCCACGGCCACCCCGGCGGCGGCGGCGCTTGCGCGGCTTGGCCTGCGCATCTTCGGCGCGATCCTCGGCGTCGTCGTCGGTGTCGGCGACGCTCTCGTCATCCGCGTCCTCGATATCCTCGTCATCCTCATCTGACACGATGGGCTTGGCGGATTTCGACAGCGAGCGCGGCGGCGATTTCTTCTTCGGCCTGGAGCGTGGGTCGCGTTCGGCCTCGATCGTGAAGTCGCCCGGCAACAGGTCTTCCGACGAATGGATCGACACGGCAAAGCCGGCCATCCGTTCGGTCTCGACAAGGGCTTCGCGCTTGTTGTTGAGAATGTAGAGCGCCACGTCGGTTGGCGCCTTGACCGAAATGCTCTTCAGGCCGCCGGTCGAGGCACGTGCCTCGATGGCCCGGATCAGCTGCAGCGCAGCCGACGGGATCGAACGGCGGCGTCCGGTGCCGTTGCACACTTCGCACGGGTCCGACGTGGCCTGCAGCACGCCCTGGCGGCGGCGCTGGCGCGAGATTTCCATCAGGCCGAACTGCGAGATGCGGCCATGCTGGACGCGGGCCCGGTCAACCTTCAGGCAATCCTTCATCTTCTTTTCGACGGCGCGATTGTTCTTGTTCTCGTCCATGTCGATGAAGTCGATCACGACGAGGCCGGCGAGGTCACGCAGGCGCATCTGGCGGCAGGCTTCTTCAGCGGCTTCCAGGTTGGTGCGCACGGCCGTCTGCTCGATATTGCGTTCCTTGGTCGACTTGCCCGAGTTCACGTCAATGGCGACGAGGGCTTCGGTCTGGTTGATCACCAGATAGCCGCCGGATTTCAGCTGCACCGTCGGCGAATAGATCGAATCCAGTTGGTCTTCGATCGCTTCGGCCACGAACAGCGGATCGTCTTCCTTCCACTGCTGCACTTTCTTGGCCTGGCTCGGCATGATCAGCTTGGCGAGGTCTTTGGCTTCACGATAGGCGTCTTCGCCCTGCACCCACACTTCCTCGATGTCCTTGTCGAACATGTCGCGCATGGCGCGGTGAACAAGGCCGCCTTCGGCATTGATCAGCATCGGCGCTTCGGAGGTCAGCGTTTTCTCGACAATGGTTTCCCAGAGTTTCGAGAGATAATCATAGTCGCGCCGGATTTCGGTCTTGGTGCGCTTGGCGCCAGCCGTCCGCACGATCAGGCCCATGCCGTCCGGCACGTCAAGTTCGCCGACAATGGATTTCAGGCGCTTGCGGTCTGCACCGTTGACGATCTTGCGGGAAATGCCGCCACCGCGCGGCGTATTCGGCATCAGCACGGAATAGCGACCGGCGAGCGACAGGAACGTGGTCAGGGCTGCGCCCTTGTTGCCGCGTTCTTCCTTGACGACCTGTACCAGCAGCACCTGGCGCCGGCGGATGACTTCCTGGATCTTGTAGCGTTTGGAGATCGACGAACGCGGTGATTCCTTGCGGGCCGGGCGGCGGCTGCGGGCCGGCTTGGCCGCGGCTTTGGTCTCGCCGTCATCCGCTTCGTCGTCGCTGTCATCCTCGTCATCCGAGGCGTCATCGTCGTCGTCGTCATCATCGTCGTGATCGTGATCTTCGGAATCGGCGTGGGCGTCATCGCCCTCGTCGTCATCCTCGTCCTCGTCTTCAATTGCGGCAGCGGCTTCTTCAGCCGCCTCCTTGAGGAGGGCTTCACGGTCTTCGGCCGGAAGCTGGTAATAATCGGGATGGATTTCACTGAATGCGAGAAACCCGTGACGATTGCCGCCATACTCGACGAAAGCCGCCTGCAGCGATGGTTCGACCCGCGTTATCTTTGCGAGGTAGATATTGCCGCGAAGTTGTTCGTTTCCGGTTGTCTCGAAGTCGAAATCATCGACTTGGCCGCCGTTGACGATCGCCACACGGGTTTCTTCCGGGTGGGCGGCATCGATTAGCATGAGTTTGCTCATGGAACATGACCTTATGATCCGGCGCCGCCGCCATGGGCGCAGCGCGCCTCGAGCGAGCGGTCAAGCCGGTCTGTGTTGTTTGGGGGAGGGTGCGGACATGCCTGTTCCACGCGCCGTCAGGCGATAATGGAAAATTGACGATGGCCACGGCACCCGTGCACATATTGCTTTGCTTTCCGGAGCGCGGCGCCCGCTTGCCTTTTCGGTGAAGCGCGATCGCTGACGCGTCATTGGGAAACTTGTTTTGCAGCCCTCTATTATGGCTACTTTCTTGATACTGCCCAATTTCAGGGGGAATTGAAAGCATGAAATTCCGCAGTCCGCAGTTCATTGACACATGTACGGTCAATGCTGGGTTAATCTAAGGCCTGTTAGGGAGAAGGCTGAATTTTCCCGTCCCAGGCGGTATTTTTGGTTAATCGGACCCTATGACCCTTTTGCGCCTCCTTTTCCTTGCAGCGGCCTGTTTTCTGACGGGTTTTTCCGTGAGCGCGGATATTCGCGATGTCAGGGTCGTGGGTGACGGCGCGCCGACAAGAATCACGGTCTGGAGCGACATTTCGCAGAATGCACAGGCATTCCTGGCCGAATCGGGTGGCCAGCGCAGCCTGATTCTACCCCTTTCCGGTGAATCCGGGGCCCGGGTCGGCAACGGCACTGGCGGGGTTGTGCGCTGGGCCCTGTCGGGCGACCGGCTCAGCTTCTCGCTTGACCGGCCGCTGGTCGTCTCGCGTGTCCTGTCCCTGCCACCCACCGGCAATGAACAGGCCTGGCGTATCATTATCGACCTTCAGACCGTCTCGGCGGCCCGGTTTGCCAGCATGGCCAGACGCGACATGCAGCGCCTCGCAAGGGCGGAATCGGATATCCGGAAGTCCACGATGGCCATGGCGGCTGCCGAAATCACCCCGTCCGAGCCGCTGCGGCAGCGGGATCGCCGAGGCAATGAGAACTATGTCATCGTGGTCGATGCCGGTCACGGCGGCAAGGATCCGGGCACCCAGTCCGCCCACGGCCTTCTGGAACGCGACGTCACCCTGAAAGCGGCCCTCTACCTGAAGGAATTGCTGCAGAAGGACCCGCGCTACACGGTGCGGCTCACCCGCGACAATGACAGGTTCATCGAACTCGAAGACCGCGTGACGCTGGCCCGCAAATGGGGCGCCGACCTGTTCATCTCGCTGCATGCCGACGCCGCCGGCTCGCCGGATGTCGCTGGCGCCTCGGTCTATACGATTTCCGAGCGCGGCGAGCGCCGGATCGACCGCGAAGCCGACAAGAATGACTGGAAAATCCCGATCGAGACCGGCGGTTCCAAGGTTGTCGGCAGCATCCTTGAAGACCTGGTCAAACGTGAAACCAAATCCCACTCGGCAGCCTTTGCCGAAGACCTGTTGCCCGAGCTGAAGGCGGCTGGCCCCGTGCTGCGCGGCACGCACCGCAATGCCGGTTTCTATGTCCTGCTGGCACCGGACGTGCCAGCCGTCCTGCTAGAAATGGGATTCCTGACAAATGTCGAGGATGCCAGGCGCCTCCAGTCCGCGTCGGGGCGGGCCAAATCGATGCAGGCGGTCAAGCGCGGCATCGACAAGTTCTTCGACCGGCAGGAAGTCCTTGTCGCGTCTGACTGAGCCGTGGGGCGCGACAGGTGCTTCGCCCTTGCGGCAGGGCGCGGTTGCTGAAAGATTGTGACGATGAACCTTCTCAGGCCCTTTTCCGCGCTGTCTGCCCTGCTTCTGGCAGGATCCTGCGTCAGTCCGCCATCACAGGATGCGCTTCGCGAGGCCCTGTACGCGAATGGCCGCCCGGCCGAGGCCAGCGCTTATGGCGATTTCCTCGTCGCGCGCTTTGCCGCCATGACGAATGATCCCGAAACAGCTGCTGAGCATTATGCAGCTGCGATTGATACGGCGCCTGAAAAGTCGGGCATTGCCGAACGCGCGGTCTTTTCCGCCTTGCTCGCCGGCGACTATGAATCTGCGGTTGAACTGGCGCGCCGCGCCAGTGACGTCGGCAGCACCGCGACGCTGGTCCGTCTCACGCTGGGCGTCGATGCGCTCGAGCGGGGCAAGGAAAACGAAGCCGCCAGATATCTCGACGAAACCGATTACGGGCCGTTCAACCGTGTGATCGCCCGCGGCCTGTCGGCTTGGCGGATCGCCGACAGCGGCGGCGCTGATGCGGCCGAAGCCTATCTCCGGGGCGGCCTGACCGGCGACGCCAATCTCGACAGTTCGACGCTCTACATGATGGGCATGCTCCAGATGGCGGACAAGCACGACGCCGCCGCGCTCGCCACATTCGACACGCTCTGGGATTCCGGTGCCCGCCTGGCCGTCGGCGTCCACGCCCATGCCCAGCTCCTCGTTGCGGCCGGCCAGAGAGGCCGTGCGGTCGACATCCTGCAGGCTTTCCATGACGAGATCGGCCAGAATGCTTCGCTCGACCGCCTGCGTACCGACATCCTGGCCGGCAAGCGCATCCGTCCGGAGCGCCTGTCGACGCGGGAAGGGGCTGCGCTTGCCATCTATGTCCCCGCTGCTGCACTGATGATGCAGACCGATGACGACCTGTCGGGCGTCTATTTCGTGCTCGCGCTGGCGCTTGATCCCGACCTCCATGTCGCCCGCTCGCTCTGGGGCCAGTCGCTCGACAATGCCGGGCGCCGTCAGGAGGCCATCGCCGTCCTGTCACGCATCCCGGATAGTTCTGAATTCTACGCCACGGCGCGCGGCCAGATGGCGTGGGCGCTGCGCCGGGAAGAGCGCAACCAGGAATCCCTCGCGATTGCGGCCGATGCACTGGCGCATTCGCCGGATCGGGGCCTGAAAATCCAGTTGGCAGACCTCTACCGCTCGCTGGACCGGAACGGTGAGGCCGAGCGCCTGTTGACCGAGATTATCGACGAGGATGCCAAGGCGGGTCGGCAGGACTGGCGCATCGTCTATGCCCGCGGCACCACGCGAGAGCAGACAGGCCGCTGGCCGGACGCCGAAGCCGATCTCAAGGCCGCGCTGGCCCTGCAGCCTGGAAACGCCTCGATCCTCAACTATCTCGGCTATGCCTATATCGACCGGGGCCTCAATTACGAGGCGGCGCTCGACATGATCCGGCGCGCGGTCGAACTGGAGCCCCATTCCGGCTATATCGTCGACAGTCTTGGCTGGGCGCATTACCGGATGGGCCGCTACGACCTGGCAGCCCGTTTCCTGGAACGCGCGGTGGAATTGTCGCCCGGTGAGCCCTTGCTCAACGATCATCTCGGCGATGCCTATTGGCAGATCGGCCGCAAGATCGAAGCCCGTTTCCAGTGGCAACGCGTCCTGAAGCTCGATTCGAGCAGCGCGGCGCGTGAGCGGATCGAGGCCAAGATGCAGTCCGGCCCGGACATCGCCGTGCTGACAAAAGCCGAACCCGAAGAAACGCCGGCCCTCGCTGTCGCCCGGCAGCCCTGACGCACGCTCATGTCCGACACATTGCATATGCTGGCCCCGGCCAAGGTGAACCTGTTCCTGCACGTTGGCCCCCTCAAGCCGAACGGGCGCCATGACCTCGATTCGCTTGTGGTCTTCGCTGGCCCCGAAGCCGCCGACCAGCTGACGGTCCAGCCGTCTGACATCCTCACCCTGTCCGTGTCCGGGCCCGGCGCTGCGGAATCCGGGGCAGGGGCTGACAACCTCGTGCTCAAGGCCGCCCGCGCCCTGCGCGCCGAGGCGGGTGTCACCCACGGGGCGGCCCTCCATCTCGAGAAGCGCCTGCCGGTTGCGGCGGGTATTGGCGGCGGATCTGCCGATGCCGCTGCCGCCCTGCGGCTCCTGACCCGGCTCTGGGACATTAACCCTGCCCATGCCCGCGCCGTCGCGCCCTCGCTGGGCGGCGACGTGCCCGTGGCGCTGCTGGGCCAGCCCGCCCTGATGCGAGGCGAGGGCGAACGCGTGGAGCCCGTAACGCTTCCGGCGCCGATTCCGGCCGTGCTCTTCAATCCGGGCATTGCCTGTCCGACCGGACCGGTCTTTGCCGCGTTCGACGCCGCTGGCGGGGGCCAGGATTTTGCCGAGCTCGGGCCCGTACCGAATTTTGCCGACCTCGACACGCTGTTTGGCTGGCTCGCAGAGCAGCGCAACGACCTTGAAATCCCGGCGCTGGCGCTGGTCCCGAACATCGGACCGGCCACCCCCTTGCCACCCCCGCGCCTCACCCGCATGAGCGGGTCTGGCGCCACCTTCCTCGCCCTCTACGCCACCCTTGCCGCGGCGCAGGAATCTGCCGACATGCTCAGCGCGCAGCACCCCGAATGGTGGGTGCGTGCGACGCTGCTGGGAGGCGCAGATCCGTCATGATGCCTGTTCTCCTGGGCCTGGCTTTCCTGTCCATCCTGTTGTGTTTGCTGGTCATCCGCTTCGGCGTGAAGGATGCGCCCGACGGCGGCCGCAAGACACAGAAGGCGCCCGTGCCCACGGCAGGCGGCATCGCCATCTTCGCCACGCTGGCCGTTGGCCTGTTCCTGACGGGCGACCTGCCAAACTTCCCCGGAAACGGCCTGCCAGCATTGATGCTATTCGTCTTGTCGTCTGTAATAATAGGGTTTTTAGATGACGCAGTCAGCCTGAACCCGAAACTGAAACTCGTCCTTTTGGCACTCGTCTCACTCCTCGCCGCCTTTTTCGGCCCCCGACTCGGACATTTCCACCTGCCGTTCGGCCCGGGTGAAGGCTACGGTCTTCCCGTCTGGTTTTCGGTTGCCGGCGTTGCCCTCTGGCTGTTCGTCCTGGCCAATGCGACGAACTTCATGGACGGCGCCAATGGCCTCGCCATGGGCAGTGCGATGCTGATGCTCGCGGCCTTCGCCATCCTGTTGTCCTGGCTGGCGATCCAGGATCCGGCCACGGGTGTCGAATTGGCCATGAGCCACATCACTGCCATGACAGCGGCCGCGATAGCGGGCTTCCTCGTCTGGAACCTGTCCGGCCGCCTTTTTGCCGGCGATACCGGGTCGCTCGGCGTCGGTGCGCTGCTTGGCGCGGCTGGCCTCGTGGTCGCCTGCCGGCTGACAGTGTGGGAGCCGGTCGTCCTGACGCTGCCCTTCCTGGTCGATGTCTTCATGACCCTGCTCTGGCGGGCCCGTGCCGGCCGGAGCCTGTTCGACGCGCACCGCGACCATGCCTATCAGCTGTTCCTCAGGGCCGGCTGGTCTCATGGCCGCGTCGCTGCGCTCTGGGCTGGCATGACGCTTGTTTGCGGCGCCGGCCTGCTGGGCCTCGGCCCGCTCTGGGGCGCGCAGGTGATCTTCGTGCTGCTGGCACTCGGCATCGGCTTGTGGATATGGCAGCGCGTGACGCTGGGCCGGAAACTCGCCGCAGACGGCCGCTAGTAAGCGCGCTCGACGCAAAAATCCGCGAGATCCTCGAGCGCATCGCGATAGGCGCTTTGGTGCAGGCTGCGCAGCGCGCCCTTGGCGAGGGCCGCATAGGCTTCGGCTTCCTGCACGGTCGCCTCGGCTGCGCCGGTCGCCCGGATCAGGTGCACGGCATGGGCCAGATCCTGCTCGGACTGGGTATCGGGATGCATGGCCCGCTCCCAGAAGGCCCGGTCTTCGTCGGATCCACGGCGCCGGGCGATAATCACGGGCAGCGTGATCTTGCATTCGCGGAAATCGTCGCCGACCGACTTGCCGATCACGGTCGTCGTGCCGCCATAGTCGAGTACGTCGTCAATGATCTGGAAGGCGAGACCGAGATTCTTGCCATAGGTCGCGAGCGCTGCGGCATGGTCTTCACCACCGCCGGACATGGCACCGGTTTCGGCGGCGGCCTCGAACAGTGCGCCGGTCTTGGCCTCGACAATGGCGAGATAGTCCTCGGTCGGCAGGTCGCGCGCCTGCATGGCGGCGAGCTGGCGCACTTCACCTTCGGCGATCGTGGTCGATGCGGTCGCCAGCCGGTTGAGGATTTCAAGATTGTTGGTCTCGACCAGCAGGTTGAACGCCCGTGCGAACAGGAAGTCGCCGACCAGGATCGAGGCCTTGTTGCCCCAGATCGCCTTTGCGGCGGGCTTACCCCGGCGCAGGTCGCTTTCGTCCACGACATCGTCATGCAGCAGCGTGGCCGTGTGGATGAACTCCACTGCAGCGGCAAGCGCGTGGGTCGCTTCACTGGCCGCGCCGACAGCGTGGGCCGAGATCAGCGTGATCATCGGGCGCAGGCGCTTGCCCCCGGCTGAGACAATATAGCCTGAAAGATCCGGTATGACGGCGACAGGGCTGGCAGCCCGCTCGGCAAGCAGGACTTCCACGGACGCAAGGTCGTCGGCGACGAGGGCTTGCATGCGCTCGACGATCGAACCAATGGCAGCCTTGGATCTGGGTCTCGGCGCGAGGGTCAAGAAGCAACTCCTGTCGGATCAGTATCCGCTTGTATCTAGGCTTATGGTACGCAGCAACCAAGCACGACGCGGCACCGAGCCGCAGTTATATGGGCCAAGTGGCGCCTGCGCCATAGGCCGGATGCCTGAAAAGCTGGAACGCCGCCGCGTTTTGGGCTTTATAGGCACTATGAAAACGCTCATCTCAGCCTCTGCACTCGTCCTGGTCGCCGCCTGCGCGAGCCACACGCCTTACGGCCCCGCCAAATCCAGTGGCGCCGTCGGATATGAAACCCAGAAGATCGAAACCAATCGCTATCGCGTCTCGTATACAGACCGGGATGCAGGTCGCTCGCACGACATGGCGCTGCTGCGCGCGGCCGAGATCACGCTGCAGGATGGTCGTGACTGGTTTGAGATCACTGGTGGCTACACCGATCAGGACGGTGCTCCGTCGGGCAGCCGTACTTCGGTCAGCGTGGGCGGGTCGACCGGGTCGCGCGGGCGCAGCAATGTCGGTGTGGGTGTCGGATTCGGCATCCCGGTTGGCTCCAGCGGGGGCAGTGTGACGACCGTGCTCGATATCGTTACGGGCGATAATCCGAAACCGGACCGCCCGTCGGTCTACGATGCCGTGTCGGTCGATATAAACCTCCGGGGCAATGCGCCCTGATGGAGGAAATCTTCCGTACCAATGACCTGGTGAAACTCTCTTTTATCGAGCATTTGCTGCAGGAAGCGGGCATCGCCTATTTCGTGGCCGACCAGCACATGTCTGCCGTCGAAGGCAATATTGGTGCCTTTCCGCGGCGGGTTATGGTGCGTGAGGATGTGGTCAAGGCGGCAGAACGGGTGTTGTCCGAGGTCGAACGCGGGTGATCGCGTTCACCGAGGATACGGTCTACCAGGGCCGCGTGAAACTGGTGCAGCCATTGAAGGGATTCCGGGCCGGAACCGACTCCTTGCTGCTGGCGGGGGCGCTGGCGGAAAAGGCCGGGGGGGAGGCTTTGGAGCTGGGATGCGGGTGCGGCGGGGCTTTGCTGCCGGCGGCATTCCGGATGCCGGGCATGCGGTTCACGGGTGTGGAAATCGACGCGGAAATGGCCGCGCTGGCCGAGGCCGGCGTGGCGGCGAACGGCTTCGAGGACCGGGTCACAATCGAGACCGGCGAGGCGTCGGACTGGGTGAAACCGTATCAGAACCGGTTCGATCTCGTATTCGCCAATCCCCCGTATTTCGCACCGGGAAAAATCTCGGCGCCGGGCGAGGGAAAAAGCGCGGCCTACATTGAATCGCTTGATGTTTCCGGCTGGGTGAAGGCGATGGTCTTCGCCGCAAAGCCGCGCGCGCCGATTGTGCTTATCCACAGGGCGGCGGAGCTGGCGCGGATCCTGGCGGTGATGGACAAGCAGACCGGCGAAGTCACAGTGCTGCCACTGGCGGCGAAGGCGGGCGCCGAGGCAGGCCGGGTGCTGGTAAGGGGGCGGAAAGGGCTGAAGCGCGGACCGCTCCGGCTGCTCGCTCCGATGCATACGCATGCGGCGGACGGGAGCCCGTCGGACGTGGCCAATGCGGTGGCGGCCGGGGGGGCGGTCGGGTGGTGAGCGGCGGTGGCAAGGGTGTGGTAAGGGTGTGGTAAGGGTGTGGTAAGGGTGTGGCCGGTCCGCTTCGCGGCGCCTGCAGAAAGGCCTTATCCATGATCTTCGGCATCCTCCTCTTCGGCTTTGCCATTTTCGGCATTGCGATCGCCGTGCTCAGCCATCCGGCGGCATATCGCGCGGTGACCAAGCGCGGCAGCGGCTCGGCTGACCATCCGGACTCCAAGGGCCTCTAATGCTTGCGCGGTCCGGCGCTGCCCTGTAGTTCCGGACCAGCATCAATTTCCGGACATGTCCCATGCCTGCGCCCAAAGCCCAGCCGAAACCGAAATCCTTCCAGGACCTGATCCTGACACTGCAGGCCTATTGGGCCGAACAGGGCTGCGCGATCCTGCAGCCCTACGACATGGAAGTCGGCGCGGGCACGCTGCACCCGGGCACCGTGCTCAGGGCGCTGGGGCCGAAGAACTGGCGGGCAGCTTACGTCCAGCCGTCGCGTCGTCCGAAGGATGCGCGCTATGGCGAGAACCCGAACCGGCTCGGCCATTATTACCAGTTCCAGGTCATCCTGAAGCCGAACCCGGCCAATTTGCAGGACCTCTACCTGGAAAGCCTCTACAAGATCGGCATTGACCCGATGGTGCACGATATCCGTTTCGTCGAGGACGATTGGGAAAACCCGACTGTCGGTGCATGGGGCCTTGGCTGGGAAGTCTGGTGCGACGGGATGGAAGTCAGCCAGTACACCTATTTCCAGCAGGTCGGCGGGCTCGACGTATTTCCCGTGTCAGGGGAACTGACCTACGGGCTCGAACGCCTCGCCATGTATGTGTTCGGCGTCGACAATGTCTATGACCTGCCGTTCAACGACCCGGACTCGGCCGTGCCGCTGTCCTATGGCGACGTGTTCCTCGAAAACGAGAAGCAGCAATCGGCGTTCAATTTCGAGCATTCGGATGTCGAGATGCTGAAGCGCTGGTTTGCCGATTGCGAGAGCCAGTCGAACGCGCTGCGCGATGCGAACCTGCCGCTGCCAGCCTATGATTATGCCCTGAAGGCCAGCCACACGTTCAACCTGATCGACGCCCGCGGCGCGATCAGCCCGACTGAACGCCAGGCCTATATCGCCCGCGTGCGCGATCTGGCGCGCGGCGCAGCGGCGCAGTGGGCCGAACAGGAAGAGGCGCGCGCGGACGCCTGATGCTTCCAAGCTCATCCTGAGCGAAGTCGACGGATGGGCGGGCGTGTGGAGGGTGCGGTGAGCCTGCGCTCGTCCTTCGATCCCCGCCTTCGCGGGGACAGGCTTCGCTCAGGATGAGCGCGTCGCGGTGAGGATACCGCTACGATAAAGAATATGGGAGGAAAACATCAGATGAGCAAAGCCCCGAAAATCGCCGGCAAGCAGCCGATCCCGGTCGAAGTGGTGGCCGGCAAGACCTATTGGTGGTGTGCGTGCGGCCAGTCGAAGCGGCAGCCCTTTTGCGATGGCAGCCACGTTGGAACCGGCTTCGAGCCGCAGGGCTGGAAGGCGGAGAAGTCCGGCACCGCGTTTTTCTGTGCCTGCAAGCGCACGGGCAAGTCGCCGCTGTGCGACGGGACGCATAAGGGGCTTTAGGCCCGGGTCCGCCTGCCCCCCCTCTAACTCCCCCCTTTCAGGGGGGAGAACAGTTCGCACGGTTTGGAAAGAATACTCCTCCCCCTGCAAGGGGGAGGTTGGGTGGGGGTCAGAACCTGAGGTAAGACACCACAAGCCTGCGCTCGTCCTTCGACTTCGCTCAGGATAAGCGCGCCGCCGGAATGGCGCCCCAGACTTGACCCCGGCGCAGGCGCGTCTATGCCGTGCAGGCTCAATTCCAAACGGCTGGACCCCTTATGGCTGACCTTCTGCTCGAGATCTTTTGCGAGGAAATCCCTGCACGCATGCAGGCCAGGGCCGAGGCCAATCTCGGCAAGGCGCTGGGCGATGCGCTGACCGGCGCGGGCCTCGCCTTTGATGCGCTGGAGACGGCCAGCGGGCCGCGCCGCCTTTCAGTGAACGTGACGGGCCTGCCGGTGAAATCGGCAGATGTCTCGGAAGAGCGCAAGGGGCCGAAGGTCGGCTCGCCGGATCAGGCGATTGCGGGCTTTCTGAAGGGCGCAGGGCTGACGTCGATTGACCAGGCCGAAATACGCACCGACCCGAAGAAAGGCGAGTTCTATGTCGCCATGCTGGACAAGCCGGGCCGGATGACCGCCGACGTGGTGGCCGAGGCCGTGCCGGCGATCATTCGCGGCTTCCATTGGCCCAAGAGCATGCGCTGGGGTACCGGCGAGCTGCGCTGGGTGCGGCCCCTGCAGCGCATCCTGTGTGTTCTGGACGGTGCGGTCGTCCCGTTCGAGGTCGATGGGCTGGCGAGTAGCAACCAGACCGAGGGCCATCGCGTTCACGGGCGCGGGCCGTTCACCGTGACGGGCTGGGCTGATTACGAAACACAACTCGAAGGCAGGGGCCACGTGCGCCTGACGCGCGAGGCGCGGCGCGATGTGATCGCCAAGGGCATTGCGGACGTGTGCGCCAAGGCGGGGCTGGCATGGGTGGAAGATCCGGGCTTGCTGGAAGAGGTGACCGGCCTTGCCGAATGGCCGGTGGTCATCCTGGGCGACATGGACCCGGCCTTCCTGGACCTGCCGCCGGAAGTGATCACGCTGTCGATGCGTACGCACCAGAAATACTTCGCGGTGAACGACAAGAAGACCGGCAATCTGGCGCCGCATTTCATCGTGGTCGCCAATATCGACGCGTCTGACGGTGGTAAACAGATTGCGGCGGGCAATGCGCGGGTCCTGTCGGCGCGGCTGGATGATGGCCGGTTCTTCTGGGACAAGGACAAGGCGACGCCGCTGGACGAGATGGCTTCGAGGCTGTCGACGATTGCGTTCAAGGACGAGTTGGGCAGCCTTGGTGACAAGGTGGAGCGCGTGGCGGCGCTGGCGCGGGAACTGGCGCCGGCTGTGGGCGCGGACCCGGACCTTGCCGAGCGCGCGGCGCGGCTCGCCAAGGCGGACCTCGTGTCGGAAATGGTCGGCGAGTTCCCGGAACTGCAGGGCGTGATGGGGCGGTATTATGCGCTGGAGCAGCTGCGGTCCCCCCTCGACCCTTCGGGCCACTCCCCCCGTAAACGGGGGGAGATATCCTCCCCCGCCAGCGGGGGAGGTGTCAGCACAGCTGACGGAGGGGGCCTGAGCGAAGCTCAGGTCTGCCAGGTCGCCGATGCGATCCGCGACCATTACAAGCCGCAGGGGCCGTCTGACGCGGTGCCGACCGATCCGGTGAGCATTGCCGTGGCGCTGGCCGACAAGCTGGATACGCTGGTTGGCTTCTGGGCGATTGATGAGAAACCGACAGGATCGAAGGATCCGTTTGCGCTCCGACGCGCGGCGCTGGGCGTCGTGCGGATTGTGTTGGAGAATGGGGTTCGGCTGGGGCTCACGTTCAACATCCTCCAACATTGCGAACGCCTAGGACAGCGCGATGAGTCCGGACTTTGGATTTGGGGTTACGACCCTGCGTCCAAGCACTCGGATTTGGATAAAGGCATAATCTCCTCTCCACAGACAAGAGTTGAGAATACTCTGACGCTGGCTAGAGATATCCTCTCCTTCTTTGCCGACCGCCTGAAACACGTCCTGCGTGACCAGGGCCAGCGGCATGACCTGATCGATGCTGTGTTTGCGTTGGGCGAGGATGATCTTGTGCTGATCACGCGGCGGGTCGAAGCGCTCGGCGCGTTCCTCGATACGGAAGACGGCGCGACACTGCTGGCGGGCTACAAGCGCGCGGCGAACATTCTCAAGGCCGAAGAGAAGAAGGGCGCGCTGCCGGAAGACCTGTCCGTCGATGCCGTGCTCATCAAGAAAGGCCCCAAGGAAGAGCAGGCGCTGTATGCGGCGCTCACCGCTGTTCGCCAGGCCATTGCTGCGCCGCTGAAGGCCGAGGATTTTGCCGGGGCGATGGGCGAGCTGGCGAAGCTGCGCAGCCCCGTCGATGCCTTTTTCGAGGGCGTGATGGTGAACGATGAGGATGCCAAGGTGCGGGCGAATCGCCTCGCGCTGCTGACCGAGGTGCGCGCGACGCTGCATCAGGTGGCCGACTTCTCGCTGATCGAGGGCTGATAGCGCCCCCAGTGTTCCGGATCGGAACAGGTGGCGTTTACCATTGCGTGTCATATCGGCCACGTGGGCGCGGCTGGACCCGGAAAACTAGCCAAATGAGCGATTTCACGCACCCTGAGGTCTGGCAATCCGCGTTGCAATGCAGCATAGGATTTGCAGGTTTTGCGGCAACGAAATGGCACGCACGGTCGTTAAAGGGTGATATTCATGGGTGAACCGGCTTTGAAACACGCAGAAGAAACGTGGGTTTACGGGTTTGGCGGCGGCACGGCCGATGGCGATGCCTCGATGAAGAACCTGCTGGGCGGCAAGGGCGCCAATCTCGCCGAAATGGCGAAACTCGGCCTGCCTGTGCCTCCGGGCTTCACGATCTCGACCGCTGTCTGCACCGCTTATTACGAGCTGGAGCGCGAATACCCGACGACACTGTCGCCGCAGGTGGACGCCGCGCTGGCCGCAATCGAGCGGGAATCCGGCAAGGGCTTCGGCGACCCGGAGAACCCGCTGCTCGTCTCCGTACGCTCGGGCGCGCGCGCCTCGATGCCGGGTATGATGGATACGGTGCTGAACCTCGGCCTGAACGAGGCCTCGGTGAAGGGCCTTGCGGCACTGGCCGGTGAGCGCTTTGCCTATGACAGCTATCGCCGCTTCATCCAGATGTATTCCAATGTCGTGCTGGGCCTCAGCCATGACACGTTCGAGTACATCCTCGACGATTACAAGGAACGCCAGGGCTTTGAACTCGACACCGAGATGCAGGCCGAAGACTGGAAGGCGATTATCGTTTCCTACAAGGAAGCCGTCCTGAAGGAGCTCGGCGAGCCCTTCCCGGATGATCCGAAGAAACAGCTCTGGGGCGCGATCTCGGCTGTATTCGGCTCGTGGATGAATGACCGGGCGATCACCTATCGCAAACTGAACGACATTCCGACCGAATGGGGCACGGCGGTGACCGTGCAGTCCATGGTATTCGGCAATCTCGGCGAGACATCGGCGACCGGCGTGGCGTTCACGCGCGACCCGTCGAATGGCGAAGCCATCTTCTATGGCGAATACCTGATCAATGCGCAGGGCGAAGACGTCGTGGCGGGCATCCGCACGCCGGCGCCGATCTCGCGCGAGCGCGCCGACACGCTGAAATCGGCCGACTCGCCGCTCGAAGAGTCGATGCCGGCTGTCTATGCCCAGCTGCGCGATGTCGCGAACACGCTGGAGCGCCATTACAAGGACATGCAGGACCTGGAGTTCACGGTCGAGAATGACCGGCTCTACATGCTGCAGACCCGCAGCGGCAAACGCACTGCGGCGGCGGCGCTGAAGATTGCCGTCGACATGGCGCGCGAGGGCCTGATCACGGAAGAGGAAGCCGTGCTGCGGCTGGAACCGTCACAGCTCGACCAGCTGTTGCACCCGGCGATTGCCGAGAATGCCAAGCGCGACGTGGTCGTGACCGGCCTGCCCGCCAGCCCCGGCGCTGCCGTCGGCAAGGTCGTGTTCGATTCCGAGGAAGCCTTTGCGCTGGCCGAGAAGGGCGAGGACGTGATCCTCGTTCGCATCGAGACCAGCCCGGAAGACATCAAGGGCATGCACGCAGCCCGCGCCATCGTGACGGCGCGCGGCGGCATGACCAGCCACGCGGCGGTTGTCGCGCGGGGCATGGGCCGGCCTTGCGTCTGCGGCGCCGGCGGCCTGCAGATCGATGTGGCCAAGGGCGTCTTCCGTGTCCTGGGCCGCGAAGTGAAAAAAGGCGAGATCATCACGGTGGACGGCGCAGCCGGCCAGGTGATGGTGGGCGCCGTCGAGATGTCGCAGCCCGACCTGTCAGGTGATTTCGGCACGTTGATGGGCTGGGCCGACAAGGTCCGCAGGCTGAAAGTGCGTGCGAATGCCGAGACCGCGCTGGACGCGCGCACGGCGGTCGAGTTCGGCGCGCAAGGCATTGGCCTGTGCCGGACGGAGCACATGTTCTTCGATGCCGAGCGCATCCCTGAAGTGCGCGCGATGATCCTGTCGAATGACGTGAAGGGCCGGCGCGAGTCGCTTGCCAAGCTGCTGCCGATGCAGCGCAGCGATTTCGAGGAATTGTTCCGCATCCTCGGCGACATGCCGGTGACGATCCGCCTGCTGGATCCGCCGCTGCACGAATTCCTGCCGCACAATGATGCCGACATGGACGATGTGGCGAAAGCCTCGGGCGTGTCCGTGGACGAACTGAAGCGCCGGGCCAGTGAATTGCACGAGAGCAATCCGATGCTGGGCCATCGCGGCTGCCGCCTTGGCATCACGTATCCGGAAATCTACGAGATGCAGGCGCGCGCCATTTTCGAGGCCGCGGTGAATGTGTCCAGGGAGACGGGCCGCCAGCCCGTGCCGGAAGTGATGATCCCGCTGGTGGCGACGCACAAGGAATTGTCGATCCTGAAGGCGGTCGTGGATGCAGCGGCCCGGGCCGTGTTCAAGGAAACCGGCACGACGCTGGAATACATGGTCGGCACGATGATCGAATTGCCGCGCGCGGCGCTGCAGGCCGGGGAAATCGCCCATTCGGCGGAGTTCTTCTCGTTCGGCACCAATGACCTGACGCAGACGACGCTGGGCATTTCGCGCGACGATGCGGGCCGGTTCCTCAAGATCTATGAGGAGAAGGGCATCTATGAGAAGGATCCCTTTGTCACGCTGGACCAGGCGGGTGTCGGTGAACTGGTGAACATCGCCGCTGAACGTGGCCGCAAGACCCGTCCGGGCATCAAGCTGGGCATTTGCGGCGAGCATGGCGGCGACCCGGCATCGGTGGCCTTCTGCCATGTGTCAGGGCTGGATTATGTGTCCTGTTCACCGTACCGCGTGCCCATTGCGCGTCTTGCTGCGGCACATGCTGCGCTCAAAGAATCGCGCAAATAGGCGACAAGCCGCTCATTTCGATGGCAAAACGGTGTTGTAGTTTTGCCACAGGTGCTTTTCGCGCCAAAGACCTGTCCGGGAAGGGCAGGTCTTAAATTCTTATGAAATTCAACCAATTGCAGGCGACAATTGCTGCAGTGCGGAAAGCCGGCCGATTTGGCGGTTCCCGACCTGACAGAATTGTCACTGATAGAAGTGGCCGGGTTCTTGCTAGGAAGGGGTCTGGCCGCCTACTTCCCGCCTAGAAGCGGGGCTGATGTGGCCTGCAAATGTAGTCAAACCAAATACGCCCGGGTCAATAATGACGAAGTTATATCGTCTGCCGGGGATTGGGGAGCGGTGATGTTGTTAAGGGTTCTTAAACCACGACGGGCGACTCTGTCGCCGATGAGTGGGCTCCGAGAGAAGCTCAAGCGTTGGTGGATGACAATGACAGACGACGAACAGCGAGATATCTTTATCCGTGGCGCCACGATCGCCGTGTGCGCCGTGGCTGCGACTGTTACCTTGCCCATGGTCGGCCAGATCCAGGCCGAGAAGCGGGCAGACGCCGATTTCCGTGAGCAGGCCGTCCGGCTTGCCAATATGGAAGATGGCGGTGTCACCGTGCGTTCGGCGGCTCACACGCCGTCGCTGCTCGATACGCCATGGATGCGTACGGTCGAATATACGCTGGAGCGCGACACCGGCTCGTCGATGAGCCGCTATGCGATGCGCGACCGCGATGGCGCGGCGCTCAATTCGCTGGTCAGCTTCCGCCCCGAACATATCAAGCGCGCCGAGACGATCAGCGCCGAACAGAAGTGCATGGCGCAGGCCGTGTATTATGAATCAGCCCATGAGCCGCTCGATGGCCAGATGGCTGTTGCCGAGGTCATCGCCAATCGCATGGCCGACCATCGCTATCCGGACACCGCCTGTGGCGTCGTGTTCCAGGGCGCGACGCGCACGACCGGCTGCCAGTTCACTTTCACCTGCGACGGCGCGCTGAACACGCCGCCAATGGGCCGCAACTGGGAGCGCGCCAAGACGATCGCTGCCCATGTCCTGATGAACCTGAGCGACGACAAGACGGGCGGTGCCACGCACTATCACGCCACCTATGTCGACCCGATCTGGAGCGCCGGCCTGATCAAGACCGACAAGATCGGCATGCACATCTTCTATCGCTTCCCGCGTGGTTCCGAATGGGCCAGCGTGCGCCAGGACTTCACCACCAAGCGTGCCAAGGCCCGGTATGCCTCGCTGGACAAGGAAGAAACGATCACGCCGGCTGACGGTGCGGCGACCTCCTACATCCAGCTGGTTGAAGCGCCGACGATTGCCCCGGCCACGGTGACGACATCCGACCGCACGATCACCAATGGTGCCCCGCGCCTGACGACGATCCGTTCGGTCGATTATGAAGAGCCACAGCTGAACACGCCCAGCAATGCCGACAAGGTTGCCGCCTACATGGCCAAGCAGACCGGCATTGAAGTGGCGAGCAATGATGTCGACCTGAGCGTCCTGCGCTAGGCAATATTGAACGAAAACCGAGACGGGACGCAGACGCAAGCCTGCGGCCTTTTTCGTTTGGATCTAGGTGCGCGGGGGGACCTGCGACTTGACGCGTTTGCGGATGGCGCCCGGCAGCCAGCGTGTCATGAACCGGGCCCGCTCGGCATCCTTGCCGACCATGTAATGGACGTCCTTGCCATGTGCGGCGTCCCAGGCGCGTTCGGCCGCCATCGATACCGGATAGATGTTCATGCCGCTTTCGCGCAGCTGGTCGGACATTTTGACATTGGCGCCTTCCTTGGCGCCCATGTCGAGGATCGGCGTGTCGACAAACCAGGGCATCAGGCTGGTGACGCGGATGTCGAGATCGCGGAATTCGGCATCGAGCGCTTCGGTCAGGCCGCGCACGGCGAACTTGGTGGCCGAGTAGACGGCAAGCTGCGGCGAACCGACAATCCCGGCCGTGGAGGCGGTGTTGACGATGCGCGCACCGGGCGTTGCCTTGAGCAGGGGCAGGCAGGCCTGCACACCATTGATGACGCCCTTCAGGTTGACGTCGATGACCCAGTCATTGTCTTCGGGCGCGACTTCCTCGAACCAGCCATGGCGGCCGACACCGGCATTGTTGAACAGCACGTTCATGCCGCCTTCGGTGGCATCGCCGAATCCGCGCACGGCGGCGGTCCAGTCAGCGCGTTGGCGGACGTCGAGCGTGGCGACATGGCAGTTGTCTGTGCCGATCTCGTCTGCGACCTGGGCCAGGCTGGCCGAGTTCACGTCATAGAGGCCGCAATACCAGCCGCGTTGGGAAAAATGCCGGGCTGTCTCGGCGCCGATGCCGGAGGCTGCGCCGGTAATGAATATGCTCTTGCGTCCGCCCGATCGGGTCATGCGCTGTCCTTCTTGCGAGGTCTGTCTTGCTTGCCTCGCAGTGTCAGACCACATCCAGCCCCACGTCAAGGTTCGGCGCCGAATGGGTGAGGGCCCCGACCGAGATATAGTCGACGCCGGTTTCGGCAATCGCGGCGACCGTGGAGAGGTTGACGCCGCCGGACGCTTCGGCGGTCACGCGCCCATCAATGATCTTCACCGCGCGGCGCAGCGTGTCGGTGTCCATATTGTCGAGCAGGATGGCGTGCGGCGTATATTTCAGCGCTTCTTCCAGCTGTTCGAGCGTATCGACCTCGATCTCGATCATGCGGAGATGGCCGGCATAGGCCTTGGCGCGGGTCATGGCTTCGGCAACCGAGCCGCAGGCGGCGATATGGTTGTCCTTGATCAGGATGGCGTCATCGAGGCCGTAACGGTGGGCCGTACCGCCGCCGCACCGCACAGCGCGCTTTTCGAGGGCTCGGTGACCGGGCGTTGTTTTCCGTGTACAGACAATCCGTGTCTCGGTATGGGCAACGGCTTCGACAAAGGCGCGGGTCAGCGTGGCAACGCCTGACAGGCGCCCGATGAAGTTGAGCATGGTGCGCTCGGCCGTCAGGATCGAGCGGGCGGTGCCGTCGAGCCGGCCGATCACGTCACCCGGCACGATGGCGCTGCCATCAGGTTTTCCGATGGTCAGTGTCATGGCCGGGTCGATGAGGTGCAGGGCGTGGGCCGCCGCATCAAGCCCGGCGATGACGCCGGGTTGGCGCGCGGCAATGACGACGCTCATCTTCGTCTCCGGCGAAATCGTGGCGTCCGTGGTCAGGTCGCCCGCCCGGCCTAGATCTTCGGCAAGCGCGAGGCGGACGATCGGGTCCAGGATAATGGTGGGCAGTGGCGGGGGAACGGGGCTCATGTCTGGGCAACCTTTTCGGTCGGGTCTGTGAAATCGCGCAGGAGGAACGAGCGCTCGGGCGCGCCTGTGTCGGGAAAATCGCTCCTGAAATGCCCGCCGCGGCTTTCCTTGCGGGCGAGGGCCGCTGCCGCCATCAGGCCGGCTGTGACCAAGGGGCGGGCGGCACCGTGAGCTGCGCGGAGGGTGTCGATCGTTCCGATCAGGTCGTTCAGGCCGGCGGCATCGCGGACCACGCCGCACCTGGACGACATCTCGCCGCGCAGGACCTGCAGGGCCTCATGCGGCAGCGAGGCCGGCACGTGCGCCGTCGATGCGCCGGGGGCGTCGAGCTCGGCATCGCGCAGGTGCTTTGCAATGCGATGGGAGAAGACGACCGCTTCGAGCAGGGAGTTGGAGGCGAGCCGGTTGGCGCCATGCGCGCCGGTGGACGTGCATTCTCCGCAGACGGACAGGCCATTGAGCGTCGAGCGGCCCCAGAAGTCAGCCACGATGCCGCCCATGTGATAGTGCGCAGCGGGCGCAATCGGGATCATCTCGAAACGCGGATCGATCCCGGCGCTCTTGCAGGCCGAGAAGACGGTCGGGAAATGTTCCGGGAAATGGCTGCCCACCGCTGACCGGCAGTCGAGAAAGGCGCCGCGCCCGGCGGCGCGTTCGGAATGTATGGCGCGGGCGACTTCGTCACGCGGGGCGAGCTCTTCCAGCGTATGATAGTTTGCCATGAAATGCTTGCCGTCGCGATTGCGCAGGGTCGCGCCTTCGCCGCGCAAGGCTTCGGTTGCCAGCGGCGCGGGGTCTCGCCCGATATCAATGGCGGTGGGGTGAAACTGGACGAATTCGACATCAGCGATCAGGGCGCCCGCCTCATAGGCCATGGCGATGGCGTCGCCGCGCGCCTCGCGCGGATTGGTCGTGACCTGGAACAGGCCGCCGGTGCCGCCGGTGCACAGCACGGTCTGGCGGGCTGTCTGGGTCGTCAGGTTTCCGGCACTGTCGCGCAGGACGACGCCAGCGACACGATGATTGGCATCCTGAAGGAGCCCAACCGCCCGGACACCCTCGATCACGGTAATATGGGTCGAGGCGGCCACGGCTGCGACGAGCGCGTCCATGATGGCCTTGCCAGCGAGGTCGCCTGCGACACGGGCCACACGCGGCCGGGAATGGGCCGCTTCGAGCGAGAGCGCGAGTGCGCCATCCGGCGTGCGGTCAAACGGGACGCCGAGCGTGACGAGGTCGCGGACCCGGGCCGCGCCTTCTGCTGCGATAAGGCGGGCAACGACCGGATCGACGAGTCCGGCCCCGGCATTGATCGTATCGATGGCATGCTGGTCAGCACTGTCTAGCGGGTCGAGGGCGGCCGCAAGACCGCCCTGCGCCCAGGCAGACGAGGCCGCCTGTCCGAGCGGGGCGGGCGAAATCACCACGCAGCCGCGCGGCGCAAGTTCCAGTGCGAGGAACAGGCCGGCAAGGCCTGCTCCGACGATCAGCACGTCGCTGTCAGCCGCGCCGGATGCGGCGATGGTTTGATGGCCCCCATTGGTCACTGATTCAGGATATCCCGTCATTGGCGCGGCGGAATTCAGCCGGCGCGGTGACTGCCGATACGAGGGCGCCGAACATGCGGTCTGCCGATTCGATCGTCAGTGTGAAATTGTCAGGCATGTAGACCAGACCTTCGACCTTGGATTCGAGCATTTCCTCGATCTGCGACCGGATCGAGACCTGGTCGCCAAACCGGCGGGCCTGGCAGGACTGGCGCACGACGGAGCGGCCCCACGCCGAGCAGACCTCGACGGCGGTCAGCTCGCAGGCATATTGGTCGGGTTCGGGATGAGGCGACAGGTTCATCGTGCCTGTCATCAGGCACTGGCCATTGCGGTAGGGCCGGGTCTGGAAGGTCCATGTGCCAAGGACATCCGACGTGTCGGCATCCATGTTGCCGGCACTGGCGGGTGCGCAGGCGAGAAGAACAAGCCCAGCCAGGGCCGCCAGTCGGATCCTTGCCCGGAACATTGTTGTCTCCTCTGCGCAGCCGCGCCTGTCCCAAATCTAAGCCCAGCGTGCGCGCGTGCACAACTGCCGGGCTGTTTCAAACAACCATTTCAAGTTCGAGTGGCTTCAGACCGGTCTTGAATGCCAGCGGATTGGCCAGTTTCGGCAGCGCCATCATCGCATCCAGCGCATCCTTGGCCCGCAGGCGCACATTTTCCGGAATCTTGACCTGGTATTTGCCGGTGACCAGGCAATCATAGATGTTTTCCAGCGTGATGCGCTTCATGTGCGGGCAGAGATTGCACGGGCGAATGAAGTTCACGTCCGGGTTTACCGCAGCGACATTGTCGCTCATCGAACATTCGGTGAGGAGAACAACCTTGTTGGGATTGTTGTCTGCAACGTAATTGGCCAGCGCCGAGGTGGACCCCGCAAAGTCAGCGGCTTCCAGTACGTCAGGCGGGCATTCCGGGTGGGCCAGGACCACGATACCCGGATGCGCCTCGCGCAGCTGGTGGACGTCATCGGCCGAGAACAGCTCGTGGACTTCGCACGCGCCCGGCCAGGTCATGATACGGATATCGGTCTGGGCGGCGACATTCTTGGCGAGATACTGGTCCGGCACCATGATGACGGTGTCGGAATTCCATTCCTTCGCGATGTGCTCGACGACCTGCGACGCATTGGAACTGGTGCACGTGATGTGGCACTCGGCCTTCACGTCGGCGGTGCAGTTCACATAGGTGACGATCGGATAATCGGGATATTTTTCCTTGATCAGGCGCACATCGGCGCCGCTGATCGATGCAGCCAGGGAACAGCCCGCCCGCAGGTCAGGGATCAGGACCGTCTTGTCAGGTGCAAGGATTTTCGAGGTTTCGGCCATGAAGTGCACGCCGGCCTGGACGATGACATCGGCGCTGGTGGCGGAGGCTTCGCGGGCGAGCTGAAGGCTGTCGCCGCGAAAATCGCCGACGAGGCTGAAAATGTCGGGCGTCATGTAATTGTGGGCGAGGATGACCGCGTTTTTTTCTTTCTTGATCTGGTTGATCGCAGCGACGAGCGGGGCCACAGCGGGCCACTCCATCGGCGTGATGAAATCGGCGACCAGCGGGTAGAGATGGTCTGCCTCGGCCTTCACGGCGGCGTCATAGGCCAGGCCCCGCGCGCTGGTGGCGGATTCGCCGCGCAGGGGTGTCGGGGTCGGGCAGCCGGGTGTCGAATCGATCAGTCTGGCCATGGGGTCCTCCTTGTATCGAGACACTTATGCTCGATATGAGTATAATGTAGGCCTGAAACTGACCGTTTCAAGGGCTCAGCCTTCAAACGTCCGGGATCAGGGCTCTCGTGCAACGTGCCTGAATAGTTATACGCACTATGAGCAAAAGGGTTTTACCCCCCGGCGCGCGGCTTGGCAAGCGCCACCATCGAACCTGCCGGAGAGGCGGATCAGTCCTTGAACAGTTCCATCGCGGCGGCTGTCATGGCTTCGACGCCGGTGGCGATGGTCGGGTCATAGTCTGGCGCGAAACCGGATGAGTGGAGCGAAGGCAGCGAGGGGCCGCCATTCTGGGCTGCGGCGTACTTTTCCGGTTCCACAGCCCCGACCCAGAAGATCACGCTCGGGATTTTCTCTTCGGTGCGGCTGTACTGGCTGAAATCCTCGCCGCCCATGACTGGTTTCATCTCTTTCACGTTGGCCGCGCCGATGGATTTGCCGATGGCCTTCATGGTGCGGGCCGTCATGTCCGGGTCGTTGTAGGTCGCAGGCGTATAGTCGCTCTCTATGGAGACGTCCGGTTCCGGTGCGCCGAAGGCCATGGCCTCGGCCTTGGCGATGCGCGTGATGCCGTCGAGCAGCATCGCCCGTGTCTTGTCGTCATAGGAGCGCACGGTGATCAGCAATGTGGCCTCGTCCGAAATGATATTGTGCTTGGCGCCCGACTTGAACGAACCGACCGTGACCACGGCGCTGTCCTGCGGATCGGTGTTGCGCGAGACGAGGCTCTGCAGGGCGACCACGATGTGCGAGGCGACGAGGATCGGATCCTTGGTCGTGTGCGGATAAGCGCCATGCCCGCCAACGCCTTTGACCTTGATGTCGACGCTGTCGACATTGGCGAGGGCAAAGCCCTTGGAATAGGCGATTGTGCCAGCCGGTGCGCCAGCCGACACGTGCAGGGCAAGATTGTAGTCCGGCTTGGGGAAGCGCGTGAACAGGCCGTCGGCCAGCATGGCCTGGGCGCCGAGGCCGATTTCCTCGGCAGGCTGGGCGATCATGACCAGCGTGCCTTTCCACTTGTTCTTGCGGGCGATCAGTTCGCGGGCCGTGCCGACCCAGCTGGTCATGTGCACATCATGGCCGCAGGCATGCATGACGTTGCTTTCCACACCGGTCCAGGTCTTTGCTTCGACGGTCGAGGCAAACGGGAAGCCGGTCTGTTCCGGCACGGGCAGGCCGTCCATGTCGGTGCGGATCAGGACGGTCGGCCCGTTGCCATTGCGGAACACGCCAACGACGCCATAGCCGCCGACGCCATCTAGGACTTCGCCATTGTCCGTCATCGACTTCTCGACGACCCAGTCCTGGCCGACGCCGGTGGTCACTTCAAAGCCGAGAGATTCCAGCTCGGCTGCGAGGATGGCGGACGTCCCTGACTCCTGGAACGAGAGTTCGGGCGCGGCATGGAGGCGTTTGTAGAAGGCGACGAGCGCGGGGTCGGCGGTCGGCAGCGGGGCGGTCGAGACTTTGGCTGTTGTCCCGGTGGTGCCAGACTGGCTGGATGACGGAGTTAGCACTGTCGGGCCGTCGCCGCCTGTCTCGGCGGTCTTGTCCTTGCCCGGGCCTCCGCAGGCGACAAGAACAAGGGCGAGGGCGGTCAAGGCGGCGGGGCGGAACATTGCGGGTTTCTCCTGAAATCATTCAGGCGCGACCCTAGCGGAGTTTAGCGCCCTGCCAAGTGGCCGGAACGATGACGGCGATCAGTCGCGCCCGCGCTCCAGGTCTTCAGAGAGTTCGATGTCGACCGGCGTGCCGGCAAGGCGCTGGCGGTAGACCTGCGTGTTCTCGAGCACGCGCTGGACATAGTTGCGGGTCTCCGAGAACGGGATGAACTCGACCCAGTCGACCGGATCGACCTGGCCGGTGCGCGGGTCGCCATAATCCTGGATCCACTGCTTCGGGCGGCTGGGGCCGGCATTATAGGCGGCGGCCGTCATGATATAGCTGCCCCGGAACTGCGAGAGCAGCGTGTCGAGATGCTGGCCGCCCAGAGTCATGTTGTAGCCCGGGTCATCGGTGAGCCACGAGGCGCGATAAGGCAGGCCGCGCAGGCGGGCTTCATTCCTGGCCGTAGCCGGCATGAACTGCATCAGGCCGCGGGCGCCTGCATGGCTGATCGCGTTCGGGTTCATCTCGCTTTCCTGGCGCGACAAAGCCAGCATCAGTGGCTTCTCGACACGCGGTTCGCGCAGCATGGGATAGGAGACCACCGGATAGGCGGCATCGGTGGCGACAATGCCCTTGGCGAGGCCGGCCTTGGCCCCGCGCACGCCGATGTCGGGCACCTGGTATTCCTTGGCCAGGCGGGCGAGCAGGATGAATTCCGACTCATGCGTCAGCTGGTCATCAAGGTGGTAGGCGAACTCGCGGAACATGCGCGTCTCGCCAGCCTCGCCCAGCAGGCTGAGCGCCTTGACGAGGGGGCGGGCGTTGAATGCGGCGGTTTCTTCCGGTGTCGGCTCGGACGAGGCCGCAAAGGAAATCTTGCGATCATTGAGGCGTTCGGCAGCGAGCTGTCCGTAATAGGTGAATTTCTGCTTGGCGGCGGCGCCATAGGAGTCCAGCGCGGCATCCTTTTCGCCGAGTTGGTCTTCGGCCCGCCCGGACCAGTATTCGCCGCGCGCGACGCTGATCGGCGTCGAGACGCTGGCTGTCATGTCCTTGAAGTGTTTCAGGCTGCGTTCCGGATTGTTGTTCAGGCGCAGGGCAATCCAGCCGGCCGTCCATTCCGCGTCGGCAAAGTCAGACCCTTCGGTCATCCCGTGCGGGGCGGTCAGCTGGTAGGCGCGCGACCAGTTGCCGTCCTTCAGGTCGGTTCGCATGGCGATGTTGCGTTCGTCCCACAGCCGGGAGCGCCCGGCTGCCGGAATGTCATTGGCGTCAATGCCGACGAGGAGCGGGGTTGCACCGTCCTGGTTGCCGTGCTTGCGGCGCCAGCGGGCGCGGTCATAGAGCAGGCCGGGATTGTCCTGCAGGGAGGCTGGAACGGCATCGACCAGCCGGTCGACATTGCGGCCGCGGCTGGCCAGCGCGATGCGGGCATCGACCAGTTTGCGATAGTCGGCACTGACCAGCGGCTTCAGCTTGGTCGCGGCAGAGCGCTGGTTGGTCCAGAGCAGGAATTCGATTCGGGCGCGATGGTCGGCCTCGGTGAGGAAACCGCCATAGGTCGCCAGCACGATGCGTTCCAGGTCGCGGTCCATGGAATTGTTGCGCCAGGCATCATGGACGAGGGCTTCGGCCTTGGCCGGCTGGCCGACGGCCTTGTAGCTGCGGGCGAGGGCAATCTTGCCGGCGCCTGTCTGCGGGCCGGAATTTTCCAGCCAGCGGATGCGTTCGCCATGGCTGAGCGAGGAGAGGTCGATGATTTCCTCGGCGCGCTTGCGCATCCGGTCGGTCTTCGGCCAGGTCGGCAGGGTGTCGATCGCGCTGGCGACCTCGTCAAAGCCCATGCCGGGCACGCCCTCGCTGGCGCGGACCCACATGATCAGGTTGCGCACGGCGGGGTCGCTGGCCTGCCGCTGCAGGCCGGCCACTTCGTTCCAGTCATAGCGCCCTGCCGCGTCGAGCGCCTTGTGCAGGATTTCGGCGTTCTTGGCGTCCGTCGTCTGGGATGCATAGACGCGTTGCGGCTTCAGGCTCGGGGCTTCCGGCAAGGCGGACGCCGACGCGTTCAGGGCTGCGAGGCCGAGCAGAAGGGAAATCGTGAGGGGTCGAATCATGGGAGGTGTCATCGGAGTTTATTTCTACGCCAAAGCATGAGAAGGCATTGTTAAATAATACGACAGAATTTCCACCAACACCCTAATCGCGGCAAGAATACGATGTTTCACGGCTCAATCCCAGCACTCGTCACACCTTTCAAGAATGGTGCCGTTGACCGAAAGGCCTTTGCCGCGCTTGTCGAGCGCCAGATCGCCGGGGGATCAAGCGCCGTGGTGCCCGTCGGCACGACGGGTGAAACGTCGACCCTGACTACCGAACAACACAAGGACGTCGTGACGCTTTGTGTAGAGGTTGTTGCAGGACGCGTTCCGGTGATTGCCGGGGCCGGATCGAACGCCACCGACGAAGCGATTGACCTGGTGCAGCATGCCAAGATGGTTGGCGCCGATGCGGCGCTGGTCGTCTGCCCCTATTACAATAACCCGAACCAGGCCGGGCTCGAAGCGCATTTCCGCGCGATCAATGACGCAGTGGCGCTGCCTGTCCTGCTGTACAATGTGCCGGGCCGGACAGTGGTCGACCTGCAACCTGCGACGGTTGCGCGCCTGGCGCGCCTGCCGAACATTGTCGGCATCAAGGATGCGACCGGCGACATGGACCGGGTCAGCCTGCACGCTTCGCTGATCGGGGCGGAGCAGTTCGTGCAGCTGTCGGGCGACGACCCGAGCGCGCTCGGCCACCTCGCCATGGGCGGCGCCGGGTGCATCTCGGTCACCGCCAACGTGATGCCGGAAGCTTGCGCTGCCATGCATGCCGCCTTCCACGCGGGCGATCTTGCCGAAGCGCAAGCCATCGAGCGCAAGCTGGTCGCCCTGCACAAGGCGCTGTTCTGCTCGCCCTCGCCGGGGCCAGCGAAATACGCCCTGTCGCGGCTTGGCCTGTGCCAGCCGGACGTGCGCCTGCCAATTACCCAGCCCGATGCCGCCGCCTGCGAGACGATTGATGCGGCTATGGCGCTGGCGGGCCTGAAGATCTAAATAGGGCTCATGTCAAAGACACCGCAGACCAAGGGCAGGGGCGATGGCCTCGTTGCAGAGAACCGGCGTTCCCGGCGGGAATATTCCGTGGAGGATACGCTGGAGGCCGGCATCATGCTGGTCGGTTCCGAGGTCAAATCCCTGCGCCAGGGCAAGGCCAACATCGCCGAAGCCTATGTCAGCCCGGAAGATGGCGGCCTCTACCTGATCAATGCGGATATCCCGATCTATAATGCGGCGAACCGGTTCAACCATGAACCGAAGCGCAAGCGGAAGCTGCTCGTCTCGAAGCGGGAACTCGCGAAACTGTCACAGGAAGTCGACCGGGCCGGGCGCACGATCGTGCCGCTGAAACTGTATTTCAACGACCGGGGCATCGCGAAACTCCTGATCGGCACGGCCACCGGCCGCAAGGGCCATGATAAACGCGAACATGATGCCAAGCGCGACTGGCAACGCCAGAAGGCCCGAATCCTGAAGGAGGGGTGAGAGCCCCTCACCTCCCATCGCTACGCGATGGGTCCCTCCTCTCCCAGAGGGAGAGGGGTGTACCGCTCTGAATGACTTAACCCCTCTCCCGCTTGCGGGAGAGGAGGGGCCCGCGCCCGGAGGGCGTGGGAGGTGAGGGCCTAGCCGGTAATGTCTTTCGCCACCGCAAACACATCCTCGAACATTTCCGGCGTCAGGCGCTTCGTATTCGTGTTGTAGCGGCTGCAGTGATAGCTCGACAGCAGGGTCAGGGGGCGGCCTTCAAATTCCACATCATAGCGCGTGTTGTGGCCGAACGGATGGGCGCTGAGTTTCAGGCCCAGGGTGCGCACGGTCGAATCGTGGCTAATTTTTCCTAAACACAGCAGGACCTTGAGGTCGGGCAAAGCGGCGATGCGGGACTGGAGAAAGGGGCGGCAGGCATTGATTTCGGCGCCGACTGGCTTGTTCTCAGGCGGTACGCAGCGTACCGCATTGGTGATCATGGCGTCTTTCAGCTGCAGGCCGTCATCGGGGGATGCCGCGTAAGTCCCTGACGAGAAACCAAATTTTTCCAAAGTTGCATAGAGAAGATCGCCCGCCCAGTCGCCGGTGAAGGGCCGGCCCGTGCGATTGGCTCCGGTGACGCCGGGGGCGAGACCGACCACCAGAAGACGCGCCGTTTCACTGCCAAAACTCGGCACCGCGCCGTTGAACCAGTCCGGTTCGCGGGCGGCAACCGTCTCGCGATAGGTCACGAGGCGGGGGCAAAGCGGGCAATCACGGGGCGCTTCGGGAGGAAATTCCCCTCTCCCACCGGAGATAGGGCGCTTCAGCTCAGTACCCATCCGCGACGCCGTCCTTGCGCATTTCGGTGGCGGCGATCCAGGCGCCGGTATTGAAGTCGCGCATGATGGCCTGGTAGCCGCCGGCATTGGCCGAGCAGCACTCGACCATGTGGCCGCGGGCCTTGAGTTCGGCGCGAGTGGCGGGCGGAATGCCGCTTTCGAGATGGACGGTGCCCTTGTCGGCTTCGCACGGGTCGCCGTTGAGCGTGTTGGTCGGCTCGCAGCCGCCCGTATGCTCCCAGCGCGCCGCGTCGCCGGCCTCCTGCAGGCCCATGTCAAAATCGACGAGGTTCAGGATCACCTGCACGTGGCCCTGCGGCTGCATGCCGCCACCCATCAGGCCGAAACTGAGCCATGGCTCGAACGGGCAGGCCTGTTCGATCGGCACGGCGCGGACCTGGCAGCCGGGCATGTCCTTCTTGAAGGCGAAGGCCGGGATGATCGTGTGGAACGGGCGCTTGCCGGGGGCAAAGACGTTCGGGTGGGCCGGGTCGAGGCTGAACAGCTGGCCCCGGTCCTGGAACATGAAGCCGAGCCCGTCGGCGACGAGGCCGGAGCCCATGCCGCGATAGTTCGACTGGATCAGCGAGACCATCATGCCGTCAGAATCGGTGACGGTGAGATAGGTCGTGTCGCCGTCCTTCAGCTTGGCGTCGGCAGCGGCGGCTTCAGCGGGCGTGAGCAAGGCTTCGACGTCCCCGAACGGAACGACCGGCACGCTGTCCATCGCCTTGTCGAGCCGGATCTTCGCCGCCTGACGGGCGGTGCGGTTCGGCTGGACGAAGGCCTGCTCGTCGATGCGGGAGAATTTCGGATCGGCGAAATAGCGCGCCCGATCCGCGAAGGCGAGGCGCTTGGCCTCCACCTGCGCCATGATGCTGTCGGCTGAACCGAAGCCCATGCCGCGCAGGTCGAATTTCTCGAGCATCTGCAGCATCTGAAGCGCCGCGATGCCCTGCGTGTTGGGCGGCAGTTCGCAGACCTTGTAATCGCCGCGATAGGTGACGCAGACCGGTTCGACGAATTCGCCTGTATGGCTGGCGAAATCCTCGTAGCGCAGTGCGCCGCCGATGCGCTTGAAATAGGCGTCCATCGTCCTGGCGGTCTGGCCCTTGTAATATTCGTCGCGACCGTTCTGGCCGATACGTTCCAGCGTATTGGCGAGGTCCGGGTTCTTGAACAGGCTGCCTTCGGTCGGCATGGGCGAGAAATAGGTTTTCTTCGCATTGTCGTATTCTTCCAGCATGCCGCTCTCATGCGCAGGCTCGAAACGCTTCGGACCGAAGCTCCAATAGTAAGAGATCACTTCCGGGATAGGCGCGCCGGCGCGGGCATAGCGGATGGCGGGTTCGAGATTGGCCAGCATCGGCCTGTTGCCGAACTTTTCGTGCAGGGCGTACCAGGCATCGACCGTACCGGGCACGGTGACGGGCGCCGAGCCGAAGGGCGGAATTTCCTTGCCGTCCATATATGTGTCGGCCGCCGCCTGCATGTCGGCCAGCGTGGCGCCCATGGCCGAGCGGCCAGAGCCGTTATAGCCATAGATCTGTTGCGTTTGCGGGTCCCAGACGATGGCGAAGAGATCTCCGCCGATGCCATTGCCGGTGGGCTCGACAAGGCCGAGCATGGCATTGGCGGCAATCGCGGCGTCCATGGCATTGCCGCCGGACTTCATCACGTCGAGCGCGGTCTGCGTCGCCAGCGGATGTGCCGTGGCAGCGGCCGCGTGAGGGGCAATGACAGCCGAGCGCACGCCCAGGTCGCGGCCAGATGGCATGCGGTCGCCCGGTCCGGTCTTTGTCGCGGCGTCGGACGCCGCGGGCGCGTTTTCAAGCGGCGCGGGTGTGAGCGCCGTGCAGGCGGTTGCCAGCAGCGCGGCGGCCCCGGCCATCAGGATCTTGATCATCAGTTCGGTCCTCGCTTGCGGGTGTCCTTGGGAAAGTAATGGGTGGCCATGCGGTTCGAGATATCCTGCCCGTCGCGGGCAAACCGCGCCTCGGCCTCGATCGCGCGATTGTCGCAGTTGAGATACTGCGCGCTGGTGCGGGTATAGGCATTGTTGAATCCCTCGACGAGGGAGGACCGTAGATTGCCGCGTTCGGGCGCCTCGTAGCGCAGCATGTCGGCCATGTAGCGGCGCCAGTACTGGTCTTCCCGGCCATTGCAGCGCACGCGGATGGCGTGGGCTGATCCGAGTGTGGCGGCCAGTTCCGAGGCGTCGCGGAAATAGTCAGGGCCACGCAACGGAATGCCCGACTGGGCCAAGGCTTTGCTTGCCCCCGCAATCAGTAGCAGGCTAAGCAGGGCGCCATGAAAGACTGTCTTGTTCATGCGAAGACCTTCGCGCGCATCGCCCCGAGGCTCAAGGGCCTTGAAGATAAACTCAATATCATCGTCATGGACGATAATGGTGTCTTCTCCAAGGCGTCCACTGGAGAGACGGTGACGGAGCCGAAACCCGAGATTGCCTTTGGCACGGCCGACGCGTTTTTCGGGCCGCATGTGCGGACATTCATCCTGGCTGTCGCGGGCGGCGGGCGGCTGGACTGGTTCCAGTCAGCGGCAGCGGGAATCGAGAATCCGGGCCTTGTGATGATTGGCAAGGCAGCCAACAAGTACACCACAAACCACACCCAGTCTGAAGCCATGTCGGAATGGGCTCTCTGGCAGGCGCTGGACTATTTCAGGCACGGCCCGACGCATCGCGCACAGCAGGCCGACGGCAAATGGGCGCGGCTCGATTCCCGCGAGATACGCGGTTCAAAATGGCTGATTGTCGGATTCGGATCGATCGGCGCCTCGACGGGATGCCGCGTGATGGCGCTGGGCGGGGAGGTGACGGGCGTGCGCCGGTCACAAGGGCTCGCAGAGGGCGCTGACCGCATCGTCCACCCGGACGCGATCATGTCCGAGTTGCCAGGCGCCGATGTCGTGCTCCTTAGCGCGCCGCATACGCCGGAGACCGAAGGCATGGCGAATGCCGGCTTCTTCGCGTCGATGAAGCCGGATGCGCTCTTCATGAATCTTGGGCGCGGCGCACTGGTGAACGAATCCGACCTGATGGCTGCACTCGACGCCGGCCGCCCCGGTCACGCGGCGCTGGACGTTGCGTCGGAGGAGCCGCTGCCGTCCGGCAATCCGCTTTGGTCGCACCCGAAGGTGACGCTGACGCCGCACGACAGTCCGCAGACGCACGGCACCATTATCGGTGCGGACGATACATTTGTCGAAAACCTCCAGCGCTATTTCAGCGGACAGCCGTTGAACCATGTGGTCGACAAGTCCGCGTTCGCGTGAGGCCTAGAGGCTGATATCGGCCGTCTTGTCCTTGTAATCTGCCTTCGGATCATTTCCGAACAGCATCTTTACGCCGGCCAGAAGGCTGTTCTCGTTCAACCAGACATGGGCATGGTCAAGGTCGAGCCGCAAGAGCCGCAGCTTGGGATCCTTCTTGCCGTCATACCATGCGGCGATGAAGGGGTTCCAGAGGCGGTCAATCATGCTGGCTTCCGTGTGCAGGCGCAACTGGCCGTGGAGCGACGCGAACAGGTCGTGTCCCTTCGAAACGAATTGGGCGATAGCGGGCGCGACATCTGTATCGAGCGCCTGGACAAGGTCGACGTCGCTGGTCGAGAAAATCCAGACCCGACCGCGCGAGTCATCGTCGAGAATGGCCGTCATGGGCTGGCTGGCGCCGCCCTTCTGGCCTTCGAGTGCCAGCATGATCGTGCGATCCGACCTGATGGCGGACCAGAGCTTGTCTTCGATGTCTGTCTGATTGGGCATGTGTCTCTCCTGTGGCGAAATGTGCCAAACCAACCGGCAATCAGGAGCGAAGTTCCGCGGGCCCTTGCGAAAGGTCTGCCCGCAAGCAATCGCCCGCCATTCCTTTCAGGGATTGACGGGCGCTTGTGTTTTCAGGTGTGCCGGGTTCAGGCGGTCGCTTTTGCCTTCAGTCCGCTCAAGCGGTCGATCGCGGCTTCCGCGTCGCGCATGATGTCGACGACGATGCCCGCAACGGGTTTGACCTCATGCACGCCGCCGGCCGACTGGCCCATGGCGAAGCAGGACGAGTCGGTGTCGAGCTTGGCTTCGTCCACGATGCCGCCAATGCCGCCGATCACGCCGGTCTGGCTGGAATGGATGGCCTGGAACGGGAAGGGCTTGATGTCCTGCGGACGGGTCTCCCAGTCATTGATATACTCGTTCGTGCGGCAGCGCATGGGCTTGCCGGAATAGCAGCGCGTGCGGGTCGTGTCGGTGTCGCCGGCGCCGATGATCGCCTGCTTGTACATGTTGGCCGCGTGGGCCTCTTCCGACGCGATGAAGCGAGTGCCCATCCAGACGCCGCTGGCGCCGAGCGCGAGGGCGGCGGCGAGACCGCGCCCGTCATAGATGCCGCCAGCGGCGATGACCGGGATATTCACGGCTTCGACAGCCTGCGCGACAAGCGGCATCGTGCCGACGAGCCCGGTATGTCCGCCGCCTTCGCCGCCCTGGAGAATCACCGCGTCGCAGCCGGCCTGCTCGGCCTTGACCGCATGTTTCACGGCGCCGCCGACAACCATGACTTTCACACCGGCATCCTTCAGGCGCTTCATGATCGGCATCGGCACGCCGAGACCGGCCACAAAGGAATCGGCGCCGCCCTTGATGATGACATCGACTGATTCCTCGAGGCTTTCGGGGCTGGCAGCGAGCAGGTCGACGCCGAAGGGCTTGTCGGTCAGTTCGCGCACGCGTTTCATCTGGCCCTTGATGAAGTCCGGACCGGTGCCGGCCATGCCGAGCACGCCATAGCCGCCCGCATTGCACATGGCGGCGCAAAGTTCGGCGTAAGAGACACCGCCCATGCCCGCCAGCATGATTGGATGGTCAACATTCAGCAGTTCTGTGAGCTTGGTTTTCAGGGCCATGGGAAGGCGTCCTTTCTGTAATGAAATTCGGTATCTGGAGCCTAATTGGCGGCCCTAGCGTCAACGCAAGAGGGGCAGACTCATGACCGTTCGGACACAATCGCCTACGGTTTGCCCCATTCCCGCCGTGATCTGCAGTCAAATACCCAATCAAGCCGAGGGAATTGTCCACTCGGTGCTAATAAGTCAAACGAGGGGAAGCTCCTATGACGAAACTTTTTGCAAGCGCTGCCATCGCAGCCCTTTTCGCTGGTGGTGCCATGGCTATGGGACCAACAGAAGAAGCGACCGCAGCGCCAGAAGCCGCTGTTGAAGCGGCTGAAACCGTTGATGCAACTGCTGAAGTCGCTGTTGCTGACGAAGCAGAAGTCGCTGTTGAAGTTGAAGCACAGGGCGATGGTGAAGCTGAAGTCGTCGCAGAAGACGAAGCCGAAGCTGAAGCAGACGTTGCCACCGAAGTCGAAGCAGAAGCTTCGGCACCGGAAGCTGAATAAGGCTGCTATAGCCGGAATGCGCCCTCTCCCTACCGGGAGGGGGCTTTTTCCATTATAGGGAATCAACGGTCGGAACCAACACGGCTGCGTGATAAATGAACTTTTAGTAATGACCGAGAAGTGCTATGGGCCTTCCCGGTCATCTGACCAACAACAGGGGTATTACAATGAAGAACATCATGATCATCGGTGCAGCTGCGCTGGCTCTCGCCGCTTGCTCGCCAAAAGAAGAAGCTCACCCAGCCGCTGACGCAGCCCTCGAATCTGCCGACGAAACGGTTGATGCGGCTGCTGCTGCTTCGGAAGAAGCTCTCGACAATGCTGGTGAAGCACTCGACACCGCTGCTGACGCGACTTCGGAAGCTGCTGGCGAGGCTGCTGACGCGACTTCGGAGGCTGCTGGCGAGGCTGTTGACGCGGCTGCTGATGCTGCCGACGATGCTGGTGCTGTCGTCGAAGGCGCAATGGACGATGCCAAAGAAGCTGTCCACGACGCTGCTGAAGCAACCGTTGAGGCTACTGAAGAAGAGCCACAGGAATAGGCTCTGGCTTACAGCCGCCTGGAACAAGGGCCGCTCCTTTCGGAGCGGCCCTTTTTTATTGTCCGTCTGTCAGGGGCCTAGAATTTCGAATAGGCGCCGTCGACGATCAGGGTCGTGCCGGAATGGTAGGATGACGCGTCCGAAGCCAGGTAGACGGCGATGCCGCCAAAGTCTTCCGGCTCGCCCCAGCGCCGAATCGGTACGCGCGAGATTACTTTCGATGTGAACGTGTCATTGCCCTGTGCGGCGTCGGTCATGTCGGTGGCGATCCAGCCCGGCAGGATCGAATTGGCGCGGATCCTGTAACGGCCATACTCGGTGGCGATGGCGTTCATCATGGCGATCAGGCCGCCCTTGGTGTGAGCATAGGCCTGGTTGCGGCCAGCGCCTTCGATGCCCGCCAGCGAGGCGGTGCCGACCAGCGAACCGCCCGGATCGCCTGCCTTGGCGCGCTTGACCATGGACTTGCCTGCTTCGCGCAGCGTGAAGAAAGCGCCTTCGGAATTGATCCGCTGGTTGTAACGCCACGTCTCGATCGTCATTTCCTCGAAATTGTTGGCGCCGCGCCCGACCCCGGCATTGGCGATGCACGTATCAATCCGGCCGAAATGTTCTTCGACCTCGGCCATGCCTTTGACGACTTCAGCTTCCTCGCCGACATCGACCGACCAGGCGAAGACCTTTCCGGTGCCAAGTTTCTCGAGCTTGGCGACGGCGTTCTTGTTGTCGTCGGCCTTGCGGCCCCAGATTGCAACATCGGCATTCGAAGCGGCCAGCGCCTCGGCCATGCCGAGCCCGATCCCCTTGTTTCCGCCAGTCACAAGGCAGACTTTGCCTGCAAGATTGAAAGGGGCATAAGTCATGGTCGTCTCCTCAGGTATGATTTGGGCGACAACACATAGATGACGCGGGGGAGGGTCAAGCGATTCTTGAGTCGGCCTGGACGAGAGCCCGGGCGGCCGCGATGATTCGCAGCGTCTCGCGCCACAGGCCCAGGCTCTCCAGCCGGTCGGGCGAAATCCACTCGGCATGGTCGGCATCGTCGCCGGCGATGGGATCGCCCGCTTCCCAGATGGCGGCATAGTCGAACAGGAGATAGTGCCGGTGCGTTTCGCCGGACTGGCGGGAGGTGAAAATGGCATCGACCACGTCGACAAGCCCGATCAGGCGCGCCGTGATGCCGGTTTCCTCGTGCAGTTCGCGCAAGGCACCGGCGGCGGTGCGTTCACCAAATTCGAGGCGTCCGCCCGGAATCGACCAGTCGCCAGCCAGCGGTTTGGTGCCGCGCCGGATCAAGAGGACATCGTCTCCGCGAAAACAGGCCGTGCCGACAGCCGGCACGGGCCGCCGAATGATCGAATTCGCAGGCGCTGTCATTGCGGCGCCCTGACAGATGACCGGTCAAGGTCCGCGATCATGGACACGATCTCCGGCTGCGCCGGACGCCGTTTCGGGAACAGGGACCGCAGCCGGGCGGCGACGGGCAGGTAGAGCAGCGTGAAGGCCGATGGCTGGCGCACGAGAAGCGACAGGATTGTTGCGACGTCTGCGCCCTTGATGGCGCTGACGAGCCGGTCGAATCCGATGGCCCGCCGGATCGATTTCAGCCGGTCCGTATTGGCCGCCTGCACGGCAGGCGATTGTCCCGGTGCAGCCGCCGCGGCAGCGGCGGTCGCCTCCAGGGCGGTCAGCGCGGTCATGTCGAGCCGGTGGGAAATCGATGCCGAATGCTTGCGATAGAAATAAAGCGTTTCCGGCAGTGTCGCCATCACACAGCCCTTGCCGAGCAAGCGGACGATCAGGTCATAGTCTTCGCCGATGCGCATGGTCTCATTATAGCGAATGCCATTCTTCTCGAGCGAGGCGCGCCTTATGACCGGCTTGGCATAGCCGAGCTTGGTGCCTTTGCCGAACAGGAAATTGGACCGGATATAGGTCTGCTCACTGATGGTTGATGGCGTGGCCGCGAGCGGTCCTTCGAACATGGTGTCAATGCCCGACGAGCCGTCGCCGCCGAAGATGGCAAGATCGTCGATCATTATGTCGGCGCCAGAGGTTTCGATCGCCGCCATCAGGCGGGAGAAGCGCTGGGGGTGGATCAGGTCGTCGCTGTCGACCACCGCGACCCAGTCGCCGCGCGCCTGGTCGAGCGCGAAGTTCCGGACCGGGGCCGGGCCGCCGAACCGTTTGCCGCTGAACACGCGCAGGCGCGGGTCGCCCGCCGCAATGCGCTCTGCCAGCGCGACGCTGCCGTCTGACGATCCGTCATCGACAAGGATCAGCTCGAGCGATTTGAAATCCTGGCCCAGTACGGACGCGATGGCGGCGGCGAGATAGGGCGCGCTGTTATAATTGGCCATCAGCACCGAAACGGAGGGGTGGTCGTCGCGAGTTCCGGTCGTCATGGGCGTATTGATTCCAGGCGAAAGTGAGGATTCTCAGGGCCTATCATTACTCGGCGCTGATCAAAAGCAGGTCATCCCTGCGCAAACAGGCCCTACCCGTGGCAGGATTGGCGCATAGCACGCGCGACACCGTGTCGGGGGCTTTAAAACCCGGTTTTTCGGCTATAGCTGGGCCTCTTGGCAAGGAGTTCGGCATGGCAAAGCAAACGCGGCGCAAAATCAGCCTGGCCCTGCAAGGCGGCGGCGCCCATGGCGCCTATACATGGGGCGTACTCGACCGGCTGGCCGAGGAAGAGGATCTCGACATTATGGCCATGTCCGCCACGTCGGCGGGGGCAATGAATGCCGTCGCCTGGGCCGACGGCATGGCCGAGCACGGCCCCGAAGGCGCGAAGGCGAAACTCGAAGCGATGTGGCGCAGTGTCTCGCAATCGGGCTCGAACCTCGCGCCTTATGGGGCGCTCAGCACTATGGCCTTTGCCTATGCCAGCGCCCTGCAGAGCCTTGCCAGCCCGTACGACCTCAATCCGTTCAACCTCAACCCGCTGCGCCGGTCGGTCGAATCGGTGATCGATTTCGATGCCGTGCACGCGTCGGGCATCCTCCTTTTCCTGTCGGCGACGAATGTGGAAACCGGGCGCGTCAGGGTGTTCGAGCGCGGCGAGATCACGGCCGATTCGGTTCTGGCCTCGGCCTGCCTGCCGCAGACATTCCAGGCTGTCGAGATTGACGGTAGCGCCTATTGGGATGGCGGCTATATGGGCAATCCCAGCCTGTTCCCGCTGATCTATTCCGGTGCGCCGCGCGACGTGCTGCTGGTGATGCTCAATCCGCTGGCCCGGCCGGGCGTGCCGAAGCGGGCAGCTGAAATACAGGAACGGATCAACGAGATCAGCTTCAATGCCTCACTGGTCGGCGAATTGCGCGCCGTCGCCTTCGTGCAGCACCTGATCGATGACGGCATGCTGAAAGAGCCAATGATGAAGAAATACCGCCGCCTGAATATCCACGCCATCCGGGGCGGTCAGGACCTGATCGATCTCGACCTGCGCACCAAGATGGACACGAGTTGGAACTTCCTCACCGGCCTGCGCGACCTGGGACGGACGGCGGCCGATAACTGGCTGAGGAACGATGCCCATCATATCGGCACGAAGAATTCCAATCTCGACCTGAGAGCGGAATTCCTCGACGCTTAGGCCTGTTTCAGGAAGCTCACCTTGGCCGCGCCATAGGTGCGTTCGTCGAGCAATTCCCAGCCTTCGAAGACCAGCACTTCGTCTGCGGCAGTCTCGACAATGGCCAACGCATCTTCAGCCAGCCAGCCGCCCTTGGCAAGCTGGGCGAGGGCCGGCTCGGCGAGGCTCTTGTGATAGGGCGGGTCGAGGAAGGCGATCGTGAAGGGCGCGCCAACGCCTGCCGGGATGGGGCCAAGGTCGGTGGCCGAACGGCGCTGGATACGGGTTGATCCGAACAGGCCCAGCGTTTCGCAATTGTCGCGGATCGTGCCGCGTGCACCGGCATCGCTTTCCACGAACACGCAGAAGTCTGCCCCGCGCGACATCGCCTCAAGGCCGAGCGCGCCCGAGCCGGCGAACAGGTCGATCACGCGGGCGCCTTCAAGCGGCGGGGCCCAGGCGGCATGAGCGATGAGGTTGAACACGGCTTCGCGCGTGCGACCGCCCGTAGGGCGGGTCGACTGGCCTTTCGGCGCCGCAATGGGGCGGCCCTTGTACTGTCCGGCAATGATGCGCATTCTTGGGTCGATCTGGTAATTAGTAGGAGATTCCTGAGTGTTCGCCAGCTATCTGAAAAACCAGCCAAAGTTAAGGCCCGCACTCATCAGCGCTGGAATACCTGAAGATGTTGCCGAGATCATTGCTGCAGAATCGCTGACCCGCGAAAGGATGCGTTCTCCTGAACACATAGTGGCGGGATTTGGCGTTTGGCTGGCAATGTGGGTTTCCGTCTTCTGCGTGACGTCGGCTTATACAATGGCAGCTTTTTTCGGTGGCTGGCCTGCGATTTTAGGCGTTGGTCTGTGTATTGTCACAGCTGTCTTGGGCATCCACTTTCTAATGGCGAAATACCTGAAGTGGTTTCGATTGGCTCGTTTCGTCATGGTTGCCTTGGGTCGCTCCCACATGATCAGCGGTCCCCGCAACACAGCGGCCCTGCGCAGAGCGGAGGGTAAGTCCGGGGAAAATTATATCCAGGCAGTGCTTGGGAATTCATTCTTCAATCCCGCCGTGTTTGTTTTTGGGATCATGCTCGCTCTATTTTTTTCATGATGTCGTCGCCGGGCCGCATTTTGATGGCTGGATGAGCCGTCAGGCAGTATCGTACGCTTTCGGGTTTACTTCCTGCGCTTTCAGGGCGATCTCAGGCTCATGACAATTACCATCTCCCCGATGACCCGTGCGCTGGAGCTCGCGGCAATGGCCGCCAAGGCAGGCGAAGTGCCGGTCGGCGCGGTGATCGTGGACCCGGCGACGGGCGAGATTGTTGCCGAGGGCGCGAACCAGCCGATTGCGGGCCATGACCCGACGGCGCATGCGGAAATCGTTGCGCTGCGGGCCGCTGCGGCGAAACGGGGCAATTACCGCCTGACCGACCTGCACATGTATGTGACGCTGGAACCCTGCGCGATGTGCGCCGGGGCAATCAGCCTCGCGCGCATCGGCAAGCTGGTCTTCGCCGCCTGCGACCCGAAGGGCGGCGCGGTGATCCATGGCGCGCGCTATTTCGAACAGCCGACCTGCCATTGGCGGCCCGAGGTCGCACAGGACGAAGCATCGGGCGAGACCGCGAGCGCGCTGCTCAAGGATTTCTTCCGGGCTAGAAGGGGGTGACAGCCATGGCCCATATGCGTCATTGCCAGCAAGCCGGGCCTCTCTTCTGATGGGCGGGCATGGATACGAGATCGCGGTCAAGGATGCACTGATCTTCCTGTTTGCCGCCGGTGTTGTCGTGCCGGTGTTCCGGTATCTCCGGCTGCCATCGGTGGTCGGGTTTATCCTGGCCGGCGTCGTGCTCGGCCCCTACGCGCTGGGGTCGCTGGTCCATATCCAGCCGCTGCTGGAATATGTTTCGATTTCCGATCCCGAGGCGGCCGCGCCCTTTGCCGAACTGGGCATCTTGTTCCTCCTGTTCCTGCTCGGCCTGGAATTCTCGTTCGAGAAGCTCTGGTCGCTGCGGCGCGCCGTGTTCGGGGCAGGCGGCCTCCAGTCCATGCTCAGCGCTGCGGCCATTGCCGGGGCCGTCTACTGGGCGGGCCTGCCGGCTGAAGCGGCGATCATTTGCGGACTGGCCCTGGCCCTGTCGTCGACCGCCATCGTCATGCAGATCCTCATCGAGCAGAAACGCGCGGCCGGGCAGGTCGGACGCACGGCCCTGAGCGTGCTCCTGTTCCAGGACATACTCGTCGCGCCCATCCTGATCTTTATCGGCTTCCTCAGCATGGCGGAGCAAGCCAATGTCTCGTCTGTCCTGATCGAGGCGGCGGTCAACGGGCTGATCGCGATCGCGTTCATCATGCTGGTCGGGCGCTTCGCCCTGCGGCCGGTGTTTCGTCTTGCCGCCACAATGGGCGGGCGTGATTTCCTGATGGCCCTGACCTTGCTCACGGTTGTCGGCGCTGCGACCATCACCGCCACGGCAGGCCTGTCGCTGGCGCTGGGGGCGTTCCTGGCGGGGCTGTTGCTCGGCGAAACCGAATTCAAGCACCAGACGGAAGTCGATCTCGAGCCGTTCAAGGGCCTCCTGCTGGGCGTGTTCTTCATGACCGTCGGCATGGCGCTCGACCTGCCATCGCTGGTGACGCAGCCGGGGCTGATCCTCGGTGGGCTGGCCGCAATGCTTGTCGCCAAGTTCCTGATCGCCTTCCTGGCCAGTCGCCTGTTTGCCGGGGACAGGCTTGTCTCCCTCGAAACGGCCAGCCTGCTGGCACCGGCGGGCGAGTTTGCCTTCGTCGTGGTGGCCGCTGCCGGTGCGGCTGGCGTGCTGGACGCCGGCACGTCCGGCAACATCGCCGCGATTGCCGGCCTGTCCATGCTCCTGATCCCGGTGCTGGGCCGGCTTGGCAGTCTCGCCGCTGCACGGCTTGAAGGCGATGAACCGGCTGCGCCGCTTGACGCTGACTTCTCTGACCTGAAGGGCCATGTCATCATCGCGGGCTTTGGCCGGGTGGGCGAAACGGTTGCGCGTATCCTCACCGAGGAAGACACCGAGATCGTGGCGCTGGAGCGCAGTGCGCTGCGTCTGGCCAAGGCGCGAAAACACGGCTGGCAAGTCTTCCTGGGCGATGCTGCCCGACCGGAAATCCTGCATAGCGCCGGCGCGGATGGCGCCCGCCTGTTTGTCGTGACCGTGGACGATGTCGCCGCCGCAGAGGCCATGGTGGCCTCTTTCCACAAGCTGCACCCGGACGTGCCGATTGTCGTGCGCGCGCGCGACCATGAACATGCCGCGCGCCTGCGCCGGGCGGGCGCGGCCCAGGTCATCCCGGACGCGATTGAATCCGGCCTGCAGATGGCCGGGCGGGCCCTGGCCGAGTTTGGCTATGACGAGGAGACGGTTCGCAACCGCCTTGCGGTCGAGCGTACCGAGGAATACCGCCGGTCCTGACGGCGCGCCCTCGCGTCAGGCTTGCTTCCCGTTAGGGCAGTCCATGCTTACTCTGTGTCAAACAGGGAGATCGCCATGAGCGCCACGATCCGAATCGAGAACGAAATCGCCGTCATCACCATGGATGATGGCAAGGCCAATGCCATCAACCCGACCATGCTGGCCGCGCTGAACGCGGCGCTGGATCAGGCCGAGAAGGAAGCCAGGGCCGTGATCATCACCGGCCGGCCGGAACGCTTCTCCGCCGGGTTCGACCTGAAGCTGATGGGCGCCTCGACGCCGGAGGACGTGACGAAACTGGTCAAGGGCGGCGGCGCGCTGGCCTTGCGCCTGTTTACCTTCCCCATGCCTGTCATCGCTGCGTGCACCGGGCACGGCATCGCCATGGGCTGCTTCATCCTGCTCGGCTGCGACAAGCGCTATGGCGCGACCGGCCCCTACAGGATTGGCGCCAACGAGACCCAGATCGGCATGGTCCTGCCGGTCTTCGCGCTGGAGCTGAGCAAGGCCCGCCTCAACCCGCTCTACCTGACTGAGTCCGTGATCATGGGCACGCTGTTCAGCCCGGAAGAGGCCGTGTCAGTCGGCTATCTCGACAAGGCGGTCGCGCCGGATCAGGTCATGGCCGAAGCCATGGCCGAGGCCGAACGCCTCAAGGCCCTGCCGGCCAATGCTCTCGCCGGCAACAAGCGCATCCTGCGCCAGCCGACCGTGGACGCCATTGCGCCCTCCGTGGTGATCTAGGCCGCCTCAGCTCGTTTCGGCCAGCTGTTGTACAAGATCGCGCAGCCAGGCGAGGGCAGGATCTTCGGCATTTTCGCGGCGCCAGTAGAGAACGCTGCGCAGGTGCGGAAAAACAGGCGGCAGCGGCAGGACCGCAAGGCCTGAGCTCTCGGCCAAAGGCAAAGGCACGGTGGCAACCAGGTGCGTCCGGCGCACGATCTCCAGCGCGGGCATATGGTGGGGCAGGCGCATGACGGGCGTGATCCGGTGGCCCGCTGCCCGTGCAATCTCCTCGACATAGGACCGGCCTTCCCGCCGGCTGGAGACCACAACGTGGCGCAGCGCCACGAAGTCTTCCATGGTCAGTGCATCTCCTGCGCCTGGATGGTCGCGGGACATGACGCACGCATAGGGCGTGGCGAGCAATTCGACGCTTTCCATGTCCCGGCCGCGCAGGTCGGCGACGTCGATGGCAAGATCCAGCCTGCCGGATGCGAGCTCGGTTGAAATGTGGCCGCGTTGCACCTGGCTCCAGGCGATCCTGATGCCCGGTGCTTCGGTCTCAAGCCGCCTGGCCATTCTAGGTGCGAGGATGAAGGCGCCGGCATCGCGTGCCGAGATGTTGAAGACGCGGGTCGACCGGGACGGTTCGAATGTCGAGCGCTGCTCCAGTCCGGCGCGCAACCGGTCCAGTGCATCGCGCACGGCCGGCATCAGCGCGTCGGCCATGGCCGTGGGTTTCACGCCGCGCCCCTCGCGCACGAACAGGGGGTCCTCGAAATGCACACGCAACCGCGCGAGCGCATTGCTGACTGCCGGCTGGGTGATGTGCAGCGACTCGCTGGCCCGTGTCAGGCTGCGTTCGGCATAGATCGCCTCCAGGACGGGCAGGAGATTGAGGTCGATCGTGCGCAGGTTCATGGCCGCTCCATTATTATCATAATTAGTGATGAATATGCTTCATATAATAAAGTTGCCGAATAGTCGATTCTGTCCCATTCCCAGCGGGTACACACGCCGTGGCCGGGATCCCGAATGCCTTCTGAGACAATGCTGACAATGACATCTCGAGCGCGCGCCGCCGCGCTACAGCCAGCCTGCGGCCTTCATCAGCATGACCGCGCCGATCGCCGTGACGAGGTATTTCATCCCGCGCTTGAAGTTCACGTCGGTCATGCGCTCCAGCACCTTGCCGCCCAAGGTCGTGCCGAGCATGGACAAAGGCACGGCGGCAAGGATCAGCCAGGCCGGGGGCAAGGCCTGAAGGCCGGCCGCCGCCAGCACCGGCACGCTCCAGAAAATGATCTTCACGAAATGCGCCAGCACCTGCGTCACCGCCTTGGTGGCGACGATGGCCTGCCGCGTCATGTCGGTGCGCACGAAGAACAGGTCCAGCAGCGGTCCGGCCACCCCGGCCACCGTGTTCAGCGCCTGCACCACGAAACCGGCGCCTTCGGCCTGGAACCGTTTCTGGATATCGAGATCGACGACCGATTTGGGCAGCCAGACCAGCAGCGTCGTCAGGCCGAGCATCAGATAGACCGTCCGGGTGTCCGGGCGCCAGCTGAGCGCGAAGAGCAGCCCGACAGCCGCGAGCGAGCCCAGCGCATAGCGCCGGAAGACCGGCCACTGGATATGCTTGCGCCAGAGATAGGCGCGATAGCCGTTCGAGATCATCTGGATCGAGCCATGGATGATCATCGCGGACGCCACCGGCACGAGCGCCGCCAGCACGCCCATGAAGATGATGCCGCCGGCCATGCCGAAAATGCCGGAAATGAATGTCGTGACGAGAACGGTTGCAAGAATGATCAGGGCGCTCGTCAGGGTCATCTGCGGCGGCCTAGACCAATTCGCCCGGCGGAACCAGACACCGGCCCTGCCGCCAAGACAGTCGACGACCCAAGCTCACCGATGATAGGATCATCGTCAAAGAACTCAGAAACTGAAACATAGGAAGAGAGAAACTCAATGCCAGACACCCAACATGCCGCTGACCAGAGTGCGGACCTGAACGACCTGCGCATGTCGGAAGGCGCGCGCCCGCTTTACGACCATGTCCGCAAGTTCATCAAGGAAACCGTCAACCCGATGAGCGAGGAATTCCATCGCCTCGGCGAAGGCAAGAAAGACATCTGGTCCTATGCGCCCGGCCAGCTGGAATGCCTCGAAAAGGCCAAGGACGAAGCCAAGAAGCAGGGCCTCTGGAACTTCTTCCTGCCTGACGCCGAAACCGGCGAGGGCCTCGCAAACCTCGATTATGCCTATATCGCGGCCGAACTCGGCAAGAACCCGATGGCCTCCGAAACCATGAACTGCTCGGCGCCCGACACCGGCAACATGGAAGTGCTCGAACGCGTCGGCACGCCCGCGCAAAAGGAAATGTGGCTGAAGCCGCTGCTCGAAGGCAAGATCCGGTCAGCCTTCGCCATGACCGAGCCTGGCTATGCCTCGTCCGATGCCAAGAACGTGTCGATGACGGCTGTCCTCGAAGGCGACGAATGGGTTCTCAATGGCGAGAAATTCTACATCTCCGGTGCCGGTGATCCGCGTTGCAAGATCATGATCACCATGTGCAAGACCAGCCCGGACGCCGACCCGAACAAGCAGCAGAGCCAGATCCTGGTGCCGCTGCCCCATCCCGGCGTCACGGTTGTCGGCCCGATGCATGTGTTCGGCGATCCCGATGCGCCGCATGGCCACATGCACCTTCGCTTCGAGAACGTCCGTGTACCAAAGGAAAACATGCTGCTCGGCGAGGGCCGCGGTTTCGAGATTTCCCAGCTCCGCCTCGGCCCTGGCCGCATCCACCACTGCATGCGCTCCATCGGCCAGGCCGAACGCGCGCTTGACCTGATGTGTGTCCGCGGCATGACACGCGAAGCCTTCGGCCGCCCGCTGGTCAAGCTCGGCGGCAATACCGAGATCATCTCGCGTGCCCGCATCGAGATCGAAGCCATGCGCATGGTCGTGCTCAAGGCCGCCAAGGCCATGGACGTCCTCGGCAACAAGGAAGCCCGTATCTGGATCTCGATGGCCAAGGCCATGGTCCCGGAACGTGTGTGCCAGATCATCGACCAAGCGATCCAGATGCACGGCGCTGCTGGCGTGTCGCAATGGACACCGCTGGCCCAGATGTATACCGGTCAGCGCACGCTGCGCCTGGCTGACGGGCCGGACGAAGTGCACCACATGGTCATCGGTCGCGCCGAACTCGCCAAATATACCGGCGAGGAAGAAGATCCGGCCCTGGCCGCCGTCTGGCGCAAATAGGCGACAGAACGCCTTGCATTCAAAACCGGGGCGCACGACGGATTCGTTGTGCGCCCCTTTTTTTGTCGCGCCGGGGCAATATCATGCGCTAGCGTAGCGGCAGCGCCCGGCATTCGCCTCGCGCGCCAAAAGGGTGGAGGTTCCACCGCAAATTGGGAAGGGGCAACAATGCTGATCCGGATGTCGAAAATTGCGCTCGTGGTCTTTGTCGGCCTGCAGGGCCTGTTCTACGGGCTGAACAATATCGTGAATTTCAAACAGGCGATCAGTTTCGTCACCGGCGTCCTGCCCATGGAAGGCCATGCCGCCTATCCGAACGCGTTCGGTCCGGCGATTACATGGCCGCCGCTGATCGTGGCAACGCTCTGCATCATCATTATCGGTGAACTCCTGATCGCCGGGCTGTCTTTCAAGGGCGCCTACGACATGCTGCGGGCGCGCAACGGGCCGTCGGGCATGTTCAACATGGCCAAGAAATATGCCGTCCTCGGCTGCGCCATGGCGCTGGTCGTCTGGTTCGGCATGTTCCTCGCCGTGGGCGGAGCCTATTTCCAGATGTGGCAGACCGAGCTTGGCGCGGCTGCGATGACGGGCGCCTTCCAGTATTCCATGGCCAGCGGCATCATCCTTCTGTTCGTCCAGGCCCCCGACGTACCTTCGGAAGGCTAGAACGGCACGTTCGGGTCGTCTTCGCCCGTGCCGCCGATCTCCAGCCCGGCAAAGTCGAACACGCGCGGGTCGTGCAAATGGCTGGGTCGCACGGTGGCCAGCGCATGCGCCATGACCTGACGCACGCCGGGCTTCTTGCGCTCCCACTCATCCAGCATCTGTTTCATCGCCACCCGCTGGAGGCCGTCCTGGCTGCCGCACAGGTTGCACGGGATGATCGGGAAACTCATCGCTTCGGCAAACTTCGCCAAATCGTCTTCCGCCGCTGTGATTAGCGGGCGCAGTACGAAACAGTCGCCCTCATCGTTCAGCAGTTTCGGCGGCATCGCGGCCATCCGCCCGCCATGCACGAAATTCATCATGAACGTCTCCAGCGCATCGTCGCGATGATGGCCCAGCACGATGGCCTCACAGCCTTCTTCCCGCGCGATCCGGTAAAGGATGCCCCGGCGCAGGCGCGAGCAGAGGGAACAATAGGTGCGCCCCGCCTCCACCTTTTCGGTCACGATGGAATAGGTGTCTTCGGTCTCGATCCGGTAGGTCACGCCGGTCGTGTCCAGCCAGTCCGGCAAAACGTGTTTTGGGAAACCGGGCTGGCCTTGATCGAGATTGCAGGCGATGAGATCGACGGGTAGCGCGCCCTGCCATTGCAGGTCCATCAGCACGGCCAGCAGGCCATAGGAATCCTTGCCGCCCGACAGGCAGACCAGCCATTTCGGGCGCGGTTTCTCGCCGGCATCCACCGCGCGCCGGTCGACCATCTGGAAATCGTCCACGGCCTTCAGCGCCCCGCGCACCAGCCGCTTGCGCAGCTTCTTGAAGCTCACCGATGACGGCGCATCCGCAAACAAGGGCGGGGCCACGGAAAAAGAGGAACGATCATCTGCCATGCGCGCCATATCTCATGCGGCGGCTTTCCAGCGCAAGCGTTTCAGGCCGCTCGGTCTAGTTCCGGCGCGTCATATAGAACACGATACCGTATTCGAAGGGCGGTATGTCCGCGGCTGAGACGGAGTCCGGTGGAATGAAGCGCCAATGCTTGACGCCTTGGCGCAAGGCTTCACCATATTTGGGATTTGGTTCGCTTGTCAGGATCTCGATCGTGTCGACCCGGCCGTCAGCGGCCAGCGTGATCCGTGCATTGGCATGGGCGCCATCCGCCAACTTGTTGCCATCCACTCTGGGCGAACGCACTTTCCGCTTTTTCTGGATGGTCAGGGTAATCTCCCCGCCATCCTTGTCGGCGACCGTGATCGTGTTGCTCGATCCTTCGATTTCGAACCCGACGATGTGATAGCGGTTGTAAGCGTTCTCGAGCGTTTCTTCGGAATGGTTTGGCAGCGACTGGTACAGTGCGATGAAGGCCTCGTAAGTGGCCTGCGCCGGGGCATACTCCTTCAGGTCTTCCTGCGCTTCGGCCTTCAGCAACAGCGCCGATGCGTAGAGTTCGGATTCGGTCTGGCCAACCGCCTCCAGCGCGGTCATGGCGTTCTCGCAATAATCGATGACACGGCGGCGCTTGCTGGGCGCCCCATCCAGCCGGTCCAGTTTTCGCGGCAAAGTGGCCTCTGCCAGGGCGAGATAGACCCCGACGGCAAAGCCCGACCGTTCCTGCCCGATGGCTTCAAGCTCGCGGGCCACGGCCTGCAGCTTGTCGAGACCGGTCCCGGGGCGGCTGGCGGATTGAAAAGCGGTCGCGGCCTTGAAGGCGCATTGCAGGGATTGGGCTGCGGCGCCGATCGACTGGTAATGGTCTTCGCACAGTTCATAGGCCTTCGCCGCTTCATCTGGTGTATTCTGCGCGGTCAGGATTTCGGCCCGCGAATAGGCGGCCGCACCCGCGCCTGCTGCGTCATTCTCTGCGAGCGCTGCATCATACAGGTCTGCGGAGATCACCAGCGCCGCGCCCAGGTCATTCCCGGTCAGCGCTTGCTCCAAGCTGGCCCGCAGCGAGTCCTGCGACTCGGCTGCCGCATTGCCGAGAATGAGCGTGGCCGCACATGCCAGTGCAATCGTGTGTCGAAACCAGTTCATGATGTCCCCGCTGGTTGCAGCATCAACCTATCGGCGTTTCAGGGGGCGGTCCATGGCATCTGGTCCCCTGCGCGGGGCATGGTGGTACATATCGATTGGCGCTCGCGACCTGCCGCTCATCGTGACCGGCCACGCCCAAGCCGCCCCCACACCACCCCCATACTCCCTGCGCGCCACACCCCCGGCAACCGGGAGAGAACTGTCCGACAAAGGGGGACTTATCCCCCCCTCCCGCAACCGGTGTATAATGCGCCGTGATGCCAGCCTTCTCCCTCCTCACCCCGATGCCAAGCCTGCCCTGGTACCTGCTGCCCATCTGGCCGCTCATCTTCTGGCGCATCCAGCGCCTGAAGCGCTGGTTCCATGCAGCCGGTGGGCCGGGCAGCCAAATGCTCTGGGGCGTCGCGTGCAACGGCCGCGTCGTGATTATCCAACTCTCGGACGACCTGTCCGGACCGCATCCGGCCTGTTTCCGCGCGCCGGTCTCTGTAAGGCTTGCCTCAGCGTTGCGCGGTGATGAAGGCTTCAATCATGTCCGCTCTTCCCGGCGAAAGCCGGGACCCAGAGCCACACAGGCCGGACTCGCCGCACTGGATCCCGGCTTTCGCCGGGAAGAGCGGGAGTTGGGAGTCATCCCCGACACCTGACCCAAACCACACCCAGACCCCACCCCAAGCGCCCTCACAGGCGTCACGTGTGCTGGGCGCAAGGCGTCAGCCGAAAAAGGGAATCCGGAACATGCGCTTGAAACGCCACCAGCGGCGCAGGCGCTTGTTGTTCGGCGCGTCGTCCGCGCCGCGCGGCACGAGAATGTCGTTCATTTTCGGCTGGTAATTCCGGATCAGGTCTTCCTCGACGCGCGCCCGGTCCCCGGCCTTGTCGATCACCAGCACATGGCGTTCGGTCGCGCCGCGTTTCCACCAGGCTTCCCACCAGCGTTCATGGCCGATCAGGCGCGAGCGGAAATTGGTCGCCTTGCCGATATAGAGCGGGAACAGGAAGAAAACGAAGCGCCGCTGGACGAAGATATAGATGCCGCCGCCATCGGGCAGGCCTTTCTTCGTCAGCGTGATCTTGAAGCGGTAAGGCCGGCCGGATTCGCCGAACCAGGTGTGCCAGCCAAACAATATCCACATGCGATTCGTCTCCGTCCCCGAGGCGGCAGGGTGAAACAGGGCTGGTTAATGAGCGATTAACATATCGGGCGGCGGCGAGAGACGCCGTTGTGATTCCATCGGAACCGTCTGCCCGTCAGGAAGTTCTTACGACTATGGCATACAAGAACCCCCTCATGTCCTCCGCACCTGTGCTGCCCGCCCAACCGGCGGGCCTCAGCGCAGACCTCCAGGCTTTTATTCAATCGGACCGCTTCCCCTGCGCCGGTGCCAGGAGCGCCCTCCGCCTCGACCAGGTCAGCCTCGTTGAAGGAGGCGATTTCCTGTCGGATGACAGCGACGCGCACATCCATGCCGCGCTCAGCCGGTTCGGCCGGGACCTCGACCCCGACACGATGCCGTTCAAGACCCTTGTCTGCGGTTTTCGCCGCAGTTCGGTCATGGACGAGACGACGTTCGAGACGGCTCTCTGGGCGCGCCTGCAGCGCCTGCACGAGATCGACCATCAGCGCGGCGTGCCCTGGGCGGCGAACGTCTCGCCTGATCCGGCATCGCCCGATTTCGGTATCAGTATCAATGGCGTGGCCTCTTTCGTGATCGGCCTGCACCCGGGCGCATCGCGCGCGGCGCGGCGGTTCTGCCGTCCGGCACTGGTTTTCAATTCGCATGACCAGTTCGAGCAATTGCGCGCCGATGGCCGGTACCAGGCCCTGCAAAAGGTCATCCGGCAAACGGAACTTGACGTAAACGGATCAATCAACCCCATGATCGGCACGCATGGGCAACGCAATCAGGCTGCGCAATATAGTGGCCGCCAAGTGGGAGAGGATTGGACATGTCCATTTCAATTCAAGGCGCCGGCATCGGCATAGTTCACACGATCGCCCCCAGGACAGGCGTCGCCTTCCGGCTGTACAAGGGGCAGACCCTGACCGTGATCGATCCGGAAGGCCAGCAGGTTTCGGACATGCTGGCCTATAATGCAGACGATACGAATGAAGTCATCTCGTCGGGCCGGTCGATCGACTATGCCAGCCGCCTGTTCCTGACGACCGGGGATATTCTCTATTCCAGTCGTAGCAACCCGATGCTGGTGATCGGCGAAGACAAGGTCGGGCGTCATGACTTCACGCTGACGCCCTGTTCGAAGGATACGTTCCGCATCATCTATGGCGATGAGTCGCCTCATCACGGTTGCCAGGGAAATCTCGAAATGGCCCTGGCCCCTCATGGCATCGGCCCGGACCAGATTCCCATTGCCTTCAATGTTTTCATGCATGTGGCAACCAATGGCGAGACCGGTGACATCAAGGTCCTGCCGCCGCTCAGCAAGCCGGGCGACCTCACGCGGTTTCACGCCGAGATGGATCTCATCATGGCGCTGACCGCCTGCTCGGCAGGCCAGTCGAACAATTTCAGCTACAAGCCCATCCAGTACCGTATCGACTGATGGCGGTCAGCCGGTCGGCATCGCCGCGCGCACGGGCCGGAAACTGGTACGGTGCACGGGGCAGGGGCCGAGCCGGGTCAGCGCTTCGGCATGGGCCGCCGTGCCATAGCCCTTGTGGCGGGCAAACCCATAGCCGGGATGGCTGGCATCGAGGTCCAGCATCAGCGCGTCGCGCACGGTCTTGGCGAGGATGGACGCGGCCGAAATGGCCGGCTCGGTCAGGTCGCCCTTCACGATGGCGCGGGCCGCGCAGGGCAGGCGTTTCGGCAATGCATTGCCATCGACCAGGACCATGCCGAGGGCGCATTGGCTGGCTACGCCATCCACGGCCCGGGCCATGGCAAGGAACGTGGCTTCGCGAATGTTCATCGTGTCGATTTCCGCGACGCTGGCATGGGCGACGCAAAAGGCCAGCGCCCGCTGGCGGATCAGCGGCGCCAGCGCATCGCGCCGGGCTTCGCTCAGGGCCTTGGAATCGGTCAGCCCTGCAATCGGCGCGGCCGGGTCGAGCACGACGGCGGCAGCGGTGACCGGCCCGGCCCAGGGGCCGCGTCCGGCCTCGTCGACGCCGCAGGTGAAGACAAGCCGCTGGTTCATCGTGCCAGTGCAACGCGAGTCGCTCTTGCTATCCACCCCTGGCTCAGCTTCAGTGCAGTTTCTCCGAATCCTTGCTGCGAGGACGTTTTTCACCATGCTCGAATTCCTGGCCTCTCCTGCCTTCTGGGGCAGCCTCGCCACGCTGACCTTCCTGGAAGTTGTCCTTGGCATCGACAATCTCCTGTTCGTGTCGATTGCCACCGGCAAGCTGCAGGGCAAGCAGAAGCGGCAGGCGACCCGTATCGGCATCTGGGGGGCGATGGTCCTGCGGATTGCGATGCTTGGCCTGATCTTCGTGATTATCGGCCTCGACAAGAACGCTCTTTTCCAGATGCCGCACGCCTTCGCCCAAATCCTGTCAGGCGGTGATGATGCGCTCATGCATCATGTCGAGGATGTGACGATCAAGGATCTGATCCTGCTGGCCGGCGGCCTGTTCCTCCTCTGGAAGGGCACCGAAGAGATCCACACTGCTGTCGAGGGCACGGGTCATGAGGTAAGCGATGCCAAGAGCGGTTTCACAGCGGTGATCATCCAGCTCTTCGTCATCAACATCGTCTTTTCCCTCGACAGTGTCATCACCGCGATCGGCATGACCGACGAGCTGGTCGTGATGGTCAGCGCGGTCGTCCTGTCGACGGTCGTCATGGCCGTGGCAGCGGACCCACTCGCCAAATTCATCGGCGAGCACCCGACCACCAAGATGCTGGCCCTGTCCTTCATCCTTCTGGTCGGCGTGGCCCTTGTCGCGGATGGTCTCGGCTTCCACATTCCGCGCGGCTACCTCTATTTTGCCATTGCCTTCTCGCTGGCCGTCGAACTGCTCAACATCCGGGCGCGGGGCAATGCGATCGCCAATGGAGACCATTAGATGACCCAGCCCTATACCATCCGCATCCATGAAACCGGCGGCCCGGAGGTTCTCAAGAAGGAATCCTTCGAGCCGAAGCGGCCCGGTCCCGGCCAGGCACTGGTGCGCCAGTCGGCTGTCGGACTCAATTTCATCGACACCTATTTCCGCACCGGGCTCTATCCGGCGAAATTCCCGTTCACGCCGGGCGGCGAAGGCGCAGGAATCGTCGAAGCGGTTGGCGAAGGCGTGACACATCTCAAGCCCGGCGACCGCGTCGGCTATGTTGCCTCCGGCACCTATGCCACGCATGTGACCCTGCCGGCCGCGACCCTGTTGCCCTTGCCGGACGGCATCAGTGACGAAGAGGCCGCGGCCGTCATGCTGAAGGGCCTGACGGCCTGGATGCTCCTGTTCGAAATCCGCCCGATCAGGAAAGGCGACACGCTGCTTGTCTGGGCGCCCGTGGGCGGTGTCGGCAGCCTGCTCGTGCCATGGGCCGTCAGCTTGGGAGCGCGGGTGATTGCCGTCACGTCGTCGGACAAGAAAGCCGAGATGGCCCGGGCCGCCGGAGCCAGTGACGTGATTGTCGGCTATGAGAATGTCGCGGATCAGGTGAAGGCCCTGACCGATGGCAAGGGTGTCGACGTCGCGCTCGACAGTGTCGGCAAAATCAGTTTCGACGCGTCTCTCAACAGCCTGAAACCGCGCGGCTGGATGATCTCCTATGGCAATGCCTCCGGCGCAGCTGATCCCGTACCGCCCGGTCGTCTGGCGCAGGGCGGCTCGCTTGTTCTGACCCGGCCGACACTGTTCCATTTCATCGATACGCCCGAGGCGCTTGCACGGGGCGCGGGCCTCCTGTTCGGCGCGCTGAAGGATGGCACGCTGAAGGCCGATATTGGCCAGCGCTTTGCACTTGAGGATGTTGCCGAGGCCCATCGCGCACTCGAAAGCGGCAAGACGACCGGCGCCACGATCCTGGTGCCCTGAGGCCGGTCATGGCGCTCAGGATTTCAAACCGGGACGCCCGCCGCCTCTGGCTCGATGCCCAGCTCCTGTCGGCGGCGCCGACGGGGCCGCTGGACCTTGCGGATATCATCCGCCGGCTCGGCTTCGTCCAACTCGACACGATCCGCGTTGTCGCCCGAGCGCACGATCATATCCTGTGGAGCCGGAACCAGAATTTCCGCGAGCCGATGCTGGAAAAATGCCTCGCCCGCGACCGGCATGTGTTCGAGCATTTCACCCACGACGCCTCGCTCATCCCGATGGATTTTTATCCCATGTGGCGCCGCCAGTTCCGCCGACTTGAGAAAAAGGTGCGCAGCTGGGAATGGCATCGCGGCATGCTGGACGAGCACGGCCGCGCCGATATCTGCGCGCGAATCGAGGCGGAAGGCCCGCTCAGCACCAAGGCTTTCGATACAAAGGTCGCGGGCAAGCGCGAGATGTGGCGCCGGCCGCCGCACAAGCTGGCGCTCGATTACATGTGGTATGCGGGCGAACTCTCGACCTCGCACCGCGAGAATTTCACCAAATACTATGACCTGACGCATCGCATGATCCCGGATCACCTGCGCGAGGCCGAACATAGTGATGAAGCCCAGGTCGACTGGCTCTGCCGCGAAGCGCTGGCGCGCTTGGCCTTCGGGACGGAAGGCGATGTGCAGCGCTTCTGGGCGGCAGCGGACCTGCCCGAAGTGAAGGCGTGGACGGCGGCGAATGCGGGCGAACTCGTGCCGGTCGAAATCGAATCGTCGAACAGAACGTGGAGTGCCGCGCTCGCCTTGCCGGACATTGAAACGCGCCTCGCTGCCGCCCCGGCCCCCACCTCGCGCCTGCGTATCCTCAACCCGTTCGACCCGGTGATTCGCGATCGTACCCGCCTCGCGCGGCTGTTCGGGTTTGACTACCGGATCGAGATTTTCGTGCCGGCTGCCAAAAGGCAATGGGGTTATTATGTCTATCCGCTGCTGGAAGGCGACCGGTTCGTCGGTCGGATCGAAGTCAAATCGGACCGCGACAAGCGCGAACTCAGCGTGCACCAGCTCTGGCCTGAACCTGGCGTGAAATGGACGGGCGCGCGCCAGGCAAAGCTGGAGGCGGAACTCGCCCGGATGGCGCGGTTTGTCGGGGCGCGCGACGTGGTTTGGCGAACGGCGTGAGGGCGTTCAGTCCTTGACGGGCAGGTCCAGCAGAAGGGCCGGGTCGATATAGAAATCGCCGCTGCGGTCCGTGCTCGCGATGTTCCGCCATTTGACGGCCCAGTGCAGGTGCGGGCCGGTCGTGCGGCCGGTATTGCCGGTCCGGGCGAGCACGTCCCCGCGCTTGACCATATCGCCGGGGGAAACATCGACTGCGGACAGGTGCATGAACACCGAGGTCAAGCCATGGCCATGGTCGAGGAAGACGGTGCCGCCTTCATAATAGAGGTCGGGATCGGCGAGGATGACCGTGCCGGCTGCGGGCGCGACAACCGGCGTGCCGACTGGCGCGGCCATGTCATAGCCCTGATGGACCGAGGTCTTTTCGCACGGCTTTCCGGTGACATTCGAGACGCCGATATATTTCCGCGTCGGGCCGAAAGGCGATGAGGCCGGCACATCGGCTGGCCTGATGAAGCCGTCAAGGGCGCCGGGGCCGGGATTCAGGCGGGCAAAGGCGCCCTGCTTGGTCTGCCAGCTTTTTGCGGCATGGGCTTTCTGTTCGGGCGAGCGGGCATCGACCTTGTCGCAATCGAAGCCCTTGATCGTGCGGAATTCATCATTGCGCGCCGCAATGGCGAGGTCGCCAAAGGCGCCGCTGGCGGCAGACCAGCCAATCACTGGCGGCGCGTTTGTGCGGATGCCGAACTGGGCCGAGCCGGTGTCGTCAGCGACCTGTTTGATACCAGCGACCGTGAATGTTTCGCCGGGCGCGCCGGTGCATATCACGAGGCCGCCCTGTGTCAGGGCGCCGTCGCATGCGGGATGGATCGGGCTGACGGAGGGAACCGCGTCGGCAGCGGGAACCTGTGCGCACGCGCCTGAACACATCACGACGGCGAGCAGGAGTTCGCGCAGCATCATCCCTTGGCGGGCACCATCCGGGTGCCGGCTGCGGCGGCGTCCCAATAGGCTTCCTGCAGGTCGACGCTCCAATAGCGCAGGGCCTGCAGCGGAATCTTGCGGCCGGTCACGGCGCAGACAACAAAATCGCCGGGCGCAAGCACCTGGACATCGGCATCAAGGTAGCGAAGCCGTGCTTCGCCTGCTTGTCGGTTTGATCGGGTCAACATCCTGACACCATGCCTTATCCAGACGGAAAAGAAAAGGTGCAGCGAACAGGAGGTTTCTGCTTTGTTCCACAGAACAAATGTGGTACATGCAGAACATGGACGGCAATAGGGGGCCTTGCCAAACTGACCCCCGTAGTGGACCTAAGGAGACGACTCATGGCCAAACCAGCGCTTCAACTTGTGGATAAGGAATCCGGTGTGGATAAGCAGAAGGCTCTTGAAACGGCTCTAGGCAATATTGAACGCGCGTTCGGCAAGGGCTCGGTTATGCGCCTTGGCGACCGCAAGGTGATGGATATCGAAGCGGTTTCGACCGGTTCGCTCGGTCTCGACATTGCGTTGGGCATTGGCGGTATTCCGCGCGGGCGGATCATCGAAGTCTACGGCCCTGAAAGCTCGGGCAAGACCACGCTGGCCCTGCATTGCGTGGCTGAAGCGCAGAAGAATGGCGGCGTGTGTGCCTTTGTTGATGCCGAGCATGCGCTCGACCCGGTCTATGCCGGCAAGCTGGGGGTTGACCTGGATGACCTCCTGATCTCGCAGCCCGATACGGGCGAACAGGCACTCGAAATTGCCGATACGCTGGTGCGGTCCGGCGCGGTGGAATTGCTGGTCGTCGACTCGGTCGCTGCCCTCACGCCGCGCGCCGAACTTGAAGGCGAGATGGGCGATTCCCTTCCCGGCCTGCAGGCGCGCCTGATGAGCCAGGCCCTGCGCAAGCTCACCGGCTCGATTTCGAAATCGAAATGTACCGTCATCTTCATCAACCAAATTCGTCACAAGATCGGCGTCATGTTCGGTAGCCCGGAAACGACGTCTGGCGGTAATGCGCTGAAATTCTACGCATCGGTCCGTCTCGACATCCGCCGCATCGGCCAGATCAAGGAACGGGATGAGGTCATCGGCAACCAGACACGCGTCAAAGTGGTCAAGAACAAGGTGGCCCCGCCATTCCGGCAGGTCGAGTTCGACATCATCTATGGCGAAGGCATTTCCAAGACCGGCGAGCTGATTGATCTCGGGGTCAAGGCAGAGGTCATCGAGAAGTCCGGGTCCTGGTATTCGTACAAGGGCGAACGCATGGGCCAGGGACGCGAGAAAACGCGGACCTTCCTCAAGGACAACCCAGCCATTGCTGATGAGGTCGAAGACCTGATTCGCCGCAATGCGGGTCTTCTCGCGGACGAACTCCTGACGGCCGGTATGGAAGCCGGCAAGGATGACGATGCCGAACCGGATGCCGCCAAAGGCTGATCGGCTCCGGTTTTTCGTCTTGAGCGGCCCGTAAATGGGTCGTTCAGGGCCCGGTTTGCAGTCAGGTCTCTCACCTGAACTTGTCCCTTTGTGGCGCACCCGGCTTGGCGCGCCGCAAAGGGACCTTTATATCGCCGGTTGGAACCGGCGCGGGACTGCCCTCGCCGCACATGAATAATTTCGGCTAGGACCTTGCCCATGACCGGCGTCAACGATATCCGCGAAGCTTTCCTTTCCTTCTTCGAGAAGCAGGGACATACGCGGCGTGCCTCCGCGCCGCTCATACCGCAGAACGATCCGACCTTGCTGTTCGTCAATGCCGGCATGGTGCCGTTCAAGAATATTTTTACCGGCGCCGAAGCCCCGTTCGCGCCGCGCGCCACGACGTCGCAGAAATGCGTCCGGGCGGGTGGCAAGCACAATGACCTCGACAATGTCGGCTATACGGCGCGCCACCACACATTCTTCGAAATGCTGGGGAATTTCTCGTTCGGCGATTATTTCAAGGAACAGGCAATCGTCTATGGCTGGGACCTGGTCACAAAACAGTTCGGACTCGACCCGAAACGCCTGCTGGTAACCGTCTATGCCGAGGATGACGAGGCCGCCCTGCTGTGGAAGAAGGTTGCCGGCCTCTCCGACGACCGGATCATTCGTATCGGCACATCGGACAATTTCTGGTCCATGGGCGATACCGGTCCTTGCGGGCCGTGCTCGGAAATCTTCTACGACCATGGCGACAAGATTGCCGGTGGCCCTCCCGGCAGCCCGGATGAGGACGGCGACCGCTTCATCGAGATATGGAACCTGGTCTTCATGCAGTTCGACCAGTCGGCTGACGGATCGCGCAAGCCCCTGCCCAAGCCGTCGATCGATACCGGCATGGGGCTCGAGCGCATCGCGGCTGTCATGCAGGGCGTTCACAATAATTACGAGATCGACCTTTTCGCAAACCTGATCAAGGCCGAGGAAGCCCTCTATGGCGAGAAGGCCGCAGGCGACCATCTGGCGTCGTTCCGCGTGATCGCAGACCATTTGCGCACCTCGGCTTTCCTGATTGCCGATGGCGTTCTGCCGTCGAATGAAGGTCGCGGCTATGTCCTGCGGCGCATCATGCGCCGGGCCATGCGCCACGGCCATTTGCTCGGGGCCCGCGAACCGATGATGCACCGCCTGACGCCGGCCCTGATTGGCGAAATGGGCAAGGCCTATCCGGAGCTGGGCCGTGCGAAAGCCGCAATCGAATCCGCCCTCGAACAGGAAGAGTCCCGCTTCCAGCGTACGCTCGGGCGTGGCCTGTCCCTGCTCGACGAGGCCACAGCCGGCCTTGGCAAGGGGGATTCCCTGTCGGGAGACACCGCCTTCCGGCTCTATGATACGTTCGGCTTCCCGCTCGACCTGACGCAGGACATCCTGCGGGCGCGCGGCATGGCGGTCGATACGGCCGGTTTCGACGCGGCGATGGATGTCCAGCGCGAAGGCTCGCGCAGCGCGGGTTTCTCGTCGGGCGATGCGGCGACCGACGACATCTGGTTCGCGGTGCGCGAAAAATCGGGCGCCACGAAATTCGGCGGTTATTCTGCCACGGAAGGCCAGGGCAAGCTTGTCGCCATCGCGGCGGGCGGCGTACTGGTCGATACGCTCCAGCCGGGCGCAGCCGAACTCGTATTCGACGCAACGCCTTTCTATGCCGAGAGTGGCGGCCAGGCCGGCGACCATGGCGAGATCACGTTCGACGGCGGCGCGCGCTTCATCGTGCGCGACGTGCAGAAGCGGGCCGGCGATGTGAATGTGCACATTGGTGAACTGGTCAGCGGCACGGCCAAGCTCGGCGCGAAGGCGAAGCTGCATGTCGACGCGACGCGGCGCCGGGCCATCATGGCGAACCATTCGGCCACCCACCTGCTGCATGCGGCCCTGCGCAATGTGCTCGGTGAGCACGTCACGCAAAAGGGCTCGCTGGTTGAAGCGGATCGTTTGCGGTTTGACTTCTCGCATGGCGCGCCGGTGACGGCGGCGGAGCTTGAAGCCATCGAGGACCAGGTCAATGCGTTGATCCGCCAGAACACTGCGACCGACATCAAGGTGACGACGCCGGAAAAGGCCATCGAGGCCGGGGCGCTGGCCCTGTTTGGCGAAAAGTATGGCGATGAAGTCCGGGTCCTGTCGATGGGCAAGAACGATGGCAAGGCCTATTCGGTCGAGCTGTGCGGCGGCATTCATGTCGAGCGGTCGGGCGATATTGCCGTGTTCGTGATCACGTCGGAAGGCGGCGTATCCGCTGGCGTCCGCCGGATCGAGGCGGCCACGGGCGCCGAGGCGCTGAATTATCTCAAGGGCCGCGCACGGATTGCCGAGGATCTCGCCGAGAGCCTGAAAGTGCCGCTGAAAGACGTGCCGCGCAAGGTCACGGTCCTGACGGAAGAGCGCCGTGCGCTGGAGAAGGAACTGGCCGATGCCAAGCGCAAGCTGGCCATGGGCGGTGGGGGCGAAGCGCCTGCCGGGCCGGACGTGGTCAATGGCGTGAACCTGATCGCGCGGGTTGCTGAAGGCGTCGGCGGCAAGGATTTGCGGGCGCTGGTCGACGAAGCCAAGGCGAAGATCGGATCAGGCGTTGTTGTCTTTGTCGGCGTGGCCGATGGCAAGGCCGGCGTGGCCGTAGGCGTAACCGCCGACCTGACCGCGAAATATTCGGCGGTCGACCTGGTGAAGCTGGCCGCTTCTGCACTTGGCGGGCAGGGCGGTGGCGGGCGTCCGGACATGGCGCAGGCCGGCGGACCGGATGCGAGCAAGGCGGACGAGGCGCTGGCGGCTGTGAGGGCCGCGTTGGCGGGATAAGTGTGAGAAGCGTAGAATGGCCCGGCGCTTGCGCTTGAGCATATCTTCGCTGCGAAGACATGGTCGGAGTGAGAGGATTTGAACCTCCGACCCCCGCCTCCCGAAGGCGGTGCTCTACCAGGCTGAGCCACACTCCGAATCCAAGAGCGGCGTATTTACGCCTGTCGCAGAAATTTTCAAGAGGGTCAGATGGCCTGTGCCAGCAGCGGTTCGGCGGCGCCGGGCTGCCATTGGGCGTGCCTGGTCATGATCGATTTGAACAGCGGGCTGGCGAGGTGGTTGTCCAGCCAGGGCTTCAGTGCGGGCAGGTCCTGTTCGGCGAACCAGGCCCGGTCGGTGGCGGCGAACTGGCGGACGAAGGGGAAAATCGCCATGTCGGCAAGGGTGCGGTGAGGGGCCAGCAAGTGGGTCCCCGGGGGGGTGGCAAGGGTGTCCCACGTCCGCAATATGTCCAGACCGGCGGCGCGCTGGGCGAGCGGATCCACACCGTCATAGCGGTTCGGGTATTTGTAGCGGTCGAGGGCGTGCTTGAACGGGCCGTCGCATTGGGCGATCAGCGCGGCCGTTTCGTCGGCATCTGCGCCGCGCCAGTTTTCCGGATCATTCCGGGCGAGCGCCCAATGCATGATATCGAGGCTTTCATCGATCACGGTGCCGTCGGGCAGGACGAGGACCGGGACCGTGCCCTTGGGGCTGGCGGCGAGCATTTCGGCGGGCTTGTCGCGCAGCACGACTTCGCGGATGCGGATCTCGGCGCCGCTGACGGCCAGGGCGAGGCGGGCGCGCATGGCATAGGGACAGCGCCGGAACGTGTAGAGGACGGGCAGGGTCATGCCTCCTCGCTCCGCCGCGCCTCCGGTCCCATGTGTTTCTCACCCCGCGCCTTGGCGAGATCGATCTGCTTCTGGCGCTCGGCAAAGCGGGCGCGCTGGTCGTCAGTCATCTCGGTGATGCAATGCGGACAGGCGACGCCGGGCTCGTAGGCGGCATGAGCCATGTCGGCTTCCGATAGCGGACGCTTGCAGGCATGGCACATGTCATAGGAGCCGGGGGTGAGGTCGTGGCGGACCGAGACGCGTTCGTCGAAGACGAAACACTCGCCCTGCCATTTGGTGTCGGATTCCGGAACGGTCTCGAGATATTTCAGGATGCCGCCCTGAAGGTGGAAGACCTCGTCGATGCCTTCGGATTTCACAAAACTGGTCGCCTTCTCGCAGCGGATGCCGCCGGTGCAGAACATGGCGACTTTCGGTGTGCGGCCTTCGGCTTCGAGCTTGGCCCGGAAGTCGCGGAACCAGTCCGGGAATTCGCGGAAGGTCTTGGTATTCGGGTCGATCGCGCCTTCGAACGTGCCGATGGCGACTTCGTAATCGTTGCGCGTATCGATCAGCACGGTGTCCGGGTCCGATATCAGGGCGTTCCAGGCCGCGGGCGCGACATAGGTGCCGACAAGGGCATTGGGGTCGGTGCCGGGCACGCCCATGGAGACGATCTCGCGCTTCAGGCGCACTTTCAGGCGCAGGAAGGGCATTTCGCCGGTTTCGGAAAACTTCGCTTCCAGCGTCTCGCAACCGGGCAGGGCGCGCAGGGCGGCAAGGGCCGCGTCCACGGCGTCGGCGGTGCCGGCGATGGTGCCGTTGACGCCTTCACTGGCCAGCAGGACGGTGCCTTTCACGCCTGTGGCGCTGAGGGTTTCGGCCAGTGCGGGCTGGCGGGATTCAAAGTCCGGCAGGGCAACGAACTTGTAGAAGGCGGCAACGGTATAGGTCATGGCCGCGCTTATGGCAGATCGGCGCGCGAATTTGAATAAGGGGCAACACGTGCGGCGCCTAGGGCGGCGCTTGGGGGGAGGTATGGGTGTTGTGAGGGGGCAGGGGTCAGGTGTCGGGGATAACGCCAAACGCCCGCTCTTCCCGGCGAAAGCCGGGATTCAGTGCGACAGGAATTGTGCGTGCGTCTCTGGGCCCCGGCTTTCGCCGGGGTGAGCGGACATGATTGAAGCCTTCATCACCACGCAATGCTGAGGCGAGCCTTGCAGAGACCGGTGCCCGGAAACAGCCCGGATGCGGCCCGGATAAATCATCAGACAATTGGACGATCACGACGCGGCCGTTCCACGCGACGCCCCAGAGCATTTCAGAGTCCGGACCGCCCGCCGCGCGGAACCATGCCTTCAGGCGCTGGATGCGCCAGAAGATGAGTGGCCAGATTGGCAGCAGGTACCAGGGCAGGCCCGGCATCGGGGTGAGGAGGCTGAACATTACAGCGCATTATACGCGCAGGTTGGGAGGGGGTGGATAAGTTAGTTCCTCATCGCCCATCGCGTTGGCACACGCTTCATGTGCCTAGCGGTCGGATTACTCACGTTTGATCGACTAGTCGCGAACAAAATGTGCTTCGGCCCGATTTATAACGGCTTCTAGTTTGGTGAGGTATTCGGCGACAATGTCAGCCGCTTCGACAGTTTCGTAGCCTTGGGGCGCCCGTGGCATATGCATGGTTACTTGCAGCATGTTGTCTGGGAGTTCGATTACGTACAATTCTTCGGTTCCATCGTCAGCCGTCACCATCCAGCCGCTAGCACCTCCATGATCCGCGCTGGCGATCACTATCCCAGTCGCACCGGGCGGCGCGGGTCGAAAACGCTCAATGTCGGCGCCTCCGAATGATTTCAAGTGAGCGCTCATGTAAGCTAGATTCGACGTAGCCTGCTTTTCTATTTCGTTTCTCAAATTGACGAAGTACGGCATTATCGGATCATCGCGGAGTTCCTTCTGGATTGGCTCATACCACTGCTCCCAATCATCAACTGCATTCTTCATATTCTGGAGAGCGAACGATACCATTCGACCAAATACAACAGCATTCATCAGGCCGGATTGGTACCTGGACGTCCTCATTTGCATGTCCTGAAGGCCAAACCGAGCGGTCGCCCAGCGTTGTCTCGCGGCAGAAATTGCCTGCTTTGGTGACGTGGCCATTTTTTCTCCGTTGTGAACTCCCGGCATCAATAGGCCTTCCATGCTGACGACATCAAATTCATCGCCAGCTTACATCTCAACCCAAACGAATTGGAAGAATCGATGGCATGGCCTCATGATAATGAATGTACTCTCTTCACAGAAGGCTGACCAATGACCCATATTCTTGCTGTTTCCGGAAGCCTGCGGAAAGCGTCGTTCAATACCGGGCTGATGCGGGCCGCCGAGCAGGTGGCGCCCGATGGGGTGAGCCTGACCGGCATGACGCTGCACGGCATTCCGCTTTATGACGGGGATGAGGAAGCGGCGCATGGCCTGCCGGAGGCTGTGATCGCGTTTAGGGAAGCGATCGCCAAGGCAGACGCCCTGCTGCTGGTTACGCCGGAATACAATAATGGCGTTCCGGGCGTGTTCAAGAATGGCATCGACTGGGCATCACGCGGCGCGAACGTATTTCGCGGCAAGCCCGTTGCGATCATCGGTGCGTCGCCGGGCGGGTTCGGCACCATCCTGGGCCAGAATCACTGGCTGCCGGTTGTCCGTACACTGGGCATGCGGCCCTGGTTCGACGGGCGGCTCATGGTATCGCGCGCGGGCGACCAGTTCGATGCAGACGGCAACCTGACCGACGAGTCGACGCGGGAGAGGCTTCGCGAATTCCTTACCGGATTTGCCGCGTTCGCTGGCCTATGAGCCCGGACGGATGAGGACGGTCTGGAAGCGCTGGTAGCCGAGCTGTTTCTCGTCGGCGGTCTGGCGGTAGGCGCGGTATTCGCCGACAGGTGAGGCGGTGAAGCCGGCCTGGGTGAGGCGGTCGGCGACAGCGACGGCGCGCTGATAGGCCAGGGTGCGATTGTCGAAACGCTGGAGGGCGCCCGCCGTCGAGGCATAGCCGACAACTTCAACCGTTTTCGTGGACCAGTGCTCAAGCGCCCAGATGCTGTCGCCGAGCACGGACTCGCCAGCCGGGGAAATCACGTTCTTGCCATTGTCGAACGCGATCAGCGGCAATTCGGCGACTGGCGGGACGATGCGGATCGTCCAGGCCGGGAAGTTGGATTTCAGGCCTTCCTCCATGGTGCGATAGGCCGAGATTGACAGGCCGTCATGCTGCGCGGCGATCAGCGTGGCGGTTTTCTCTTCGGCGTTGATGTCGGCGGCGGCCAGCTTGAACGGGACGGCGGCGCGCAGTTCGGTCTCGGACTGGCGGAGCATGCCCAGGCTTTCGATGCGGGAGATTTCAGCGCGCAGCGGCGCGGCGATGGAGGAGTCCGCCATGCGCAGATAGGCCTCGGCCTCGAGCGTCTTGTCCTCGTCGATCAGCACCTGGCCGAGATTGACCGTGACCGGACGGCCAAGGCGCGAAGTGAGATCGGTGATGAGGCGCGCTTCAGCATCCGGCACGCGGGTATGGGTGAGGATTGTGGCATCGACGCGGATATCCGCGCCCTTCGGGAAGGTCACGGACACGTCGGACACGCGGGAGTCATGCTCGGAAAAGGGATCGAGCAGGGCCGACTTGACCGTGTTGATCGCGGTCGTCTCATAGGCGATGTCGCGCAGGGCGAGCCCGAGCGGGACCGAGAGCGCGGCGAACACGGTGAAGATCAGCGCGCCCTGCCAGAGTGTGCTGCTTTTGCCGTGATTGGCGCCGAAGCTGTAGAGGCGCGACAGGATGGTGACCGAGAGGGCAATCGCGAGCAGGTTGGTCATGAACAGGAAGAAGGAGCCGCCGGCGACGGGCATCGAGCCGATCGCGAGGCCGTAGCCAGTGACCGCGAGGGGCGGCATCAGGGCGGTGGCGATGGCGACGCCGACAATGGTTTCGCCCTTGCGCTGGATGACGGCATAGCCGCCAGCAAGGCCGGAGAAGATGGCGACGAGCAGGTCGAAGAAATTGGGCCGTGTGCGGGCGATGATTTCGGGCGTGATCTCGGTCAGCGGCGAGAGTTTGACGATCAGGAAGGAGATCGTGATCGAGGCGACGACGCCGCAGGCCATCGAGAAAATGGCGCGCCGCATGGCCGGGAGATCAAGGATGCTGAGCGAGAAGCCCATGAGCATGATCGGCCCCATCAGCGGGGAGATCAGCATGGCGCCGATGATGACGGCCGGCGAGGAGAGCAGGAGGCCGAGTGTCGCGATGGCGCAGGACATGACCGCCATGAAGATATAGCGGCCCGACATCTGGCCTTCTTCGCGGACATGGTCGACCACGTCCTGATGGTCGATCGGCCGGGCAAGCTGGCGCAGGAAGATTTTGGCCCGCCGCTTGAGGACGTTCATCTTCTCGGACGGTTCTGACTTGTCGAATGCCATGTGGCGTAGATCTCGTGTTTCAGGGGCGGGATCGGCAGCCAATACGGCAAATTCGATACGCAATCATTAGCATTATGCATCGAAAGCGCGGAATTTACAGTGTCCGGAACAGTAGCTGGCCGCTGGAGCCTAGTTGGACAGGATGCGGGGCAGCTTGAACGTGACGGACTCGCGGGCGGTTTCGACCGTGTCGAGCGTGACGGTGAAGCGGGTGCGGCAGGCGTCGATGACGCCCTGGACCAGGTCTTCCGGGGCGCTGGCACCGGCGGTGAGACCGAGCGTGGTGACGCCGTCGAACCAGGACCAGTCGATATTGTCGGCGCTGGCGACGAGTTCGGCGCGTTTGGCCCCAGCGCGCAGGGCGACTTCAACCAGGCGGACGGAATTGGAACTGGTGCGCGCGCCGATGACCAGGACCAGCCCGGCGCCGGGCGCGAGCACTTTTACGGCGTCCTGGCGGTTGGTCGTGGCGTAGCAGATGTCTTCCTTGTGGGGGCTGGCGATCCCGGGGAAGCGGGCCTGCAGGGCGGCAACGATGTCGGCCGTATCGTCCACTGACAGGGTGGTTTGCGTCACGAAAGCGAGGTTATCCGGGTCTTTCGGTACGAAACGTTCCGCATCCGCGACGGTCTCGATCAGGGTGATTCCGCCGCTTGGGAGCTGGCCCATCGTGCCGATGACTTCCGGATGGCCGGCATGGCCGATGAGCACGATCTCGCGACCGTCGGTATGGTGGCGTTCAGCCTCGACATGGACCTTGGAGACCAGCGGGCAGGTTGCATCGACATAGATCATCTGGCGGGCGGCGGCCTCTGCGGGCACCGATTTCGGGACGCCATGGGCGGAAAAGATGACCGGCCGGTCGGTCGGGCATTCGTCCAGTTCTTCAACGAAGACGGCGCCCATGGCCTCGAGGCGTCTGACAACATGGGCATTGTGAACGATTTCGTGACGGACATAGACCGGCGCGCCCCATTTTCCGAGGGCTTCCTCGACAATCTGGATCGCCCGGTCGACCCCGGCGCAGAAACCGCGGGGCGCCGCAAGGCGAATGGTCAGGGCGGGCCTGTCGGTCATTTAATAATCTCCTGCCTCTGCAGCGTTGCGCCGAGGCGCGCAGCCCTTTAACACATCTCCAGCAACAGATGGACAGGCCTTTTCCTCAGGCCAAGAAGGACACGCCGACGCATGCGCATATTTGTTACCCTTCTCGCGGCGGCGATGCTCGTCGGATGCCAGTCGAAAATCGCCGAGACATTCGACACGCGCCAGAATGCCGGGCCGTGCCCGCCAGTGGGGTCGATCTATGACGTGGCCCGCTATGTCGAATTCACCGATGGCAGCGACGAGACCTATCCGAACATCGCCTATACGGCTGAAATCAACGATGTGCGCATGTTCTGCCGCTATTCGGACGATGATCCGCTGGTCGCGCAGATGGAAGTGGATTTTGCCTTCGGCAAGGGCGATGCGGCCAATTCCGACACGCATGCCTATCCGTATTTCGTCGCCGTGACGCGCCGTAACGGCAAGGTCCTGGCCAAGGAATATTATTCGGTCGAGGCCGATTTCAAGGGCCGGAAACTGGCCGGCAAGACGGAATCGTTCAGCCGGATCGAAATCCCCCGGCTTGATGAATCGATCGCCGGATCGAATTTCGAGATACTGGTCGGCTTCGACCTGACGCCGGAACAGCTGGCATTCAATCGGGCGGGCAAACGCTTCCTCCTGAACGCTGAAAAATAGACCATGGCGAGCCTGATCAGAGACCTGACGGCCGCCGCTGGCGCCGCTTTCTCTGCCATGGGGCTGGAGGAGCGGTGGGGCGACGTGCGCCGTTCCGACAAGCCGGACCTGGCGGATTTCCAGTGCAATGGCGCGATGGGCGCGGCCAAGTCTGCCGGCAAGAACCCGCGCGAGATCGCCAGCGCGGTTGCCGACGTGCTGAAGGCCTATCCGCTGGTCCTGTCGGCAGAGGTGGCGGGGCCGGGCTTTATCAATATCCGCGTGTCTGACGCGGCGCTGTCGGCCCGCGCGGCGGAGGTGCTGGCCGATCAGGACATGGCGGGCGGCGAGCCGGCGCCGGATCCGCAGGTGACGGTGATCGATTTCGGCGGGCCGAACGTAGCGAAACCGATGCATGTCGGGCATTTGCGCTCGGCAGTGATCGGCGACACGCTGCAGAGGCTGCTGAAATTCCTCGGCGATACGGTGACGTCGGACACGCACCTCGGCGACTGGGGCCTGCAAATGGGCCATCTCGTCACCGAATTGCAGGACGAGCAGCCGGACCTGGTCTATTTCGACGAGCGCTATACCGGGCCTTATCCCGACGAACCGCCGGTCACGATCGAGGATCTCGGGCGGCTGTATCCGGCAGCCAGCGCCAAGGCCAAGGACGATCCGGCGCGCAACCAGCGCTCGCAGAACGCCGTGGCCGAGCTGCAGGCGGGCCGGGCCGGTTATCGCGCGCTGCTGAAGCATTTCATCCAGGTGTCGGTGGCGGCGCTGAAGGTCGACTATGCCTTCCTCAATGTCTCGTTCGACCTGTGGAAGGGCGAGAGCGATGTCGACCCCCTGATCCCGGGGCTGATCGAGCAGTTCAAGGCGGCAGGCCTGGCTGAGGAGAGCCAGGGCGCGCTGATCGTGCATGTGGCGCGCGAGAGCGACAAGAAGGAAATGCCGCCGGTCATGCTGCTCAATTCGCGCGGCGGCACGGGCTATCACACGACCGACCTGGCGACGATCGAGGACCGGATGTCGAACATGCATCCGACGCCGGAGCGGATGCTGTATGTCGTCGACCAGCGCCAGGCGCTGCATTTCGAACAGGTGTTCCGGGCGGCCGAGTTGGTCGGCCTGATCGATGAGGGGCGTCTCGAACATATCGGCTTCGGCACCGTGAACGGGCCGGACGGCAAGCCTTTCAAGACGCGCGAAGGCGGCGTGCTGCGGCTGGCGGACCTGAACGCGATGGCGCTCGAGGAGGCGGACCGCAAGCTTGGCGCGGCCAACCTGCCGGACGATATGGGGCCGGACGAGCGGGCCGATGTGGCGCGGGCCGTGGCGGTGGCGGCGCTGCGCTTTGCCGACCTGCAGAACACGCGGACGACGAATTACGTGTTCGATCTCGACCGGTTCACGAGCTTTGAAGGCAAGACGGGCCCGTACCTGATGTATGCCGCCGTGCGGATCAAGTCGCTGCTCAGGCGGGCCGAGGCGGACGGCAATGCGCCGGGCGAGATTGTCGTCGGCCATGACGCGGAACGCGCGCTGGTCCTGGCGCTGGACGGGTTCGGCGCCGCGCTGCTGGGTGCGCGCGAGAAGCGGATGCCGCATATATTGTGCGAGCACGTGTTCGGCCTGAGCCAGGCCTTCAGCGGCTTCTATGGCGCGCTGCCGATTGCGAATGAGAGCGATCCGGCCCTGCGGGCGAGCCGGCTGGCGCTGGCGACGGCCGTGCTGAGGCAGCTGGAAGCGGGCCTCGGAATTCTGGGCATCGACGTGCCTGAGCGCATGTAGGGCATTGCGTCCGTGTGTGCCTATGTCTTCTGTATCGACGGATCGACCGCGACACAGAGGAGACAATCATGGCGAAGGCACTCAAGGATCAAAACGCCGGGGCCAGCGATGGCGTCCAGTGGGAACTTGCCTCGCAATGGGCGCGAGGCTGGCGCTTCCTGAAATGGTCGGCAACCGCGTTCATCGTGATCGCCTTCCTTGTCGTGATCGGGCAGGGATTCCTGTTCTATCGGATGTTCGACGATGTGCATCCGGTTCTGGGCTATGCCTATGTGGTGATCCTGGCGCTCATCCTTGGCGTCATGGTCGGCCGGCCGATCCGGTCTTTCCTGGCCATGCCTGTCGCCGCCAGGCCCCCCGCCATCGTGATCGATCCGAAGGCGCCGGAACCGTCGGCGCTGGCTGCGCGGCTGAAATATGACCTGAAATACCTCGACATGCTGGCCAAAAACCCGCTGGTGCAGGACGAAAGCGACGCCATCCGCGCGGGCATCGCCAAGGGCCGGGCCTTGCTGGAGCGCGCGCAGCAGGCGTCGCAAGATGAGGCCATGGCCGTATCGGTGGAGCTTGAAGCCTTCGAGCGCGACCATATCGAAGCCCTGCTGAAGCCGCTGGATACGAAAGTGAATGCGCTGATCCATGCCGAAGCCGTCGGGGTGGGGGTCGCGACGGCGGTGTCGATGAACGGGACAGTCGATGCCTTCATCGTGCTCTGGCGGAACGCCAATCTCATTGCGCGGGTGTCGCGGATCTATTTCGGCCGGCCGCATCTGGGCGGCAGCCTGCGCATCCTGCGGGATGTGGCGGCGATCGTCGTTGTGTCGCGCGCACTCGAAGACGTCACCGACATAACCGGCGACGTGATTGGCGGCCTGCTGGGCCGCATGGGCGGGCTGGTCGCCGGGCCGCTGATGGATGGCGGCATCAATGCGATGATGACGCTGAAGCTCGGCTACCTGGCGAAACGCCGTTGCCGCAGCTTCAAGGGCTGGTCGGCCGGACAGGCCAAGGCGATTTCGGAAGAAGCATTGCAGGGTGTGAAGCAGGAATCCGGCTCGGTCGTTAGCGACCTGCTGAAACGGTGTGGCGGCCTGACCTCGCATGCTGCGCGGGCAACCGAAAAGGCCGTTGCCGGGTCGAAGAGTGCCTGGGGCCTGGTCCAGAGCTGGTTCGGCGGCAAGCCTGCCGGGGCCTGACCACGCCGGAGCGGATGTGACTTTCGTCCGCTTCATCCTTCGACTTCGCTCAGGATGAGCTCAAGGAGAGGCTCACCCTGAGCGAAGTCGAAGGGCGAGCCGGGCGGGCGCTGCCAAGCCGGTCAGGCGTGCATCAATTGGAGGCAGGATGGCGGATTCTGGGGATCGAGGCGCCGGAACAGATGCAGGCTGCTTGCCGCGCCCTCGAATCCGTTCTAGTTCGAGATCAATTCAACTCTGTCCCGGGAGAGAGCAGCTCTTGAAGCTGCCGCCGAAGGCGCAACCGCCCCGGAAACGCTCAGGCAAACGGACCGGGCAGGGTCAACACGCTGGAAAGAGGCCCTTGAGGCCTCGCCGAAGGAGCAAGCCCGTGCTCGTCCTTCGACTTCGCTCAGGATGAGCCGGGTCGAGTGACAAGCGGGCGGAATCTCTCAGGCGCCCAGGACAGCGGGGGCGACGGTCTTTCGGCTTGGGTGCCGATCCGTCACCTTTTGGATT
>Ga0209344_10000113_pt1 | contig 164824 bp, 149 predicted proteins | sample Cruoilmetagenom6_FD_187293 | JGI IMG/M metagenome (GOLD analysis project Ga0209344, IMG submission 187293) | Oil polluted marine microbial communities from Coal Oil Point, Santa Barbara, California, USA - Santa Barbara Oil Seep Sample 6 (SPAdes)... | ecosystem: Environmental > Aquatic >...
CGTACGAGTGCTTATAAAACAATTCTTAAACTCAATAAGAAATTGAAAAGTGCGAACTTAATCTACCCTGGGCAAAAACTATTAATTTCCGCTGGCTTAAGTGAAGTTGTTTCTAAGACTGAAGTTAAAGTGAAAAAGAAGCAAGTTGCCTCTTTAGCGTTACCTAAAGTGAAGCCTAAAGAAGCTAAAACTTCTGAAAAGAAGACTGATGTTAAATCATCTCATTATGTTGTGAAACGGGGTGATAGCCTTTGGAAGATTGCCTCTAAGGTTTATGGTAATGGTCGGCGTTATAAAGAACTGATTAAACTAAATCCAAAACTTCTAAAAAATCCAGCTTCTATTAAACCAAATGTAAAATTACGTGTTAAATCCAGCTAAACAGCTTATAGTAGGATTGAAGCTTTAAATGCTCAGGTTCATTTTAGAATCTGAGCATTCTTATTTTTAAGTTCTAGAGCATGTTATCTACAATGGTGCTTGAGGTTTTCAGTACACGGATGGGTTGTTTAATTGGTGCTCCAGATGCCCACAAAGCATCCGCTCTGTTAATTGGTGCTTCAGATGCCCACAAAGCATCCGCTCTGTTAATTGGTGCTTCAGATGCCCACAAAGCATCCGCACTACCTTGAAACCGGTGCCCACTTTTAGGTGATAAGTTCCATAATAATTAGTTCGGATGTATGGTTTAATTTATGCGATATATGAAAAGTTCTAACAGTTCGCCCGATCTAACAGAACAAGTTGTTGACCCCATTTCAGTGTTTAGATCTTTGTTACCGTTTGCCTGGCCTGAGGGGCGCTGGGATTTAAGACTACGCGTTATTTTAGCTTTTATCGCTCTATTAGCCGCGAAACTTGTCACTGTTTCTGTTCCTTTTGCTTATAAAGAAGCTGTGAACGCTCTTGATGGAATATCGGGTGGCCAAGAGATTGTTACTCTCACGCTTGTTCCTATCTTTTTCATCATTTCATATGGCATGGGCCGTATCATGATGATTGTCTTTAACGCATTGCGAGATGGGTTGTTTATTAAAGTTGGGCAGAATGCCGTTAGATCTATTTCGGTTGATGTTTTTAAACATTTACATAATTTATCGCTGCGGTTTCATCTTGAGCGCCGTACAGGTGAATTAAATAGAGTTGTAGCCCGTGCGAGTACGGCCATTGAATTAATCATCCGCATGGGTGTTTTGAACTTTTTCCCAACCATCCTTGAGCTTGTTTTGGTTTTTTGTATTTTTGCTGTGATGTTCGGTTTTGAATTTGTTATTGTTCTTTTTCTGACACTTGTTTCATATGTGTTTTTTACTAAAAAGGCGACTGATTGGCGTATTAATATCCGACGGGATATGAATAATGCTGATAATGAAGCGGGGTCTCGCTCCGTTGATAGTTTGCTGAATTATGAAACCATCAAATATTTTGGCAATGAAGACCTCGAGACTAAACGCTATGATAAAGTGATGGCCGGGTATGAAAAAGCCACTGTTCGCACATTCGTTTCACTAGGTGTGCTGAATGCTGGTCAGGCGGCAATTTTTACAATTGGTTTAACGATCTCTATGTTAATGGCAGCGAAAGGCGTTGCAGCAAAAGAATTCACTCTTGGTGATTTTGTGATGATCAATGCATTGCTTATTCAATTGCAAATTCCTCTCAATTTTTTAGGGATGGTTTACCGTGAAATTCGCCAAGCGTTGGTTGATTTGGAAAACTTATTTACTCTCTTGAAAAAGTTTCCGGAAATTGTAGATGCACCGAATGCAAAGCCTTTAGAGGTGAGTGCTGGTGAAGTTGAATTTGAAAATGTTCACTTCGCCTATGATCAGAAACGTCCTATTTTAAAAGGCGTGAGTTTTAAAGTTCCTGCGGGTAAAATGACAGCGATTGTTGGTCCGTCGGGTGCTGGGAAATCGACCATTTCGCGCGCTCTTTTTAGGTTTTATAATGTGACTAGCGGTCAAGTTCGTATTGATGGTCAGGATATAAGCCAAGTTACTCAAAAGAGTTTGCGAGCGGCTATTGGTATGGTTCCGCAAGATACAGTTTTGTTTAATGAAACGCTTTTTTATAATATTGCTTATGGGCGACCGGATGCTAGTACTGATGAGGTTTTTGAAGCTGCGCGGATGGCACAAATTGATGGGTTTATTAAGCAACTACCTGAAGGGTATGATACTCCTGTTGGAGAACGAGGGTTAAAACTATCTGGTGGAGAGAAGCAAAGAGTTGCGATTGCACGAACTATTTTAAAAGCACCGCCAATTTTAATGCTGGACGAAGCGACGAGTGCTCTTGATAGTTATACTGAAAAAGAGATACAAGGGGCGCTAGATCAAGTTAGCCGTGAGAGAACAACTCTGGTGATTGCGCACCGTTTATCAACTGTCATTCATGCCGATGAGATTTTGGTGCTTGATCAAGGGGAAATTGTCGAACGAGGTCGACATGAGGATTTGGTTGCTAAGGGTGGTGTTTATGCTGGGCTTTGGCAACAACAACGAGAGAGCGCAGAAGAAGGTTCTAAAGAACCAACGCCGGAAGTGACAGCTACTTAAGTGGCGGTTATATGAGTTGCAGTTACATAAGTAGCTATGTTTTTGTATCGTGAGTAGAGCGCCTGATTTTTGGAGCTTCTCAGAATTTTATTAAGAGGTTTTGACGTGTCTGATCATAATAGTTTTATTGATAGTTTAGAGACAATTTTGGTTCCGGTTCATCGGGATGGGCATAAATTTATTATAATTTCTTTCTTGCTGACAATGGGAATGTTTTGGCTTTGGTCGCCTTTGGGGTGGATTTTTGCCATTGTTACCATGTGGGTTTATTACTTCTTTCGTGACCCGGAGCGTGTGACGCAAACTAGAGAAGGTTTAATCGTTGCGCCAGCAGATGGTAAAATTACAGGTGTTGATGAAGTTTTGCCGCCTAAGGAACTTGGTTTAGGTGAGGACCCTGTTGTTCGTATCTCGACTTTTCTTTCTATCTTTGATGTGCATATTCAGCGGGCACCCGTTGCTGGTGATATTAAAGAAGTGGTTTACACACCAGGATTGTTTGTGAACGCTGTGCTTGATAAAGCAAGCGAGGATAACGAGCGCAATGGTGTTGTTATTGAAGATAGACAAGGCCATAAAATTGGTGTTGTGCAAATTGCTGGTTTGATTGCCCGCCGTATTCTTTGCTTCGTTAAAGAAGGCGATGGAATTGGTGTTGGCGAGCGTTATGGCCTTATTCGCTTTGGTAGCCGTGTTGATGTATATTTGCCAAAGGGCAAGACTGCTCTTGTTGCTGTGGGACAAAAAGCAATTGGCGGCGAGACAATTTTTGCTGATCTGACATCTTCAGAGGGTGAGCGGGAAGCACGGACACACTAGGGTGTTTTTATTAGATGAAAACTGTGAAGGGTTCATATGGCTTTGGATAAGAATAGCAACAATAAAGAGAATGCACCTTTGACGAAGGACGCTGCGAAACCGAAGCGTCGTTTTCTTTTACGCAATCGTGAGCGCCGGGTGCCACTTGTTGCTCTTATTCCAAACGTGATTACTTTGATGGGGCTTTCTGCGGGTCTTACATCTATTCGAATGGGAATGGATGGACGCATTGAGTTGGCGATTGGTTTGATCGTTTTGGCAGCTTTTCTTGATGGATTAGATGGGCGGGTTGCTCGCTTACTTAAAGCTTCATCTAAGTTTGGAGCTGAGCTGGACTCTTTAGCTGATTTTGTTAATTTTGGTGTGGCGCCCGCGCTTTTGTTGTTCACTTGGGGATTAAATGATTTTAAAAGCCTTGGGTGGATTGCGGCGCTTGCATTTGCGATTTCTGCAGCTTTGCGACTGGCTCGTTTTAACGTTTCTAATAATGATAAAACTCAACCTAAATGGAAGCTCCGATATTTTGAGGGTATCCCTGCGCCTGCAGGGGCGATGCTTGTGATGTTGCCGCTTTATCTTGATTTAGGGAGTGTTGAGTTATTTAAAAGTTTGCCACAAGTCACAGCATTTTTCATGCTTGTGATGGCTGGGTTGATGGTTTCTCATTTACCTACCTTTTCAGGTAAGTTACTTGGTCATCGCATTCAAATGAGTTATGCAATGCCGATCACAGTTGTTGGTGTTTTGTTTGCTGCGGTTTTATTTACGTATCCTTGGGGCACTTTAAGTTTTATTTGTTTTGCATATTTGGCTCTCTTGCCTTTAGGCTTTTTTGCTTATCGTAAAGATTTAGCTAAATATGGTGAGCATGGTGAATTTGAAACACTTGATGATGAAGAAGATAGTGATACTCCAGTTGGTCCGGTTCATTAAATCTTGAATGCATTTGCAAAGTAGATTTGTATAATTTTAAGCTTCTGAAATGTTTGTATAAATTATTGTTTGTCATAAATGTGATGATTGATTTTATACGTTTTCATTAGCTTTGTGCTAAACTCATAGGCATGATTTTTCAAAAAAATTCTTTTTTTTCTTGAATTCCATTTGGGATGGGTATACGTATGCTGCCCACAGTTTGGATTTTCCAAACATTTCTCACCTTTTTAAGGAGTAAGGTTATGTCCCATAATTTCCACCTGCTCTCTCGGGCAGCACAACTGAGCTAAGCCGTCATTACGGTGGTGCCAGATATTTAAAGCTTCATGCAACTTCTTTTTTGATTTTGTATATGATTAGCTTTGTTGTCTTTCATCTAATATTAGATTTAAAAGGTGATCCCTTATGGGCATTTCCCACATAGATGGCGTGCGCGCTCCGGACTTTCTTGATAAAAGCCCTGGATGTGATGTTGCGTCTTTGTATAATTTTTATTCTGCACGGTCCTGGATTGAGGAAAGTGCAATACAGCAATTGGATGAGCTTACTCGAAAAAAGGGTGTTCATCAGATTGCTTCATTTCCGGATTTACATCCTGGAAAATTTGGTCCTGTTGGCGTTTCAATTTTAGCTGACCGTGTTTACCCGCATTTGATTGGTAATGATATTGGCTGCGGTATGAGCTTGTTTTTGCTTGATATTGAGGTGCGTAAATTAAAACTAGATAAGTGTGCTCAAAAATTACGTCAGTTGGAGGGGCCATTTTTTAAGGATGGTAATGATAGCTCTCCTTTCAATGATGATTTGTCCTCACGACTTGATCGATATGGTCTCTTAGAATTGAGTGAAACTGAAAATTTATTTCTACAAAGTTTAGGCACTATTGGAGGTGGTAATCATTTTTGTGAACTTCAAGCGATTGGCGATGTGTTTGATGAGGTTGTGTTTGACGAGTTAAAGTTAAATAAGAATTCTGTGCTTTTGTTTGTTCATTCTGGTTCTCGTGGATTTGGTATGTCTGTTTTTCAAACGGTGCAAGATTGTTTTGAGCAAGGGTTGCGAGATAATAGTTTGGAGTTAGGCAATTATCTCAATTTACATGATGCTGCTGTTCGCTGGGCTTCGCTGAACCGTCAGATAATAGCTGAGCGTGCTGCGCATGCTTTGCGGGCAGAAGTTAAGTTGCTTGTTGATTGTCCTCATAATTTGGTAGAGCGGTATGATGATGGTTTTATACATCGCAAAGGTGCTGCAAAAGCAGATTTGCCTGTGGTACCAATAGCTGGTTCACGAGATGCGTTGAGTTTTTTAGTTAAACCCTCGGGTGATATTGATCAAAAAAAACGATCTCTTTTTTCTTTGGCTCATGGGTCAGGGCGAAAGTATGACCGAAAATCAATGAAGGGACGTGTTGGTACGAATAAGTCTGATCTTAATAAATTAGAGCGGACGTCTTTTGGTGGCCAAGTTATTTGTGAAGATAAACAGCTTTTGGTTGAAGAAGCGCCAACGGCTTATAAAAACTCTAAAACCGTTTTAACGGATTTGGTTGAAGCTCAATTGGTTTCTCCTGTTTTGTCTTTGAAGCCTCTTTTGACATTTAAAAAAGCACAAGTTCTTAAAAAAAATGATTTTAAGAGAGATGCAAAACTTTCTAGAAAAAGGAGGTTCCGATCATGAGTGAAAATGAACAAATAAAACTTTTAATTAGTAGTGGTACTGGTCCAGCTGAATGCCGACGTGCAGTTGCTTTGGTTATTAAACAAATGGTAAGCGAGGCTAATGAGAGTTGTTTTAAAGTGTCAACCACTTTCAATGATGGTTCTTTAAATGACGACCCTTCTTCTGCCCTCTTAACTGTCTCTGGTGAGGGCAACGTTAAATTTTCTCAGCAGTGGGTTGGAACAATTAAATGGATTTGTTCTAGTCCGTTTAGGTCTAATCATAAACGGCAAAACTGGTTTGTTGGCGTTTTCCTTCTCGAGGAGACAGACGTTGCTTCACTAGAACTGAAGCAAGAGGATTTAAAATTTGATTGTTTTCGCGCTGGTGGTCCTGGCGGGCAACACCAGAATACGACTGATAGCGCTGTGAGGGTAACTCACTTGCCGTCAGGTGTTTCAGTCGTTTGCCGTGATGGGCGATCTCAGCATCGTAATAAAGCCCAAGCACTTGAGAGGTTGAGGGATGTGTTTTTTCTTAATTCTATTAAAAGACAAGGAGACGAGAAAAAGCAACAATACGGACTACATAAGGTACTCGAGCGGGGCAACCCAATTCGATGTTTTAAAGGTGCTAAATTTAAAGAGATTAAGACCTGAAAATTTATCTAATGTCGTTTATCGCATTAAATAAGTTGGAGTTCTTTTAAACTCGCGTGGCCATCTCGGCCTACAATGATGTGGTCATGAACTAAAATTCCAATTTTATCAAGGGCTTCCATGATCTGCTTGGTCATTGATATATCAGCTCTAGAAGGAGTTGGGTCACCTGATGGGTGGTTGTGAGCAAGGATAATGGCCGTCGCGCCAACTTCAAGGGAGCGGCGGACAACTTCTCTTACGTAAACCGGAGTGTGATCGACAGTGCCTTCAGCTTGGATTTCATCAGCTATTACTTGATTGCGTTTATCAAGAAAGATGATGCGGAATTGTTCTCGTTGTTCGTGGGCCATTGCGGCGCAAACATAACGCACCATAGCTGACCAGGAACCAATGATTTCTTTTTTTTCGAGATTGGCTTGCATGAGGCGGAGCGATGTTGCTTTGATCAGTTTTATTTCTGTGACGACAGCATCGCCGACACCTTTGACTTCTTTTAGTCGTGCTTCAGGGGCGTTTAGAACTTCTGCAAAATCTCCAAATTTGTGCAAGAGTTCTTTGGCGAGTGGTTTTGTATCTCGTCTTGGAATGGCGCGAAACAGGATCATTTCAAGCAGTTCATAATCAGGCATTGCGTCAGCGCCTGCTTTTAAAAAACGCTGGCGCAATCTTGTTCTGTGCCCCTGGTAATGAGGTCCACTTTGAGCGTCTTTAAATTCACCCATTACTTAACTCTGTTTCCCCATGATTAGTTCTTTAAAATTTATTTTCTGAATTGATGTTCCCAGCCACCTGGAGAGAGAGTGAAAATTTCATAGCCATCTTTTGTGACGGCGATGGAATGTTCGAATTGAGCTGAGAGTGATTTGTCTTTGGTAACAGCTGTCCAACCATCCGCTAAGACTTTGACATCTGGCCGCCCTAAATTAAGCATTGGTTCAATGGTGAAGAACATACCTTCTTCTAAGGTTACGCCTTCGCCTGGTTTGCCATAATGCAAGATATTTGGTGGAGTGTGGAACTGGCGCCCAAGCCCATGGCCGCAGAAGTCTGTCACAATAGAGCATCGCTCGCCTTCGCCATATGCTTGAATGGCATGACCAATATCTCCTGTGGTGGCGCCGGGGCGCACAACTTCAATGCCTTTGAAGAGAGCATTATAGGTGATGTCCATTAATCTGGCTGCTTTAGTTGGCACGTTTCCTATTGGAATTGTTCGGCTTGTGTCTCCATGCCAGCCATCTAAAATGAGTGTGACATCAATATTTAAGATGCTTCCTTTTTTAAGAGGCTTGTCATTTGGCATGCCATGACAAACAACATGATTGATTGATGTGCAAATTGAATATTTATAGCCGCGATAATGAAGTGTTGCAGGCAGAGCGTTGTTATCCATGGCGAATTGGAAGGCAAGGTTATCCAGATGAGCTGTCGTGACGCCTGGCTTTGCTTCTTCAACTAGCATGTCCAATGCGGCTGCAGCTAGTTGTCCAGCTTTGCGCATTCCCTCATAATCAGCTGGTTTATGGATTGGGATGATTGGGCGATGTCTATTCATTAAGGTATTCCGTTTGTTTGATTTTTTATCATTCTGGCATTTTAATTTAGACTTATGAAGTCAATTTTCTACCATCAATAAGTTTGAATATATTATAATTGATAATATTAACTAAAATTGACAGGTTTCGTCACTTTTATCTCTGTTGTTGTGAGTTTGCATTTATAGGCAATGGCTTCAACGCCAGCGTCAATGGCTTTTAGAAAGGCTTCGTGGTAGGCCTTGTCTATATCATTTGCGAGGCTGAAACATTCGCAATCTTCTCTTTGAATGAGGTAAAGCATGACGGCACGGTGACCTTGATTTACCATATCACTGAGTTCTTTTAAATGTTTTGCGCCTCTTGTTGTGACACTATCTGGGAATTCGCTTAAGTTATTTTTCCTTAGAAGGTGAACATTTTTGACTTCAACGTAACATTTTTGATCATCTGCTTGGGGATTTCCCAATAGGATGTCTATTCGGCTGTTTTGGCCATATTTCACTTCACGGGTTAAGGTTTCATAACCTTGAAGTTTTTTAATTGTGCCGTCTAGAATGGCCTCTTCTGCTAGCTTGTTTGGGAGGCTGGTGTTGATACCAACTAATGTCTTTTTGTTAAAATCATTGGTCTCAATAAGTTCCCATGAATATTTTAGTTTGCGTTTGGGATTTGTGGCTGGTGATAACCAAACTGGTGAGCCGGGCTCTTTTAACCCAAGCATTGCACCAGGGTTTGCGCAATGGGCGGTGACCTCTTCGCCATTTTCAAGACTTACATCCGCTAGAAACCTTTTGTAACGTTTGATTAAGGTTCCCTTGATGAGGGAATTTTGAAATTTCATGGGTGTTGCCGTAAGTGTTTTAGGTTTAATTTCTTTTTAAATTTACATGCATTATATTGACGTATGATGTTTTGAATTCATACATTAAATATCAGCTTCTAACAGTGTTTATACCTTCATAGGGAATAGTAGAACAAATTATGAAAGATGTTACAGCCGCTCTTTTGGTGATTGGTGATGAAATTTTATCTGGCCGTACCAGTGATCAAAATATTAATTATTTAGCGAACCATTGTACGGCTGTCGGAATTCGCCTTGAAGAAGTGCGGGTTGTCTCTGATAAAGAGGATCGTATTATTGAAGGGCTTAACGCGCTCCGTACCGCTTATGATTACGTTTTTACAACTGGAGGCATTGGGCCGACGCATGATGATATAACGGCGCAAAGTGTTGCGAAGACAATTGGTGTTGACCTTGTTGAGAATGAGCAAGCTCTTGCGATTATGGAGGCGCGTTATCCTGGTGAAGTTCTTAGTGAAGGGCGGCGATTGATGGCGCGTATTCCAGTTGGGGGCGAGTTAATTAAGAACTCTGTTTCTGGTGCGCCAGGGTTTATGATTGAAAATGTGATTGTTATGGCGGGTGTTCCTAAAATTATGCAAGTGATGCTCGATGATGTGACACCCAAATTGAGAACAGGAAATCGGCTACTTTCTCGTACCTTTATTGTCAGACACCCTGAGAGCACGGTTGCTCAGTTAATCGGTAAACTTGATGAAGAGAATGAAGGGATTAGCCTTGGGAGTTACCCTTATTTTAAATTAGGTAACGTCGGCACTGTGATTGTTTTGCGCGGGGTTGATGAGAAGCATCTTGATCAAGTTTGTCTTGAGTTTGCCGCAGAACTAAAACGTGAAAATAAAGACTTTGAAGAGGATCTTGACAACACAGAATTAAAACCACTTAGCTTTGATTAGAATCTGATGTGCAAAAATATTAGTATCGCAGCTTTTCAAGTGGTGATTACTCAAAAGAGATGTTTTTTTCTGTTTCAGTTTCGGCGTCTATCAACACTTCTTCAGCTGGGAGCCAGAGATGAGGGAACCTTGTCTCGAGTGCGCTTAAGTAGCTTTCTGACAGTTCTGTAATATTGCCTAAGCGGACATGGCCGCCAACAAGATACATTGGTCCTGTTGTGAGCGAGAGAATTTGCCCGTGACCCGATTTTTCGGATAAGATCTCACGCGAGTTTATGAACCAGTCCGGGTGATCCCCGCCTTCAAAATGACGGTCGTGATGATCGCTAATTTGAGCGGCGACATCTGATAAAGGATGGGTGGCGCTATTAAATAAATCAATTAAAGGTTTGAAAAAGGCATCATGCTCGCGTAGATGATTGCTCCATTTACGGGCTTGGATAAGCTTTGAGACCATTTCTTCTTCCCAATCAGATAGATCAGAAATAAAGAGGCGCAATTGCTCAATCTCTTGCATGATATCTTCACCGGACAATTCACCAAGATTTTCTGTCTGCGTGAATGTGGCCATACGAATTCTCTCGCCTGCTTCTAAGGCCGCAAAGAGATGATCCGTCAGGAAATATACAAGTGACTGCAATTGTTCATCAATTGCCATTATTGTGCCCTTTAATTTAAAAGCTCTTTATTAGATCACTCAATTTTAAATCTCACTTGAGGAGCTTAAAATTGAAGGGCTAACAAGGTGCCGCGCTTTGTATTACTGAATATTACACAGATTCTGTAGGGAATCAAAAGGCTGTGGACAAGCTATGGAAAAAGCACTCACAGTTTTCTCTCTCACGGGCTATTCCGCAGAGAAGCTGCCGGGCCCTCCGAGGGGCGGTGCTAGGCACCGGACGCCTATGGCGTCATGTCCTGACGCGAAGTGGCGTCACTCCTTCTTCTCAACGTGAGTTCTTTTCTTAGGGCCAGTTTTTATGGTGTTTTTTATTGTTTGTTATCAACTGCTCTAAACATTAATGCACCCCAAAACAGGAATTCTGTTTTGGGGTGCATTTAGAGTTTGTATGTCAAACTGTTGTTTTATGAACAACCGCTTGTTGACCCGCAGGTGTCGCATTTTAGGCAGGTGCCGTTGCGAACCAGGGTGAAGTTACCGCATTCAGCGCAATTTTCACCTTCATAACCTTTTACTCTTGCTTCGGCCATTAGTTCAGCTTTGCTGCCAAGAGTTTGAGTTGAAGAGGCAACAGCATCTCCGTTTGCGACGAATGATGTTTCACCAGCGCTTAGGCCTGAATTAACAACTTGTTGCAATTCTGCGACCGTGTTGGATTGAAGCGCGGATTGTTGTTTTTCTACAGTCTTTTTTTCAACGACTTTTGCTTTGTTGAATGAACCTCTTAAAAGACCACGACTTAGGAACCGCTCGGCACTGGTGTCTTTACCATCTTCATCTTCGCCGCGGCCCATGGCAGTGGATACTGCTCCAATTTCACTTGGGTCAACGTGAGCTAAATCATGACGTGCCAGATAAGAAACGCCTAACTCGCGGAAGATGTAGTCAAGGATTGACGTTGCGTTTTTAATAGAGTCATTGCCTTGTACAAAACCAGCTGGTTCGAAGCGAGTGAAAGTAAACGCTTCTACAAATTCTTCCAATGGTACACCATATTGAAGGCCTAACGAGATTGCGATGGCGAAGTTGTTCATCAATGAGCGGAAGGCGGCGCCTTCTTTATGCATATCGATGAAAATTTCACCTAAACGACCATCTTCATATTCGCCGGTGCGGAGATATACTTTATGGCCACCAACGACGGCCTTTTGTGTATAGCCTTTGCGGCGATGCGGTAGTTTTTCACGATCGATTTGATCGTTTGCTTTTTCAATTACGCGTTCAATAATTCGCTCAGCTGCAACAGCTGCTTTTTCAGATTGAGGCAATGATGTTAGCATTTCTGCATCCATCTCATCTTCGTCATCATCGATGCCGAGGACTTGTGCATTCAGAGGCTGAGATAGTTTTGAACCATCGCGGTAAAGAGCATTGGCTTTTAGAGCTAAGCGCCATGACAGCATGTAAGATTTTTTACAATCTTCAACGGTTGCGGTGTTAGCCATGTTGATGGTTTTTGAAATCGCGCCTGAGATAAATGGCTGACTTGCTGCCATCATACGGATGTGACTTTCAACTGAGAGTAATCTTTTGCCTTTGCGACCGCACGGGTTTGCACAATCGAAAATTGGTAAGTGCTCATCTTTTAGATGCGGTGCGCCTTCAAGGGTCATGGTACCGCAGCAATATTCGTTGGCCTCATCAATTTCTTTGGCAGTAAAGCCAATGAAAGAGAGGAGGTTAAACTCTGGTTCATCCAGTTTTTCGGCTGGGATGTTCAGTGATTTGGTGCAGAATTCTTCGCCCAGTGACCATTTGTTGAAAGCAAATTTAATATCGAAAGTGGCGCCAAGACTTGCTTCAATTGTTTCAATGACTTTTTCAGAAAAGCCTTTTTCTTTCAAGCTATCATGATTGACGCCAGGGGCTTCTTTTAATGTGCCATAGCCAACTGCATAATTAATGATGGCATCAAGTTGATCATCGTTGTAACCAAGACCTTTTAGAGCGCTTGGAACTGTGCGGTTGATGATTTTGAAATATCCACCGCCAGCTAGTTTCTTGAATTTCACAAGAGCGAAATCTGGCTCAATACCAGTTGTATCGCAATCCATCACCAGGCCGATTGTACCGGTTGGCGCAACAACGGTTGCTTGTGCGTTTCTAAAGCCGTGTTCCTGGCCACCTTCAAGGGCTTTGTCCCAAGCTCTACAAGCATGATCAATCAGTTTATTATCTGGGCATGATTTATGATCTAATGGTACGGGATTTACTGAGAGGTTTTTATAACCTTCAGCATGGCCGTAAGCTGCTCTGCGGTGGTTACGCATAACGCGCAGCATGTCGGATGAATTATCTTCGTATCCTTCAAACGCACCGAGTTCTTTTGCCATTTCAGCTGATGTTGCATAAGACATGCCGGTCATGAGAGCTGAGATTGCTCCGCAATAGGCGCGGCCTTCTTCACTGTCGTAAGCCAAACCAGATGCCATAAGTAAGCCACCGATATTCGCAAAGCCAAGACCTAATGTTCTATAACGATATGACAATGTTGCGATTTCTTTTGATGGGAACTGAGCCATGGTTACAGAAACTTCCAGAACCATTGTCCAGAGACGAACAGCATGCTCAAACCCGTCAATGTCAAATTTCTTACTGCCATCTTCACCATCAAGAAATTGCATCAGATTGAGTGATGCAAGGTTACAGGCGGTGTCATCCAGGAACATATATTCTGAACATGGGTTTGATGCGCGGATAGGGCCAGATTTAGGGCATGTGTGCCAGTCATTAATTGTGGTGTGGAACTGGATGCCTGGATCAGCACAACTCCATGCGGCAAAACCAACTTTATCCCAAAGCTCGGACGCGCTTAAAGTTTTAACTGTTTTTCCGGTTGTGCGGGCTTTCAGATCCCAGTCTCTGTCTGCTTCAACAGCTTTTAGGAAATTATCAGTTACACGAACTGAATTGTTTGAGTTTTGCCCAGACACAGTTGAATAAGCTTCTGAATCCCAGTCTGTATCATAGGTGTCAAACTCAAGGTCTTTAAACCCTTGCTTGGCAAATTGAATGACGCGCTGTATGTAATTATCTGGCACTTGTAATTGGCGTGCGGCTTTAATTTCGCGTTTTAGCGCTGGGTTTTTCTTTGCATCAAAGCAGCTGTCATCATCTGATGAGCAATTTACACAAGCTTTAAAAATAGCTTTTAGATGTTTGCTGCAGATTTTGGAACCAGTGACTAAAGCGGCAACTTTTTGCTCTTCTGTTACTTTCCAGTTGATGAATTTTTCAATATCTGGGTGATCAATATCAATCACAACCATTTTAGCGGCGCGTCTTGTTGTGCCGCCAGATTTGATGGCACCAGCTGCTCTATCGCCAATGCGCAAGAAGCTCATTAGGCCTGATGATTTGCCACCGCCAGATAGAGGTTCGTCACCACCGCGTAAATTAGAGAAGTTTGTGCCGGTTCCTGATCCGTATTTAAAGAGACGTGCTTCACGGGTCCATAAATCCATGATGCCGTTTTCGTTTACAAGATCATCTTGTACAGATTGGATGAAACAAGCATGCGGCTGAGGGTGCTCATAAGCAGAAGCTGAGCTGGTTAGTTTGCCAGTTTTATAATCAACGTAGAAATGGCCTTGGCCAGGACCATCAATGCCGTAAGCCCAATGAAGGCCGGTGTTGAACCATTGCGGGCTGTTTGGAGCTGCCATTTGCATGGCAAGCATGTAACGCATTTCATCATAGAAGTTTTGTGCGTCTTGTTCTGTTGTAAAATAGCCGCCTTTCCAGCCCCAATATGTCCATGTGCCGGCTAAGCGGTTGAACACTTGAGCTGCGTCTGTTTCACCGCTGAAGCGTTCTTCTTCAGGGAGCTTGTCTAAGGCTTCTTCGTCTGGTACCTGGCGCCATAACCATGATGGTACTGTGTTTTCTTCAACTGGTTTTAGATGGGCTGGAATACCGGCTTTTCTGAAATATTTTTGAGCTATGATGTCGCAAGCAACTGCTGACCAATGAGCTGGTACTTTGAAATCTTTTAGTTGAAATACTGTTGAGCCATCCGGGTTGCGGATTTCACTGGTTGCACTGCGAAATTCTATTGATTCATATGGAGATTGATTGTCTTTAGTAAAACGCCGAGTAATCCGCATGTCTAATGGTCCCTCAAATTTTTCATTAAAATGCACACATCTTGATTAGTTTAACTTACTTAAGCTGGCCACAGATGATTACATTATGTGTGCATTTTCGATTGTTAAAATATTTGTCTCGTTTGCTCTCTTATAGAAGGGGTCATTTCCACACAACTTCGCCCTTCAGAGAAAATTAAAGCTCGCCTAATCATTCTTTGTTCTGTTTCTTAAGCTCTTTAACTCAAGCGTGAACAAATTGATGATTGGTTTTCGCTTTCCCCGTTATTTTATAAGTTTTTTTTACTAAAATCGGCAGTTTTGCCGTACTTGACTCTAATGTTTTTATTATCAGTTTTCTTATTACTTAAGTTGGCATCTATCAGCTTTTATAAATATTGAGCTTTATGTTTTGCTCAGTACTCAACATGTTTCATGAGCGTTTGATGATGCCCCCTCACTTGCAATTGAACTTAAGTGACTCGGGTTGTTTTCGTCAAGATGTTGTGTGCTTTTATTTCACACCCCCATAATATAGATAAATTGTGGGCAAATTGGGGATAAGCTGTATAAACATCAGGGAAAAAGTCTGTATAGGCGAAATTAGGGTTTTTTTTCGCGATAATCCCCAGAAAAATCAGGTCATTATGGCTTTTGTTTTGTGAACCTTTGCCCACATATTTTTTATTTAACCACAGATTACCTTATCTGATTCTACCTCAGAGTGTGTGAAGGAAACTGTCACACTACAAAATATGGTGTTTGTTGGTTTTTATGACACAATACTTCATTTGGTATTTTGTTGGCTGCATTTGCCTAGTTGCAATCGTTTGTTCTCTCCCAATTGTTTGTTTATGGAGAGTGATGCAAATAATCGCAGGTTTAAGGCAGGCTGAGGGATTTACTTTAAATGGAAGTCTTGTCATAGTGCTGTGCGAGTCTTAGGCGAATTTTTCACTCTATTTATGCATAGTGATTTGCCAACTCGTCTTTTATCTAATTAGCACTACTCTATATGAGAGGTTTTCAATGGGACTTTTTTCTGAACTTTTTGGTTGGTGGACTGGCAATACAATTGGGCACAGATTTACGCTTTGGAAAAACGGTCGCTTTGTTGGAGAAGATGAAGTTGGTAATAAATATTATGTGCAAGTGCGTGGTGTTGGACCATTAGGCAAACCACGGCGTTGGGTTGTTTATGATCGTCTGGCTGAAGCATCTTTGATACCTTCGGGCTGGCATGGCTGGATGCACTACAAAACAGATGTTGTACCGAGTGAAAGTGATTATGAAGCTCGTCCTTATGAAGTTAATCATCGCCCGAACTATACTGGTACGGATTTGCGCTATCGGCCAAATGCTGAAGAGCGCGATCAAGGGGAACCGGTTTCTCAAGAGTATGAAGCATGGAAGCCAGAACGTAGCAATCCTTAGACCTGTAATATTTTAAAAGCTGATTATTGAGCTTACAGATTAAAAAAGATCCCTTGGCTTTTAGCTTTAAGGGATTTTTTAATGGAAGAAAGTTAGCTGGGGCTGATATTAGGATAGGTCTAGACAGTATGATTTCAAAGGTTTATTTGATGAGTGCCGTAAATTAGCCGTCAATATGCTTCACATCTGGAATTGTTCTGATGGTTTAGCTTTGATTTGGAAAGAATTATGAAAGTTAAAATGCAAATAAATAAATTATCTCAAGTGGTTGCCTTATTTATTGGTGGATTTGCTTTTGTTTGTGCTTTTCTGATTGTGCCAGATGCGGAAGCGCGCCAAATCAAAAATAAAGTAGCGGTGTTTGCTGCGTTGAATAAAGTCACAGCGCGTATTTCTCATTTGGAAATACCAATTGATGGCGAACAAAAATTCGGGGCATTGACTATAAAACCTCGCGTTTGTAATACAACGCCTGCAACTGAGGCTCCATCGACCACGTCTTTTATTGAGGTGAAAGAACGCAAGCTTGACGGTACGCAAGCTAAGTTATTTTCTGGATGGGTGTTTGCTGAAAACCCTGGTATTCATGCGGTTGAACATCCGGTTTATGATGTTTGGCTGACGAGCTGTAAAATGCCGCTTGGCGGTGTGGCTGTGTCTAAGCCTAAAAAATTGCAACGCCGCCGGACACGGGTACGTTCAAGACGTCGTTGAAATTGATCTCTTGTAACTTCGATTGCGCCAAATTTTTCCAAATGCTCTGTGACGAATTGCGTATCTAGTAATGTAAAGCCTGCATGTTTTAATCGGGCCACCAGGTAAACTAGGGCGACTTTGCTGGCATTGCTTTGAAAAGAGAACATGCTCTCACCGAAAAAGGCCGCGTTTAGTTCAACTCCGTAAAGACCTCCTACCAATAGATCATCTTTATAAACTTCGATTGTGTGGCAATGCCCCATTTCAAATAGATCTGTATATAGGTCTCGAATTCTAGAGTTGATCCAGGTACTTGGTCTATCAGGCCGCGGGGCGGCACATCCATCTAAAACTCCTTGAAAATCAGTATCAACTCTGACTTCGAAGGTTTCTTTTCGAATGGTTTTGGCTAAGCTTTTTGGAACATGGAATAGCTCGAAGGGAATAATGCCGCGATGTTTGGGCTCTATCCAAAAGAGTTCGTCATCATCAGCAGCTTCAGCCATGGGAAAAATTCCGCAAGAATAAGCCTTTAAAAGAACCTCAGGTGTTATGTCGATTTGGATGTTTGTGTTGTCTGATTTCATAACTATAGGATAACGCTGATTTGCGGATTTTGGAAGGTGGGAGAAGCGTTATTTATGGGATTTGATCCATAATTGGTTTGAAAAATCCATGTAAAATAAAAAAGCACCAAACAGGTTCTGTTTGGTGCTTTGGATTTATTTTACTGGTTTTTCTAGATATTTTTCTAACCAGTGGATGTCGTAGGCGCCGTTGACGATATCTGGCTCATTGAGCAGATCTGCAAAGAGTGGAATTGTTGTATCGATACCATCGATAACGAATTCACTTAATGCTCTTCTTAAACGCATCATGCATTCATTTCTGGTTTTGCCATGTACGATGAGTTTACCAATGAGGCTGTCATAATAAGGCGGGATAGAATAGCCTTGATAAACACCGCTATCAACCCGAACACCTAAACCACCTGGAGGGTGGAAGTAGTTGATTTTTCCTGGGCTTGGCATGAATGTACGCGCATTTTCAGCGTTGATCCGACATTCGATAGCGTGCCCGCGCAATGTTATATCTTCTTGTGTAAAGCTTAGAGGTGCCCCGGAGGCTACGCGAATTTGTTCAATGACCAGATCGAGCCCGGTGATCATTTCTGTTACTGGATGTTCTACTTGCAGGCGGGTATTCATTTCAATGAAATAAAACTCGCCATTTTCATATAGAAATTCGATTGTACCAGCACCGCGATAGCTAAGGTCACCAATGGCTTTGGCAACAATGTTGCCGATTTTTTCACGCTCTTCTTCGTTTAGAGCCGGTGAGGGTGCTTCTTCCCAGACTTTTTGGTGCCGGCGTTGCAATGAACAATCGCGCTCGCCAAGGTGCACAGCGTGGCCTTTACCATCACCGATTACTTGAACTTCGATGTGGCGCGGTTTACCCAGGTATTTTTCCATGTACATGGTGTCGTCGCCAAAGGCGGCTTTAGACTCTGATTTTGCCGTTGAAAGCGCGACAGAGAGATCTTTTTCAGTTTGAGCAACTTTCATGCCGCGTCCGCCGCCACCAGCGGCAGCTTTCAAGAGAACCGGGTAGCCGATTTCTTTGGCGACTTTTTTTGCTTCATTTAAGGAATTAACAGCGCCGTCTGAGCCAGGTACAACTGGAATGCCCAGTTTTTTGACTGTATCTTTAGCTGTAATTTTATCGCCCATAAGGCGGATGTGTTCAGCTGTTGGGCCTATGAATGCGATGTCATGATCTTCTAGAATCTCTGCAAAGCGGGCATTTTCAGACAAGAAGCCATAACCCGGGTGTACAGCATTTGCACCAGTGACTTCACAGGCTGCCATAATTTCAGGTATGTTTAAATAGCTGAGGTTTGCAGCTGGTGGCCCTATGCAGACGCTTTCGTCTGCGAGGCGCACATGCATGGCATCTTCATCAGCTGTTGAGTGGATGGCGACTGTGGCGATGCCAAGTTCTTTACAGGCTCTTTGAATTCTGAGCGCAATTTCACCGCGATTTGCTATTAATATTTTATCGAACATATGCTGCGCTGATGCCTTTACTCAATAACCATCAATGGTTCGCCAAATTCAACTGGAGATCCGTCTTCAACCATGATTTCAGTTACTGTTCCGGTTTTATGGGCCGGGATATGGTTCATTGTTTTCATTGCTTCAACAATGAGAAGGGTTTGTCCCTGAGTTACTTTGGTGCCAACATCAACAAATAGAGCTGCACCTGGTTCTGGAGCGCGATAAGCTGTACCAACCATTGGAGATGTGAGAACACCTTCAGATGATGATTTTGCGGCTGCCAGTGGTGCTGCAAGTGGAGGAGCTGCAATAGCTTGTTGAACGGGTGCAACAGCTGTAACAGTTGCTTGAGCTTTACAGACACGAACTCTTAGGTCTTTTTGCTCTATTTCGATTTCACTTAGGCCGGTTTCTTCTAATAGTTCCGCCAAATCTCGTATTATTTGTTTGTGACTCAATTTTTTCTTCTCTGCCATGATACTTACGTCGACACCTACATCAAACCCTATGTTTAACATATTTTATAGGGTGTGCTATACCGATTGCTCGGATTATTGATTAATATTTGAGAGTAAATCTTGTTCTAAGCTATTTCACTCACACACTTAAATTTCTACGCCAAATATTGCGCACTAGTATAATTTTTACTTATCTTTGCTCTTCTCTTAAGAGAACATCAAGCGCCAATTCATAGGATTGTGATCCAAACCCACAAATTAAACCAATTACCACAGGAGATAAATAGGAATGGTGCCTAAATTCCTCTCGATGGTAAACGTTAGACATGTGGACTTCAATTGCAGGAATGTCAATGGCTCTTATTGCATCTGCCAGGGCAATGGATGTGTGAGTTAATGCGCCAGCATTAATAATTAATCCTGAGGCTTTATTGCCAGCTTCTTGAATGAGGTCAACGAGTTGACCTTCATGGTTTGATTGATGGCAATTTAGCTCAATTTTTTGCTTTGAGGCTTTTTCACTAAGAGATTTATGAATATCATCTAGTGTTTGGTGACCATAAATTTCCGGCTCTCTTTTGCCAAGCATATTCAGATTTGGCCCACTGAGAACATAAATTGGTTTTGACATATCTTGCTAATCTTTAGGTTTGTTATAAAAAGCGTTATTATAGCTTCTTAAAATTTAGTTTTTCTCTTTTAGTGGGTCTCTTCGAATTATTCAAGTTCAGTGCAAAATATATCACTTTATAAAAAAGGGCCATAAAATATGACCCTTTTTTAGAATTTGTACTATTTAATTGATTAACTGGCTTTTCTTATTCTAGCGATAAGCTGTTGCATGGCTTCAAATGGAAGTACTTGTGGGATCACCTGATCATTAAAGATGAATGTTGGTGTGCCGTTAATGCCAAGCTTTTGACCAACTTCCATATTCTTTTTGTGTGCTTCAAGAACATCAGCTGATTTCATATCTGCTTTTAACTTGTCGATATCTAGCCCAACAGATTTAGCTATGCTTGTGATTTGTTCATCGTTAATGCGACCCTTGGCTGTAAGTAGGGCTGTGTGGAATTCCATGTATTTACCTTGTTTACGAGACGCTAATGCAGCGATTGAGGCGGTTGTAGAAGCTTTGCCAAGGATCGGATATTCTTTTAAAACAACACGGACGTTTTTGTCCGCTTTGATGAGTTTTTCAATATCTTTTAAAGATTGACGGCAATATGGGCAGTTATAATCAAAGAATTCAACAACAGTGATATCGCCTTTTTCATTGCCTTCTATGTGAGAATATTTTGGGTTCGTTAATAGTTCTTGGTTTTCAGCTACGAGTTTTTTTTGTCTATTTTTTTCCGTTTCTGCGGTACGGCGCTCTAGCTCAATTAATGCTTCGCGAATAACTTCCGGATTTTTCAATAGATAATCTTTGACGATACTTTGAATGGCTGTTTTGTCGGCATCATCAAATGTTTTTGCGCTTACAGGCATTGTGAAAGGGCTGCTTAGTGCAAACCCTGCCAAAATGGCAATAGCACTTAATTTTTTTAATGATAGAAAGTTCATTTTTGTCTCCGGTTTCTCTTTATTCTTTTGATTTTATTTGTTTTTTGAGTTGTTCTGTTTTTAATCAGTCGTTTTCATGAATGAAAAGGTTCATTTCAGTTTTTGATTTTTTTGGTCTATGGCCATTATTATTTCATCGCTATTTCTGTGTTTTTTGTGCTTTACCGTCTTGGATTAAATGAGGTGATGTCATCAGCTTGTATCCACTGAGGACTACCTTTTTTTAATTTTCTTTTGGCGCGGTTGGCTTGGTTTTTCGCCAAACCTAACTTTCCTTCAAAAAAATAAGCTTGGGCTGAAGCAAGTTCAGCGTAAGCAATGTTGTTTTTCTTTGCGTATGCGGTTGCTAGTAACCGGTAGCCAATCGGGGAGCGTTTTTCTTTCACCAGCGCTTTTCGTAAGTGGCTGATGATTTTATTCGTATAATTTTTGCCGGGTATCTGCGACATGGCCTGAGCTAACATGAGGCGAATGATTGCGTTTCGTGGTTCTAAGCTGATAGATTTTTCTAGAGACGGAATGGCTGCTTTTGCATTGCCGGATTCGAGTAAGAACTGCCCTTTTATCTCATGGAAATAAGGATTGTTTGGATGCTGTTTTAATAGAGCATTTATTTTAGGCAAAAAAGGCTTGATACCACGGCTTTTGAACGTTGCTATAGCTCTTGCATACCGAGCGGGTAAGGACTGATTTTTAGTTTTGTAACGATTAAACACAAAGGTCGGATTTGTTGTGAAGGCAAATAATTTTGCTCTTACCATATTGTGTCTCAGAATACGTGCAGGGCTATCTTTTTTATTAAAATAAGGGCTGCGCTCAGCTTTTTGGCGAAGTTGATTTATCCGTTGACGGGGAAGAGGGTGGCTTCGCACATATGGGTCACTATATTTTAAGCTGCCGATGGCTTGACTTGCGAAATATTCAAATGTTTCCAGCATACCTTTGGCGGATTGTTTTGTGCGGGTTAAGTAAACAAAGGCGGCCTGGTCTGCTGCATATTCTTCTGTTTGTCTATATCGGTTGATTGAGCGAAATGTTTGCGAAGAACTGCCAGTGAAAACACCTTGACCAACTTTGCCTAGATCTGCGTTACCGCCTGCACCGCCAGCAATTAAAAGAGCCCCGCCAAGAATTTTAAGCATGATATCTAAGGTTTGTGCTTTGGCGGCGTGCGCCCTTAATCTAGAGAGGTGACCACCAGCGATGTGTCCGGCTTCATGAGCCATAACGCCAATGATCTGATTAGGGGTTTGCGCTTGCATGATAGCCCCCATATTGATGAACATATTACGTCCATCAACTACGAAGGCGTTGAAGCTTTTGTCATTAATGATGTGGATCGCGATGTTTTGTGAACTTAAGCCAGCTGCTCTAAAAATAGGAAGACCGTAATCTCTGATTAGGTTTTCAGTTTCGCTATCGCGAATGAGGCCGGCGGCTTTGGATTGACTGGTTGGAAAAACTGATGAAGAGAGCGCAAAAAATAAAATGAATAAAAGTGCTTTAAGCAGCTTATGACTACCGATGTTAATGCTATTTTCCCAATAGCATTTGGCTCCGAAATTTATTGAGGGAGCTTTATTTGTAAGAGCTTGAATGGCACGTGATTGGTTCATTTTATGTATCACTTTTTTCAAAAGTCCTAATTAACATAAATTGTTGTTTATCATCAGCACTCTATTTTTTACTTCAGTACATAGATAAAATAGATCTGTTTTTTAACTCATATTCATACATATATATAATCTTTAATATATAGAGCTTTATGTCTGTTATTCCAAGAGTTTAAGCGTTAGATTTATTGATGTCTGGGATGAATTGTTATAATCAAATTTATGACACTCTAGCTCAAGTTTAGGGATATGATCGCTTAAAATTATTGTGAACTATGAGTTCAGTCGTTTTTTGGACTATTTTAGCTTTATTCCTTTTCATGACTATAAAAAGGCAAATAGAGGCTAGGGCCTTATCTTTTCACATTAAATAGGATTGAATGTTCTAGATCCTTTTCTGGCGTTTTTTTCTTGACGAGTAGTTCTGTTGTTATTTTTGTCCTTCAGATGCCCACAAAGCATCCGTACTAGCAACAGTACTTTCCTAAAACCTGTATCTACTTTTAGGTGGAACGCTTCAGAGCCTTGTTTTTGCACACGATTATTCCGAGCTTCGCTTCACTCCGTTCGGATTGTGCTCTAGTTTGTGGATCAAGTAATGTTTTGGACTGTATTTGGTGAGTTTTAGCGAGCCATAAGGAGTTATTTGGTGATTTCTTTATCTAAACGAGGAAAAATAGAATCATTTCTAGCGATGGATGTGATGAGAGAAGCTGGAGATTTAGCTTCTAGAGGTGCTTCTATTTGCCATATGGAGGTTGGTCAACCTGGAACACCTGCACCTTTATTGGTGCGTGAGAGGGCGAAGAGAGCTCTGGATGAAGAGTTAATCGGTTACACTGAGGCTCTTGGTCAGCGGTCATTGCGTGAGCGTATAGCGGTGCATTATGAAGAAATTTATGATGTAACTATTGAGACGAGCCAAGTGATCATTACCACTGGTTCATCAGCCGGCTTCATCTTGTCTTTTCTAGCAACATTAGATGCTGGGGATCATGTTGCGATTACCCGGCCGGGCTATCCTTGCTACCGTGAAATTTTAAAGGCGCTTGACCTTATTCCTGTTGAGATCCCTGTAGGGTTTCATAATGATTGGATGCCTTTGACTGAAGAAATTACACAGGCAATTGAAGAATTTGATGTGAAAGCGATTTTGTTAGCAAGCCCGGCGAACCCTACTGGCGTTGTGTTTGAGCAGGATCGATTGAAATCTTTGATTGATTTGGCGCGGCGCAAGAATATCTGGTTTTTTTCGGATGAGATTTATCATGGGCTAACATATGATCGCCCTGATGATACGGCTCTTTCTTTCTTAGATCATGATGATCAGCAGATTATAGTTCTAAATAGCTTTTCAAAATATTATTCGATGACGGGGTGGCGCATAGGTTGGATGGTGGTGCCAAAAGATCTGGTGCGGCGGATGGAAAAGCTAAACCAGCATTTGTTTATCTCTGCTCCCTGTCTTTCGCAAATTGCAGCTACTGCCGCTTTTGATGCAAGGGATGAGCTTGAGGACCTTAAGAAACAATATTATCGAAATCGAGAAATTTTAACAAATGGTCTAATCGCTTCCGGTTTTGATCAGTTTGCTCCACCTGATGGTGCGTTTTATGTGTATGCTGACGTGAGTGAATTTACTGAGGACAGTCTTTCATTTTCGAAACTCTTATTACGTGAGCACGGCATTGCGGCTTCATCTGGATTAGATTTTGATAGGATCGATGGCAAGCATATGATGCGTTTTTCTTATGCAGGAACGGAGGCTGATGTTATTGAGGCCGTCCGCCGTTTAAAGGTTGCTAAATTCTCTAGATGATATGGATTAGCCGGGACTTTAGTTTACCAATTGATTGTTAAATAAAAAAAACACCCTCTTAAATTTTAAGAGGGTGTTTTTTTATTTGTTAGATTAGCTAAATTTTTTAGCTATTTTATTTTTGCCACCAACCACGTTTGGGCACTGAATTGGTTGCTTCTTCTTTTTGTTTTGAGGCAACGATACTTTTAGAGGCAACCTTTGCCTCAGCTTTTTCACTGCTCTCAGTGTTAGATTTTGGAGTACTTGAAGATTTGCGTCTTGGTGCTCTGGTTTTCTTTTCCGTTGGAGCGTTAGTCGTAGCTGTTTCTTCAGACTTTTGTTGTCGTGCTTTTGACCAATAGCCTTGTTTAGGCGCTTGTTTTGGTTCTGAAGATACTGTTTCTACACTCTCTTGTTTCTTAGGAGCTTCAGAGCTTTCTTTTGGAGCTGAGACAGTTTCTGAAGAATTTACTTTTACTGTTTTTGCATCATCAGGACGATCTGTTCTATTAGGGCGTCGTCTTGGACGTCTTTGAGTGCGTCTTGGTGCTGAAGCCGTTTGACTTTGATCTTCAGTTTGGCCTTGATCATTGTCATTCGAGCGAGCAGTTGTCTCGTTATCATCCGTTGATGTTACGGCTCTTTCTCCACCATTTAAGGTTTCTGGAGAATTTGTAACTTGTGAGCCGCTATTATCACCGTCCTGATTTTCAGCATCTTGGTTTTCTGGACCACCTTCACGAATAGCTCTGTTACCACGACGACGACCACCACGTTTTCCACGGCGGCGTGGACGACGAGGTCTACCATCTTCATCACTTAAACCGTCTGTGTCACGGGCTTCAACATTTGTTTGTGGTTCAGCCTCACTTAGTTGGGTCTCATTTGCTGGTGCCTCGTTAGAGGTTTCATCAGAAACATTATTTGTATTTTCATTTTCGTTTTGATCTTGATCTTCAGCAGAGCGTGTACGACGCGCTGCTTGTCCACCACGGCGACGGCGACGACGGCGAGGTTTACCGTCTTGATCTAAGTTGTCGTCTCTTGCTGAGTTTTCATTTCTTGGGCTGCGGTCATTTGGAGTACGATCATTTGAAGAACGTTCATTTGGAGTGCGCTCATTGTCAGTTGATTTATGAGCCCAATCCATTTGAACAACAGAGCTTTCTGAAGATGAATTGCTATCGCGGCGCAGTTGTTCAATTGTGTAGCTTACGCCTTCTAAATCAGCACTGGCATTAATTGAAATGTTCACACCATAGCGGCGCTCAATGTCATTTACATAGTTTCTCTTGTTGTTCAGAATGTATAACGCAACATCCACATTTGTATTGCAAGCAAGATCAACTGAGTGGCGCTGGGTCAACAGGCGGTCTTCAAGGGCGCGCAAGATAGTCAGGGCCATTGATTCTGTTGAGCGGATCATTCCTGTGCCGGTACAATGTGGGCAAGGGCTGGTTGAGCCTTCCAGGACACCTGTTCTTAAGCGTTGACGTGACATTTCTAATAAACCAAAATGGCTAATACGGCCAACTTGGATGCGAGCACGGTCATGGCGCAAACATTCTTTGATGCGGCGTTCAACTGCGCGATTGTTGCGTCTTTCTTCCATATCGATGAAGTCAATAACGACGAGGCCAGCTAAATCCCTCAAACGTAGTTGACGAGATATTTCTGTTGCGGCTTCAAGGTTAGTATTTAAGGCTGTTTCTTCGATCGAATGTTCTTTGGTTGAGCGTCCTGAGTTGACGTCAATCGAGACAAGCGCTTCTGTTTGGTTGATCACAATATAGCCGCCGGATGGCAAGGTGACATAGGGGCTGTACATTGCGTTTAATTGTGATTCAATTTTATATTTGGTAAAAAGAGGTTCACTGTCTTTATAAGGCTGAACATTTTTTGCGTGACTTGGCATGAGCATACGCATGAAGTCTTTTGCTTCACGATATTCTTCTTCACCTGCTACGAGCACTTCTTCGACTTCTTTTGAATAGAGGTCGCGAATTGAGCGTTTGATCAGATTGCCTTCTTCATAAACCAAGTTAGGTGCGGAAGATTGCAGTGTATGATCTCTTACATTTTCCCAAAGACGTAATAGATATTCGAAATCTCGTTTTAGCTCTGCTTTTGTGCGAGATGCACCAGCTGTGCGGACAATAAGGCCCATGCCTTCTGGCACTTCTAGCTCGCCAACAATTTTGCGCAGGCGCTTTCTGTCTGTTGGGTTTGCAATTTTTCTCGAAATGCCACCACCGCGTGCGGTGTTTGGCATGAGGACAGTGTATCGTCCAGCTAGAGATAAATAAGTGGTAAGAGCTGCGCCTTTGTTGCCGCGTTCTTCTTTTACAACCTGGACAAGAATGATCTGTCTGCGTTTTATAACTTCTTGGATTTTGTAGTGTTTGCGGCGAATTGCCTGGCGTTCGGGTAGTTCTTCCAATGCGTCTTCTGAGCCAACAGATTCGACTTCATCATCAGAATTGTCGTCTGCTTCGTCTTCAGCTGTTTCTGAAATAGCTGCGTCGCTATTCTCAGCATCTAGTGTGACGATGGTTTCTGAGTTTTCGTCATCGCCTTCGTCATCAGTATCAGTTGAAGCTTCAGTATCTTCTTCGTCGTCTGCTGGAAGACGTGCATTTTCAGCATCAGCTTCTCTTTTTGCAGCAAGACGTGCTTCTTCAGCTTCTACTTGAAGCAAGGCTTCTCTATCAGCTTTAGGGAGCTGGTAGTAATCTGGATGAATTTCATTGAAGGCGAGAAAGCCATGACGGTTTCCTCCATAGTCCACAAAAGCGGCCTGGAGAGATGGTTCAACACGTGTTACTTTTGCGAGGTAAATGTTACCTCTTAGTTGTTTTCTTAGAGCCGATTCAAAGTCGAATTCCTCAACACGGTCTCCCCGTAAAACCACAACCCGAGTTTCCTCTGGGTGAGCGGCATCGATAAGCATTTTGTTTGCCATTAATATTATTCCTAGTCAGGCGGTCTGGGCCAGTCTCTTGCATGTTCAATGCAAGGCTTTGGGCGAACCTTTCCTGAGATGTTCTGTAAGTTTTTGGAGTTGCACCCATTTTAGGGTTTGTAGGCATGGAGTGAGCACAAGCAGAATGATCAACGACAAAAGAATTTTGTCTACAAAACATCTTAAGATGTTTTGCTGATGTTTCTGTTAGCTCTAAATTCATGGTCATACAAGTTTGTCCAAAAGACTTTGTTGATTGTTAATTGGTTTAATTTTTTAAAACCTTGCGATGATTGCTCATGATGAGATTTTAAAAGTTTTAAATTTACTAGTTGGTCTTTTGCAGCAGTCTTTTAAACTCTAAATAAATGTGAGATTTTCTCATTTATGTATCCATATGCTTTCCATGAATTTTGATCATGAATTGAGATAAATGGATTTAGATATTCGATATAGAAATTTGCAAATAATTACCTTTTATTTATTGAACAGATCTCTTGAAATTAAATTGTATCAAGTGGGATCTTTAAAGTTTTAGCTGGTTTAAGCTTTTCTCTTTTCGTTCTGTTATTAGACTTAAAATTAATTCTGTTTTTAATTAGGTTTGTAAGTTGCCATTTGTAAGTTGATAGGCTCAAAAAAATCACTTTAGGTTTTTCGAAACGTTACTTCTGCGGTTGCTTTACAGCTTTTCGCTTTTTCTCATTTGAGAGATGATCTGCTTTCACGCATGAAATGGAGTGAGATCACCATCATTAAAGGAAGTTTGAGCGCATTATCACTTAATGTTAAATTTTGTTGTACTCTAACTCGTTTGTTATCAATTGACTTTCGGTTACAGTTTCTCGATCTTGATCATAATACTTTCTCATATATGAGAAATAATTAATTCATCAATTTTGGGCGCTTGCCTTTGTTTGTGAATTGTAAAATTTTGCTGTTTTAGTCACAAACTTTAAGGAAGGATATTTTTTCCCTAGATTTTTGTGACTAAGTTAAACGTGTTTCTTAAATATTTAAACTTCTTTGATTTCTGAATTTTAAATCACGTCATTTATTCAAGTGGCCGCTTAGCTTCAATTTAACAATTCTCAGACTCAGGAGCTAATCCTTAAGATATGCATAGTTATTCAGGACTGCAAGTCTGAAAGCGTTACGGATGACATATAAGTTTGTAAAACTGCCAATTTGGGTGTTTTTTTACAAAAAAATATATTTACCAGAGTGTTACATGCTCCTCTAAAGTGAAAATCTATGGCAATTTAGTGTTTAAATCCTAAATTTATGGGTTTTTGGGGACAGATTATTGGTTTATGAGGCAAAAATTATGTTCTTTAAGGCTTATAACTGTTTGCTTTGATCAAAAATTCTATCTTATTGACTGAATTTCTTCTCATTTCTTCGATACAAGCAATTTATTGTTCATGTGGGTAATTCTCATGTTTTAAGCAAGGATCCTTGCTTTTTTAAGGTGTAGAATTTATCTTCACGAGAAAATTTTGTGATTTACCAGCGCTTTATTGAGCTGTTTTGCTTATTTTGTATCATGAGATTTGATGACCTAAAGGTTTTGAGGGAAGTTTTTGGGATAACTGATTTTAATTCATTGGTTAACTTAATTAGCTAATTTATTGAACTGATCTAATTTATTGAAAATGAATATAGGGGTTGAGGTGTGGTCTTTTTATTCACTCAAAAATTCTTTCAAACTTTTAATCTTAAGTACCCTGGTAGAGGTGTGTTGAGAGTGATTTCTCAAACACTTGCTGTTGTTCTTCCTTTAGTATTGGCTTTAGGGACACCTTCTTCAGCGCTTGCTAAAGGGGATAATTCTTCAACGATTGCAAATGATGCCCGTCTTGGTGGTGATGGTGCTAGGACGCGATTTGTTGCTGATTTATCTAAACCAACTGGTTATCGAATTTTTACACTAGCTGATCCTTATCGCGTTATTATTGATTTACCCAATGTTCGTTTTAAATTACCTCAAGGACTTGGAAGTACAGGCAAGGGCTTGGTAAGCGCTTTTCGTTATGGTTTGTTTGCTAAGGGCAAATCTCGGATTGTTATTGATGTGGTTGGCCCTGTTCATGTTGAGCAATCTTTTATTTTAGATTCAAAGGGAGGGAAATCAGCTAAACTAGTCGTTGATATTGTTCCCACTGACCGGGCAAATTTTGAGCGCAGACGTAAAGCGCTTTATGAAAAACGAGTTCGCGAAAATCGTAAAGCTAAGAAGGCGTCTCTTGGTAGTGCCATAGAAAAACTGGCCCGCGCTCCTAAAAACTTAAGTAAAAAACGGATTGTGATCGACCCTGGTCATGGTGGGCTTGACCCTGGGGCCTCAAGTGCCAAAGGAACGCGTGAAAAAAATGTGGTTCTTGCTTTTGCAAAAGTCTTGAAAAAGAAACTGCTTAAATTGGGTACGTATGATGTGAAGTTGACGCGATCTGTTGATATTTTTGTGCCACTTGCTGAGCGCGTTCAAATTGCTGAAGATTATCACGCGTCTCTTTTTATATCCATTCATGCTGATTCTATTAAGAAGCGCTTGGCTAGAAGAACGAGAGGGGCAACCATCTATACTCTTTCCAAAGAAGGCTCTGACCTTGAAGCACAGGCTTTGGCGAATAAAGAGAATAAATCGGATATTTTGGCAGGTATTGATATTGCTCCAGAAAGTGAGGTTGAAGGAATTTTGCGAGACCTCACACAAAGGGAAACCAAGAACCAATCTTTAGACTTTGCTTCTTTTGCATTCAATAATATGAAGAAGAAGATCAAGTTTCGCCAAAATATGATGAGATCTGCGAACTTTAGGGTTCTGCGCTCTGCGATTGTGCCTTCTGTTCTCATTGAGCTTGGATATATTAGTAATGTGAATGATGAAAAATTACTGAAATCAGCTAAATGGCAAGCCTCTCTTGCAACATCGCTTAGTAAAGCGGTTGATAACTTTATGAAAACGCAATAGATCTTGCTGGACTATTTCTCTCATGGTTTAATTTCTGTGAGCTTTTAATTTTGTTTCCATTGGTTTTGTGGATCTAAATATTGCTGTTTTAAGACACAATATTATTGATGATTTTTGGTAAGCTTATGTAATTTTACTGGTCTTCATGATTATGATCAAAGTGAATTTGTCATATAAATCATAGTTTTTATCATATTTTGGGCATGTTTTGTTGTCAGTTTGAATTTTATTCAATCTGTGAATAAGAAGCTGGCACTCTATGAACAAGAAGCTGTACTATGCCATTTATCAAAAGCTGAGCTCTGCAATCCCTAGGTGAAATATAATCATATTTACAAATGGTTGTGGTTTATAATGTTCTTTATTGAGATTGGCACAAAAATTATGTTATGCCTCTCAGCTTCTAACCGCATTTTTATATATAAATGAATAAGATAGATTTATTTCTTAACAAGGCGCTTTTGCTATGACACAGACCCCACCACCGCAACCATATCAAGGGCAAACTCAAGCTCCCAGGTTTTCTGCTGCGGGAAGTGGCCGTGGACCTTATGCACCGATGGGAAATATGCCGCCTCCCTCTCAAAAGCCGCCAAAAAAGAAGGGTCGCTTTTGGTTGAAATTTTTAGGCTTTATGTTCACTGCTGGGTGTATTGGATTTTTCGCGGTTTCTGCAGCGGTTGCTTATTATGTTTGGGATGTGACAAAAGATCTGCCTGATTATGAAGTTTTGGCGAAATATGAGCCGAAAGTGATGAGCCGTATTCACGCAAATGATGGCAATTTGATTGCGGAATTTGCTGATGAACGCCGAATATATGTACCGATTAATGCGATACCAGATCGTATCATTCATGCGTTTATCTCAGCTGAAGACAAGAATTTTTATGAGCATGATGGTTTGGATTATCAAGGCCTTGCCCGTGCGATGATCACGAATATCAAAGTGAAATTATCTGGTAGTAATAAACGGTTGATCGGTGCATCGACTATTACCCAACAGGTTGCAAAAAACTTTCTTTTGACGAATGAGCGTAAGATTGATCGTAAAGTGAAAGAAGCTGTATTAGCGCGCCGTATTGAGCGCGCTTTCACGAAGGGGCAAATATTAGAGCTCTATCTGAATGAAATTTATTTTGGTTTGCGCTCTCATGGTATAGCAGCTGCAGCCTTGAACTATTTTGGTAAGTCTCTTGAGGAAATAACAATTCAAGAGGCGGCTTATTTAGCTGCGCTTCCTAAAGCGCCGAACAATTACCATCCCTTTAAGAAACGTAATCGGGCGATTATTCGCCGTAAATATGTGATCAACCGTATGTTGGATAATGGGTATATTTCTGACGCTGAGGCAAAAGCTGCCATTGCCTCTGAGTTTAAAGTAAGCCCTCGCCCATTTGGTGCGCATATTTTGGCCGGTGAATTTTTTGCTGAAGGCGTGCGGCGTACATTGCTTGAGAAGTTTGGGCAGAAGAAGATCTATGGTGGTGGTCTTTCAGTTAGAACTACACTTGATCCTGATTTGCAGAAAAAGGCTAAAAAAGCTCTCGTTGATGGTTTGGTCTCATACGATCAAAAACATGGATTTAGAGGGGCTGTGGCTGAAATTATTCTTACACCTGAATCTGACTGGGGTACGGAGCTAGCGAAAGTTGAAGCCTTAAATGATGTGCACCCTTGGCGCTTGGGAATTGTTTTACAGTTAGAGGCAAAAAAAGCTGTGATTGGTTTGCAGCCTAAAAAGCTTGTTTCAGGAAAAGTTGATAGTGCGCGTGAAATTGGTGAAATCTCACTTGATAATATGAAATGGGCACGCAAACATTTGGGTGAAACCAAACATGGTGACCCTAAACTAGGTAAAAAACTTAAATCTCCTGGGAGTATTCTTAAAGTTGGGGATGTTGTTTATGTAACGCCTATCAAAGCTAAAATCTTGAAAAAAGATATTGCAAGCACGGATGCTGTTCTACCTGTTGAAGGAAACAATCAATGGAAATTGATGCAAATTCCTGAAGTTGAAGGTGCTATTGTTGTGATGGAGCCGCATACGGGCCGTGTTAAAGCGCTTGTTGGAGGCTTTAGTTTTGATGATAGTGAGTTTGATCGTGCAACGCAGGCGAAACGTCAGCCTGGTTCAGCGTTTAAACCGTTTGTTTATGCTGCTGCTCTTGATAATGGTTACACTCCATCAAGTGTGGTTCTGGATACGCCTGTAGCGATTGATCAGGGGAATGGTCAGGGAATTTGGCGCCCGAAAAACTATAGTGGCAAGTTCAATGGTCCTTCGACACTTCGGATTGGTATTGAAAAATCTCGTAACTTGATGACAGTTCGCTTGGCGCAAGATATGGGGATGCCGCTGATTTCTGAATATTCGCGCCGGTTTGGAATTTATGATAATTTGATGCCAGTGCTTTCTATGTCTCTTGGTGCTGGTGAGACCACTTTGATACGTCTCACCACTGCATATAGTATTTTGGCAAATGGTGGCAAGAAGGTGAATGCGACGCTAATTGACCGTATTCAAGACCGGTATGGTAAAACGGTTTGGTCTCATGATGCTGCTAAGTGTGAGGGCTGTGATCAGTCTGAATGGGATCCATCGAAAAAACCAGAATTGGTTGATCAACGCGAACAAATTATTGACCCTCATACGGCTTATCAGATTACATCTATGCTTGAAGGGGTTGTTCTTCGTGGTACTGCCCGCAGGGCTATGAAGGGTTTACCTATCCCTGTTGCAGGTAAGACGGGTACTACAAATGATGCCCGTGACGCTTGGTTTGTTGGGTTTTCTCCTGACTTGGCAGTTGGTGTTTTTGTTGGTCAAGATGTGCCGCGGCCAATGGGTAAAAAAGCAACAGGTGGTGGATTAGCCGCGCCGATTTTTAGAAACTTTATGATTTCTGCATTGGCTGGCAAACCGGCTATTCCGTTTCGTATTCCAGCTGGAATTAAGCTCATTCCGATTAATTCAAAATCAGGGCTTCGTTCGTCAGGTGGGCAAAACACGATTATGGAAGCGTTTAAGCCCGGGAATGGCCCACCGGATGCTTCATCAGTGATTTATGATGATCCTAGTATCTTTATTCCTGAAACAGATCGTTCACTGGATTCTGGGTTATATTAAAATTAAAACTCTAAATTTAAGTGCCCTGGTTCATCATTTAAGTTTGGCCAGGGCATAGTTATGTATTGACATCGAAGTGTAGTCATTCCTTGACAGACTATTCTGTTTCTTTAAAACCCATCAATTAAAGCCCCGGTTTGGGTAAATGGTTAGGGCAACCTTTTAAAGCGGCCATATTATTTTGTGGAATTTAATTTATTTTCAAAGGCAAGTTTAGATGCGCGCAGAAATACAAACATTAGTTAATCAAATAAGAGAGTCTCTTTCGCTTTTACGGAGGCATCTTTGACCCTGATCAGGCACAAGCGCGCTTAGATGATCTGAATGCAAAATCTGAGGACCCAGACCTTTGGAATGAACCGACAAAAGCACAAGCTTTGATGAAAGAACGGCAAAGATTAGATAGTGCTATAACAGCGTTCAATAAACTTAGCCAAGATTTAGAAGATAATATTGAACTGATTGAAATGGGTGAGGCTGAAGATGATGCTGAGACCATTGAGGAAGCTGAGAAGGCAATTGGAGCTCTTTCTAAAGTAGCACAACGCCGGGAAGTTGAAACGCTTCTCTCTGGTGAAGTGGATAGCAATGATTGTTATGTTGAGATCCATGCGGGCGCTGGGGGAACTGAGAGCCAGGACTGGGCAGAGATGCTCTTTCGGATGTATATGCGCTATGCAGAAGAGAAGGGCTATAAAGTTGAAATTACTGGTACGAGTGCTGGTGATGAGGCAGGGCTTAAGTCTGCGACTATATTGGTTAAAGGTGAGAATGCATATGGCTGGCTCAAAACTGAATCTGGTGTGCACCGTCTGGTGAGAATTTCTCCTTTTGACTCAAATGCCAAACGTCATACTAGTTTTTCTTCCTGTTGGGTTTTTCCGGTTATTGATGACGATATTGATATTGATATTGCTGAAAGTGATTGCCGTATTGATACGTACCGGGCAAGTGGTGCTGGTGGACAGCATGTGAATACGACGGACAGTGCCGTTAGGATTACACACCAACCATCTGGCATTGTGGTTCAATGTCAATCTGGTCGCTCACAACATAAGAACAAGGCTGAAGCCTGGAAGATGCTTCGAGCGCGTTTGTATGAAAAAGAGATGCAGGAGCGCGAGGACAAAGCTCAAGCCGAGGCGTCGCAAAAAGGCGCGATTGGGTGGGGGCATCAAATTCGCTCTTATGTTTTGCAGCCATATCAGATGGTGAAAGATTTGCGCACGGGTGTTGAAAGCACGAACCCGTCTGCTGTGTTGGATGGTGCGCTTGACCCTTTTATTGAGGCCGCTTTAGCGCAAAGAGTGCATGGTGGTGGTGCGGTTGAAGTTGGGGATTTGGAGTAATGTGAGGCTTTGAGCAAAAGTCTCATTCTTCCTCTCACGGCTATTCCAAGCGCTTGACGCGCTTGGGCCTCCGAGGGGCGGAGCTCGCTCCGGGCAGCTGGCGCTGCCATGTCCTGACGCCGAAGTGGCGTCACTCCTTCATCGTTTAGATTGTTTAGGGTAACTGTTCTTAAAAGATTTTAGAAAGATTTTTAATGACTGAGAGATATCAGTTTCGGGATGCGGATACGGATGAGTTGATGCGTGAAATTTTTAACAGTGATGAGCGTTTAGAAGCGCGGGAATATAAAACTGTTGTGGCGCTTGATAGGCTCTCGAGCATTTCTCTTGAGCAAGCCCATTTGATCATGCATGTGTTTTTTGTCGACAAAGATGCAAGTCTTGCTGATAAGGTGAAGATGGTCGCCGAAGTGCTGTTAGCCGGTTCTGACTTGGGTGAGGATTACCCTGAGGCCGATGTACTGGAAGCTAAAATTGATGAAGTGCGGCTTGTGTTTGATAGCCTCACGGAAGTTCAGCCGACGCAGCATTGAATAGAGGTTAAAAGCTCTTTGCCAAGAAAGAAGGAGAGGTTTTCTCTGGTAGGTGTTAGCCTATAACCTCCCCTCAATTCTCTTTATTATTTTCCTATTGTTAAAAAACGATCCTGATTGCGCAGTAAAAATAAAGCAATCATGCCGCCAAGAACAGGGATTGCTGCCCAAAATAGAATATTCGGCCGACTTAGTGGGTCCATATAAATTTGGAAGCTAGCGACTACTGATGCTGTATGCATTAAAAGGATAGCGCCGTAACTAAAGAACTTAAAAAGCCCTGCTGCAAACAAGAAAATGATGAGTAATTGTAAGCATCCTATTATCAAGATGACCGTGCTTTCATCAACGGATAGATAAAATTTGGAAAATGTCTTGCCGGCTCGTGAGGTGTTTATAATTTTATCGATAGCCCATATGGAGAGAAAAAAGGCGGTTGATAGGCGTAGTATTGCTAAGGAAATCAACAAAGAGCGATCTCCAGTATTGGATGAATTAATTGTCAATTTGAGTGTCTTTCAATAATAACTTTAAATTTAAAATATGTTTAAAGATTTTCTTTCCATTTACCATTCAAACTTTTGTGTAGTTTGAAGACATTTTAGTGGTAGTTAGACCCCAAAACTCTTGACCAAACTTCCCGCCACCATGTGCCAACCGTCTACGAGGACAAAGAAGATGAGTTTGAAGGGCAGGGAGATCATCACGGGCGGTAGCATCATCATACCCATGGACATTAGAACTGAGGCGATGACCATATCGATCACCACAAATGGCACGAAGATTAAGAAGCCGATTTCAAAGGCGCGGCGGAGTTCTGAAATCATGAAGGCTGGTATTAGTACCTGAAGGCTGATGTCTTCAGGTGTTTCTGGTCGCGTTTTTCCGGACAAATCCTGAAAAAGGGTTAGGTCTTTTTCTCTCACATGTTGGCGCATGAATATATGAAACGGGAGAGAAGCTTTGGTGAAGGCTTCATCTAGTTTAATTTCTTCTGCAATCAGTGGTTTGATCGCGTCTTCATATGCTTTTTCAAAAACAGGTGCCATGATGAAAGCGGTTAGGAACATAGCTAACGAGATGATCACTGTGTTTGGCGGTGATTGTTGGATGCCGATGGCGGTGCGGAGCAGGGAGAGTACGATAACAATCCGTGTGAAAGAGGTGACCATGATTAAGATCGAGGGTGCTATACTGAGAATGGTGACAAGTGCGATGATTTGCAGCGCGCGCTCTGTGACACCTGTGCCTTCTCCGAGGCCGATGGAAATGTCTTGGGCAAAGGCTGATGGCGCAAAAATAGAGATTAAAACGCAGCTTAAGATAATGATGAACGTGCTACTTGCAAGGCAGGCACATAGTTTGATGAACCTTTTGTTATTCTGGGTTTTATCTTCAAGCATCGGTGATTGGTCACTTTTGCGTATTAATTTTAGCGTCATCATGTTGGTTGCCTGAGTTTGACTGCTTGTAGCCGTTTTTATTTTGCTAACGTTAGGTAAGCTAATAATTTGGCGAATTACTTATTTGTTTGACGCATTACGAGAGTTGGTTTGCAGGTATTAGTGTATGCCAGAAAGTTACGTGATTGCTTTATTACTTTGTTCAATTCACAAGAGTTTTTTCTAAATATATTTATTCGTCAGTTTGCTCATCTGATTGTTGCTTAGATTGTTCATTTTTTTGTCTTGGTGTGATGTTTCTTTCAATCATCAAATCCCCTGATTGACCGAGCATGAGGAGGTGTTCTGTATCATCTCTTCTGATGAGGACCAGTTTGGATTTATGATCAAGGGGGAGTTGATCTATGATTTCTAATCGCCGTAGTTTGTTTTTCTTGAATAAGGGATTGTTTGGGCTGTTTGGTAGCGCGTATTTTTTGATTAAAAGAGCGAGCCCCAGAATCAATGCGATGACGAACAACAAAGAGATTATCCAATATAGTAACTGATCAATCATTGTTCATTCCTTGTATTTAACGAAAAACCCCACAATCAGGCCATGTTCTCGGCAATAATTACCCTATTTTTGTGTCATAAACTGCCTGAAAATGTCTTTCATCCCCAAGAACGATGGGTTCTTAACGGGTTGTTAACTATCTCAGGGCAAAATTTGCCTAGAGAAGGTGCGTTGTCACAAAGTTTTGCCGGCAAATCTTTCTTTGTTAATTTGTGTGATTTTTGAGAGTTTTTGCGAGGGGTTCCATGCTTAACGACTTACCGTTGATGAGTTTTATGCGCGATAAAATGAAATGGCATCAAACACGCCAGGCCGTTTTAGCAAGTAATGTTGCTCATGCAAACACGCCAAATTACAAACCTAAAGATTTAAAACCGCTGACATTTGCACAGCATTTACCTGAAGATCAACGTCCACAAGCGGGGATGAAGGTTACTCATCAACGACATATGAATGTTGGAGGGACTTTTTCAACTCAGTTTGAGAGTGACAGTACGCTAGATTTTGAAGTGACGCCTAGTGGCAACGGAGTGGTTCTTGAAGACCAAATGGCAAAAGTTGCTCAAAACCAAATGGATTATCAGATGGCAACGACCGTTTACTCGCGCTCGTTAGGTATTATTAAGATGGCTATTGGTCGCGGGTAGGTTATTCCCCTGCTATTCGTGACCATTTTTTATTTTTTAAATTGAGTTTTCTAAACCTTAAACAGGAGCTTTGTGAATTATGGATTTGATGAAAAGTTTAAAGATTGCTGCTTCTGGTCTAGGTGCTCAATCGCATCGGATGCGCATTATCTCAGAAAATATTGCCAATGCTGACAGTATTTCAAATGTGAAGGACGGTGATCCATACAGGAGAAAAGTTTCAACGTTTCAGCAGGTTTATGATCAAGAGATTGGTGCTGAGCTTGTGAAGCATGGACGTGTGAAGATGGATACGAGTGATTTTGGTAAGCGTTTGGAACCGGGCCATCCTGGAGCTGATGACAAGGGGTATATTAAAACTCCGAATGTTAATGGCATGGTTGAGGCCATGGATATGCGCGAAGCTCAGAGATCCTATGAAGCTAATTTGAATGTTATTACTTCTGCACGGAAGATGCTTACTAAGACATTAGAAATTCTACGAGCTTGAATTTTCACATCTATATTTAATTTGTAGAGCGTTTGCGGTTTTATTATTTGGAGAAAAGAAAAATGACTGTTAGTGCAAATTTTGCCGCGAATGCCTATGCAAATACTATGAAGGTTGGCGAGGACCTTGTTAAATCAGCAAAAACATCTGGTGCAGTTGAAGACACAGGTGAATTTTCTGATTTGGTTAAAAACGCACTTTCTTCTGTTGCTGAAACTGGACGAAAATCTGAAATTGCTACTACAAATGTGGCTTCAGGTCAGGGTAACCTCGTTGATTTGGTTACAACAATTGCTGAAACTGAGGTTGCTGTTCAAACATTGGTAACAACACGAGACCGCGTCATTAGTGCTTACCGAGATATTATGAATATGCCAATTTAGGGTGGCTAGTTAGGCGGGGAGCTATTTTTTAACTCTTCTTTGCTCCGATAATATCTGAGTAAAACCTGTAAAGAATCATCGCTCTTATTTTCTATAGTTTCTATAATGAGGCCTAATGTTATTGGATAAGGCTCTTAAGACGTTTTACTCGAATTGGTGAAGCGTAGTTAGATAGTGCGATTACTTCGTGTTGGTTGTTAGTAGGCAACTTGAAGCGCAAACAAGAAAGATGAATGGCATGACAGGTGCTGAAGTCATGGATATTGGACGAGAGGCAATTATTGTTCTCTTAAAAGTATCTGGTCCACCTATGCTTATTGGGCTTTTGGTTGGTGTGATCATTGCTCTATTTCAAGCTCTCACTCAAATTCAAGAAATGACCTTGGTATTTGTTCCTAAAATTGTTGCAATTTTTGTGACGATGTTAGTTGCGATGCCTTATATGGCGGCGACACTTGGATCGTTCATGGAGCGGGTTATGAGCCAAATTGCTGGCGGGTGATAAGAGGACGTTTGCTAGTGCATTCCACTCTCAGGTTAATTTACTGAAATAAACTGGCTTCTTGTTTTGGCTTTCCTTCTTGCGCGCTTCAGATGCCCACCATGCATCCGCGTTATCTTAAAACCGGTGCCCACTTTGAGGCGGAATGCTATAAATGACCTTTACCCTTGATTATTTACCTGCGACCGCATTTGCGGTGTTTCTCATTTTTTCTCGCATTGGGCCTTTGGTTATGATGTTACCGGGCATTGGTGAAGCCAGTGTTCCCATGCGCTCTCGCCTTGCTTTTGCTGTGATGTTGACACTTGTGCTTTATCCGGTTGTTGTTGGGCAAGTGCCGCCTTTGCCTACTTCTTTAACCGGGCTCATCGGGGCTAGCATGAAAGAGGCTATAATTGGGTTTTCCTTTGGAACAATTATCAAGATCTTATCTACGGGAATTCAGGTTGCTGGTAATGTGATTGCCTTTCAGGCGGGTTTGTCTTTTGCGATGACGGCAGACCCAACGACGGGTCGATCTGATTCTGTTTTTTCTAGTTTTCTCATGATGTTAAGCACGGTAATGATTTTTACACTGGACTTGCACCATCTGATTATTGCGGCGATGTATGATAGCTATATGATGTTTCCGCCCGGCGCTCCTTTTGAGATTGCGGTTTTTAGTGATGCGGCACTTCAAACTGTTGCGGGTATCTTTAAAATCGGGGTGCAATTATCGACACCCTTCATTGTTTTTGGACTTATTTTCTTCTTAGGGCTTGGCATTTTGTCGAGACTTATTCCGCAAATTCAGGTGTTTTTTATCGCTATGCCAGCTAATATTTATATTGGGACATTGTTGTTTGTATTGCTCTTAGGCGCGATGATGAATTGGTATTTGAGTTATTATGAAGCGTCTATCGTGAACCTTATGAGATAGGGGGCTGAATAAATTATGGCTGATGAACCGGACGAAAGTGAAAAAACAGAAGACCCCAGTGAGAAAAAGCTGAAAGATGCTTTTGAAAAGGGCAATGTTGTAAAAAGCCAGGAAGTGAACAGCTGGTTTATGCTCACGGCTGCGACATTGGTCATTTTGATTTTTTCTAATGGTTTGAGCATTGATTTAGCACAAACACTTAAATCATATTTAGAAAACTCTCATAGCTATTCTATGGAAGGTAGGGGAGGCGTCGTTTTCTTAGGGTCTGTGATGTGGGCTGTATTTGCTGCGATTTCTCTTCCCTTTCTTGTTTTTATTGTGGCGGCACTTGCTGGTAATGTTGTGCAGCATGGATTGTTGTTTCAAACGGAGACCATGACACCAAAGCTTTCTAAAATTTCTCCGCTGGCTGGATTTAAACGTTTATTTTCAATGACCTCTCTGGTTAATTTTTTAAAGAGCCTTCTTAAGCTGGCCATTGTGACTTTGCTGATTGTTTTGGTTATGTGGCCTTCGCAAGATAGTCTTGAGGTGATGGTCTCGATGGATGTGGCTGCGCTTTTGCCCCACGTAAAAGTTTTAAGTTTGAAAATTTTAGGGGCTGTCGTTGCTCTTTATTCAGTTGTTGCTATTGCTGATTATGCGTATCAGCGCCAACAATGGTGGAATAAGCTTAAAATGACTATGCAGGAAGTCAAAGACGAGTATAAGCAGCAAGAAGGTGACCCGATTGTTAAAGCTAAAATCAGGCAAATTCGCATGGAACGTGGCCGCAAGCGGATGATGGCTGCAGTGCCCGAAGCTTCTGTTGTGATTACTAACCCAACTCACTATGCGGTTGCTCTAAAATATGACAAATCCATGCCCGCACCCATTTGTTTGGCCAAGGGTGTTGATGCTTTGGCTCTTAAAATTCGTGAAATTGCAGAAGAGCATGATATTCCGCGTGTGGAAAACAGACCTTTAGCCCGAGCGCTACATGGGGTGGTAGAGATTGATCAGGAGATCCCGCCAGAGCATTATAAGGCCGTGGCAGAGGTTATTGGCTTTGTTATGAGGCAAAAACGATAATAACCATTTGATCTCACATTTGAGATATATATTCCTCCTGCTTTCAAATTATGAATTTGGATGTTGATAGTTCACTAAAATCAATCGGTTGGTGGGAGCGAATCAGATATTTTTCACACATGAGTGAAGTGAATGTACCGTTGGAGCCTCACAAACCTGATTTGGTGGAAGAGGATCGATTGATTGCCATGATGTTTTGGCCTGGAAAATTTAGAACGATTGCGTGCCTTGGCCTTCTTGCTATGGTGCTTATTACTGCGTTCTTTTTGCAAGAATTCAATGTGGTTCTTGTTGGGATCCTTGGGCTTCTGGCGACCATTGGTGTGTTTGCTGTTTTGGCTTATTCCGCTGGTATTATTGATCTGCATTCACCATCAGAAGACGCTAATATTTTTTCCGCTTACGCTGATAATTTGACTGATGGCATGCTCATTACCAACAAAAAAGGTGATGTGCTTTATGCGAATGATGCTTATTTTCATATTTTAAGGCGGCCAAGAGATAAGGTCATTTCTTCTGTTGAGACTTATTTTTCAGGAGAACCTGCCATTGCTGAACCTTTATATCGCCTTTGCCAAGCCGCTGTTCAATTAAGGGACTGGGAAGAAGAAGTTTTCATACAAGAGGGAGATAAAACTTCTGAAAATAATATGCGCTGGGTTAGAATTTCAGTTCGGCCTATTTTCACTAAAAAGAAGCCGTCTGCTATAAATGACAAACCACTCGGCACTCTTAAAGCTGAAGATTTACCCTCTATGGACCGTGCGAAGGGGGATGTTGCAGGTGTTGTTTGGCGCTTGACAGATATTACGTTAGAGCGTGCTCAAAGAGATCTCGAATATAAGGAATTGACTAATGCTGTTAGTCAATTTGATGCCGCACCGCTTGGGTTCTTTACGTTCAATTCTGAAGGTGAATTGAGTTATATGAACCATACGCTTTCTTCATGGCTTGGTCGATCTGACCGCATGATGGAAGGTCGCTTGCTTTCTGATCTGATGCCAATGGAAGGTGTTCAGTTGTTGCAGCAATCATTGCTTCCGCATGCGTCATTACGTTCAGTTCAATATTATGATTTGATCTGTGAAGATGGTTCAACGTTAAGCACTATTCTTTATGGACGGCCGCATGAAATTATTGGCAGTGATGAACCTCACTATGGAGTACTGGCTCTTCGTGCTGAGGATGCCCCGCAATTATTTGAACCTCAACGTATGACCGAGATGCGGTTGGAGCAATTTTACCAAACGGCACCGATTGGTATTGCTACGATTAATGGGACTGGTGACATATCGAATGCTAATGGTTCTTTTCGCGTGCTTTTAGGGCAAGGTGGAAATGAAGCTGAGCAATCTGATAATTTATTTGAACTCATTGAACAGTCTGAAAAAGAGGCTTTAAAAACCGCTCTTGAGGTTGCAGCGGTTGGTAGTGCTGTTATTGCGCCTGTTGATGTGAAGTTTAATTTAAATGGTGAGCGGAGCGGGCGTCTTTATTTAAGCCCGGCGCGTGATATGGCTGAAGATGGAGCCGTTGCTATTATCTATGCTATTGATACATCTGAACAAAGATCGCTTGAAGAACAGTTTGCGCAGAGCCAAAAAATGCAAGCTGTTGGTCAATTGGCTGGTGGTATTGCGCATGACTTTAATAATGTGCTTACGGCGATTATTGGTTATACAGATTTGCTTATTAGTAGCCATCGCCCAACTGATCCTTCTTTTAAAGATATGATGCATATTAAGCAAAATGCGAATAGAGCTGCACGGTTGGTGCGTCAGCTTTTGGCATTTTCTCGTCAACAGACTTTGCGACTTGAAGTGCTCTCACTGCATGATGTTATTAAAGATGTGACGGCAATGCTTTCTCGTTTGCTTGGTGAAAAGATCGAACTGAAGGTTGATCATGGACGTGACCTTTGGGACGTGAAAGCTGATCATCATCAGTTTGACCAGGTGATCATAAATCTAGCAGTAAATGCACGTGATGCCATGCTTGAAGGGATGGCTGCGAATGGTTTAAGTGATGGGGGTATTGGCGGCGGTACTCTGACATTGCGCACTGAGAATATTGCTGAACATCGCTCCCTACAAGAAGAAAAACGCGGTCTTAAGCCAGGTGAATATGTGTTACTTGAAGTGACAGATACGGGCTGCGGTATGCCGCAAGAAACCATTGATAAAATTTTCGAACCGTTCTTTACGACCAAAGATATTGGTAAGGGCACTGGGCTTGGGCTCTCTATGGTTTATGGTATCGTGAAGCAAACTGATGGGTATATTTTTGTCGACAGTGAAGAGGGCCAGGGTACGACATTTAAAATCTACCTTCCTCGCCATGTGGCAGATGAACTTGAAGCACCTGTAGATATGCCAGTTCAAATTGAAGAGAAGCCAAAAGATTTAACAGGATCTGAAACTTTGCTTTTGGTTGAAGATGAAGAGGCTGTTCGTAGTTTTGCTGTTCGTGCACTTTCTATGCGAGGTTATAATGTTTTAGAGGCAAACTCTGGAACTGATGCTTTAGAGGTTGTGGCTGCTCATGATGGTGGGATTGATCTGGTGATCTCTGACGTGATGATGCCGGAGATGGATGGCCCGACGATGCTCACTCACTTACGAGATAGTTTGCCGAATGTAAAAGTTATCTTCATTTCTGGTTATGCAGAAGATGCGTTTGAGAAGAATTTAGGAGAAGGTGAAACCTTTACATTTTTACCGAAGCCTTTCTCATTAAAACAATTAGCTGCGACAGTTAAAGACGTACTTGAAACAGGTTAGTTAGTGGGATAGAGGCTGATCTAACATTTGCGATTTGTTTGGATGTTGTGTTTTTAACTTAGCTACTCAGTCTCATATTTAAATTATTTTGAAGGGCCAAATGATTAAATCATTTGGCCCTTCTTTGTTTTTTACTTAGCTTTCAATTTACGTAATTTTTTAAGAGATGATGAGCTCGGTTTGCATTTTGTTTCATCATTTTTGGTTGTGCAATTGGCGATGAAGTTACATCCGCCAGCCTTGAGCGGTGTTGTTTCACTGCAACCAGAGCATTGAATGCCACTGCAATGTTTACAACATCCAAGCCATGGTTTGTCTTTAACATTTGCTTTTAAGCTTCGTGCATTTGCTCCTGAGATACCTATGAATAGGGCTGTGATCAATACAAGAGAGCTTAAAGCTGTTGTTTTGATTGGTTTTGATACCATTAGATCCTCCAGTTTTTTGAAAATATGAAATGACGGTTGCCATTTCTTATGAATTGGACGTTCTGTGGGGATGTTTGGTTCATTTTTGAGAAAGATTATCCACATGTAAGTTTTGATTCTATTCTCGAGAACAAATTTAGAACATATGTGACATTCTTTATTTATTTCAGTGACTTAACTGCTATTGTCAAAATGAGAACAAATATGGTACATTTATTGGAGATTGAATGTTTTTCTTATTGATGGAATAAGGGGTGTTAGATATGGCTAAAGTTGGTTTGCAGGTTATTGAAGGGGATATGATGGATAAGGATAAGGCGCTCCAATCAGCGCTATCGCAGATTGAGAAGAATTTCGGTAAAGGCTCGATTATGAAGCTTGGGACTGATTCTTTTCAAGTTGATGTTGATGCTGTTCCCACTGGTTCGTTAGGGCTAGATATTGCTCTTGGTATTGGTGGATTGCCGCGTGGCCGCATCATTGAGATTTATGGGCCTGAAAGTTCTGGCAAAACGACATTGGCTTTGCATGTGGTTGCCGAAGCGCAGAAAAAGGGTGGTGTATGTGCTTTTGTTGATGCTGAACATGCTGTTGACCCAGTTTATGCTAAAAAATTAGGAGTGAATATTGATGACCTTCTTATTTCTCAGCCTGACACTGGTGAACAAGGTTTAGAGATTACTGATACGCTTGTTCGTTCAGGTGCGGTTGATGTTTTGGTGGTTGATAGTGTGGCAGCGCTGACGCCGCGTGCTGAACTTGAAGGTGAGATGGGTGATAGTTTGCCAGGTCTACAAGCTCGCTTAATGAGCCAAGCACTTCGTAAATTAACGGGTTCTATTTCTAAATCTAAAACTATGGTGATTTTTATCAACCAGATCCGTCATAAGATTGGTGTTATGTTTGGTTCTCCTGAGACAACAACAGGCGGCAACGCTTTGAAGTTTTATGCCTCTGTTCGTTTAGATATTCGACGGATTGGACAAATTAAGGCTCAAGATGAGGTTGTTGGTAACCAAACACGAGTGAAGGTTGTTAAAAACAAAGTTGCACCGCCGTTCCGCCAGGTTGAGTTTGATATCATGTATGGGCAAGGTATTTCGCAAACAGGTGAGTTGGTTGATCTTGGCGTTAAAGCTGGGATCGTTGATAAAGCTGGTGCTTGGTATGCTTATGAAGGTGAGAAAATTGGTCAGGGCCGTGAGAATGCAAAAAAATATCTCATAGAAAACCCTGAAATTTATGAAAAAATTGATACAGCAATTCGTGCTAATGCTGGTTTGATTGCTGAGCAAATTTTGGAAGGTGAACCCGAAAAAGATGAAGAAGAAGACAAGGAACCTGAAGAATAAAAAGTAGGGTAGGGCGTTTGTTTTAAAACGTTTGGACTTTTGGTTTATTTAAAAACCTTCTTTATATATGAGATTAAGCCTGGCTTTGAGCCGGGCTTTTTTTATTTGTTAATCAAGGAGAAGATATTAGATAGCTCAAAATAAGGATGAGTAACTTTGGCCTTTTGTATTGGTAGTGTTTTTTTTGAAAGGCAGAGCGTTCAGATTTTGGATAAATTCACGGAAACGTTTTTTCCTCTCTCACGGCTATTGCTTTTTAGTGGCGCTTTAGGTTGCCTACCAATAACCGCACTTTTTTCGTGCTTCGGTTGCTTATCAACAACCGCACTAAGCACCGGACGGCTTTTTCCGGCTTCAGATGCCTACATAGCATCTGCCCAATTGCCATATTTTTTAGCCCGAAAAAGAGTTGTACTCCTTCTTGGTATAGAAAATGATTTATTCATTCTACCTAAAAACGGAACACTCTAGACTATTTCCCAAAGATACCAAATAAATCATCTGTTTTGAGATGGTTTGTTAATTATTCCTTGTCTCCTATCTCTTACATTCTGATTATTGATTTCTTATGTGAATTTATGCTCTTAATTCACTTTAATCGATGATAAAAGAAGAATTGCGCAACTTTCGTTTAGAAAAGCTAGAGTTCTCTTTAAAGCCCTGATAAAAGGCTCTAGGGAGCTCCTCTTTTAGATGCGGCGTTCCAAAAAATAATTAAAGCAAATTTACCGTAGGCTGGTGTGAATATAATGACTGGTGTTAACGACATAAGAAAAACGTTCCTTGAGTTTTTTGAAGGAAAAGGCCATGAGATTGTCCCTTCAAGCTCTTTGGTGCCACTGAATGACCCAACATTGATGTTTACCAATGCGGGTATGGTGCCGTTTAAAAATGTTTTCACTGGCGTTGAAAAACGTGATTATAAGCGCGCGACTTCCAGTCAGAAATGCGTTCGAGCCGGTGGTAAACATAACGACCTTGATAATGTTGGATTTACTGCGCGACATCACACTTTTTTTGAAATGCTTGGTAATTTTTCTTTTGGAGATTACTTCAAAGAGGAAGCGATTAGTAATGCCTGGGAATTGATCACCAAGGACTTTGCTCTTGATAAGAAAAAGTTACTTGTAACTGTTTATTCTGAAGATGAAGAAGCGGCTGATTTATGGAAGAAGATTGCTGGTCTGAGTGATGATAAGATTATTCGGATTTCGACGTCTGATAATTTTTGGTCGATGGGTGATACTGGACCATGTGGACCATGCTCTGAAATCTTCTTTGATCATGGCGAGCATATTCCTGGTGGCCCTCCTGGCTCTCCCGATGAAGATGGTGATCGCTTTATTGAAATTTGGAACTTGGTGTTCATGCAATATGAGCAAACTGAAAAAGAGCGTCTTGATTTACCGCGTCCATCAATTGATACGGGCATGGGGTTAGAGCGTATTGCTGCAGTTCTGCAAGGCACACATGATAATTATGAGACGGACCTCTTTAAAAACCTGATCGCCGCTTCTGTTGATATTTTAGGTTGTGATGATAAGGGGACACGCAAAGCGTCGCACCGTGTGATTGCAGATCATTTGAGGGCCAGTAGCTTTCTCATTGCGGATGGAGTTTTGCCATCGAATGAAGGGCGTGGTTATGTTTTGCGCCGGATTATGCGCCGCGCTATGCGCCATGCTGAATTGCTGGGCGCTAGAGAGCCGCTTATGTATAAATTATTACCAGCGCTTATTCGCGAGATGGGGCAGGCGTATCCTGATTTGGTGCGCGGTGAAAGTTTGATCAGTGAAACACTTCATTTGGAAGAACAACGGTTTCGCAAAACGCTCGAGCGTGGCTTAAAACTCTTGGATGAAGAAACGTCGGCATTGAAATCTGGCGATGCGCTTGAAGGTGGTGTTGCGTTTAAGCTTTACGATACTTATGGCTTCCCGCTTGATTTGACCGAAGATGCTTTGAAGGCACGTGGCATTACAGTTGAGAAACAAGGTTTTGATGAGGCTATGGCTATGCAAAAAGCTGAAGCTAAGAAAAACTGGAAAGGCTCTGGCGATACAGCAGACGACAGTGTTTGGTTTGGTTTGCAGGATGAACTCGGTGCTACTGAATTTCTTGGTTATAGCCATGAAGAAGGTGAGGGCGGTCTTGTTGCCATTGTGAGGGATGGTGAGGTTGTCACTTCTTTAAGCCAAGGTGAAGAGGCAAGTTTGCTTTTTAACCAAACTCCATTTTACGCTGAATCAGGTGGTCAGGTTGGAGACAAAGGCTGTATTGTTTTTGCTGATGGCTCTGAATTTGTCGTCTCTGACACGCTTAAGAAGCTTGGCAATTTATTCGTCCACTTTGGTACTTTTGAAAAGGGAACTGCTAAGGTTGGACAATCGGCAGTGCTCACGGTTGATGAGGATCGGAGAACTGCTATTCGTTCAAATCACTCTGCGACGCACTTGCTCCATGAAGCTTTGCGTGAAACATTGGGTGATCATGTAGCGCAGAAGGGATCATTGGTTGATGACGGTCGTTTGCGTTTTGACTTTTCTCACACCAAACCAATGGATGATGATGAGATTAAAAGAGTAGAAAATTTAGCGAATGAAATCGTTTTGCAAAACGCGCCTGTTGAGACCCGTTTGATGGCTGTTGATGATGCGAAAGAAGCCGGAGCCATGGCACTGTTTGGTGAGAAATATGGCGAAGAGGTGCGCGTGGTTTCTATGGGCACGGCCTTGCACGGTGAGAAGACTGGGAAAGTTTATTCACTTGAACTTTGTGGTGGTATCCATGTGAACCGCACAGGTGATATTGGTTTGGTACATGTGATTAATGAAAGTGCTGTTGCCTCTGGTGTGCGCCGGATTGAAGCTCTGACAGGAGAAGCTGCTCGCTCATACCTGGCTGATCAAGAACAGATGGTGAAAGATGCTGCAAGCACTTTAAAAGTGCCGCCTGTACAATTGGTTGAACGTTTAACTAGCCTGGTTGCTGAACGCCGCAAATTAGAAACGCAAGTTTCTGATTTGAAGAAACAGATGGCGATGGGTGGTTCTGATGGTGATGCTGACGCTATTGAAGAGATATCTGGTATTTCCTTTATGGGCCGAGTGATTGAAGATTTGCCTGCGAAAGATTTGCGTTCACTTGTTGATGCTGCGAAAAAATCTGTTAAATCTGGCGTTGTTGTTATCATTGGTAAGTCGGAAGGCAAGGCTGGTATTTCAGTTGGTGTGACTGATGATTTGACAGATCGTTTTAGTGCTGTTGATTTGGTTCGTATTGGCTCTGATGCTCTTGGTGGCAAGGGTGGTGGAGGTCGGCCCGACATGGCGCAAGCTGGTGGGCCAGACGCTGATAAAGCTGACGATGCTATTGAGCAAATTAAGAAGGCGATTTAGGGTCTAACTCCATTAAAGAGTTAAAAACAAACAAATACATTCTATTCACAGATTTGCTATTCACAGATTGGAAGATTTGATGATCGATACTCCTAAAGTAGTTTCACGGCATCGGCTTCATCAGATTTTGGAAACAGGGACATCTGATGATGTGCCAAGTGTGGTTTGTGATGTTGTTATCGTCGTTATGATCTTGTTGAATGTTGCGGCGTTTTTGCTTGGCTCTGTTGCATCTGTTTATGATGAATATGGTGCTTTTCTTGATGGTTTTGAAGCTTTCTCGATCATCTTTTTCACCATCGAATATATACTTCGTCTTTGGGCTTGTGTTGAGCACCCGCCGTTGCGTGAACTTCCTTCCTGGAAAGCTCGATTGAAGTTCGCATTACATCCTTTGCAAATTATTGATCTTATTGCTGTGCTTCCTTTTTATCTTGGGTCATTGGTTGGGGCAGATTTGCGTCTGCTTCGGGTTTTGCGACTTTTTCGTTTTTTCAAAATTATTCGTTATTCGCCTGCGATGCAGGTGATTGCCAAGGTGTTTTACAAAGAAGGGCGTGCGCTGTTTGCTGCTTTGATGATTATGCTAGCGTTACTTCTATTTGCGGCGACAGGTATGAATTATATTGAGGGTGAGGTGCAGCCGGAGACGTTTGGCGATATCCCTTCAGCGATGTGGTGGGCATTGGCGACTTTGACAACCGTTGGATACGGTGATGCTGTCCCTGTGACGACTTTGGGCAAACTATGGAGTAGTTTGTTTATGGTTTTTGGACTTGGCATGTTTGCTTTGCCCATCGGGATTATATCAACAGGATTTGCGCAAGAGATTAATCGCCGAGAATTCGTGATCAATTGGAATATGGTTGCGCGGGTGCCGTTGTTTAACAGGCTTGAGGCGTCTCAAGTTGCCGAAATTATGGGGCTATTACACTCGCAACGTTTTCCGAAAGATGTTGTTGTTTTTGAAAAGGGTAAGAATGCCACGGGCATGTATTTTATTGTCTCTGGAAATGTTGAACTTCATAACGGTACGGACAGTGTGGTGATTGAGCCTGGTGCTTTTTTTGGAGAAGCAGGACTGCTCTCTGATGGTGGGTATAATGTGACGGCGAAAGCGCTGACTAATTGTCATCTGCTTCAATTGGACCGCGATGATTTTGAATATTTGCTTCGTAAGAATAAAGATATGAACCATCATATTCGTGAAGTGGCCACCGCTCGTATGAGTGGTGAGTGGGACATCGCCGAAAAATAAGAATAAAAGGGTTTATGTTCAATGTTATTTATAAAAAAGGGAGCCTTCTAAAAGAAGGCTCCCTTTTTTATTTGTAGCTTTGGGCTATAATTAAGCCATTGCTTTTTGTAGGTTCTGATCAATTTGATCCAAGAAGCCAATGGTAGAAAGCCATTTTTGATCTGGTCCAACAAGAAGAGCTAAGTCTTTTGTCATATGGCCAGATTCAACTGTATCAACACAAACTTTTTCCAATGTGGTCGCAAATTTTGCAAGTTCAGCGTTGTCATCAAGTTTCGCGCGGTGGGCTAGGCCTCTTGTCCACGCAAAGATTGAGGCGATGGAATTGGTTGAGGTTTCTTTGCCTTCTTGATGGAGGCGGTAGTGACGTGTCACAGTGCCGTGGGCAGCTTCAGCTTCCACAGTTTTCCCGTCCGGTGTCATCAGAACAGATGTCATCAAACCAAGTGAACCAAAGCCCTGAGCGACAGTATCTGATTGTACATCACCATCATAGTTCTTACAAGCCCAGACATATTTTCCTGACCACTTCATCGCACAAGCAACCATATCATCAATCAAGCGGTGTTCGTAAGTAATGCCAAGTTGTTTGAATTTTGCTTCAAATTCATTTTCGTAAACTTCTTGGAACAGGTCTTTAAAGCGGCCATCATAAGCTTTAAGGATTGTGTTTTTGGTAGAGAGATAAACAGGCCATTCACGGTTTAGACCGTAGTTCATACAAGCACGGGCAAAATCGCGGATTGAAGCATCAAGATTGTACATGCCCATGGCAATGCCTGCGTCTGGATATTCGAAAATTTCTTTTTCGATTACTTGTCCGTCTTCACCTTCAAACTTCATAGTTAGCTTGCCTTTGCCAGGCACTAGGAAGTCTGTTGCGCGGTATTGGTCACCAAATGCGTGACGGCCTACAACGATTGGGTCTGTCCAGCCTGGGACAAGGCGCGGTACGTTTTGGCAAATGATAGGTTCGCGGAAAACCACGCCGCCTAGAATGTTACGGATGGTGCCGTTTGGAGAGCGCCACATTTGCTTTAGTTTAAATTCTTCTACGCGGTCTTCATCTGGAGTGATGGTCGCGCATTTTACGCCAACGCCGTATTTTTTGATGGCTTCAGCTGAATCGATTGTGATTTGGTCATCGGTTCTGTCACGTTCTTCAACGCCAAGATCATAATAATGTAGGTCAATATCAAGGTAAGGGTGGATGAGCTTGTCTTTGATGAACTGCCATATAATCCGCGTCATTTCGTCGCCATCAAGCTCGACAACAGGATTTGCAACTTTAATTTTGCTCATAAATTACCTCTTAATATTTGGAAAGTAGATGATATGTTTGAATTCACGATGGGTATACGTGAAGGATTATTGCGGGGCAAGGGGCATTTGTTATATTTTGCATGAAATGAGGGTAAAATCGCTAAAAAGTGCGTAAAAATCTCTATTCTGCGCTGAAATGACTTAAATTTATCTTTTAAAAATTTTCTGGTAGCTTTGGACTTAGGTCTGAGAAATCGAATAGTTTCTGATCTAAAAGTTGAGATGGACGGATATTTCCTAAAGATTTCAGCATCATTTCTTTTGTACCGGGTCTTTGCTCTTCCCAAGATGTCAAGAGTTTTTTCATTTGCTGACGCTGTAGACCATCCTGACTACCACACAGGTCGCAAGGGATAATGGGGAAGTTCATGTAGTTTGAAAATTTGTTTAAATCATTTTCAGCGACATAAGAAAGAGGGCGAATGAGATTAAGTGTGCCTTCTTCATTTAAGAGTTTTGCTGGCATGGCGGAAAGTTTTGCGCCAAAAAAAAGGTTTAAAAGAAATGTCTCTAAGATATCTTCTCTGTGGTGACCGAGGACAACAGTATCGCAGCCAAGCTTTTTAGCCACCGTATAGATGATGCCACGGCGCAGGCGTGAGCAGAGTGAGCAATAGGTTTTGTTTGCGGGCACTTTATCTGTAACGATGGTGTATGTGTCTTGGGTTTCAATATGATTTGGGATGTCATATTTTTTGAAAAATTCGGGCAAGATGTGACTTGGAAAACCTGGTTGTTTTTGATCAAGGTTCATAGCGATGAGCTCGACAGGCAATAGCCCGCGCCATTTGAGATCGTGTAGCAAGCTAATGAGGCCATAGCTGTCTTTGCCACCAGAGACGCAGACGAGCCATTTTTTTGAAGAGATTGGTTTAACACCATCTACTGGTTTTGCGTTTTGGCCAAGCATATCAAAATCATCGATGGCTTGACGCATTTGTTTGATTAGCCGCTTGCGCAGTTTGGTGAACTCAACAGAGCTTGTTGTGTTTTGAAACAGAGGGTGGGCTGTGTTTGAAGCTGGTGGGCTTTGTGTCTCATTTACCAGTTGTTCTGTTTTAGTTGGCTCTGGTGCGGCTGTTTCTGACATTCGTAAATTATCTTTCCGGCGATCTCTATTTGAGGTTAGCTGATGCCGTGAATTTGGTGCCCTGTCAAGTTATGACTTTTTTATGCATTGTAGATCAACTTCTCATTGGGTTTAGACCCTAGTTTTGTAGGTCACAGCTTAAGTTGCTCAAAAATTGATTGGTTTTGGTCAATCGCTTTTTTAAGTTGATTTGTGTAAACAGTGTTTTGGCTTTTTTGAAATTGCTACAGGCATTTTGTAATTGGTTGGTTTTTAAATTCACTAGAGCTAGATTATACGTGGAGATGGCGAGCCCGCGTTTGTTACTAAGTTGTTTGTTAATTTTTATGGATTTCAATTGGATGGTTTCAGCTTTTTTATATTGTTTGTTCAATTGATATAGGAGACCAAGGTTTGAATAAATTTTGGCTTCAATTCTTTTGTTGTTGAACTTTTTGTTTTTAGAAAGTGCAATTAAAAACGATTTTTCCGATTTTGGGTAATTGCCATTCTGACCGTGAATAATACCGAGATTGATGTGGTTACCAATGATGTTCTTTGTGTTGCCGAGTTTTGTATTGAGTTCCAAAGATTTGCCCTGAGCATATTCTGCTTCTGTAAGGCTTCCTTTTGCTCGGTAAGATTCACCTAGATTACCGAAATTTTGTGCCATGCCTTGCTGGTTTTTCAGGTCGAGATTGATGGCTAAGGATTTCAGCAAGGTCTCTATGGCTCTATCTGTTTGGCCCTTGAGGTGATAAGTGCGACCAAGATTGTTATAATTATTGGCCAAGCCTTTTTGGTCTTTCAAGCCTTGGTAAAGTTGTAGTGCTGCAATTTGATTTTCTTCAGCTTTTGGGTAGTTACCTTTGTTTTTATAGATAAGCCCCAGGTTTGTATACGCACCAGCAATGAGGGGTTCATTGCCTTCTGCCTTGGCCAGAGTTTTTACTTGTTCAAAGGAGGCGATGGCGTCATTTAATTTGCCGATTTGTTTTTGGTAGTGCCCGAGCTTGTTCCAAGCGCTTGGGTCTTCTGGATTGTTTTTTGTGAGGCTCACAAGAGAGACTAATGCGTCTTGTTTTTCTTTCGTGTTTTGTTTTTCTTGCGCTTTGGTTTTTGCTGTCTCTAGAGATTTTTTGGAGTTTTGCAGATCAACTTTGATGTCTTGCGTTTGTTTTTTAACCTCTCCTTCATCACTAAATTGAAGAGAAGGGGAGTGGATGCCGAAATAAGCAATATAGGCGACAAAACATACAAGCATCATTAAGAAAGTTTTGAAACGATTGTGAGGTTGCATGTTTGGTATCCATCTTGTGCTGAGTTTATGAAATTATATTAGCGCAAGATGTGAGTTTGTTTAAGGGGAAAGTTGTGCGCGGGGTTTTAGAGAACCGTTCGGGTGTTGAATGGAAACCCTGTAATAACGAGAGGTGGATCCGAGGTCGAGCCCGGGATGACGCGGTGCGGTTAGGTTTAGAGTGATGCAGTTGTTAATGAGTGAGTGGGTTTGTGGAATTTATCATTGTGTTCTGACTAAATAAGTTGAAAAAGACAAAATAAAAGGCCGCTAAATGAATAGCGGCCTTTTTGAATATCAAACTGTAAATCAAGATTATCTTGAGTAAAATTCGACAACCAGGTTTGGTTCCATGATGACCGGGTAAGGGACATCTGACAATGTTGGAACTTGGTTGAATGTGGCTGATAGTTTGCCTTCATCAACTGACAAGTAATCTGGTGTGTCGCGTTCTGAGCTTTGTGTAGCTTCTACCACTAAAGGTAGTTGCTTTGATTTCTCTTTTATTTCGATCACGTCACCAACTTTACAGCGGTAGCTTGGAATGTTTACTTTTATGCCGTTTACTTTTACGTGGCCGTGGTTCACGAATTGACGGGCAGCAAACACTGTTGGAACGAACTTAGAGCGGTATACGATAGCGTCTAGGCGTTGCTCTAGTAGGCCGATGAGGTTTTCACCTGTATCACCTTTGATACGGTCAGCTTCTTTGTAGATGGCGCGGAATTGTTTTTCGCCGATGTTGCCATAATAGCCTTTTAGCTTTTGCTTTGCGCGTAGCTGTAGGCCGAAGTCTGACATTTTGCCTTTGCGTCGTTGGCCATGTTCACCAGGGCCGTAATCGCGGCGATTTACAGGGCTTTTTGGACGGCCCCAGATGTTTTCGCCCATACGGCGATCGATTTTGTATTTTGCGCTAATGCGTTTTGACATTTTTCAATGCTCCAAATTGCTATGTTAAAGTTTATGGATCGCGTCTTCCTTAGCCTGATTAAGTGACTTAGCATTTATAAAACATTATAAATGGGGCTTATCAGACTGACAGACATCAAAGCCTTTGGAGGAGCTGATGTCGCAGACACGAAAAAAGGCGGCTATTTTAGAGTTTAATTTTCTTGAAAGTAATAATCAAGAAACGCTCTTTAAACATCCGCCTTTGGATCGATGATGTATAATCTGACACAGTATCTGTGTCAATCTCTTTTGTTGCCCCTTTAGACTTCTCGCAAGAAACAGGAGCATTAAAATGAAGTTTCACTCATATTAAATGTTATTATTTTTGAGCTTTCTTTACTTCGTCATTTTTTTTTTCATTTGAACCGAGTTTTTTACGGCGAATAAGTTCATCTTTGATTGCTTTGGCCATTTTATCCAAATATGTATCAACGGATGCAGCGACTGTTTTACGTTCGTCATCAGTACACTTGTATTTGTTGTCTAGATCTGGTGCCTTCTTTTCAGCTGCCAACTCTTCTTTGGATTTTTCTTTTTCGTTGAATTTTACATTGCCCGTCATGTAAAGAACCGTAAAAAGATGCAGTTGGTTAATGAAAAGCTTTTGTTTTTTTGTCCAGGTTTTGAAGACTTGTTCGTACTTCACCATGGCATTATGGTTTAAGGTTTGCATAACCTTTAGATCACAATTCTGGGCTTTTGCAGAACGATCAGCCACCACAATAATGCGTCTAGCATCTTCAACCGGGATCATGACTTCATCCGGTTTCTTTTTGTTGATTGCTATTTTTTTACCATCAGGACCCGTATAAACTTCAGGCATCAAGCTAAAGGCAAATTTCATCAAAACTTTAACAGTTTTGTCTTTAATAGCTGGTTTGTTACCTGCCTCTTGAGCAATTGCGCTGCTTGAGAGTAGAAATATACCCAAAACTACAGCCGTTAATTGCTTTAAACAACGCATTATCATTTTTTAAAAGCCTCTCCAGTACGCGTTCCCAACGCTATCATGTATGATGGCAATCGCAATAGTAAAATAAGGGCTTTACTAAGGCATTTTGCGACCATTTACCTAATTAACACAAATTTCGATGTTTTATAAACCAGTTTTATCAGTACCCTTAACGAGGGATCCAATTATCCCCCTCAATGTTCTGACATCCTGATCCGTCGGTTGCATTCTTATAATCATATTTCTTATATTACGCATCATTTGTGGCGTCTTTTCTACAGTTCTTAAGAAACCTGTGATTTCTAACTCTTTTTTTAGGTGATCTATCAGTCCTGTTAATTCTTTTTTGGTCGCTGGGCGGTTTTCCTTTATGTAAGTCCCCTCTTTTGCCGGTCCATCAAATTGAGTTTTTCTGCCCAATGAAGGTAGATTTAACTGTCGGCGCCATTCATACCCCATCAATAAAACGCATTGGGCTAGGTTTAATGAAGCACAATCGGGGTCTACAGGTGCGATCACAATTGAATCTGCATAAGAGATGTCTGTATTGGTTAATCCTGACTTTTCTCGACCAAATAAGATCCCAATGGTTTGTTTTTGAGCGACTTTTTGGTGCATGATTGTGGCCACTGATTCTGGTGATAAGATTTCTTTCACCATGTCTCTTGGGCGCGCTGTTGTTGCGCAGATATATTGCAAGTCAGCGATTGCGTCCTCAAGATTTTCAAAAATTTTAGCGTTATCAACAACATGTACGGCATTTGCGCTTGCTTTTTGTGCTTGTTCGCTTGGCCAGCCATCTCTTGGGTTTACAATTCTGAGATCGGTTAAGCCAAAATTAGCCATGGCTCTTGCTGCCGTTCCGATGTTTTCTCCTAATTGTGGTTCGACGAGTATGATAGCAGGAGTTAAATCGGGATCAGATTTATGCGTCACTCGTTTGACCTTTATTTATAAGTAGTTTTGAAATGATAGCTTCTTGATTTTTGAGAATGTCTTTGGAACTTAAATTCCATAACTTTTCTGGAGGTTTTCCCATGCCGACTTCATATTTTACTCCCCATAATGTGAGATGTTTCAATATTTCTATGAGGTCTGCCCCTTTGGGCGTTAGTTTATAGGCATATCGAGGGGGGCGTTGTTGATAACAGACTTTTTCCATTATTTCTTCTCTGACCAGGCGTTTGAGCCGTTCGGCCAGGATGTTTGTTGGAATTTGTTCCGGAGACTTTTCAAAATCCCCGTATCTGTGTTTACCTGTTAAAACATCCCTTATAATCAAGAGTGTCCATTTGTCTCCCAATAGCTCCAGAACACACGATAAAGGGCATTCTGAGCGGTAACTTGAGCAGCAATTTTTTTTATCGAGGTCACTCATAGGTGTTTGTTACAATCAAAAGTAAAAATGAAATAAAATCTAGATCGTGGTAATATTACATCTTCAGCAAGGCACTGCAAGGGGCTCACATTGTCAATTCGTTACAAATTTCGTTGAATTAACTGATCGCTTTTAAGCTTGCTTCATGTGGCTTAATGTGACTGCGTTTACTAGATTTTTGTTCTGATCTTGTTTGTTTAAATTTATGATTGTATCTGGGTTTTCAATTGTGCGGTTTTTAGGGAATGTGATGTGCATAATGGTCCCTTTGCTGAGGACGCTGTCTACCTTGATACTGCCTCTATGCAGATTGATATAAGCATTGGCTGTGGTTAAACCAAGGCCAGTTCCCTCATAATGGCGGCCCTTAGAGCTATCCACTTGGTAGAAAGGTTTGAAAATATTCTCAATCTCACTTTTACTGATACCATCGCCTTTATCTGCGATTGAAATAAAAACTTCACCTTTGGGGCTTTTTGAAACAGCAATTTTTATTTCTTCATTGGTTGGAGAGAATTTAATTGCGTTGGATATGATGGCACTGAACGTTTTCTTACATAAATTTGCATCGGCTAATAGTCCTGGGATATTTTGATCATGTTCAAAGGTGATGTTTAAAGACTGACCTTTGAATTCATAAGATGTTTCTTCAATTGCATCTTCTATGATGTCAACCAGATCGCATTTTTCTTCATGTAATTGAATTGACCCTGATTCCATTTTTGTGACTTCAAGAATGTTGTTGACGACTTTTAATAATTGGCGCCCGCTGTTTTGAATGTCACTTGCAAAATCAATATATTTGTCCATTTGGTTTGGACCTAGAGACTGATTTTGGATGATTTCAGAAAAACCTAAAATGGAGTTCAGTGGTGTTCTAAGCTCATGGCTCATGGTTGTTAGAAACTCTGTCTTTGCTTTGTTCGCGTTAATGGCTGCATGAGTTGCTTCTTTTTGAGCTAGTTCGGCTTGTTGTTTGGCTGTGATATCCTGGAATGTAAACGTGATTATGTTTTCTTGTTTGTTATCCTTGATATCGTTTAAAACGGATAGAGAGACTATATATTCTATATGTTTTGTTGTGTCTTCTGGCGTCTCAATTTCTGTATGGCTTGAGTAGTGTAGAGTTGTGTCGTTTACTTGTTGTTCTAATAGCTGATAAGTTGATGTAACGATTTCTACAGGTAAGATTTCACTGAAATGTTTGCCGGTTAAGTTTTTCTCATTTTCCAGGTTGAGTAGTTTTAACGCTTTTGCATTGATGAAATGGACCTTGCCGTTTTTATTAGTGATGATTGTGCTTGTGAAACTATCTTTAAAAACTTGCTCGAATATTTTTTTCTTGTTTTCTAATTCCTGTTGGGTTTGCTGGGTGAGTATGTTTTTGAAATCAATTTCATTTAATAGTGCGACGACTAAATAGCCTGCAATACAGAGATGCATGAGAGATGTGTCGATCATCAGGCTTGCATTTAAATGTAGATAGAGCGCGAAGATTTCAATTGCTAGGCTAGCTAAAACAAAGGTGTATATGCGATTTGCCAGGTTAGCTTTTATAGAGATCCAGAATATGAAAGCTGCTAAAATTAATGTGGTGATTAAAGTTGTTTCAAGACTTGTGTGAAACATTTTGCGATTTTGTATTAGGGTTTCTGTTGCTAATATTTGGAGTAGGGGGCCTGAAACAATTCCCTGAGAAGGAACGAAAAAATGATCTCCTAACTCAGTTGCTGTGGCGCCAATGACAACTTTCTTGCCCTTGAAGAATTCTTTTCTTACTTTGTTATTTAAAACATCTACATAGGAAACTGTTGGAACAGAATTTGCCTGTATACTGTAGTCGAGATGGAATTCTGTTTCTTCTTGTTGATAGATGCCAGCAAGAATTGAAGAAAGAGATGGAATGAATTCATCGCCCTGCATGTGGCCATAAGGTACATTGTGAACAAGACCGTTACGAGTTGGGAACAAATTTACACTTGCTCTCCATGAGTGATCTAAGTACATGGGAAGTGGGTTAGAATAGACAATAACGGATTTTTGGTTTGTTGTGTGACTATGTTCCAAATGATCTGATTGTTCTTGTGATTGTTTGAAGCTTGGAAGGATGATTGACCCTTTTGCAGCTACTAAAGCTTTAAGCAGGGCTTTGTCTTCTTTCTCACTTGTGTTAGCGCTGAAATCAATATCAAAGGCTATGTCAGTTGCACCAGCTTCAGTGAGTTTATTGATTAGTTTTGCATGGAGTGACCTGGGCCAAGGCCACTTCGAAGTTTCTTGAATTGATTTTGCATCAATTGCCACAAGCACAACTTTTCCTGTTGCTGCATGGGGGAAAAATTGAAAGCGAAGTTCGGTAAGCTTGTGACTAATTTGCTCACTCAAACCTGTTAGTGCGAAAACAAGAACAAAGCAGAAAACGCCGATATGTGGAACTAGTTTTTTCATGGTATTGTTACAGCTTTTTCTGTTTGTTTGTCGTTTAGATGCAATGATTAGTTTTCAAATGAAATGGCGTTTATTTGTTATTGCCCTTGCCATTCCCGTTGTTGCCGTTGCCATTCCCGTTGTTGCCGTTGCCATTCCCGTTGTTACCGTTGCCATTCCCATTCCCGTTTCCGTTGTTGCCATTTCCGTTATTACCGCTATTTCCATTGCCGTTGCCATTATTACCGCTGTTTCCATTACCATTTCCGTTGTTGCTATTATTGCTAACAACAGAATTGCCCTGGGTTACGCTTGATGAAATGGTTTTATTGTTTTGTCCGTTGGTTTTGTTCCAAAAAGTGACTTTAGATTTTTTCTTCTTTTGTCGTTTGTTGGAAAGGTTTGCATATTTATTTGAGCGACTTAATCCGTTTGTTGATTTGAAAACGTTCAACTTAACCTGGCCAATTGCGCGACCAATTCTCATTTTTTTAACGCGTACTTTTTTAAATCGAGATTTTGATAATTTGTTTGTTTTTGATTTTTTTAAAGACTTATTTGTGAGCTTTAATTTTGGTGATTTAATTTTTAAAGCTTTGTTCGCGTTTTTAAAACTTTTTGTTGTTTTAATTTTTGCCGAACTCACTGTTCCATTTTTTTTATTTAATTTAGTAACTTGAGATTTATTTTTGAGCGCGCGAAATTGTTTTGATTTGAGTGGCGACACTCTTTGTTTTTTCGGGCTGCCTTTTTGGATTACAGCTTTTTCTCCAGCACCTTTTAATATGAGCCCTGACGCATTACCCTGTTTTTGTGATGTGTTAACTAGAGCTGTTTGCCCTGGTTTAACCAAGACGAACTGGCCCGTTTTGAAATCTGATACTTCTACTTTGCCTCGAAGAACATTTACTTTTGAACCTTCTTCATCGACGGTTATGCGAAATTGTGTGCCTTTCACGACAGCTACCAGATAAGGAGTGGAGACTTCAAAGTGTTTTACGTTTCTTTTTTCAACATCTAAGAGGATTTCTCCCATTTGTTGAAGGATGATGGTTTTCCCCTTCTCAGCTGATTTTTTGGGAAGGCCGATTACTGAGTTTGGAGAAACTAGAATGGTTTCTTTATTGCGCTTTAGTAAAACACGACCATTTGGCCCGGTTTTGATTTTATCACCATTTTGTAAGACGGTATCTTTTGTTAAAGCTACTTTGGTTGGTTTTTCTGTTTCAATCCAAACATCACCACTCATTTTTTGAACATGCCATTCTTTTGCATTTGCCTGATTAGCTAGCATGATAGATAGAATTATGAGTAAAAATGGCATTGTGATAATTTGATTGAAAAATTTATGCATAATACTGTCTCATTTCTATTTCTCTAACATTCACTGATGACAATACTAAAAATGTTTTAAAATAGCTTTATTTGAGATTTTGTAATTTTATCAAAAGGTTTAGCGGTTCATTAACCATAAAGCTTCACAATTTAACTTTTAATCCTAGTATTATGGTGTTGATTGTGGCTGTGTTGCTTGATGTTCTCTTATTTAGAGTTTTTACTGTTGTTAAATGCTTTACCTTTCTTTCATTTTGTTTGAGAGGGGCATTGAGCGTAACTGTTTTTTTGTTCTTATCTTTTCCAGTCTTGGCACAATCTGATAAAACATCTCAGGGTGCTTTAAAGCAGGCACTTGAAAAATTTGATCAAGGTGTAAAAAAAAATTCACCTTCATCGAATTATTTACCCCCTTCAGTCGATGAGCTAAATCAGTCTAATAATGAAGAGCCTCGCCCTGAAACTTCAGAGCAAGGTGAAGATATATTAGCTATTTTTATAAGTTCTGTTTCTTTGAATGGCGGGACTGTATTTAAATCATCTGAGCTTTCGTATTGTTATTCTGATCTTATTCGCAAAACAGTGAATGAGGCGGATTTGGCTGGAATAGCCAATTGTTTGACCTCTCATTATCAAAAAGCTGGCTATAGTTTGTCACGTGCGATTGTGCCCCCACAAGATGTGGCTGGTGGCCGACTGATTATTCGGATAGTTGAGGGGTACATTTCAAATGTGAAATTTGAAGGTGGGGATGCGGATCTTTTCGGTGTTCGGAAATTTTCTACTCCTTTAATGAAGGAGAGACCGCTCACTCAAGCTCATTTGGAGCGGTACTTGCTTCTTATTAGTGATGCCCCAGGAGTTAGTTTGGAAGATACTTCTCTTGAAGAACGGGGTGAAATGAGTGGTGTATTTGAGCTGACCATTTCAATTAAAACATGGCAGGTTTGGTCTGGTAGTGAGGTAGATAATCGGGGAAGTGACCCGATTGGGCCTTATCAATCTTATCAGAATTTTGCTTTGAATTCTCTTTTTGGCATTGGAGAAAGTATCCAGTTTTCTTATTCTTCAATTTTAGATTCTACCGATGAGTTGAACTTTGGGGCTGTTTCTATTGACTTACCTCTCAATGTTCATGGAATGCGACTTTCTGCTTTTCTTTCTGGAAGTGTTTCAAAACCTGATGATAACCGTAAGCTGACCCATACCGAATTTAAGACGCTGGATGCTGGTGTAAATTTGAACTGGAATTTACTTCGTACTCGAGAAAGTAATCTTTGGGTAGGTGCTGGTGTTTGGGCGAGGAATAATCAGGAACAAAATGATTTTGGAACTTATGTCGATGATACTTTGCATGGTTTAAGTTTTTTTCTTCGCTTAAATAAAAATGATAAATGGGGCGGTGAAAATTTTCTCTATGCCAATTTGAGACAAGGTTTAGACCTTGGTAATGTATCTGAAGAGGGAGATGTTGATTTATCTCGCTATGATGGTGTTGGGGAATTTACTAAGTTTTATTTGGATGTTTCTCGTAACCAAGTGATTAATGATAATTGGTCTCTCTATTTCTCTGGTGTGCTTCAACTTTCTAGTCATGCGCTTCTATCTTCGCAAGAGTTTTACTTTGGTGGCTCACGCTTTGGCCGTGCTTTTGAAAGCGGGGTTGTGAGCGGTGATGCAGGTGCTGCTGGTTCTGTTGAACTTCGCTATAGCCGTGACTTGGATTTTGGTTTGTTACAAGGTGTTCAGCTCTATGGCTTTGCTGACATAGGGACGGTATGGGACCGAGGGAATGATTTTATTGATGATGCGGTTTTAAGTTCTGCGGGTGTTGGCGCACGGCTTTATTTTGACTATGGGATTGAAGCAGATCTTGCGGCTGCTTTTCCGATTGATGATGCTGATTTGAGCGAAGGGAAAGATGCTGAGTTTTTCTTTAGAATTTCCCGAAATTATAAATTGAGTGAATTACGCTTTGATCAACCTCTTTCAATGTTAGAAGAAATGTATAAAAAATAGTTTTGTATAGATTTTTTAGGTATTACAAAAAACAAAATAAAGAGTGCTTTTAGGTTTTTAAAGCGCTCTTTTTTATTTTGATATGCTTACCTATTCTGCGGCGGTTGTTACTGTTATGCTGGTGCTTTTTGTTGTTTGTTGAGCTGATAGGTTTGGATTGTTTATTCTTGCAGCGCAGAATTTAAATTCAGGGATTTTACCAATAGGGTCAAGCTGCGGGTTTGTTAGTATATTGGCAGCGGCTTCAACATAAGCGAATGGAATGAAAATCATATCTCTTTGCATTCCTTTGTCGACACGGGCGGTTAGTTCAATTTTCCCGCGTCTTGTTTCGACTTCGACCATGTCACCAGGATTTAATTGGAATGACTTTAATGTTTCAGGGTGAATGCTAACAGTTGGGCTTGGTTCAATTGCATCGAGAACTTCTGAGCGTCTTGTCATAGCGCCTGTGTGCCAGTGTTCTAATTGCCGTCCGGTTGTGAGTATAAATGGATATTCTTCATCGGGCTTTTCACTTGGTTCTGAAGAAGCGGTTGGGACAAGTTTGGCCCGGCCTGTTTCTGTTGGGAAACGATCTCCGAAAACGACAGCATGGCCAGGGTGGTTGGGGCCGTCAGAGGGGTAAGTGACAGCGTCTTCGTTTATCAATCTATCCCATGTGATGTTTTCAAGAGATGGCATTAGACTGGACATCTCGGTGTATATCTCGTTTGGGTGTTTGTAGTTCCAATTGAGCCCTAGGTGCTGGGCAATGAATTGAATGAGGCGCCAGTCTTCGGTTGCTTCGCCGGGAGCATCGACTGCTTTGCGTCCCATTTGTACTTGTCTGTTTGTGTTGGTGACTGTTCCATCTTTTTCAGGCCAGGCTGTTGCAGGTAAGATGACGTCTGCGAACATGGCTGTTTCAGTGAGGAAAATATCTTGCACGACGAGGTGATCAAGTTTTGCTAGAGCGGCTCTTGCATGATCAACATCTGGGTCTGACATGGCTGGGTTTTCGCCATGAATATACATGGAGCGGATATCTCTTTTATAGATGGCTTCTATAATTTCAACGACTGTTAAGCCTGGTGTTGGATTAATTGGAAAGCCCCAAGCTGCTTCATATTTAGCTCGCACCTCAGCATCGTCAACGCGTTGGTAATCTGGGAGTACCATTGGTATTAAGCCTGCGTCTGAGGCGCCTTGTACATTATTTTGACCACGCAGAGGGTGAAGCCCTGTGCCTGGTCTGCCGATATGCCCTGTGAGCATAGCAAGTGATATCAGGCACCTGACATTATCTGTGCCATGCACATGTTGTGATACGCCCATTCCCCAAAAGATGAGTGCGCGCTCAGCTGAGGCATATGCTCTTGCAGCAGTTCTTATCATTTCAGGTTCTATACCGCATAGCTTTGACATAGCTTCTGGTGTGAAAGTGGCGACATGATCTTTGATTGCATCAAAGTTATCTGTTCTGCCTTGAATGAATTGTTCATCATAGAGCTCTTCTGTGATGATGACATTTAACATGGCATTTAGTAGATGGACGTCAGTGCCTGGTCTGAATTGTAAGAAATACTCGGCATGGTGAGTAAGCTGTTGGGCCCGTGGGTCCATGATCATCATTTTCGTGCCGTTTTTAACGGCTTGTTTGAAATAAGTGGCCGCTACGGGATGGTTTGCTGTTGGGTTTGAACCTATCAGTAGGATTAGATCTGAGTTCAAAGCTTCATTGAAAGTTGCTGTCACTGCGCCAGAACCAATGCCTTCCATTAAGGCTGCTACTGATGAGGCGTGACAAAGACGAGTGCAATGATCAACGTGGTTGTGGCGGAAGCGTTCTCGGATAAGCTTTTGAAATAAATAAGCTTCTTCGTTTGAGCACTTCGCTGAACCAAAGCCTGCAACGGATTCGTTGCCGTGTTCTTTCGCGGCTTTAGCCATACCCTTTGCTGCAAATTCCAGAGCTTCGTCAATGGTTGCTTTTCTGAAGTGAGTGTCAATATTTGCAGGGTCTACATTTAAGCCCTTTGGCGCGCCTTCTTTGCGAATGAGGGCTGTTGTTAGGCGCTCTGGTGAATGGATATAATCGAAGCCAAAGCGGCCCTTTACACAAAGGCGGTTTTCGTTTGCTGGGCCATCCCGTCCTTCGACGTGGATGATCTTGTTATCTTCAACTTTATAACTTAACTGGCAACCAACTCCGCAAAACGGGCAAACAGAAGCCACTTCTTTAGCGGTTTCTTTTGTGCCTATGCCGGTTGATAAATCAATGGCAGTTTTTGGCATTAATGCCCCGGTCGGGCAGGCTTCAACGCATTCACCGCAAGCAACACAGGTGCTGTCATTCATTGGGTCGTTAAAATCAAAAAATACTTCGCTTTCTTTACCCCGATTTCCAAGACCGATGACATCATTTACTTGTACTTCTCTACAAGCTCTTTGACATAAGTTGCAATGAATACAAGCATCTAGTTGGACAGCCATGGCTGGATGAGACATGTCTGGTTTGATATTACTATTTTGTGGAAAGCGACTTTCTCTTATGTTTTGCGCTTTTGCCATTTTCCAAAAATGAGAATCTTGATCTGGAGATTTACTTTGCTCTGGCTGATCGGCTAATAAAAGTTCGATGACCATTTCTCGAGCCTTTTTAGCGCGCTCGGTTGTTGTTGTGACTTTCATATTTTCAGAAGGAGTACGAATGCAGGAGGCTGTGAGTACTCTTTCACCTTCGATTTCAACCATGCAGGCTCTGCAATTGCCATCTGGTCTATAGCCTGGTTTGGGTTTGTGGCAAAGATGAGGGATTGCTATACCTTCTCTTTTTGCGACTTCCCAAATGGTCTCACCATCTTTGGCTTCTACTGATTTTCCATTAAGTTCGAATTTGATTTTTGAGTTGCTCATGTTTGAGTTGCTCATACGATGTCCTCACGGAAAAAACGAATAATTGATTTGATGGGATTTGGTGCTGCTTGGCCTAAGCCACAGATGGAAGCGTCGATCATTAGAGTTGATAGTTCTTCTAATAACTCTACATCCCATTTTGGGTTTTTCATTAGTTCAACGGCTTTTTCGCAGCCAACGCGGCAAGGGGTGCATTGACCGCAGCTCTCTTCTTCAAAAAATTCAAGGAGGTTAACGGCAACATCTCTCATATTATCTTGATCAGAGAGGATGACGATGGCATGACTGCCAACAAAACAGCCTTGTTCAACTAGTGAACCAAAATCAAGAGGAAGGTCGCCAAGTTTGGCTGGTAAAATTCCGCCAGAGGCACCGCCAGGTAAATAAGCTTTGAAGTTATGCCCCTCTTGCATGCCGCCAGCTTGTTCTATGAGATCGTTGACTGTTATACCAGCCGGGGCGACAAAGACACCAGGGTTTTTGACCCAACCAGATACAGACCATGAACGCGGGCCTTTGCTGCCATTTGTTCCTTGGTTTGCAAACCACTCAGGACCTTCTTTCAGGATTTTGGGTATCCAAAATAAAGTCTCAACATTGTGGTTGAGAGTGGGGCGGTTAAACAGGCCGACTTCGGCAATGTATGGTGGGCGATGACGGGGAAGACCTCTTTTGCCTTCGATTGATTCTATCATTGCGCTTTCTTCACCGCATATGTAAGCGCCGGCTCCTCGTCGTAATTCTACAAAGCCCGTTTTAATTATGCTTCTGTTTTCGAGTGCTTTAATTTCGTTCTTTAAAATTTCTATACAAGTTGGAAATTCATCTCTCATGTAGATATAGACGCGCTCTGCCTCGACGGCGTGTGCTGCGATTAACATTCCTTCTAGAAATTGATGGGGGTTGGTCTCAATACAATGACGGTCTTTGAATGTACCTGGTTCGCCCTCATCACCATTAACAGTCATCAGGCGAGGGCCTTCATAGCTTCTAACGAATTGCCATTTTTTACCAGATGGAAACCCTGCGCCGCCTAACCCCGCTAAACCGGCATCTTGCAATGTATTGATGATTTCATCTGTTTTGATTTGGCCTTCACGGAATTTTTCTAATTGTTTATAACCGTCTTCCGCGCTGTATGCTTTGTAAGGTTTGTAGCTTGGTATTTCTGGTTTTAGTTTTTTTGCGTCGATTGATGATTGCACTTTTTCTGTCGTTGCTTCATCTATTGAATTTCTTCCTATATGGCAGGCTGGTGCATGGGCACAGCGTCCAAGACAGGGTGCTTCTAATATTCTAATTTCTTTTGGGTCATGCTCTAATTTTAAATTATGGTATAGATCTTTGCTGCCTTTCATGGCGCAGGTAATAGAATTGCAAACCCGGATGGTGATGGGCGCTGGGTATTCTTCGTCTTCTTTGATGATATCAAAATGTGCGTAAAAGCTCGCGACTTCATAAACTTCGATTTGTGGAATGTTCATAATTTCGGCCAGAGCGCGCAAATGTGCAGCTGATAAACCGCCGAAGGTATCTTGAATTTTATGTAGATATTCTATCAGGTGATCTCTTTGAGTTTTTGTGCCAATTAGATCATTTATTTTTGTTAGAGCATCTTGCTCTGTTTGTCGTCCCTTTAGAAACCTGCGCGGCTTTTTTCTTTGCTTAGAATTTGTTGTTTTTGTGGTTTCCATACTGATCGTCAATTTCTTTAATGAGGTCTAGCTACTAGTAAATTAGTCTTTTTAGTTGCGCTTCAGTTGCTTTCTCTTTGCTTCAGATGTCCACTTAGTATCCGCAAGAAGCAACCGCGCTAGTTTTTTGTGTTTTTTAAAATTTGGACGTTTGTTTTCATTATTGAGCAGTAGGTTGTTGTTTCTTGGAAATTGACATAGCTCTCGCGTCAATTTTCTCTTCATGGTTTTGGATTAGTCCCATTCACTATGTTGAGGTTTGATTGTTATTTCAGTGTAAAGTTTTTTTTTAAGGAGAACCAATTCAAGCACCTGATCAAGTGATGCAATGATCCAATCGAGTTGATTTAGACGGAGTGGATTGTTTCTTTAAAAACTCTTCCGTCGATTTTAAAAACTCTTTGGTTATTGGTAGAACCGGGTCTCTATCAGCGATAACTAGGCCAACGCTTTGATATATCTCAGGTTCTTCTAGGTGAACATATGTTAGCTCGTCAAGCATTCCATATGATGAGAGGTATAAGAGTGGGAGAATTGATGCGTATTTGCCCGTGGCTATATGCCCCATAATTACAGCGAATGAATTGGTTTCGACTTTGATTGTGGGGTCCACACTTATTGTGTCGAATACACCATTAATAATGCGCCTGTTTTGCATATCTTTAGTTAATAGGCAAAGTGGGTATTTTGCGGCTTCTGTCCATGAAATGTCTGTTAAATTGTCTCCAACCATTTGTTTGGAGGCAACGAACATGTAACTTTCATTGTAAAGATGAATACCTTGTACACCACTTAAGGGTTCGCATTCCAGGTAGGTGATTGCAGCGTGAAGGCTAAAATCATCTAGCCCGCGTTGAATATCATCACTTGTAAGAGAAATTACTTTTGGTTGGACAAGAGGATGTTTTTCACAGAACCGACTGATCAATACTGAAACGTAGGGGAGTGCTGTTGGCACAACGCCAATTGTAAAATCACCGGAAAGAACATTTCTGGCTGTGTCAATATCTTGTATTAGTCCGTCGCAATTTGCGATGACACGTCGTGCCCAGGTTAGAACGATTTTACCCTCGTGGGTAAAGCCGCCAAATCTATGGCCGCGTTCAACGATTGGAACACCAAGCTCATCTTCTAATTTTCTGATGCGCGTTGAGAATGCAGGTTGAGAAATATTACAAGCGTCTGCTGCTCGCGCAAAATGTTCGTGTTTTGATAGAGCTATGATTAAACGTAAATCTTTGACATCCATACGACAATAGACCTCCCTCTATTGTTTGGTGTTTTCGATCTGCCCTTATTATTTTTATTGTATCATAAGATTAGCAGATTGTATTTGATAATGAATGCAAATAATCACGTTCATCATCATTACTTATTATTATTATTAACTTTTTATAGATTTTGCATGATGAGCGATATGATCTTCCATGAAAGTTGCTATGAAAAAGTAACTATGATCATAACCTGATTGCATGCGAAGATTTATGGGGTGGTTGTGGTCATCAGCAGCTTTTGATAACAGCTCAGGTTTTAATTGTTCTGTTAAAAATGGATCGGCATCGCCTTGGTCAATTAATAAGGGCAAGCGCTCTGTTGCGACTGAAATCATATGACAAGTGTCATGTTTTTTCCAGGTTTCTTGATTGCTACCTAAGTAACCGCCTAATGCTTTTTGGCCCCAAGGACAATTAATAGGTGATGAAATTGGAGAAAACGCAGAAACTGATTTGTACATTCCTGGGTTATTTAATGCGATGGTAAGGGCGCCGTGCCCGCCCATTGAATGGCCGAAAATGCCAACTCGTTCTGGATCAACGTTAAAGTTCTCATTTACTAATGCTGGTAGTTCTTTCGTTATGTAATCATACATATGATAATGTGATGCGAAGGGTGCTTCTGTTGCATTCACATAAAAACCGGCGGCTAGTCCAAAGTCATAAGCAGCTTCAGGGTCATCGGCAACATCCTCACCTCGTGGGCTCGTATCTGGCGCGACGATGGCTATTCCATGTTTACTGGCGTAGGCTTGTGCTCCTGCTTTGGTTACAAAATTTTCATCTGTGCAGGTGAGACCAGAGAGCCAATATACGAGTGGAACTTTATTTGTTTCAGCTTCTTTTGGTAAATAGATGCTGAAGGTCATGGTGCAGTTACATGATGATGATTTGTGCTCAAAACGTTTTTGTTGTCCGTCGTAAGATTTGACGCTTGAGAGTTCCGTTAATGACATTTTTCTTGATCCATTTTCTTGTGATAGGATTTTTTATCTATCTTAAAATTTATGAATTTAGCATTGAACTTTGATTATAGAATTGGCACCTAGATTTAAAAAATGTTTGGAGGCAATTCAAACAGGAGGAGCCTAGCCCCTCCCATTTGTTTTTTTGAGTTAAGGTATGTTCGTATTAATACTGAACAACACCTCTTATGCTTTCACCACGGTGCATTAGGTCGAAGCCTTTGTTGATGTCTTCAAGAGGCATTTTGTGAGTGATCATTGGATCAATTTCAATTTTGCCTTCCATGTACCAGTCAACGATTTTAGGCACGTCTGTGCGGCCACGAGCGCCACCAAAGGCTGTTCCGCGCCAATTTCTGCCTGTAACAAGCTGGAATGGACGGGTTGAAATTTCAGCACCAGCTGGAGCCACGCCGATGATGATGCTCTCACCCCAGCCTTTGTGACAGGCTTCAAGCGCCGTGCGCATAACATTAACATTACCTGTTGCGTCAAATGTGTAATCTGCGCCGCCGCCATCTAGGCCGCCTCTGTTGGTCATGTTAACAAGATGGGCAACTAGATCACCTTCAACTTCAGTTGGGTTGACAAAATCAGTCATGCCAAAGCGTTCTGCCATAGACTTTTTAGAGTCATTGATATCAACGCCAATGATCCTGTCTGCACCAGCTAAGCGACAGCCTTGAACAACATTAAGACCGATACCACCTAGACCGAATACAATACAGCTTGAGCCAATCTCTACATCAGCAGTGTAGATTGCAGCTCCAACGCCTGTTGTTACACCGCAACCGATGTAGCAAACACTATCGAATGGAGCATCTTCACGAATTTTTGCAAGTGAGATTTCTGGAAGAACTGTATATTCTGAGAAAGTTGAACAGCCCATATAGTGATAGATGGGTTCTCCGCCGATTGAAAAACGAGATGTTCCATCTGGCATGACACCTTGGCCTTGAGTAGAGCGAACTCTTTGGCAAAGATTAGTTTTTGGGTTTAGGCAATATTCACAAGTACGACACTCTGCTGTATAGAGAGGGATAACATGATCACCCTTTTTAAGACTTGTTACACCTGGTCCTGTATCAACGACAATACCAGCACCTTCGTGACCTAGAATAGAAGGGAAAATCCCCTCAGGGTCATCGCCAGACAAAGTGAATGCATCTGTGTGGCATAGGCCTGTTGCTTTGATTTGGACTAGGACCTCGCCTGCTTTTGGTCCTTCCAAATTAACGGTTGTGACTTCTAGCGGTGCTCCAGCTTTTGTTGCGATTGCAGCTCTGACTTCCATGTTTGCTTGTTCCCCTGAACTGTAAGTGTGTGTAATTGGACCAGTTGGTATTACCTCTGGCCTATTCATTTTATGAAATTGTAAACTAAGATTTGAATCTCTTATCCTTCTCTCAGTTTACGTGCTAATATTTTGCTATCAAGAATAAAGTGATCAAAAATTGGTTCATTTGATTAATAGGCTGATAGCTTGAGGTTATCAATCAAGCGTCGGATTATAATGTATTCGAATGGAGATTTGAGATATGGTCTATAGAGAATGATCTTATTTTCTGAACTTACATATTGATTTAAGACTTTGTTCTGAAATTTCATAAAACCGGGAGATACTTTATATATGTCTTTTCTCTTGCCGCGTCCGTTAAAGCAGCGTTCTTCTACACAGCGTCCTTTAAATTGGTTATCCGCTTTTTCATTTTTCATTATTTTTTCGTTTAGTACATCGCTTGGATTACAGGCGATATTTGCTGATGGAGCAACTGCTGCTGAACAAAAAGACTCTCAGGCTGATGATACTAAAATTAAGTATAATGAAGCCGAGAATTTAGTTTTTGGTTTGTCACACATGGATAATGTTGGATACGGACAAACTGTAAAATATAATTTTGAGCGCAAAGGTGTGTTTAGTGACGACTTTAAAGACACGATTGAGCTTGTAGTTTCTAAGGGAGAGGGGAAAGATAATAAATCTGTTGGGTTTAACTTTTTTTCAGGCAAACACAAGAGACCTTACCCTGGATTTGGTTTTGTGACGTCCAATCCATTGCTTACTCTTTATTTCAATAAAGACGCCTGGGATATCTCTCGTAAAATTAAAGCAAAAGGAACTGCTAATTATTTAAGAAATCGCATTGTTAATGGTATCGGCAAAGTGAAAACTATTGGTCAGTCTGTGTGCCAATATAATGGAGTTGATTATCCAGCGCAGGTAATTTCTTTTGAACCTTACAAAGGTGATGAGAGCAGTCATCATTTGGTGCATTATGCTTTGATTAAATATGAAATCACACTTTCAAAGGATATTCCTGGTGGTTTGTGCAAAATTAAGTCTGTCGTTCCTCAACATGTTGGTGGTGTGCCGGATCATATTCGTGAAAAAATAAAGAAGGCAGGAATGATCCAGCTTGCTCAAGAGACAGAACTTGTGACATCCCTGAAGGATGTAAAAAAACCTTTGTTGGTTGAAGTTTTAACGTTTGATAGTGTTCGGCAAACTGGAATAGCGAAGTCGGAGTAGTTAGATTAAATGAAGATGCGAAGGGTGGTTAATATCTAAAATAACGAAAAAGTTTCTAGCCTTTTGATTGCTCCATTTTTTTAGATGCTTCGTCTGTTTTTTGAAGAAAGTTTTTAGGTTTATGAGTTTTATGAAAAAGATGATACATTATGTTGTGCTTGCTACATTTGTGTTGTTTAGCACATTATCTAATACGGCTTTGCAAGCCGCTGAAAACAACCCTTATCCAACAGTCGTAATTGCTGATTATGTGTTTGGATGTATGGGCTCCAATGGTCAAACTAGACAAGCGCTTGAGCGATGTTCTTGCAGTATAGATATTATCTCATCAATCATTACGTATGGTGATTATGAGAAGGCTGAGACTGTTTTGAGTTTGCGGAGGCTCTCTGGTGAAAAGGCTGCGCTTTATAAAAACGCAGTGCAATACAAATCTGCTGTTGATGTGCTTAGGCGCGCGCAAGCAGAAGCAGAAGTCCGGTGTTTTTAAACTACATGCTCATGAATTAAGCAGTTGATTTTTAATAATAATTTGGCCTCGCTTTTTTGCGGGGCTATTTTTTTGTTTTGATGTTTTATGTTTATGCTGTTTGTTTTTTATCAATTGTTATTTCTAATTTGCGTCTTAATTTTTGTAATAATGATTTAACTCTAAAATGATTTTATTCGCTTTGTGTGGTTAATATTGAATTGATTATTTGTTGCCGTTATTTCCTCATTCAAATTTAAGAATTCTCTGAGGGTTGCAGACTTTTCTGAAGGGCGTAAGCTAAGTTTTGTAATTGGGAGGAAATTATTACATAAGGTGTTTTTTAGTACCCTTAATTTTTTTCAAGATAATAATACAAAACTTAAACTTGGAAGAATGAGAGATATCTAGCACCCATCCTGTTTTTTGTTTCCTCAAAATTATAAATAAAACTGTGTTCGAAAAGTTGAACCTGAAGCATTTTCAGGGAAAAACTAAAATTAATAGGGAAGGGACGCATATGAGGAAATTATTGCTCTCAGCAATAGCGGTTGCCATGACCATTTCGGCTGCACCAGTGGCGCAGGCGAATGACAAACTTATGGCACTCTCAAATGACGCGAACAATTGGGCGATGCCAACAGGCGACTATGCCAATACGCGTTATTCTAAACTTAGCGATATCACTGCGGCAAATGTAGGGACACTAAAAGTGGCCTGGACATTTTCTACTGGTGTTCTTCGTGGTCACGAAGGAAATCCATTGGTTATTGGCGATATGATGTATGTACATACACCATTTCCAAACAATGTTTATGCCTTGAACTTGAATGATGGTAAAATTGTTTGGCGCTATGAGCCAAAACAGGATCCAACTGTTATTCCAGTAATGTGCTGTGACACGGTTAACCGTGGCGTTGCATATGGTGATGGTAAAATCATTCTTCACCAAGCTGATACAAGTGTTGTTGCGCTAGACGCAAAAACAGGTAAGCAAATTTGGAAAACTGCAAATGGTAATCCAAAAATTGGTGAAACTGGTACATCAGCACCAATGGTTGTAAAAGATAAGGTTCTTGTTGGTATTTCTGGTGGTGAATTTGGTGTTCGCTGTCACGTTACTGCTTATGACCTTAAAACTGGTGCGCAATCATGGCGTGCATATTCTATGGGACCAGATAGCGATATCTTGGTTGACCCTGCGAAAACAACACACATGGGTAAACCTGTTGGTAAAGACAGTGGTACTAACACCTGGAAAGGTGACCAATGGAAAATTGGTGGTGGTTGTACTTGGGGTTGGTTGTCATATGATCCAGATACAAACCTAGTTTATTATGGTTCAGGTAACCCATCTACATGGAACCCTAAACAACGTCCTGGTGACAATCGTTGGTCAATGACTATCATGGCACGCGATGCTGATACAGGTATGGCTAAATGGTTCTACCAAATGACTCCACACGATGAGTGGGATTATGATGGTATCAATGAAATGATCTTAGTTAACCAAAAAGTTAAAGGCAAAATGCGCAAAGTTCTTGTACACTTTGACCGTAACGGTTTTGGCTACACAATGGATCGTGTAACTGGTGAACTTCTTGTTGCTGAAAAGTATGACCCTGTTGTTAACTGGGCTACTCACGTCGACATGAAAACTGGTCGTCCTCAAGTTGTATCTAAATATTCAACTGAGCAAAATGGTGAAGATGTTAACTCTACAAACATCTGTCCAGCAGCGTTAGGTACAAAAGACCAACAGCCTGCTGCATTCTCACCAAAAACTGGACTGTTCTATGTTCCTACAAACCACGTTTGCATGGACTACGAACCTTTCCGTGTAACATACACACCGGGCCAACCATATGTTGGTGCTACTCTTGCTATGTACCCACCTAAAGGCGATAGCAACATGGGTAACTTCATTGCTTGGGATGCAACCAAAGGTAAAATCGTTTGGTCTAACAAAGAGAAATTCTCTGTTTGGTCAGGCGCACTTGCTACTGCTGGTGGTGTCGTATTCTACGGTACTCTTGAAGGGTATCTAAAAGCTGTTGATGCGAAGACAGGTAAAGAACTTTATAAGTTCCGCACTCCTTCAGGTATCATTGGTAATGTGAGTACTTATAAACATGGTGGTAAACAGTATATTGCTATCTTGTCAGGTGTTGGTGGCTGGGCCGGTATTGGTCTTGCAGCTGGTCTGACAGATCCTTCCGCTGGTCTTGGTGCCGTGGGTGGTTATGCTGCTTTGTCTAACTACACACGTCTTGGTGGTACATTAACGGTATTCTCCTTACCGTAAACCGCTGAGTGTATTGCTCCATATTCCAAGGTGTGACCCAGCAGCTAACTTTTTAAAGTTGCTGGGTCTTTTTTTCTTAAATTAATCATAATTAAAATGTATAATAAATGTAAATTTCATTGGGAGGATGAATTAGAAAATGATGAGAGTATTGTTTACTCGGGTGGGGCTCGTGTCATTATTGGTGATGACATTGAGCAGTTCTGTTCAGGCTGGTTCAGTTGATGAGATTGTATCTCACTCCAATCAAAAAACGTCCAAAATTTTTAAGGTTGCGGCTAATGATGTTCATCTTGCAGCTGCTGATGCGCCTTCGCTGCCTGATGGTAAGTATAAAGAAGATGGTAAGTATTTTGATAAAGAAGATGAACCTATTTATAATAAGAATGATAAGGATCAGTGGGACTGGCTTACCTATAATGGGAACCGGCGCTATCACGCTGAGTGTCACGTTTGTCATGGGCCGCTTGGGCTTGGAAGTAGTTTTGCGCCGGCACTTGCTGAAAGCCTGAAGACTATGACATATGATCAGTTTAGAGAAACTGTGACCAATGGACGTAGCATTAAACAAACAGATGGTTCATCTAATGTGATGCCAGCTTTTGGTACGAATAAAAATGTTATGTGTTTTCTTGATGATTTTTATGTTTACCTTAAAGCTAGAGCTGATGGTGCTATGGGGAAAGTGTTCCATAATAAGCTGAAAAAAGAAGGTAAATCAAAAGAGATTCGTGAAGAAGAAGCTGCATGTTTTGGAGATTAAGATTTATGAGACAAGTTGTAATTGTATTGACTTTGTTGTTTGGTTTTTCAATCACAGCTTTTGCTCAGACATCTGACCTGGTGGATCGCACGAGCCTTCGGGTTTGTGCGGACCCAGCGAACAAGCCATTCTCTACAAAAAATAAAGATGGGTTTGAAAATAAAATTGCAGAATTGATTGCAGGTGAGCTTGGTGTGCCAGTGAAATATACTTGGTTTCCTCAATCTGTTGGTTTTATCCGCCAGACATTAAACAAGAAAAAATGTGATGTTATTATTGGATATGTTTCCGCTCATGAATTGGTTTTAAATAGCAATCCTTATTATAAAACAAGTTATGTTCTTGTTCACCGTAAAGGAGAATTTGAAGGGTTTAAGAATCTGGACGATCCTCGTTTAAAGGGTAAGAAAATTGGTGTGATTGCTGGTACGCCACCAGTGACGATTTTGGCTATGAATGATTTGCTTGATAATATTAAATCCTTTCATCGTATGGTGGATAGGCGTTATTTTTCTCCTGCTGAACAAATGATTGATGAAATTGCTAAAGGTGATTTGGATGTGGGTCTTCTCTGGGGGCCGATTGGCGGTTATTTTGCGAAAAATGCAGGCAAGGATTTAACTGTTGTTCCATTGGTTAATGAGACCAAAGGGGGGCGAATGGCTTACCGAATAACTTTTGGTGTTAGGCGGGGTGAGAAAGTTTGGAAGCGACAGCTCAACCGCATTATTAGGCGTAAGCAAGATGATATTAATAAGATTTTATCTGGTTATGGCATTCCTTTGATTGATGAGAGTGGCGCTTTGATCAAGGTTGGAGTGGATGTTCAATAATTTGAGGTGATCTCTTCTGGTTGTTTTGGATTTTTAAAATCATCTATTTAAAGTCTCAATTTTAAAGCCTTACGGTGAAATTTTCTAATTTTCCGATAAGTGTTTGGCTGTTTTTTAATTTAAATGATTGGTTTTCTACTTTGGCTGTTTGTATACGGTCTAACCTAAAACAACGAGCGTCTTCTCGCAAATGATCCCAAGCTAAAACATACCAAATGGGCCAACAGAGGAGTTTGTAATGGGGTTCTATGGAGCGTTCGGTTTTCCTCCCTTTCACATCGATATAATTTATCTTTAAAATTTTCATTTCAAAAAAAGCTTCATAAACCGAGTTTGCGGATGATTTTGTCGTTGCTGTTGGTGGTTGTGATGGTTCTGGAATATTCTGGGATGCTATTTCACTTAGTAAAATTCTTTTTCGAACAGCTTGAACTTGTTTTCTCTGTTCTTCTGGGAATGAGGCTGCAATTTTATGGCGGATAGATTTTAAATTGCTCAAGAATATAGGGGAGTGGAGTTTTTCCATGACTGCCAGACTGAGCAATAAATCGATGATTTCTTTGTAATTAAAATGAAGCCGGCCTAGGCCCCAATGTTTATGCAAGCTTACACCACCGCCGCGCCCCAGGCTTGTTTCAATTGGGTAGCCCTTCTCTTTTAGCAGATCTAGATCACGCATGATTGTGCGAGAGCTCACACTGAGCTTCTCGGCTAAATCAGATACTAGATTGTGATCATTTGATTTCAAAAGACCGGATAATTCTTCGAGCCTTTGCAATCTTGTGGATGTTTTGTTTTTTCCCATCAAAGATATATGACATATTTTGTCATGTTTTTAAATATGTTGATTTGTAGTGATCTAATTTGAATGGAAAGTCCGTTAAGTGCATGGGGTGCAAAATTTATGAAAATGAACTATTTCGTTGTTGGGACAAACAATATGGAACTTTCGACTGAATTCTATGACTCACTTTTCGAGGCTACGGAAGTTAGTCGAATTTCATCAACTGAAAGAATGATCTATTGGCAGTGTGACGATTTTACTTTTGCAATAGCCAGGCCCTTTAATGAGGAACCGGCTAGTAATGGAAATGGCACAATGATTGGTTTTAGTGTTGGGTCTTGTGAAGAAGTTAAAAGGCTACATAAAAAGGTTCTTGAATTGGGTGGTGCCTGTGAAGGTGAGCCAAATCAACGGGGGCTTTATTATTCTGCTTATGTGAGAGATTTAGATAAAAATAAAATATGTTTTTATCAATAAGATGCTTAACAGCCGTACGTTTCACGGATAGCTGACTACTATAGTTTTATTTACTGAAAAAAGGAATGAATAGCATGATTGGTTATATAACAATCGGGACGAATGATCTTGAAAAGTCGGCACATTTTTATGATGAGCTTTTTAAGGTTTTAGGGATAGGGCGTTTTATGGAATTTGACACCTACATTGCCTGGGGTAAACAAGATGGCTCTGCTGGCTTTTCTATAATAAAACCGTTTGATGGCAATCACGCAACTGTTGGTAATGGCGTTATGATTGGGCTTGGAGCGGCATCAACTGATGAGGTTGATAAAGTTTATGCTAAGGCCTTAGAACTTGGTGGGATTGATGAAGGTCCAGTAGGCTATCGTGATGAAATGAAAGGATTTTATGCCGGTTATTTTCGAGACCTTGATGGCAATAAGATTAATATCCATTATATTTCAATGGATGATTTAAAGGATCATGCATCTAAATGATTTAAGATTTTTGATTGTATTGTACGGTGACACAATCAGAATCTAATTATTTGTAGAATTTTTTCAATTGCTTAGATAGAGCAAATAATCTTTGTTCCAGGATAACTGGCGCTTCGCAAACAAACTCAAGGGATTTTTCGCGTTCTTCATGGATGCGAATATCCCATTCGAGTTGTTGTTCTAGTTTTGCAAATTGTTGATCTTCTTCTTTTGTAAGTGTGCCAGCCTCGTCTTTTTTTTCAAATTCAACGACTTTTCTTCTGTTATTAACGATGCGTTTGGACAAGTCTTTTTGGCGTGTTGAGAATTTTCCAATGCCACCGATGATTTCATTACGGACTTTGTTTGTCTCGAATAAAAGGGCTAAGAAACTTTGCTCTAGTTGAAGCTTTAGATTCACTTGATGTTTTTTTGCAAACTCTTCGATCAATTTTTCTGTTTCTTTTAATGTCACGCGCCGCGGTATGATTTGGCTGACAAGATTTTTGGCATCTTCATTTTCTTGCCAAGAAAGATCAGTTTCTTTCACGGGGTTGCCCCGCCACATTTGCCCGGCAGAAAGTTTTACAACTTTAGCCTGAATGCAAGGCCAATTTTTATCATTTGAATAGGCCTGGGCTTCATTGTTTAATATCATTGTATTCAATAAGGGAAGCGCAATTGTTAGTCCGCAGAGTGAGCGCATAAATCTATTTTTTAAAAGAGAGTGATTGTTCTTTTTCATGTTGTGATTGTTCCGTATTGAAAATAACTCAGGCTAATTAATTTGATCTATTTTTTTATGTCATTGGTCACACTTCAAAAAATGAAGTGTGACCAACTAGGAGAGACTCTTTTTAGTCTTTAACTTATTTAGTCTTTTGCTATAGCAACACCCCATGGATAGCGTCCCACTGGAATTGATTTGATGACTTTTAAATTTGCTACATCAATTACCGAGACGTCGTTGCTAATGCCATTTGTGGTGTAGAGAAACTTGTCATCTGGAGTGAAGCCTAAGTTCCACACTCTTTGTCCAACTAATAAGTATTTAATAACTTTGTATGTTTTGGTGTCAATAACGGCCACACGATTTGATGGGCCAAGGGCGACGAAGGCTTTTGAGCCATCTTTGAGTAATCTTATGCCAACAGGTTGGACTGTGTCTTGAGTAACGCCTGGGATTTCAAATGTAATTGTTTTTATGATTTCTCGTTTTACGTTGTCTATGACATTTACAGTACCACCAATTTCAGAAGACGACCATACTTGTGAGCCAGAGTGATTATAAACGGCCACTCTTGGGCGCTGTTCAACTAGGACGTTGTGAGTAATTTCATGAGTTTTTGAATCAATGAAATGAACCATGTTGGTTGTCTCGGAAGTGTTGACGATGGTTTTACCATCAGGGCTGATGCCCATGCCTTCTGGTTCAACACCTACGGGAACTTCGCTCAAAACTTTGTTTTTTTCAATGTCGACAATTGTGACCATATTGTCGTCTTCATTGGAAATGTAAAGCGGGTTTCCGCTCGGATGGAGAACGAATAGCTCTGGGTCTGGGCCAGAGGGAAGGGTGCGCACGATCTTTTTTGTTTTGCGATCAATCACCTCGACAGTGTCATCATCACTGGCGCAAACGAGAATGTATTTTTCGTCCTTTGATAAAATGATGCCGCGTGGACGTTGTCCGACTTTGATCGTATCTGTTACTTTTAATGTTTTGCTGTCGATGACGGTGATTGAATTGTCTTTTTCATTGCTGATGTAGACGGTGTAGGCATGTAACGGGGAGCTAGTGAGAGGAGAGATGGTTAAAATTGATAAAGCGGCTGCTAAAAGTGCTTGTTTGACTTGGACTTTCATTTCATCACTCCGAGTTGTTTGTGTTCTCATGAAATTCTCAGAAATTGCCGATGTAAGATGCTGATTTATCACTGAAAATTTTAATATCTTAGTTTAATTTATAATGCCTTCCTCTGTAATTCTTATCAAGTGTTCCTCTGATATCTGAGGCTGATGAAGTGATTGTCTATTGAGATGATTTTGAATTGCCGCTCTCAAGATTTTATCATTTTTGCTATTTTTAAAATAGCCCAAAAAATGAATTTGATTTGACCTGTTTCTTTTTGGTTTTTTTCTTACGGTTTTTTGTAGATCTCTTCTTATATTTAGTTCTTCTTTTTTTGACTTTTCGTTTTGTGCGTTCAGCTTTGACGGGTGGTGGTGGTGTAAGGTCTGTAATAGCGTTGCCAATGAACTGGTTGGCTAGCCCTAAGTGTGCATATTGAAGGCCAGGGCGGAAACGAGATGAGGCGATGCCTTGGTCATCTTTCAATAGTACACTACTGACAGCATAATCAGGAGGACTTAATTTTAATAGGTCTTCATTCTCTGCTACAGGTTGATCTGTCATGAGAGGGCTGAGAGAAAATGGGCGGTAGTTCAGCTCTTCAGGGTGTTCTTCATCAAATTCAGGTGAATAAGCAACGTTGTTTGTTTCGATGATTTCAGGTTTTTTTCTAGGAGTAAAACTCTGCCAACTGTCAGGCATGTTGGTATCAATTGAAGCGAGTTGAACAAGTTGGCGCTCTTCTTCCAATTTTGTCTGCAGTGGAGAGAGGCTAGCAATGGTTTGGTTGCGCCACCAATCAGGGATACCTTTTTCGTTTTGTTCGCTTTTGGGCTGAGCATTTGAATTGTCAGGCTTGTATGCGGCGACCTGACTTTTTGGATCGATTGTTTCCTTTGGTTTTAAGGTAGGTCTTATTTTTGCGCGCTTTGGTTCTTCGACTGTGGAAGGTCTTAATGACGCAATTTTTTGATTGAGTTGATCTCGGTTTAATGAGGCTAGTTTTGGCTCAACTTTGGCAGCGACTTTTGGTCTTGTTTTTTGAACTGGAGGAGTGAGCGCGGCTATTGCTATGCCGTCTCTTCTTTGTCGGCGCGCAAGTTGGATGCGCCGCATTTTAGCGGTTTTTGCGGCTGCTCCATATTTTCGGGCGTCTGCTTTGGTCAGCGGGCGGCCATCTCTTGGTACGTGGCGACTGCGTCCATTTGGAAAGAGAGCTGCAAGTTGAGGCCGCGAAATTCTTGGCCAGTGACGGACCCTGCCTACATCCATGTGGACAAATGGCAAACCGGATGTTGGGTAATAGCCGACACCGCCTCTTTGTCTGATAAGGGCTGAGTCTCTTAATTCACGAACAGGGATATCGGGGAAGTGTACATCTGCGGCCATGCCTAGGATGTGGCGGCTTTTTCTGGCCTGTCCGCCGCCGCGTTTACGTAACTTGTTGTTTGTTTTTAATGATCGATAACCGGAGATGAGGTGAATGGGTTTGCGTGAACCCAGCTGGTTGTGCATTTCCCACATTAAATCAATGAGGTCTTTATTCATGACGCGACTTTCTTTGCGGCGCCAATCCCCCATTATATGGTTTATACGTTTCATGGCTGAAGGGATGTATTTACCGTCCCTTTTATAAACCACTGTGAGAGTTTTCTTTGTATGGATGTTATAGATTGATAGGGTTCTAGCCCCTTCTCCGCGCCCAAGGAGCTGATCTCCGGTTAGACACATAAAGAGCACCAATGTCACGCAAAAGGTGCTAAATGCCTTTTTGGGAGAGGGTATGTTAAGGCGTGATAAGAGCATTCAGTAGCCAAGACCATTTTGTTTTGAATAAAGAGAAATAACCAATAAAACTAACTCTTCTTCATTCCATTAAATTTAGGCATAAATACAACCATGTAGATTATTAATAGTATGAATATTTTGTTTGGTTAGTTTATAGCTCTTCACCTACCAGTTTGTTAACAAAACCGGTAGGTTTTTTTTGTCTCTCACGGACTATTCCGCCGTTGAAGGGGCAGGCTCTGTTTGTAGGTTTGAAATGACTAGTGGCAAGTCTTACGATACATGTTCCATAAGGCGGGGCATGATTTCTACGAAGTTGCAGGGGCGATGGCGGCTATCTAACTGATATTTCAAGATGCCGTGCCAGGCATCTTTACAGGCACCAGGTGATCCTGGCACACAAAAGACAAAGGTGTCTTTTATCAGGCCGCCGCAGGCGCGTGATTGGATGGTTGAAGTGCCGATCTTTTCATACGACAATTGATGAAAGAGGGCTGAAAAGCCGTCAATCTCTTTATCAAACAGTGGTTTAATTGCATCTGGTGTAACATCTCTACCAGTGAAGCCCGTGCCACCGGTTGTGATAACGGCGTCAATAGTTGCGTCATCAACCCATTTGTTTATTTGCACCTGGATGGAAGGAATATCATCTTTAACAATGGAGCTTTCTGCTAAATTATGCCCTGCTTCAATGAGCATATTTGAGAGAAGAGTGCCTGATTTGTCGTCACGTTCGGTTCTTGTGTCCGAAACTGTTAAAACCGCAATTGTAATTGGTGTAAAGGGTCGTGTTTCATCAATGCCGGGCATGGTTTTTCTCTTAGGTTTATTGAGGTTACAAAAATATCCTATTGCCATTTATTGGGTTATTGATTGAGCTGTGTCAAATAACAATCATTTAAAAGCTGATGATTTGGTGCTTTTTTGGGGATTGAGCTTTTATTTTCGGTTTGGGCTTAGATAAAAACCACAACTGCTACGATTGCAAAAACTCCCCAAACGCACATGTTTACAAATGAACGCAAGATGCCACCATCTTCTTCAATGGTGATGCCTGCTTTTCTAAGCACGTAATTTCCCGGGGCAAAGAAAACCCATAAAAATAAGTTGAGAAGTTGCATATTCTTCAATCCTTTTACTTTTAGAAACATATAGATGCATTTTATATGCATATTATTGGATTTGTTGATATAATGCAATCAATATTACTTTTTAAAGATTTATGAGGTGCTTAGTATTATTTAAGCGGAATGTGGAGGTCTGTAAGATACTCTTCCTCGGGGACCGCAAATGGGTCATTGAGGTATATTTCTAACAAGGGGCGCGTACAATCGAGCTCTTCATTTGAGCTTGGTAACCATTCATTGCGTAATTTTGCAAATTCAGCCGGCATATTATGATAGGGGCCTTTCATAGTGTGAATTGCGTATTTGCCCGTTTTTATCTCCATTTTAAAAAGATTGAGGTCTGGATTGTCTTCAAAATTCCCCTCATATGTAGTGCTTGCGACATACCTTGTTAATGGGCCTGGGGTAATGAAGGGATCATCCATACCAAAGCCAATAATTTGTTTGGGCGTGATGCCTTCTAAATTTTTTAATTCGGAAAACAATTGATCCCATGCTTTTGGGGCTGATTGTAGGTAGGGGCCAAGTCCGACCGCATAAATGATATTGAAAGCTTCTAAATTTTCAATTCTTACTTCCATTATGGATCTTCTAACTGGGCTTCTATTTGGCCTCTAATTGAGTTTTTAATAATTGTAGGTCGTGCCAAACGAGGCGTTTAGCAATGGGTGTTCGTAAAAGGTATGCAGGATGAAACGTTGCTAAGGTGTCCATTTTGTGAAGGCTATCGGGTATTTTTTTCCATTTACCTCTGAGTTTTGTAATGCCCGTTGTTGTTTGATAAATTTGTTTTGCGGTTTCTCCGCCTAAAAACAGGATGTATTGTGGGGCCACGAGTTCTATTTGCTTATCTAAAAACGGACGGCAAATGGCTGTTTCTTCCAAAGTCGGCGCGCGGTTTCCTGGAGGGCGCCAATAAACGAGATTGGTTATGTGGGCTGAATTTTCGTTTATACCTATGGATTTTAGCATACGATCGAGTAATTGACCTGCCTCACCGACGAACGGTTTACCAACGATATCTTCTTCACGGCCAGGTGCTTCACCTATGATCATCAGGTCAGCTTTGGTTTGACCTCTGTAGAAGACGAGATGTTTTGCCGTTCTTTTCAAACCACAGCCGTCAAATTCCGTTAAAGTTTCTTTTAAATCTTCTAGAGAATTGCATTTAGTGGCCAGTTCCTTGGCTTTTTCTAACGATGGAAGAGATAATGGAGCCGCTCTCTCACTGTTATTTAAAGTCGTGTTATTTATTGTTTGATTTTGGGCTTTGCTTTCAGACAAAATGTTCGAGGCCGTGTTAGCTCGTTCAGCTGCTGTTGTTGAATGATTTGCCTGATTGTTGCGTTGTGGTTGGTGAGTTTGGTTAACTCTACTGCTTTTCTGAGTGCTTTCCTGTGTATTATCTTGAGGTTTTAACAGGTCTTTAATGAGGGATCGGTCAATTGTCCGGCCTTCATCAAACCAGTTAATGGGTGGTTCCTGGCAAGCAGAAACCACGCCCATATCCTCATACCAAGCTAAAATTGCTTGGAAATCTGATCGTTTCAGTGAATTTTCTGCGGTTTTTTCCATTTGTACTCTTGCCCGTCTCGTCATTTAGAGATTAAACATCTAACATGAGCTTGTTGCTGGTGCAAAAAATGAATTGTTGTAAAAAGCGCTACCAGCGTTAGAGGAGATTTTTATGGTTGATCAATCTGAGCTTCCTGAACGGGAAGCAATGGATTTTGATGTTGTTATTGTTGGCGCTGGGCCTGCGGGGCTTTCAGCTGCCATCCGTTTAAAACAACTGGATGAAGATATTAATGTTGTTGTGCTGGAAAAAGGTTCTGAAGTTGGAGCTCATATTCTTTCTGGTGCCGTTTTGGACCCAATAGGTTTGGATAAACTAATTCCTGATTGGAGGGAAAAGGGCGCTCCTCTAAACACTAAAGTGACCAGTGATAAGTTTATGATGTTTGGGCCGGCTGGTTCATTGCGCATTCCTAATTTTTTAATGCCGCCATTGATGAACAATCATGGCAATTATATTGTTTCTATGGGGAATGTTTGTCGGTGGATGGCTGAGCAGGCAGAGGCTATGGGCGTTGAAGTATTCCCGAATATGGCCTGTTCAGAATTGATTTATGGTAAGCAGGGTGAAGTCACTGGTGTTGTTGCAGGTGAATTTGGCCGTGAGAAAGATGGTAAGCCTGGACCAAATTATGAGCCGGGTATGATTTTGAACGGCAAGTATGTGATGCTTTCTGAAGGGGCGCGTGGGTCTCTTTCTAAGGAAGTGATTACGAAATATGATTTGGATGCAAATTGTGATGTGCCGAAATTTGGTCTAGGTATTAAAGAGATTTGGGAAGTTAAACCTCAAAACCATCGCTTAGGTGAAGTTACCCATACTATGGGGTGGCCGCTTGGTCTTAAAAATGGTGGCGGATCTTTCATGTATCACTTGGAAGACAACCAGGTTTATGTTGGTTACATTGTTGACCTTAATTATAAAAACCCACACCTTTCACCTTATAATGAATTCCAGCGTTGGAAGCATCACCCTGATATTGCTGAAGTTTTAGAAGGGGGCAAACGTGTTTCTTATGGAGCGCGTGTTGTTACCAAAGGTGGCTATCAATCTATTCCGAAAACTGTATTTCCTGGTGGTGCTTTACTTGGTTGCTCAGCTGGTTTGGTGAATTTACCTCGGATTAAGGGCAATCATAATGCGATGCTTTCTGGTATTGCAGCGGCTGAAGCTGCCCACAAAGCCATCGGTGCCGAGCGCTCTGGGGATGAGCTTATTGATTATGATGCTGAGCTTAGGTCTGGCCTGATTGGGAAAGACCTGAAACCTGTTCGCAATGTAGCGCCTTTGAGTGGCAAATTTGGACCGCTTGGAGGTTTGACGCTTGGCGGGTTTGATATGTGGTTTGCTACTATCTTTCGGTTTAACATTCTTGGTACTTTGAGCCATGGGAAAAATGATGCTGAAAGCACTGGTAAGGCCGCTGATTATTCTAAAATTAATTATCCAAAACCAGATGGGGTTCTTTCATTTGATCGCCTCACTAATGTGAGCTTTTCTGCGACCAATCATGGGGAAGAGCAGCCTGTTCATTTGAAGCTGGCGGATGCGTCTATTCCTATTGAACAGAACTTACCTGAGTATGCAGAACCTGCGCAATTATATTGTCCTGCTGGTGTTTATGAAGTGATTGAAGAAGAGGGGAAAGACCCCCGTTTTCAGATTAATTCTCAGAATTGTGTCCACTGTAAAACGTGCGATATTAAAGATCCGGCACAGAATATTACATGGGTTACACCTGAAGGTGGTGGAGGCCCGAATTATCCAAATATGTAAGTCATTTGGACTTGTTAACTTCGATTTGACAATAATTTGAAGAGTGTCAGATCTTTTCATCAAATGCGGCTAAAGTTGATTTATTGCAGTTGTTTGGCTGTTTTTTATCTCCTTAGCGGCATTTTTTATCTGGAGTTGATAAAAAGAGCTCAGCTTTGCCATGAAAGCTGCCACATAGTTAGCTTAATAAAGATGCATTGTGACTTGCGAAGACCAGCAAAACAGGCCATCTTTAAAAGAATGGCATTTCATTAATGGATAGCGACTTATATGAGAAAATTCCTTTCACCCGTTGCCACACTTATTTGTGTGTTTAGTATCAGTGGAGCTCTTCTGCTAAGTGGAGGTGTTTTGGCTGAGAAATCTCTGCCGAATTTGCAATCCAACTCATTTCTTGGAAGTTATTTAGCTGGTCGTTATGCAAGCTCTAAACATGACACAGTCGAGGCTGCACTTTATATGCGCCGGGCTCTTGATTATGAGCCGAATAATAAAAGAATTTTAGAGCAATCTTTTTTATTAGAACTTATGGGCGGGGATTGGACGCTTGCCACTGATTTAAGTAAAAAACTCATTAAAATTGATTCAGCTCATCCGTTTGCGCGGCTTTATCGAGGTGTCGATGAATTTCGAGTAAAGAATTATAGTGCTGCTGAAGCTCATTTTTTAGCAAGCAATGATGGGCCATTAAGTGCTTTGATTGAAAAGATCTCACAGGCCTGGATATTGTCAGAACAAGGAAAATACCCACAAGCGATCAAGTTGTTGAATGAAAAATCTGACACAGATTGGGTACGTGACTATCAACAATATCACCGTGCTTTGATTGCTGATGTGAATGGTAAAGTTAAAGACGCTCAGAAAGCATATTCACGGCTCTATCGTAAATATCATCAGATGGTTCGGCTTGTTGGCTCTTATGCGCAATTCTTAGCTAAGAATAATCAAAGACGTGCTGCACTTACTGTATTAAATAAGCATTTTTCTCGTGCTCGTTTTCAGCATCCTGATCTGATTTTGATTGAAAAGAAGATTAAAGCGAAGATACCGATGGTTCCTCATGTGCAAACAGCTCAAGAGGGATTGGCGGAAATATTCTTTAGTCTTGGTGATCGTAGAGCTGAAAATGGCGGCGTTGATGATGGCCTTATCTTCTTGCAGATGGCACGGTTGTTGCGCCCTGAATTTGCAGCTGCGAATTACTCTTTAGCGAGTTTGCTTTACCGGGTGAAGAAATATGATCGCTCTATTGTTTATCTGAACGGCATTGAGGTTGAAGAACCTATTTGGCTTGATGCGCAAATTTTGAAAGCTCAATCGCTGAGCTCTAAGAAGCAGACTGTTACGGCCATTCAAGTGCTTGAAGAGTTACGTGATAAATATTCAACTGACCTTGATTTGTTTAATGCATTAGGCAAACTTTATTTGGATGAGAAGAATTATACTGAGGCGGCGGCTAATTATAGCAAGGCTATCGCTCTTTTGAAAAAACCTCGCCCTAGTGATTGGTTTTATTATTATGGCCGTGGGATTAGTTATGAGCGCTTAAAAGAATGGACGAAAGCGGAGAAAGATTTTAAATCCGCTTTGAAACTTAGTCCTAACCGTCCGGATGTTTTGAACTATCTTGGCTATAGTTGGGTGGATCAAAACCTTAACTTGTCTAATGCGATGAAACTTATTCGTAAAGCTGTGAAGCTGAAGCCGAATAGTGGTTATTATGTTGATAGTTTAGGGTGGGCTCATTACCGTCTTGGGCAATATAAACAAGCGGTTACGATTTTGGAAAAAGCTGTGATGCTCCGTCCTGACGACCCTGTGATTAATGATCATTTAGGGGATGTGTATTGGCGTGTGGGCCGTAAGAATGAAGCACGTTTCCAGTGGAAACAAGTGCTTAGCTTAGAGCCAACTGATGAGTTGATTGAGCAGATTAATAAAAAAATGATTGATGGTCTTCCTGTGAAACGTCAAGCTAAAGCGACTATCAAAGAAAAATAAGATTTTATAATTTCGACCGAATTTATTCAATCGAATTTTTTAATCCTGACTTTTCAAAATTTTTAGCTATGAAATGATTATGACCAAATTTAATCAATCTGGTTTGCAAGAAACCGCTTGGGCGAAGGTTAATCTTTCTCTTTCCATTTTAGGAAAACGGGATGATGGCTACCATCAACTTGAAAGTTTGGTTGTCTTTGCGGGATTTGGTGATGAGCTGACTTTAGAGTCTGTTCCTTTAGAGCAAGTGCCTTTAGAACCTGGGCCATTAGAAGATATTTCATTTCAATTGAATGTGAGTGGCTCTGAAGCTCAGAATATTGAGGGGGAGAACTTAGTTGAAACTGTTGGTTTGCAATTGATCGATAGGTTTTCTTCTTTAAATAATAGCTCTCATTCGTTTGGTTCTATTCGCCTAGAAAAATTGTTGCCTGTTGCGGCTGGTATTGGCGGTGGTTCTGCTGATGCTGGCGCATTGATACGAATTTTTTGTCGCCTTATGAGTGAGCAGGGTGTTGATCTTTCCCAATTTGATCGTTTGGAATTTGCTTCCGCCTTTGGAGCGGATATTCCTGTTTGTGTGGCTTCTGAAGCGGCGTTTATGCATGGTGTTGGGGAGCTTGTTGATCCTATTGGTCAATTTCCACGTGTTGGACTATTGTTAGTCAATCCACGAATTTCTGTGCCAACTGGTATGGTTTTCCAGGCCTTAGATGCCGCAGATTATATAAAAGATGTTCCCTCCAAATTTGAGATGCATAGACACCGAGATTTTGATTTTTGCTCAATAGATGATGTTATTGAATATATGGAAACTGTTCCGAATGACCTTCTAAAGCCGGCTTTGAAAATTGCGCCTAAAATTAGTGATGTCTTAGCTGAGATTAGCTTGCTTGATGGATGTTTAATTTCTCGGCTTTCAGGTTCTGGCGCCACATGTTTTGGTTTGTTTGAATCTGAGGATATTGCTAAAAAAGCCGGGCAATATTTGAGGACAAGATATCCAGAGTGGTGGATTAAAGGGACGTTTATTAGGCCGTCTCTAGTATCATCTGATGAATAAGTAACATTTGGTGTATAAATTATTTAGTTAGAGTATTCTTTAATGAGCTAAGTAAATAAAAAAAAGCCAGTCTGTTAAAGAGGAAATATTCATCTACGAGACTGGCTTTTTTTAGACATTAGTTTTTTAATTTATTTTTACCAACATGCTAGCGTGTCTGCTCTGCAGGTGTATTCATCGAAAAGTACGACATCTATGAAAAGTTTACATGAAACGGTTTTTGGTTTTGTGCGATAATTTTTAATATTATTTTTTGTCATCCATTCAGCAATGTGTTTATCAAGTAAACGTTTGGCATCTTCTGTTGGGCCTTTTTTGCCATAATCATTTACTGTGAAACCAAACTTTTTACATCTTGCTTCTGCGTTACCTGGGTTAATGGTGAGAGTTGCTGATACAGCTAGCAGCAGTGTTGCTACGATTAAAAACTTTCTATAAAGACCCATAATCTTACCTCAATTAACTATGTTAAATTCTGTTTTACATGTTCGTGTGAGGGGTAGTTTGAGTCAAATAAAAAGTGACGCAGAGATGAAGCTCTGCGCCACTTATAAACGGTTTGATTTTTAAATTTTGACTTAGTATCATCTAATCTAAATATTAGATGTTTTTTCATTTGCATATAAAGAGTTTATGCTTATCTCTTTTAAGCGCCATCCTCTGTCCCTTGTTCGATGCATCGTTCAGTGTCTTCTCCACAATTTTTATCATTTTCTTTAAGTCCAATTATTTGGTTTATAAAAATATTTGGATGAAGACCAATTTTTTCTTCTGTTAATTTGCTATTGGCCGTCGCTGGGGAGAGAAAGACGAGTATTGTAAATAGAGTTGTAAATAGTGCGATTATTGATTTTATCATAATAGTCCTCTGATGCTGAAATGTTCAGCTGTTAAGAATTTATGATTGAGATAAGTTGTTTGATTTGATCGTTTTTCACATGATCACTGTAAATAATCCCAATCCGTGAATGGACTAACTTTGAGCCGAAATAAGGGAAATGTCATATCAAAACGGTTCACAACCTCACAATCAATTTTGCTCAATTGTGATGGATTAAACTGCAATCAAAGTTGCATGTCATACGTCTTATTGGGTAGGGATTTTCTAAGTAATACCAGGTAGTTGTACTTTAGGACTGGATAAAGCCGACTGAGAATTTTTCAGTCGGCTTTTGTTGTTCTTTTGCATTAAATCTGACTGGATTATTAATTGCCTATGTAAGGACCGTCAGTACCAAGGCGTTCACTGAAAAGGCCACGGCCATCAAAAATGGGATTAAAATCACCAGGGCGGTTTCCATAGCCATTTAATGTATCTGAATATTTGTATGAATAGCCGCCAACTTTTTTTCTAAAGCCACGTACTTTGGGGCGACCTTTTCTGTATTTGCTGTTTGGCGCTTGAGCGAATAAGTCAAATAAGAAAAAACCAGTTTCATTGGGGTAATATCTGTTTCCAGCCTGCGCTGGTAGAGTTAAAGTGATAAGTATAAAGGTTGAGCTTATAGTTGCGATGATGGTTTTCATAGGTTTTTACTCTTGTTCGAACTGTTGAAAGGACTGTTAGTTAATTACTTGAGCCATATCAGACGATCATGATCCAAAATCTCTTTATTTAGATTTAATCATTCGTCTATTTTATCTATGATTAGTTTGAGCGTCTAAAATTGGTTTGTCATCTCATTTTATCTGATAATTGATAACAGCTTTGTGAAGAGGTTCTCTTGGATAGACGGTCTTTTAAAATCATAGTTTTGTTGAATTTTTTGCCCATTTTCCTTTTTTCATTAGGAGTTCATGCTGCTCCGTTGCAGCCAGCTAGTGAAATGAGGCAGCAAGAGAGATTGGAAGCCGTTGGGTTTATAGGGCCTACACGCTTGTATCTACGTCTATTTAAAGAAGAAAAAACTCTCGAAATTTGGTTGAAGACTGGGTTGAATTCTGGGGCCACTTATAAGCTCTACAAGAGTTTTGATATTTGTAATTACTCTGGAAAATTAGGCCCTAAAATTTCTGAAGGAGATAAGCAAGCTCCGGAGGGGTTTTATCATGTACCTGCTGGAGATGTGCTCTGGAATTCCAGGAAATGGCCTCGGGCACTTAATTTGGCTTTTCCTAATATTTTTGATGGGTTAACGAAGCGAACAGGGTCTTATTTGCTCATACATGGCGGGTGTTCTTCTGTTGGTTGTTATGCTTTGAAAAATGGACCGATGTCAGTTTTATATGATTTGGTTTCCATAGCGCTAAAACAGGGACAAAAGGTTATACCGATACATATTTTTCCATTTCGCTTTAGTAAGAAAAATTGGAAAAAGCATAAGGGGCATAAATTTATAAAGTTTTGGCAAGTGATGCAGCCTGTCTATGATAGTTTTAATGAGAACCGAAACCTTCCTTCCATATTGGTTTGCCAATCTGGCTACCAAGTTTATTCCTCGGATGCATTCGTGGATGATCCTGGTTTTGTAAAACAAGGTTGTTTACAGCCTATGCCCCTTGGAAGTGATGCAGTGCCACATTTGGCTAGTTTATCCTGGGTAGTGAAGCTTAAAGAGAGATATAAGACGTTATTGGGAGTGCGGCGCATGACTGCGCAGAAAGGACCCCAAATACGTGTTAAATGTAATTTGAAACGACCTTCTTGTAAGAGGTGGTTGGCTTTACGCAAGCGTATGTTAAAGCGGGGAACTTTACCGAAATCATTGTTGCGTTAAGATTGCTCTTGAGCAAATTCAATACTCTAGTTATTTTTTGAGCGCACAATTATTCCAATCTTCGTTGAACTCCGGTTGGATTGTGCTCTAACTGGCTTTTGAGATTGTGATGCTGGCTTTAATTTGTCCCGCTTTATAAGGGGCTGGTGTTGTGGTTTTAAAATATGTTGTTCCGTCTTTCACGATCTTAACATAAATGTAGCAACTTTTGGTTTTGCCGCAGTCTTCTAAGCGATTTTGATCTATCGGAAAATTGACTTTAACGCCTGTGTCGCCTTGGGAAAGTTTTACAACATCACCAATGATAACTTGATCTTTAGGATTTGCAGCCGAAGCGTTTTCTATACTGATGACGATGTCTGCGCCTTGCGGCATACGTCCTCTATTATCAGTTGAAATTTTTAAGCTGAGAAATGCATCACCTAATTTGGCACCAGGGGGCGGTGTATAACCAAGGCCACCACACCCAGCGATTAAGCTTGTACAGATTAAGGCTAAGCTCAGAGACACTCTTCTTGAATGTTGTCTTAAAGGGGCTAGAAGCCTTGCTGTTTCATTTTTTATCATCATGATGAAGCATTATCCCGTAAATCAGTGAAGACGCAAGGGATAATGCTTTAAAAAATGTGCTTATAGAATGACAGGCTTATAAAATATGTTGAGAATTTCTATTCGCAGCGAATTTTATCGGCCAATGCTTGGACTGCCAATATCATTATATTGGTTACAATAATCACTGATGCGTGAATCATGTCCGATATGTTGGCAGATTTCTATTTTTTTATGAATATTATTTCTTACCTGTTTAGCTGAGACTTTATATCCGTAAGATCTAGCAACTTTTGCTATATAGGAATTTTCGCAAGGGGGAGTTGCGATTAAATTACCTTGTACCACTTGATAAGGGCCTTTGCAGGTTAGTTTATAGCGGCCAGCTGCTGCGTCTTTAGTGAGCAGAAAAAGAACTGATGAGAAAATAATTAAACTTAGTAAAATCATTGTTCTGGACTGAGTTGACAAACTAGATGTTTTTAAGAGGGGTGACATGGTCTTGTCTCCTTAGTTATTGTGATTGCACATGATTAATCTTTTTTGAGTATGGCATTCACAATAAGAAAATTAATTCATTCGTTCTGTGTGATTTGTCACATAGCATGAATGCGGTTTCAGTTAGTGCGATTTCTATTATAATGAAGCAAGACCTATAATCTGCCAATTCAGATTTATGTGATCAATCTCTTAGAAATTGTGAGGTTCGCTCATTTCTATAACATTAGAAGACTATGTTTCTCGTATAAGAGAGTGTCGTATTTGTGTTGATAACCCAATAAAAGCGCCACTTCCACATGATCCGCGCCCAGTTTTGCAAGTTTCTAAAGATGTGAGAATTGCAATTTGTGGCCAGGCGCCGGGGACAAAAGTGCACCTTTCGGGTAAACCATTCACTGATGCTTCAGGAGATCGGTTACGTGAGTGGATGGGTGTTGATGATACGATTTTTTATGATACCAAAAAAATAGCGATTGTTCCAATGGGGTTTTGTTTTCCTGGACAGACTCCCAAGGGAGCTGATTTGCCACCGAGGCGAGAATGCGCTGCTCATTGGCATGATGGTCTGTTTTCGCTTTTGACTAAACTTGACCTGGTACTTCTTGTTGGAAAATATGCAATTACGTATCATTTAAAAGGCCATGATAATTTATCCAACTTTGCAAAACAACCTTTGTATGAAACCGTTGAAAATTATAAATCTTTTTTTTCAGTAAATGATGCTTCTAAAGCTACACCTTTATATTTGCCCCTGCCTCACCCTTCGTGGCGCAATAATCATTGGTTGAAGAAAAACTTGTGGTTTGAAGAGGAGTATTTGCCTTTGCTTCGGAAAGAGGTTCATAAAAGCTTGTAAAGCCGTAAAAAGAAAGAGGGAATAGGAACGAAAATTAAGCTTTTATTTACTTGGATTGCGCATATCTAAGTATATGAAATTTATCTAGCCAGGTTTTTAGTTCTAGACATGTAAAGTTATTAGATACATTAAAAATGGATATGCCATGACCTATTCTGCTGCTCTTAAAAAAAATATAGAAAATAGCGAAAAAGAAGTTGTTAGCCTTAAAGAGCAGATTAATAGAGTTTCTGGTGTTGCGGCACAAATTAATGCTGTGACCAGGCAAACAAATTTATTGGCGCTGAATGCGACGATTGAAGCTGCTAGAGCTGGTGAAAGCGGAAAAGGTTTTGCTGTTGTAGCGGGTGAGGTTAAAATTCTTGCTGAACAGACTAAAGAAGCTACTGAAGAAATTGGTGAGATTTTAAAAACTCTAAATCTTCATGCTGGTAACCTAGAAGACAATATTTCTAAAATTATATTGGAAGCCGGAAATGCATCTGAGGTTGTAGAATCATATGATGCCATGCCTTCTGCTCATGAAGTACCAACTTTTGAAGCGCCTTTAGAGACTAGAGCTTCGAGTTCTGGTCAGGAGTTGTTTGGGGTTTCTGAAGCTCAAAAGCAATTGGTTAAAACTAGCTTTGCTCTTGTTGAAGAAAAAGCAGATGTGGCAGCAGACCTGTTTTATCAGCGATTATTTGACGCAGCGCCTGAACTTCGCTCTCTCTTTTCTGATGATTTAACGGATCAAAAGAAAAAATTAATGGGAGCTCTTAAGGTTCTGGTTAATACACTTGAACATCCTGATAAATTAATTCCTATTTTAGAAGATATGGGACGTAAGCATAAAACTTATGGGGTTGTTGAAGATCATTTTGTTCCTGTTGCTGATGCGCTTGTCTGGACGCTTGAAGAAGGTTTAGGCTCTGCTTTTACTGAGGAAGTGCGCCAGGCATGGACAGCTTTATACTCTGCGGTTGCTTCTATTATGATTGAGGCTTAATCTTTTCGTTTTCTTTCACTAGAAATTCACATATAAGCTAACTAATCGTTCACTGATTAATCTCTATCTCAGGTTTTAACTTGAGGTCTATGGATAGACTTATAAGGATATAATCATTAATGTGAATATGTCTGTATTTTAAATCTATAGAAGAAATTAAGATTATTTAGATGACTGTTGCCCCCATTGAGTTAACTGAAAGCCAACCTAAGAAACGTTCTTTAAAAGCTGTTCATCCGCTTGGGCATTTGCTTCCCTATTTGAAGCGTTATCCTTTCATGCTTGGTTTAACAATTTTTGCATTGCTTATTGCCTCAGTGGCGACATTAGCTCTTCCCTTTGCGTCGCGTTTGGTTATTGACCATGGCATTGCCACTACGGATGAAGCTGGGATTGATACTTATTTTCAACTTCTCATTTTCATCGTTGCTTTATTAGCTGTTGGCTCTGCGCTTCGTTTCTATTGTGTTTATTGGCTAGGTGAGCGCCTAGTGGCGGATCTCAAACATGATGTGTTCAAAAAATTAGTTGGGTTTAGCGCTCAATTTTTTGATGCCAATCACTCTGGTGAACTTATGTCTCGTTTGGCCGCGGATACGACTTTAATCAATTCAGCTATTCGTGCTGGTGTTAGTCAGGCTTTACGTAATGGAGTTGTTCTTATTGGCGGGTTGGTGATGATGGTGATTACCAGTGCCCAATTGTCAGTCATGGTGATTTTAGCCATTCCGATTATTGTTTTACCCTTGATGTTTTATGGCCGTTTGGTGAGGCGCTTATCTCATACTGCTCAAGACACGATGGCTGAGTTGAATAAGTTTGGGGCAGAGATGCTCTCGAATATTCGCACCGTTCAAGCGTTTAATGCTGAAGAGGTCGTTACTGACCAATTTACTCAAACAAACGAGCTTACTGTCGAAAAAGCTATGGTGCGGACGAAAGCGCGTGCTTTTCTAACGGCGATTGCTATCTTTCTTGTGATGGTCAGCATCGTATTGATTTTATGGTACGGCGCACATGATGTAATCTCTGGAGATATGAGTGGGGGCACACTTGTTCAGTTTATGCTTTATGCTGTGTTTGCTGGTGGCTCTTTAGGCGCGCTTACAGAAGTTTGGGGTGAGCTTGCTCAAGCAGCTGGGGCTGCTGAGCGTTTATCTGAATTCTTGACCCACAAAAGCGAGTTACAAACACCAACAAATACAAAAAAATTAGAGAGACCTGTTAAGGGCACTATCGATTTTGTTAAAGTTGGTTTTTCTTATCCAGTGCGGGATGATGAGCCTGTTTTGTCTGATGTGAATTTTTCCATTAAATCTGGAGAGCGAATTGCGATTGTAGGTGCTTCAGGTGCTGGTAAGAGTACAATCTTTCAATTGCTATTACGCTTTTATGACCCGACAAACGGCTCTATATGCGTTGATGGTGTGCCAGTGAATGAGTTGGATTTGCATGATCTACGAGATTGTTTTGCTCTTGTACCGCAAGAAGCCAGTCTTTTTGATGCTTCGATTTTTGAAAACATTGCTTTTGCTCGTTCAGCTGTTTCAGGTGAGATGACTGATAGTGATCTGCGAGATGCTGTGATTAAGGCTGCGAAAGCGGCACAGGCTCATGACTTTATTGAAAGCTTTGCTGAGGGTTATGAAACACGGATAGGCGAGGGAGGCCAAGGGCTTTCTGGTGGCCAACGACAGCGCATTGCTTTGGCGCGCGCTATTTTGCGCCAAGCTCCGATTTTGCTCCTTGATGAAGCAACAAGTGCGCTTGATGCGGGAAGTGAAGAGAAGGTGCAGCTTGCATTGGAAGATGTATTAAAGGGGCGCACTAGTTTGATTATTGCTCATCGTCTTTCAACTGTTGTGACAGCAGACCGGATTTTGGTTTTTGATCAAGGCCGCTTTGTAGAAGAAGGAACGCATGATGTGCTTCTCTCTAAAGGCGGTATATATGCTGACCTTGCCAGGACACAATTACAACGCGATGTGAGCTGATTAGAATTTTGTTGTTTCTCTTTTTCACTCTCGGGCTATTCTGCCGCTATCGCAGCAGGCCCTCTGAGGGGCGGTACTATGCACCGGGCAGTTCGCGCTGCCATGTGCGGTGCGTGCTCTGAAGTAGAGCACTCTCTTCTTCGTATGGTTAAGTTTGCTTTTTCTTTCAGGGCTATTCTATGAGGTTTTTCTGGCACTTTAGGTTGCCCACCAGCAACCGGGGCAAGGCGTCAGGACATGGCGGAGTTGATAAGTGTCCCAGGACTTAGCGCCGCCTCTCAGCTCATAAAATTAGCTGAGAGAGAAAATAACAACTTATTTCTCAGTTAGTTTTAATTCGATGCGGCGGTTTTTGGCGAAGCTTTCAGGTGTGTTTGCTGTGTCTAGTGGATGGTTTTCACCAAAGCCGGCTGCGACCAGGCGGTTAGCTGGAACGCCTTCATTGATTAAATAACGCACCACAGATGTTGCACGTGATGATGAGAGTTCCCAGTTTGAAGGGAAGCGCGGTGTGTTAATAGGCTGGCGGTCTGTGTGACCATCGATCCGTAGAACCCATTTGATGTTGCCTGGGATCTTTTGGCGAATTTCATTAACCGCTGAGGCTAGTTTGCTCATTTCAATTTGGCCAGCTGGGTTTAATTCGTCCGAACCAGAGGGAAATAAGACTTCAGATTGGAAGACGAACCGGTCTCCGACAACGCGAATACCGGGGCGGTTGCCTAAGAGTTTGCGTAAGCGTCCGAAAAAGTCTGATCTATATTGGCTGAGTTCTTGTACGCGTTTGGCAAGGGCTACATTGAGCCGTGCGCCTAAATCTTTCAATTGTTCTTTTTGTTCTTTGTCTTTGGCTTCTGAGGCTTCAAGAGCTTCATTTAAAGCTGCGATTTGACGGCGGAGAGCCGCTAATTGTTGGTTTAACAGGGCAACTTGGGTGGTTGCTTCTTTTGAGAGCTCTTTTTCGCCTTTCAAGCGTTTGTTTAACTCATCAATTTGTAGTTTCGCACTTCTGTCTTTGCTGTCACCAAGGCCTATGAGGGCTTCTAGTTTGTTGCTTTTATCCTGGCTGTCTGCAAGGGTGGCTTTTAGAAGGGCGAGATTGCTTTCCAAGTCTTTCTTATCATTTTTCTCGAGCGAGAGAAGATTGGTTAGTTCAAGAATTTGGCGGTTCAGGGTTTGAATGGCGTTGTCTTTGCCGGTTGCTTCTTGTGTTACAAAATATTGAGCAACCGAGAGCACAGACAAAAGAAATGTCATGACGAGCAGCAATGTGGCCATTGCGTCAACAAAGCCAGGCCAATATGACCCATCATCTTTATAACGCCGCCTGGCGCGCCCAAAGGCCATCTTAACGTCCTCTGTTTTTGAGTATTTCAGCCATTAAGTGGCGCATTTCAGCATTTTGGTTGGCTTGTTCATCCATCCATTGACGGACGATTTTTTGCTCAGCTCTCATTTGACCAATGAGTGCTTCAAGGCTGTCAGCTACGTTTGTACCGCTTTGACTGACCATGCCGCCTGTGTTGCGATCCAGGCGCTCTGCTACGGCTGTGAGCATGTGAGCTAGTTCTGTTTGGTTTGCAACACTGTCGCCAGGTTTTCCTGTGCCGTTATCAGTTTCAACGGTTGTCATACCGGCTAACCATTCTTCTGTTTCGTGATAGAAGCGGTTTTGGGATTGGCCAGATTGTAGATCTAGAAAGCCTAGAATTAGTGAGCCTGCCAGACCAAAGAGTGAGGATGAAAAAGCTGTTCCCATACCTTGAAGAGGGGCTTGTAAACCTTGTTTCAGTGCTTCAAAAACCGCAACGCCACCAGAGCCGGATGTGTCTAGTGAGCTGATGGTTGCTCCGACGGATTGAATGGTTCCAAGCAGGCCCCAAAAGGTTCCCAAGAGACCAAGGAAAATAAGCAGGCCAACGAGATAGCGTGAAGTGTCTCTTGCTTCATCAAGGCGGGAGCCGACTGAATCTAGAATGGCGCTTGTTACATTTGTTGAGAGTTTGAATGGGCCAGATTGATTGCGAAACATGTTTGCCATACTGGCTAACATAGTAGGCGCTTTGCTACCTTTTGTATTACCAGGATCAGCGAAGCGGAAATTGTTAATCCAGCGAATTTCCGGGTATAGCCTTAATATTTGACCAAATGAATAAAGAGTACCAATGCAAAGCACAGCTAAAATCATGCCGTTTAAGGCAGGATTTGACATGAATGCAGTTTTAATCTGACTAAATAGAATAGCGCAGAGAAATCCAATTAAAGTGAGAAAAACAATCATTCGCCATAGATAAACACCAGGCTTGGATACCGTAACCATTACTTTTGCCACTTATTATTACATGCACTACTCACTAAGTAAGCGTTGCATGCTCCCTGTCTGATCGATCAACGTCCACATTACCGTAAAACACTATAGAATCAAATTATTCGTTTAACTAGTGATCAAAAAGGTTAGTCAATATAGTAAATTCAATCTGTTTCGCCAGTTTACTCAATTCACTCAATTTAGTCTGTGGACTTTAGAATTTTTAACATAGCTTTATGGATAGGTAAATTTGCGGCAAGAACATGGCCTTTATCCAGCATTTTAGTATCGCAGTCCAAATCTGTAACGAAACCGCCTGCTTCTCGGACTAAAATAACCCCAGCTGCCATATCCCAGGCTTGAATGCCTCGTTCCCAATAGGCATCAAAGCGGCCAGCTGCAACCCAAGCTAGATCAAGAGCGGCTGAACCGGTGCGTCTGACACCGGCGACTTCATTCATCACAGCTTTTTCTTCTTTCAAGAATTGGACATGGCCTGATTTTCCACGATGAGGAATTCCAGTCACCACAACACTGCTTTCGAGTTGTTTGCGGCCAGCGATGCGAATGCGGCGATCGTTTAAAAAGGCGCCTTTGCCTTTTTCTGCGGTGAAATATTCATCCATAACCGGGTTATAGACTAAGCCGGCTACGATTTCACCGTCACGCTCAAGTGCTATGGAGATTGCAAATAGTGGGATGCCATGAAGGAAATTTGTTGTGCCATCAAGCGGGTCAATAATCCACCGGTGTGTTTTATCTGGTCCTTCAACAAGGCCTTGCTCTTCCATTAGAAAGCTGTAGCCATGACGTGCTTTTGATAGCTCTTCGTGCAACGTTTGTTCGCAAGTCAAATCAGCTTGGGATACAAAGTCAGAGGGACCTTTCACTGAGACTTGTAGCTGCTCTACCTCATTGAAATCGCGAATGAGGCGACGACTTGCTTTGCGGGCGGCGCCGACCATGACGTTCATTAATGCGGAAGCTGGCACGATTATTTTCCTTTGATGTTTAATTCTCTTAGAACGTTTTTCTAAGTAAACCTCCGTCAATTTTAGCGGCGGAGGGGGCTTTGTTTTTAACTGATTTTCTTATTGATCGGCACGGCGAAGATAGATGAGTTCATTTGTATCAACGACGATTTTTTCACCTACAGCGATGAATGGAGGCACCATGATCCGTAAACCATTTTCTAAAATAGATGGTTTGTTTGACTTGGCCGCTGTTTGCCCTTTTACAACTGGTTCTGTTTCAGTGATCTCTAACGTTACTTGATCCGGGAGAGATACACCGATCTGCTTGCCTTCATAGCTTTCGAGAACAACTTTCATGCCATCTTGTAAAAATACGGCACGTTCGCCGATAAAATCTTTTTCCAGCTCAATTTGTTCATAATTTTCAATGTTCATGAAAATCATCATATCGCCTTCAGCATAGAGAAACTGAAAATCGTCTTGCTCAAGACGCACTCTTTCGACGGTTTCAGAGGCACGAAAACGTTCATTTAGTTTTGTTCCCTCAATGAGATTTTTTAGCTCGACCTGGTTGAATGCGCCGCCTTTACCTGGTTTTACAGCTTGTGTTTTCACAGCAACCCAAAGGCCGCCTTTATGTTGAACGACGTTACCGGGGCGAATTTCATTGCCATTGATTTTCATCTGCTTGTTTCTTTCTCTTTGGTTGCCTTTTTCTTAGGATGAGAGAGCTATTCACTAAGATTAATTGGCGAAATCAGATATTTTTTTGATTGACAATTTACAACTTAATCAAGCTGCCTGGGGTTCTTTAAGGGGAGCAAACAAGTGCTTCGCGGTTTGAACAACGGCGCTACAGTAATAAATATAATTTGAAATCAATTTAGACATCTTGCTTAAGGGGAAAGAAAGAGGGCGTCAAGCTGTGTAATGTCTCTCTTTTTAAGAAAGATCATTCAATCTTAATGAAACTTATCAGAAAACTGGCAGATATTAGTTTTTTACATGAGGTTTTAGCTTAGTAGAGCCCGTTTGTGCCTTGCATGGCATCCAGTTCAGCCTGGGCTTTTGCTTTCATGTCTTTCGGCAGTTTAGCAATGAATAAATCCATTTTCATATCTGCTACGCCGGCATTTCTGGCAATCATATGCCATTTGGCAGCTTGTATAGGATTTGATTTTGTTGCGATGCCGTAGGCATAGAGGCGGGCTAACCTGTTTTGAGCAATTGGGTTGCCTTTACTGGCGCTTGATTTGAAATATTGAAACGCCAATTTTTGGTTTTTTGGTACACCGCGCCCTTTAAATAGCATGATGGCATATTCTAATTCTGCTGCATTGTGCCCTTGTTTCGCGGCTTTTCCTGTCCATTCGGCCGCTTTTATAGGATCTTTTTTTACACCGCGGCCTATGGAATAGAGGCTACCCAGATCATATTGAGCCACAACAAGTTCATTTTCAGCTGCTTTTTTTAACCAGTCGGCTGCGGCAAAAACATCTTGTTTGCGGCCATCGCCCTTGGCATAGATGAGAGCTAGATTATATTGGGCTTGAGCTTCGCCTTTTTTAGCAGCTCTTTCAAAATAATTAGCGGCTTTAAGTTTGTTCTTTTTCACTCCATTACCAATGGCATATTGTTTTCCTAGGGCTACGAGAGAGTGTACTTCATCTTTTTTTGCACCTAGTTCATACCATTTGGCTGCTGTTTTCGCATTTTTAGGAATGCCTAAACCGCTCGCGTAAATCCGGCCGAGGAGTGTATAGGCGTTGGCCTCTCCTTTATCTGCCGCTTTTTCTGCGAGTTTTAGGGCTGTGATGTATTTTCCTTCTTCAAAGGCATCATAGGCTTGCTCCCCAAGAGTGAGTTTCGTTGTTGTGGGAGATTTTTTAGCGGCCAGTGCTTTTGAGTTTAAGTTTGTTATGTTGGGTGAAATGAAGGTGAATATTGTTGTTAGAGTTATGATGAAACATAGAACTGCTTTTAATCTGAAATATTTTTTTTCTAGTGATTTAGGTTGTTCGTTGTACATGTTTCACCTAATTGGCTGTTCAATTTTGAGAATAAAAACCTGGTTTAAGCTTACAAAGCTGGCCTAATTTTAGAGAACTGGCAGATAACGCTCGATTGCAGAGACTGTCTTCACGCATTCATTAATAATTTTTGCACTGTTCTCACCTTTTTGCCAAAACTCAGGAGCAAGACCTAGAAAATCAGCTCCTTGTTTGGTAGCTGTAATCGCTTCTTCTGTTGATGAGATGTTCCAGGCTACACTAGGTGTGCTGAAAAGAGAGACCCACCAATTAATTTCAGGTGGACGTTCAAATTCTTCTAACTCTCTCTCATGCTCTTCTTGGTTAAACAGATCAATAGCTACATAGGAACATCCTTCTTCAGCAAATATCATAGCTTTGTGGCGAGATTGTTTTGCTTTTATGCCTATGATGATGTCTTCGCTCAAGGTTTCTATTGCTGCTTTAAAAATATCTTCATCGTCACTGCTTAGGTGAATGCCATCAGCCCCTATTGATTGGGCAAGTGGAACGTTATCTTCAATGATAACGGCAATGTTTAGAGCTTGGATTTTTTTTATCAGGTCTGCTGAACAGTTTGAGTTGGGATTATCTTGCTTAATTAAAAGAGATGAAAAGGGCGCTACTTCTGAAGTGTTTATTGCCTTTGCAATTGTTTCGATGTCTTCCAGAGGTGTTTCCGTTAAAGAAAGATCCATGATTAAGTAGATTTGAGGAGGAGGTGCTAGTTCTAGCTCTGTTTTATTGGTAGTGTTCATCATATTATCTTTCTTTTCTGCGCTTCAAGATGCCTACATAGCATCCGCGTTTTTTCTCTCACGGCTATTCCATGAGCTGAAGCTCATGGGCCTCCGAGGGGGCGGCTCTTTTTAGCGATCAGCTTATCCGTACTTGCTGCGCTCCGTTCGGGCTGATCTTGTGTGCGCCGGGCTTCGCCATGTCTCTCAGCCCGAAGTGGGCTAAGCTCCTTCTTCGTGTAGGAAGATTGTTTATTTTTTCTCTCGGCTCATTTTTGTGCTTGTTGTGTTCTTAGCCTTAAATAACAAAAAGCCTCTTATAGGAAAACTATAAGAGGCTTTAATCTTAAATTTGTAGATGTGCAACAGGTTTAGACAAATTTACCCATTGTTGCGGCTGTGTCTAACATACGGTTAGAGAAGCCCCATTCATTATCGTACCACGACATAACACGTGCCAACTTGCCATCAATTAGTTTTGTTTGAGTGACATCAAATGAAGATGAAGCTGGGTTGTGGTTAAAGTCGATTGAGACAAGTGGCTCAGTTACGATGTTAATCACACCTTTTAGTTCATTTTCAGCGGCTTTAGTCATAGCTGCGTTAATTTCTTCAACAGATGTTTCGCGGCCTGGTAAGAATTTTAGGTCGACCATTGAAACATTTGGTGTCGGGACACGAACAGCAACGCCGTCTAATTTGCCATTGAGTTCAGGAAGAACAAGACCAACAGCCTTCGCAGCACCAGTCGATGTCGGGATCATTGATAGAGCGGCAGCTCTAGCACGATACATATCGCCATGAGGTAAGTCATGGATGCGCTGGTCAGCTGTGTAAGCGTGAATTGTAGTCATGAAGCCTGTTTCAATGCCGCAAAGCTCATTTAGAACTTTTGCCATTGGTGCCAAGCAGTTTGTTGTACATGACGCATTTGATACAACTTGATGATCACTTGTAATTTGGTCATGGTTTACACCATAAACAACAGTGATGTCTGCACCAGCTGAAGGTGCTGAAACGAGCACTTTTTTAGCACCAGCATCGTTTATATGCGTGATTGCTTTATCTTTTGCACTAAAAATACCAGTACATTCCATCACGACATCAATGCCAAGCTCACCCCAAGGTAATTTGGCTGGATCACGTTCAGCTAATACTTTGATTGGGCCTTGGCCAATATCAATTGTATCTCCAGAAATAGTCACTTCACCAGGATATCGACCATGAACACTATCATAACGCAGTAGGTGTGCTGTTGTCTCAATTGGGGTTAGGTCATTAATTGCAACAAACTCGATGTCTTGTCTGTTGGCTTCAGCGGCTGCGCGCAAGACGTTTCTTCCGATACGTCCAAATCCATTAATTGCAACCTTAAGTGCCATAGTCCTCTCCTAAATTTTCTTTTTTAGGGCCTCAATACCATATTACTCGGTCTAATATAGATGATTGACTTGTTGTGATGTGCCCGTTCTTATTCAACTGGTTGTCTATGTGCCCTTTTAGCGACGATATGCCAATAGTTCATTTCGTCGCGTTGAGTAGCACTGACATTTTACTCTATTATCAAGAGATAAAGTGCTGACGAACTCAATTTCTCCATATTTCATATTCATGAACTTTAGTTCTGGGGCTGTTTTCGCCTAACTTGGCTCTGATTGCAATTGTCTTTTTTGTTATTGCTTCATTATTTTGTTTATTGAGCTAAATTTTTTTTGGCACAGATGATTAAACTTTATTTACTAGCACTTCTGATTAGGCTGGCTAAATATGAAAAAGCCACTAAAAAGGCTTTTGAGTGTTATATGTTGATATTCAAAGAAAAAATTATAATAGTACGGACAAGTATTTCAATTTTTGCTATAATTTTGTTTTCAATTTTTGAGTGTAAGAAAGCTGATCTTATTTTTTTTTAAGAACCATGCTAGAAAATTGCATTTTTAGAAAATCATTTAAGATTACTTTTGTGCCCCATGATTAATTTTGGTCTTTAAAGGGGATGCACATGATTTTATTTATTGGGAGAAATTTATGAGTGATCGTGATGTGTCTGATCCACCCACCACTCGTATTTTGGAGACCGACGCTGAAGGCAGGGCCATTGGCCAGCCTGAGTCGGATATTAATTTATTGACTATTGAATTAGAAAAAATCACGCATGAACGTGACGACCTTAAAAAAGAGCTTGATGCGTCTTTAGTTCGTATTTCTGAACTTGAAGGTCAACAAAAGCTATTTTTAGAACGATTAGATAAAATAGAGGCGCTAATCTTGAAAGAGTTAAGCGATGTTGAGAGTTAATCTATTTAACTGATTTATTCTAACGGCTAATTTTGATTTCATTGTAACTATTTTCAATTTGCGTTGTGCTTTTCTCCAATTCTGAACAATTTTGCTCATTGTAGTGTTTAGTTCTTGTCATTTTCATTGAACTTCATATGTTATAAATTAAAGCTGAGCTGCTTTGTACGTTAGGTGATGTCTTTCCGGGGCCTATAATCTTCTCTAGGGAGCTGACCCTGGTTTTGGCCGTGGCCTTAATTAATCGGCGCCCACCTACAACGTAGGGATCCAGGGAATTGCTATATCCGACGGCATATGTGGCTCAGCCTTATGGTTCTCTAGCTAATAGTTCTCTGGCGTTTTCTTCTAAAATTTTTCATTTCTAAGAATTTTTGTGACTTTTGCTGTCACTTGAGGTTGAATTTTCAATTCATGAAGTGTTTTTTCTTGATTTGAGCTTAAATTATTGGTTCATCCTTGCTTGAACACAATGTTCCAAGCTTAAGGTCTGATGAGATAAAAGAATGACTGTGAAGAACGAGTTACGACAAAAGCTATATCGAAAACGCTCACTAGCCTTTCAAGATGATCAAAATTCTGAAGAGTGCGCTGCTTTGAAATTAGTTGATATGGCTGAACCTCTCATTGAACACCCCGTTTCTCATTTGAACTTATCTGATACTGTAATCGCTGCGTATATTCCTATTGGTAGTGAAATTGATCCTCGCCCTTTAATGACAGCATTTCACAAAAAAGGTGCCAATCTTTGTGTACCTGAAGTGGTTGAAGTTGATGCTCCTTTGCAATTTAGAGAATGGAGCCCTGGTGATTTATTAATCAGTGGAGCGCTTGGTACTTTACAACCGCTTTCAACAGCCCGTATTTTGAAACCTGATGTGATGTTTCTACCGCTTGTCGGGGTGGATCAAAAAGGGGTTCGTCTTGGTCAGGGCGGTGGTTTTTATGATCGAACCATAGAAAAATTTTCTAAGGAAGAGTTGTTGACCATCGGTTTGGCATTTGATGCGCAAATGATTGATGACCTCCCTCGGGAGATCCATGACCAATATTTAGATGGGCTTATAAGCCCGAGTTGCTGCAAAATCTGGACTGAGGATCGCAAGGTGCGGTATTTAATGCAGTCTTAATTTTCTCCCAATCAAATTAGCCGACTAAACTGAACGGCTAATTTGATTGGGAGTTTTTTATTTTTTCGAAATGTTGTTTGCACTGTCTTGCTATTTCTAGCAGCTGTGGGAACACTTAGTTAGCAGGTATTTTATGCGCGTATTATTTTTGGGTGATGTTGTTGGCCGGGATGGACGACGGGCTGTTATCGAGCAGTTACCACAATTGCGTGAGACTTATGATCTCGATTTTGTTATTGTGAATGCAGATAATGCTGCTGGTGGTTTTGGTATCACTGAAGATATTTTGATGTCACTCATTGATGCTGGCGCAGATGTTGTCACGGGCGGGGATCATATTTGGGATCAACGGGATGCTCTTGTTTTTATTGAACGTCATCCACAATTGCTTCGGCCCATAAATTTTCCTTCAGGTGTTGCCGGGCGCGGGGCTAGTATTTTTCGCTCTGCTAAGGGACAGGATGTTTTGGTTATTCATGCTGTTGGCCGGGTGTTTATGCCTGAGATGGATTGCCCGTTTGCAGCGATTGAGCGAGAGATTGAAATGTCTCCCCTTGGTAGTATGGTTGACGCTGTTCTTATTGATTTTCATGCTGAAGCCACTTCTGAGAAGCAAGCGATGGGGCATTTTGTTGATGGGCGTGCCTCTATGGTTGTGGGGACGCACACTCATGCGCCAACCTCAGATGGCCGGGTTTTAACTGGTGGTACAGCTTTTCTGACTGATGCCGGCATGTGTGGATGTTATGACAGTGTGATTGGGATGGATGCTGAAGAACCTATTGAGCGATTTGTTACTCGGGTGCCAAAGGGTAGGTTTTCTCCAAAGGTTGGTGACGTCACGTTAGCTGGTTTTTGTGTTGAGGTTGATGATAAAACTGGTTTGGCGATCGAGGCAAAAGAATTGCGGCTCGGAGGACATTTAAGTCGATCCGAGCCGCTATTTTGGGTCAGTTCTTAAGTAGAGGTCATTATATAAAATGAAAAATTCTGGGGTCATTCATTTTATAAAAACACGACAGATACGCTTCAGTTATTTTCACATGTAAAAGACAGTAGTTTCATTCGGGCTGGAATGAAGCTTCTTTTAGCGATGTGACACTGTTCTATTGCAGAACAGCACCTGATATTTCCAAGCTTTTTCTTTCATTGTTGATTTTTACAAATGAAACTCTTCTCATGTTCAATTGTTTTAAAATCAATATGAAGGAAAAGTCTTATCCATCATCAGTTTGCGGAGTAAATGAGAAGTTGAGAAGAATCATTTTTACCACGCTGTAATGATGCCGCTTTCAGGGTTAACAAAAGATTAATGAAGTTTTTCTCTGTTTTCTCTCACGGCTAATCCAAGTGCTTTTTAGTTGCACTTCAGTTGCCCACCAGCAACCGTGCTAGCGCTTGGGCCTCCGAGGGGCGGCGCTAAGCACCGGACGTCTCTCGGTGTCATGTCCCTCAGCCCGAATTGGGCTGAGCTCTTTCCTTGTGAATGTGGGATTTTGTTCTCTTTCTCAGGCTTTTTTTGTGCCTCAGAAGCCCACTAAGCATCCGCAAAAGTAAATGTCGCCTTGCGCTTTTTTAGATGCCGGCTTCACAGCCGGTGTTACAACCGCTTATTCATCCTTATGTCTTTCTTATCTAAATTTTATTAGGAACGCTCTAGATTTTGTTTTATTGCTCGCTTATAAAGCGGGATCAGGAACTTAAGGTTCAGTTTAACTTATATTTTGCATTACGAGGTAGCCATGGCGGGCCATTCCAAATTTAAGAATATTATGCACCGGAAAGGCGCTCAAGATAAGAAGCGCTCTAAAATTTTCTCCAAACTAGCGAAAGAGATTACGGTTGCTGCGAAAATGGGGACCCCTGATCCAGAGATGAACCCTCGTTTGCGCACAGCTATTCAAGCGGCTAAAGCGCAAAATATGCCTAAGGATAATATCGATAGGGCTGTTAAAAAATCTTTGGATGTCGGCGGCGAAAATTATGAAGAAGTTCGCTATGAAGGTTTTGGTATAGGCGGCGTTGGGGTGATTGTTGAAGCGTTAACAGACAATCGCAACAGGACAGCTGGTGAAGTTAGGTCTATCTTTACGAAAAGTGGTGGTAATCTTGGGGAAACCGGTGCTGTTTCTTTTGGTTTTGATCATGTTGGTGCCATTGAGTTCCCAGTTTCTGTATCATGTGAAGATGAAATGTTTGAAGCGGCTTTAGAGGCTGGCGCCAATGAAGTTGAAAGCGATGATGATGCTCATATGCTATATGTAGATAATGATTCTTTGCATGAAGTTGCCAAGACAATGGAAGAAAAATTTGGTGAGCCATCATCAGCTAAACTTATCTGGAAGCCTCAGAACAATATTGAGCTTGATGATGAGAAGGGCGAGAAGATGTTCAAGATGTTAGAAGCTCTTGAAGACCAAGATGATGTTCAAAACATTTACGCCAATTTTGAAGTATCCGATAGTTTAATGGAAAAGCTTGGTAGCTAGAAGCTAGCTTCTTTATAAAATTCTTTGCCTTACAGAGGTTACAGATTTAGCCTGATTAGAGAATTTAGACTTAAATAGAGCGCGTTGTTTTCATTTGTATGCTCTTGACTTGAAAGGGATTTGAGTGAACAAGACCACGCGCATTATAGGCATTGATCCAGGGCTTCGTTTTATGGGGTGGGGCATCATTGATTTTGATGGTGTTCGCCTTTCATACGTAACTGGTGGTACTTTAAAATCAAATGCGAAAGAGAGTTTGGCAGAGCGCCTTGCTTCGCTTTACAAGGGACTTAGTGAAGTTGTTGAACATCATGCCCCGCAAGAAGCGTCTGTTGAGCAGACATTTGTGAATAAGGATGCTGTTGCAACTTTAAAACTTGGTCAAGCGCGGGGCATTGCTTTGCTTGTGCCAGCTCTTCATGGTTGCCCGGTTGCTGAATATGCACCAAATATGGTGAAAAAGACTGTGACTGGTTCTGGTCATGCGGATAAACAGCAGATCCATGCTATGCTTCGTCATCTTCTTCCAAAAGCAAAACCAGATACTGATGATGCGGCTGACGCTTTGGCTATTGCTATTTGTCATGCTCACAATCGAGGGCAAGACCGACTTCGTTCAGCTTTAAAGGCTAGCTAGAGGCTTAGGGCCTCTGTCATTTTCTCTTCTATTGCCTCCATATAAAAGAATTGCTGTATTCTCACTCCAGATTTCTCTATTTTAAGTTCATAATTTATGATTCTCTATTTTTCAATGAGACCATGAATGGCGGTTGGTTATTGACTGACTTCATCTTTGTATCATTGAAGAGGATTAACTTTAAAGTATCTCAGGGCAGGACTTTGTATGATTGGTAAATTAAAAGGCATCATTGATTCAGTCGGTGAGGATTGGGTCCTTATTGATGTAAACGGTGTTTGTTACGATGTGCACTGTTCCGGCCGGACGTTACAAACCTTGCCAGCTGCTGGTGAGTCTGCTGTCCTCTCGATTGAGACACATGTTCGAGAAACTGAGATAAAGCTTTTTGGTTTTGCTAATGATTTTGAGCGGGAATGGTTTCGCAAATTGCAATCTGTGCAGGGTGTTGGGGCTAAGGTAGCGCTTGCGATTTTAGGAACCCTGACAACGACTGATTTATCAAACGCGATTGCCTTGCAAGATAAAGCCATTGTATCTCGCGCCCCTGGTGTTGGGCCGAAGGTTGCGATGAGGATTGTTTCTGAGTTGAAAGACAAAGTGCCAATGCCAGCGGTGATTGATGGGAAAACACTTGGTGGAACGGCTGAGATTGTGGCTCCTGGCGGTGGGACATCGAAAGCGGCTGATGCGGTTTCGGCTTTGACCAACCTTGGTTATCAACCAACAGATGCCAGCATGGCGGTGGCGGCCGCGTTCCAGGAAAATGGTGAGGAAACTTCCGTTGAAGAACTTATTCGTCTTGGCTTGAAGGAGCTGGCGAGATGAGTGATCGCATGATTGATGGCAAGCCCAAACTCACGGATGAAGAAGAGCGCTCTATTCGCCCGCTTATACTCGATGATTTTGTTGGCCAGGATCAAGCTCGGCAAAATATGAAAATTTTTATTGAGGCGGCTCGTGGGAGGGGAGATGCACTTGATCATGTGTTGTTTGCTGGACCTCCGGGCCTAGGAAAAACAACTCTGGCGCAAATTGTTGCCCGTGAACTTGGTGTGAATTTTCGTTCAACTTCAGGCCCGGTGATTGCAAAGGCTGGTGATCTGGCTGCGCTTCTGACCAATTTAGAAGAGCGGGATGTTTTATTTATTGATGAGATCCATCGTTTAAGCCCAACTGTTGAAGAAGTGCTTTATCCGGCCATGGAAGACTTTAAACTTGATTTGATTATAGGTGAGGGACCTGCTGCGCGTTCAGTTCAGATTGAACTAGCGAAATTTACGCTTGTTGGTGCAACGACCCGCGCTGGGTTATTAACAACACCTTTGCGAGATCGTTTCGGCATTCCTATCCGGTTGAACTTTTACGAAACCTCTGAACTTGTGGGAATTGTTACCCGGGGCGCTAAGGTTTTAGAGATGCATATTTCTCCTGAAGGCGCGCTTGAAATTGCGATGCGTTCTCGTGGGACACCGCGGATTGCAGGGCGTTTGCTGCGCCGGGTTCGTGATTTTGCGTCTGTTTATGGTGGGGGGGAGATCACCAAAGATATAGCCGATAAGGCGCTTTCTCAGTTAGAGGTTGATAGTCTTGGGCTTGATCAACTTGATCATCGGTATTTGCACTGTATCATATATAATTATGAAGGTGGGCCTGTTGGAATTGAAACCATTGCGGCGGCACTTTCTGAACCACGAGATGCTTTGGAAGAAATTGTTGAGCCTTATTTATTGCAGCAAGGGTTAATTGCACGCACGCCCCGCGGCCGGGTTGTGATGGCAAAAGCTTATAAACATTTGGGATTGAAGCGGCCAGAGAGTTCACCACAAGATGTTCAATCATCTCTGTTTGGTGAAACAGATGTGGATAAATTATCTGACTAATTTTGTGGATTTAGACGTTTGCACTTTTGTTTAACTCTTCAATATTCCTGATGCTTTTGGTTTTTTAAGTAGAAGTTTCGACTAAAACGCCTCAGAATAGGCCACTATTGGCGCTAAAGTTTCATTCCTTTGTTGTGAATATAGGATTATTTTAAAGACTGATTTGCATGTCTGATTTGAGTGGCTGATCAATTTAAAAAATTATTAGCTTTAACGATTAAAACATTCGTATCGAATGGATTGTACTGAACGGTAATTTGGGGAGAAAACGAAATGGCGTCATTATTTGGTGTGTTTAAGAAAATATTTGGTGGCAACGAGAAACCTGCTGCAAACGAAACCGTTCAGGACGCTGCAAGTGGGCAGGAAGCTGGTGGCAATATTGTTAATGATGCTATTGCGAGTGGGCAAGAGGCTTTAAATACGGCCAAAGAGCAAGCTTCATCGGCTGTTGAGACAGCAGTTGAGAATGTGACCGAGACTGTTAGTGAAACTGTTGACCATATGGCAGAGGCTGCTGTCGCTAAAGTGAGTGAAGTTGCGAATTCTGATATTGTACAAGAAGCTGAGAGTGTTGCTATTGCAGCAGCTGGTGCTGTTGGTGGTGTTTCTGGTGCCATGACTGAAGCCGTGACTGGTATGGCGCAGGCGGCGGCAGGTGCTCTTCATGATGACGGTGAGGGGGGCTTAGCGCCTACACTTCCTCCGTTGGCCTTGAAGGAGACAATTGATTATTTGGACAGAGACCATTTTGTTATTCCACGCTCTGATAATGTGATTAAAGCGATTGCGTTGATTGATGAAACTGTTGGTGAGAAAGCAACAGCTAAAGCTATGCGAATCTTTGAATATGGTGTTGCGGCTGGTCATGCTTATGAATTGCGTGTTGATAGAGAATTGTTGTTACTGGGCGCATTGCTTGGTCAGCTCGGTGACGGAGCTTCAGCAAAAGCAGAAGCTTTTTGTGTTGAAAATGGTATGTGGGATGGTCTTGCTAAGAAGGTTGCTTTTGCGATTGAAAATGCATCGAATGGCTTAAGTGTGGATGATATTGAAGTTCGTGCTCTTGCGCTTGGTGTGGCGGCAGAAGCTGCCAAAGGTGAAGTGGATTATGTTCATGCTGCCACTGCCGCAGAGACACGTAACAAACATATTCAATAAATAACCATTTGTTTTAGTGTCTATTCAAACTCAGAACGTTTGATTATAAGTCGCTTGATGAGGCCTAATCTCATCGAGCGATTTTTTTTGTGATTTGTCATGATTCTTGCGTACCTTACTTTGGATAGGGATGCTAAACGCTTTGATTTGAATGGTTGGCCCTAATATTTCACTGCAAAACATTAAATTGAGGATGTTACATGTCAGAGCTTGAGACACAGACCACTAACTCTGAGAAAAACTCCCAAAAGGAGTGGCCGGATTTAGCCGGATGTTTGCGAGGTGACAGCCATGTCTTGCCGCTTCGGGTTTATTATGAAGATACTGATTTTTCGGGTCTTGTTTATCATGCGAGTTACATTCGCTGGTGTGAACGAGGGAGAACAGATTTTGTTCGCCTGATTGGTTTGAACCAGAAAGAGCTATTTGAGGGCGCTGATGGGGCCTCTCGGTGCTTCTTTGTTGTTCGGCATATGGATATTGACTATTTAAAGCCGGCGACGATGGATGATGTTTTAGAGGTTGAGACGAGAGTTGCGGAGCAAGGCACAGCGAGTATGAAAATAGCCCAGGAAATCAGGCGAGGTGATACAGTTTTGTTTCGGGCTCTGGTGACTATCGTTTTAATTAACGAGAAAGGGCGTCCTGTGCGCTTAACAGAGGCTATCAAGGAAGCGTTCTTTAAGAAGGAAGCTTAAGCTTGAATAGGACCCGCGAATAATTTAACTACAGATGAAGCATGTTTGTTGTTTGGTGATAATTTTCTAAAAAATGAGATAAAACAGGGGTGAAGAGGCTGTATTATCTTGATGTGAACTTGATTTTTAACGATTTGGACCATTTTTGAGCCCTTCTTTTGTCACAAAATTTTGTGAAAGATGGCTTGCATTAGGCCTCATAATAAACACCCTTCAATTTTTTAAGGGATAGATCAGAGGAAGTTTATGGATATTTCTATGCTTGCTGTACCGGCATTTGTTGCAAATAGTGGTGTACTTTTTGGTGCTGATGCGTTGGTGAGTGCTAGCTCATTGATGAGCGCGAACGTTACCGTGAACAGCAGTGACTTTTCTTTTGTTTCTCTCTTTCTACAAGCTGATATTGTTGTAAAAATAGTCATGATTGGTTTGGCTTTTGCCTCTATCTGGGCGTGGGGCATTGTTTTTGAAAAGATGTTTTCAATTTCTTCAGCTAGAAAACGCTCGAATGAATTTGAAAAGATTTTTTGGTCCGGAGAGCCATTTGAAGAAATATATGAAGATGTGTCACGGCGCGAGACGAAAGGTGTTGAGAGCATCTTTCTAGCGGCTATGAGAGAATGGAATGAAAGTTTGAAAGCGGGGCCGAAGGTTATGGTTTCCGTTCAAATGCGTATTGAAAAGGTTATGGATGTTGCTCTTAATCGTGAGATAGAGAAATTAGAAAGCAAATTGCTATTCCTGGCAACTGTTGGATCTACCGCTCCTTTTGTTGGGTTGTTTGGCACTGTATGGGGAATTATGAATAGTTTCTCATCTATCGCTGCATCTAAAAATACGAGTTTGGCTGTTGTGGCTCCTGGTATTGCTGAGGCTTTGTTTGCAACGGCTTTAGGCCTTTTGGCTGCTATTCCGGCTGTGATTTTTTATAATAAATATTCATCTGATATTTCGAGACTTTCACAGCGCTATGAAGGGTTTGCAGATGAATTTGGAGCTATTTTATCGCGTCAAATTGAGATGCGGAAATAGTTAAGTCTTAATTTGATAGTATGAGCTTTTAATATAAAAGGCTGATTTCATATAGAGGCTTTAGAGCCGAGGATATAAAATGGGTGCATCATTAGGAGGCGGAAAAGCTATTCCACGCAGACGCAGGTCTCGTAGCCGTGGCGGTGCTGCTGTTATGTCTGATATTAATGTGACGCCATTTGTTGATGTTATGTTGGTTCTACTGATTGTCTTTATGGTGACGGCACCTTTGTTGAGCGCTGGGATCCCTCTTGAATTGCCAAAAACGGAAGCGAAATCATTAGGAGGAGAGAAAGAACCTCTTACTATTTCGGTTGATAAATTAGGCAAGGTTTATATTCAAGATAAAGAGATTACGCTCGAAGAGCTTGTTCCCAAACTTAAAGCCATTGCTAAAAATGGCTATAATGAGCGGATATATATTCGTGGTGATCAGAAATCATTGCATGGAATGATCTCGCAAGTGATGGGGAAAATTTCTAATGCTGGGTTTACTAGGCTGGCGATTGTGACAGATGCGAGTAGCCAATAAGGTGGAGCACAAAGTACTTTGAAGTGCTTAGTCGCACTGAATGGATTAACACACACTGAAGGGAAAAAGAGTGAAGCTAGGGCTTATCATATCTATGGTGTTTCATGGCACCCTTTTGGCTTTTGCGCTCTTCTCTCTCACAACAGCGAAGGCTCTGAAGCCGATTGAAGTTAAATCCATTCCGATGGAAATTGTTGATATTTCTGAGTTAACGAAGCTGAAGGCTGGGTTAAAAAAAGCGCCGGAAAAGAAAGAACTTAAAGAAAAAGATAAAAAACCGATCGCAAAAGAAATAAAAGAAAAGAAGAAAAAGAAAAAACCGGCTCCGAAGCGTGCTGTTCAACCAGTTGCATCAATACAAGAACCGGTACCGATTAAAAAACCTGAGGTGGTGAAGAAGAAGGTCGAGCCGGTAAAGAAAAAGGTAGCACAGAAGCCAAAGCCTAAACCTAAGAAAAAAACGAAGCCTAAGCCAAAACCGAAAGCGAAAATTGTTAAAAAGAAGCGCAAGAAAAAGAAGTTTAACGAAGATAAAATTGCAGCTCTTTTAAATAAAGTGCCTGATTCAGGGCCAACGTCTTCTAAATTGCCTGATTTGCCTGGTGCTAAGAAGGTCAAGGGGAACCCGCGAGGCAAACATTTGAAGATGAGCATTAATGAGATTGATGCGTTTCGTCGGAGAGTTTCACGATGTTGGAACCCACCTGTTGGAGGGCTCGGTGCTGAAGAGTTGAGCGTAAAGTTGCGGATCAAACTTAATAAAGATGGAACATTAAAGGGGCAACCGCGTGTTTTAAATAGGGGCTCTTCTTCTTTCCATAGGGCTGCAGCTGATAGTGCAGCGCGCGCCGTATGGCAATGTCAGCCTTATAATTTGCCTGCTGCTAAATATGGCACGTGGCAGGATATGATTTTGAATTTTAATCCGCGTGATATGTTGCGCGGTTAATGATAATTGTTAAAGCTTAAGTTCTGAGTTAATAGGTTTTGCTCATATTTAAGTTTGAAGATTAAATGTTATCAAAAAGGTGAAAATCAAGATGGCTCACAGAACAAGATTATGGGAAAACCCAGTTCAAAATTCTGTACTTCAATTCAATTTGACACTTTTCGCTTCTAAACTGCCAAAATATTGTTTGGCAATGATCGCCAGTTTTGTTTGTCTGCTTGGTTTTTCCTCTCCTTCATATGCTCAGGTTGAGATTGATATTACTGAAGGTAATGTGCAGGCCATTCCAATTGCTATTTCTGCCTTTGAAGGCAAGACCTTTGAAGACCAACGATTTGCTCAAGAAGTTGTGCAGGTTATTCAGGCTGATTTGGCGGGCTCTGGCTTGTTTGAACCCCTTGACCCTCTTTCCTTTATTGAAAAAAATGCGAGTGTTTTAAGTGTTCCTAAGTTTTCTGATTGGCGAGTAATTAAAGCGCAGGCCGTTGTTGTTGGTAAGGTAGAGCGGCTCCCGGATAGGCGTATTAAAGCGCAATATCGTTTGTGGGATGTGTTTTCTGGTAAACAACTTTCTGGTGAGCAATTTTTTATTGAAAATGAGAATTGGCGCCGTGTTGGGCATGTGATTGCGGACACGATTTACAAGCGCCTCACTGGCGAGACAGGGTATTTTGATACTCGAGTTGCGTTTATAGATGAGACGGGTGGTAAGAAGCGCCGTGTTAAACGTTTAGCCGTTATGGATCAGGATGGGCATAACCTACGTTATTTAACTCAGGGACGGCATTTGGTTTTAACGCCGCGGTTTGGGCCACGCGCTACTGAACTTACTTTTATGTCCTATGAAAGCGGGGTGCCGCGTGTTTATTTGCTCAATTTGGAAACTGGTCAGAAGCGTGTAGTTGGCGATTTTCCTAATATGACGTTTGCTCCAAGGTTTTCCCCTGATGGCCGCAAAATCATTATGAGTTTGCAACAAGGGGCAAATGCGAACATTTTTACCCTTGATATTGGCACTAAACAAAGTGTCCGTTTAACGAACAGTGCGTCTATTGATACAGCGCCGAGTTACTCACCTGATGGCAAAAACATTGTGTTTGAATCAGATAGAGGTGGCTCTAAGCAACTTTTTGTTATGAATTCTAATGGCTCTAACGCTAAGAGAATCAGTTTTGGTGATGGGCGTTATTCAACGCCGGTTTGGTCGCCCAGGGGTGATTTAATAGCCTTTACTAAGCAAGTACCGGGGCGTTTTCTTATTGGAGTTATGAAGCCAGATGGTTCAGGAGAGCGAATTTTGACTGAGGGTTATCATAATGAAGGCCCAACGTGGGCGCCAAATGGGCGTGTATTGATGTTTTTTCGCGAATCTCCTGGTGCAAAAGGTGGTGCTCGCATCTATTCTGTCGATTTAACAGGGTACAATGAGCGGCGTGTTAGAACACCTTCTTGGGGATCAGACCCGTCTTGGTCACCTCGTGTTAATAAATAATTGTTATAGTTCTTGCCTTTATAGATAGAATCGATTTGAATCTCTGATGTTAGGTGGGGCTGTGTATTAATCATGGTTCTAACATGCTTGAAGGGGTTAAAATGCAGTAATTCGTGTCTTTTTCGCATCATTTTGTGTGAAAACATGTGACTGTATCGCATCTGTTCTTGATCTTGTAGGGTAACGCCGGTAATCCGGATGTATGCACTGCTCGTAAAATTCTTAAGGAGTTTACATAATGCAATCGTATAAACGACTATTAGTTGCTGCCGTTCTTATCGGTGCAGTTGCTAGTGTTTCTGCATGTCGCCGTGAAGTTCGTCATGAACCAATGAAGCTTGGGTCTGATGCTGCTTTGAATGTTGTGGAACAGCGGATACGTTAATTGATTTCATTAATTGGCACATTAAAGTGTCATGTTGACTAACTAGGATTATATAGTTTCAAACCGGATCACCTTGATCCAAAACATTACCTGAAGGGGGAATTACCATGAATAAATTTAAAGGTCTAATCATTGCTGCTACTATCGTTGGTACTGTTGCTACTCTTGGCGCTTGTCGTCGTGAAGTACGTCATGAGCCAATGAAACTTGGTGGCGATGTTGCTCCTGTTACTCAAGCTGTTCGTTAATTTTAACGACCAACTTGACTGAAATTAATTTTTCAGAACAGTTAAAAGACCGTGTTGCATATTTTAAATGGTATGCAGCGCGGTTTTTTTATGTCTGTTGCCTTGTGTCATTTAAGAAAACTGGTCAGATTTAAAATTCATATTTTAAATTTTCGATGTTTGTATTGTTTATTACACTGACCTGACTTTTTCTTTCCTCTCTTTACATTTCTCTTTCGTAATTCTCATTCTTTTCAAGAGTTAACCCTTTAGCTTTCTCTCTTTCTATAACTTTGCAGGAGGGATTAATGCTCGGGTATTATTCTGATTACACACAAACTTATCTACTTATTTTAATGATTGTGACTACGGTTGCTTTCGTAATTCCTATATTTTTTACGCCGATGTTATGGGCGAAGATGCTTTTATGGTCAATTCCGGAAGATACAGACTTAGCCGTTTATTTTGGGCGATGTATGGGTTCTTTTGCTCTTGTTGTTGAAGTGATGATCTTGCGTGCGATATTGTACGGGAGCGGAGTTAGCTTTATCTGCGACTTTTTAATTCTGGTTTTTGTGATGATGGTCATTGTTCATATATATGGGGCTATCAAAGGCATTCAGCCGATTACAGAGACTTTGGAGATTGGCTTTTGGATTGGTTTGGTTGCTGCTGGAATTATGTTTTATCCGGCGAAAAGTTTCGTTTTTTAGGGGAGATCTAACCGTTGCATGCTTATTTGCAACTCTAAAATAAGATAATTCATAATTTTGCTTTTATCTTGGGCTTTCTTTGCATTAGCTATGATATATGTTTTTTGACTAGTTGGAGCTTACTGCAAAGAAGGCCTTTGTTTGTGTTTGTTGGCATGTTTGAAGATGTTTTTTTGAAATCAACATTCTAAGCCAAAAGTTCTTGTTCATCAGTTTCAGTTCATAAAAAAACATGTATAGTTATGCCATCTGATTTGTTTTCTCAGTTAGAGATATGCTAAAATTTAGTGTTTTCTTCTTGCTGGATTTTGTGAGCATTGATGGTGAGCGTTGATTAAAATTAAATAATTTGAAAATGCTTGAAGCAATTTTAGCTAAGAGTGACCACCGTTGTATTTAACCCCAGCATACTTAAAGGGGGGAAATCTGAGGGTAGGATGAAAAACTGAGGATGGAAATGATATCTCATTTTTTAAGAATGGATTTATTTATGCGAGGCTTTCTTAGGCTTGCTTGTGTTCTAATGTTGGCTGTTTTTGTCACTGGGGTGCAGCAATGCGAATAAGAGCTTAACTGGGGTTCCAACCAAACCGGGAACACCGCAAGACTTTGCTGTGAATGTTGGAACAACGGTACATTTCACTACCGATAGTGTGCAGCTCACTGAACAAGCTTTAGGTATTTTGCGCAACCAGATTAAGTGGTTGCAGCAGTATTCTAACTACTCTGTCACGCTTGAAGGTCATGCTGATGAACGTGGAACCCGTGAGTATAACATTGCTCTTGGTGGTCGACGTGCTGATGTGATTAAAAATTACCTTATACAAAATGGGATAAACCCAACACGCCTCAGAACCATTTCATATGGTAAGGAGCGTCCTGTCGCTATCTGTAATGATATTAGTTGCTGGTCACAAAACCGACGCGTCGAAACAAAATTGAACGGCGCAGCTAATTATTAATCTTAGGGGATAGAGGTGTTTGGGGTACGGCATATGAGACATTTAACCGGAGTGTTGTTTTTATCCATTCTATTGAATGCTAGTGGGCTATTGAACGCTAATTGGCTTTCATTGACCTCAATTTATTCTGTTTTTTCTGGAAGTCTTGTTTCAAAGGCCTTTGCTCAAGATGCAAAAGCCAACAAGGCTAAATCTTCTCAACTTGATGAATTGAATGAGGCGCAACGACGGATTGATCGCCTTGAAGCTCAGATCACTGAAATGAAATCTATGATTGGGGCGTTGCAAACCTTAGTGCAAAAAGGTGTGCGGCAAAATCAGCCACTTAATAATCAAAATTTTGAGCGCCGCTTACCACTTGACCAAAGACTGGATCAGGGATCAGCCGATAGAGTTACGGGTGAACCTCAGTTTAGTACTGATGGTTGGGGAGCTGACACACAGTCAGAGAAACAATTAACAAATGGGCGTGTGATATCTGAACGACCAATACCTGGTGCCGATTTGCCACTTGATGGACAAGTTCCAAAGAGCCGGGTTGCGGTGAATGGAGTGCCTTCTCGCAAGCTTTATGATGCTGGGTATAATTATCTAATGGCGAGTGATTATGTTTCAGCGGAAGCGACGTTTCGTTCTTTTTTGAGAAATTATCCGCAGGATGAGCTTTCAGGTAATGCCCAATATTGGCTGGGTGAAACTTACTTTGCACGTAATGATTACAGAAAAGCAGCGCATGAGTTTTTAAAGGGATATAAAACCTATAAAAACAGTGTGAAGGGTCCTGATAATTTACTTAAACTGGGTATGTCCCTTCAACGGTTAGGGCAATCTGAGGCGGCGTGTCAGACATACGCCCAATTGAATGATAAATACAAATCTCTTTCTGGACACATAGTGCGCCGGTTGGGACAAGAGCAGACTAAAGCGCGTTGTCGGTAGTTTTATAAGCTGGTTTGAATGTATTTCAATCGGTTCCATTTTTGCTCATCGCTTTCTTGATTTTTACATTTATTCTTATTCTTGCTTTTAAGGTGCCTCTAATTGTAGGTTGCATCTTATGGAGCTTACTCATTCTAAAATTGATGATTTATTTTCGCTACTTGTAGGCCAAGAAGCACAAGGAACAGGGGCTGTTGGGCTGGCTGTTTCTGGTGGTGGGGATAGTATGGCCTTGTTGCATCTTTTTGCTGAATGGCGGTCTAGATATCCGTTGGGAGAAGCAAAGGATGTGGTTTTCTCGGTTGATCATGGGGTTCGCGTGGAAGCGGCAGAGGAAGTCGCTTTCGTTATAGGTACGGCTGAAGAACTTGGGTTTACTGGTGTTCCGATTAAGCTGAGCGGCCTGGATGAGGGGAACTCTTTGCAAGCCCGGGCACGAGATGGGCGTTATGAGGCCATGGCGTCTCAGTTAAAAGAATTAAATCTCTCTCATTTATTGACAGCGCACACTCTTGATGACCAGGCAGAAACGTTTTTGATGCGCTTGGGGCGGGGGAGTGGTATTGACGGGCTTTCTTCTATGCACACTCAAAGAGAGCTTTATGGGATGCAGATTCTCAGGCCGCTTTTAAATGTTCGCGGTAAAACTTTACGTTCTTGGCTGAAAGAGCGCGGTATTGATTGGGTTGAGGACCCAAGTAATAATGACACTAATTATGAACGCGTTCATGTTCGCCAACTCCTTAATTCCTTAGATAATGATGGCCGTTTTTCTGAAATGATTGGCGAGAGTGTTCGCCGTTTGCAGCGCGGGCGCTTGGCTCTTGAAGAGCAGGCCATCGATTTTGTTCGCTCGCACGTGACGGCGCATCGTGTTGGGCTTTTGTTTATGAAGGGAGAGGATTACTTCTCTCTTCCAAATGAGATCAAAGTTCGAATTTTAAGGCGATTACTCATGGCTTTTGGTGTCGAAGGTCGTTCTCTTTCTAGTTTAGAAAGTGGTGCTGCACATTTAGAAACCATGGGGCAAGAGAAGTTTGTGCTTGCTGGGGTAATGTGTGAGAAAAAAGCTGATGGATCTTTGCAATTTTCTCGCGAAATCGGGCGTGCTCCGTTTGAGATTGTTGAGCAGAGTTTTGAAAGTAGCCATTCTATTTCTTCAGGCAGGGGCGTGATATGGGATCGGCGGATTGGAATTAAGGTTCCTGATGAATTTTCTGGTGACATACTTATTCGTGGTTTTTCTAAAGTGGAACTTGAAAAAATAAAAGAAAAATACCTTGAATTAGGAACCGGGTTATCTCGGTTAACGGCTTCGAAAACAATTTTACCTGCTGTTGCGGGGTGTTGGCAAAATGGGCAATTGGTGGCTGTTCCGCAGTTAGAGATTTATGATGAAAGTCTTTTTGTGGAACTCTTTGGTGATTTGGATGCTTTTCTGGACGATGTTTCGTTTGAAAGGGCTGATTTTCCGCTTAAAAACTGGAAAACCTTGTCATTTTAAGCTCAATTTGTGCGTAAGTTTGTGTGTTTAGCTTATGGAATTAGAAATTAGCCTTATTCTTGTGAGAAATTGCTGTAAAGTACGTTGAACTTCTTGAGAAAAACAGTTTTTCTTTCTTTTCTTCCTCTTGGCAAATCTGCTTGGCGTGCCTATGTTAGGGTGAAGAGACGCTGGTTTTTTTAAAGCTAGCTTTAATGGGTGGATTTTTACGAAAAAATTTACGTAATTTGCTTATAAACGCCTTTTGTTAAGGGCCAGTTTTATCTGTACCAATTTACATCGCAAAGACAAGATTTGCGATGATGCTTTATAAAATGAGGCAAAAGAGACGAAAATGTATCGTTTTTTGCCTTTCGGATAGGAAATTTTTATGAATTCGCATTTTCGCAATTTCGCGGTTTGGGTTGTCATTCTATTATTGTTGCTTGTTTTATTTAATATGATCCAAGGGGCGCAAAATAATCCTAAACAAACTCAAATTAGTTACTCTGAACTTTTAGCTCAGGTTGAACAGGGCAATGTCAAAGAACTGACTATTGCTGGTCAGAAAGTAACCGGGCAGTTTGGTAATGGTGGTGCTTTTGCGACTTATGCTCCAAATGACCCTAATTTAATCGGTACGCTTTCTTCTAAAGGTGTGAAGATTACAGCGAAACCTCCTGAAGATGAGTCTAATTCATTCTTGAATGTATTATTGACAACGTTCTTACCTGTCTTATTGCTCATTGGTGTTTGGATCTTCTTTATGCGCCAAATGCAAGGTGGTGGCGGCAAGGCCATGGGCTTTGGTAAATCTAAGGCGAAGCTTTTAACTGAGCATCATGATCGTAAGACATTTGAGGACGTAGCCGGCGTTGATGAAGCCAAAGACGATTTGGTTGAGATCGTTGAATATTTAAGAGACCCACAAAAGTTCCAACGTTTGGGCGGGCATATTCCGCATGGTGCGCTTCTTGTTGGCCCTCCTGGTACTGGTAAAACATTGTTAGCCCGTGCGATTGCTGGCGAGGCGAATGTGCCGTTCTTTACAATTTCTGGTTCTGACTTTGTTGAGATGTTTGTTGGTGTTGGTGCAAGCCGGGTGCGTGATATGTTTGAACAAGCTAAACGTAATGCGCCTTGTATTATATTTATTGATGAGATTGATGCTGTTGGTCGTCATCGTGGTGCTGGTCTTGGCGGCGGTAATGATGAGCGTGAACAGACTTTGAACCAACTCCTTGTTGAAATGGATGGTTTTGAAGCGAATGAAAGCATCATTCTTTTAGCTGCAACGAACAGACCTGATGTTTTGGACCCAGCTCTCTTGCGTCCTGGTCGTTTTGACCGTCAGGTTGTTGTACCGTTACCTGATGTTGTGGGCCGCGAAAAAATCTTAAAAGTACACGCTGAGAAAGTGCCATTGGCACCGAATGTTGATGTGAAAGTTTTAGCACGTGGAACGCCTGGATTTTCCGGTGCTGATTTAGCGAACCTTGTGAATGAAGCTGCTCTTCTTGCTGCACGTCGTTCAATGCGCATGGTTACACAGCAAGAATTTGAAGATGCGAAAGATAAGGTCATGATGGGAGCGGAACGACGCTCTATGGTGATGACTGAGCATGAAAAGAAAAACACGGCTTACCATGAAGCTGGTCATGTGATTGTTGGGTTGCATGTTCCTGAATTTGATCCTCTTCATAAGGTGACAATTATTCCACGTGGGCGCGCTCTTGGCGTGACCATGAACCTACCGGAGACTGACCGTCATTCTTATACACGTTCATATTGTGTTTCGCGGTTGGCTGTTTTGTTTGGTGGCCGAGAAGCTGAGATTAAAATTTTTGGCGATGACAAAGTAACAAATGGTGCCACTGGTGATATTCAGATGGCAACAGGACTTGCTCGTAAGATGGTTATGGAATGGGGTATGTCTGAAAAACTTGGACGTGTGCTGTATAATAGCAATCAGGAAGAGGTTTTCCTTGGTCATTCGGTTTCAAACTCTGTGAATATTTCTGAAGAAACTGCACGCTTAGTTGATGACGAAGTTCGTAGCTTAATTGATGATGGAGAGAAAACTGCGCGGCGGATCCTGGAAGAAAAAAGTGATGATCTTGAGATCGTAGCTCAAGGACTTCTAGAGCATGAAACGCTTAGCGGTGAAGAAGTGAATGACTTGATTAACGGCAAACCTTTACAGCGAGATGAGCCAGATGATCAATCAGGTGGTTCTCACTCTGTTGTTCCAATTTCAGGTAAGACAAAACCGAAGCCTGGTGGTGAAGAGACTTCTGGTGATATGGAGCCGCAGCCACAAGGTTAAGGTTTAAAACCTAAATATGGTATCGTTCCATAGCTATATGTTAAAAACCCAAATCGACCTTTGTTGATTTGGGTTTTTTGTTTTTATAGAAATTTTAGTATGAAACTGGTGTGTTGAGCTCACTCTTGTTTTAATAAAGATATTCTTATAGAGGTGCATGATGGATTATTGGCGTCCGCTCCCATTACATTATGATGAAAAAGATGGTTTAGCAGCTGGTGTTAAAATTGCCTCCATTGCAGGTGTTCAGGGAGTTGGCTATGGCCAGGTAGAGAGATTAACCCGGCTTGGTCTTGTGACAGGGCATGGACCTGGGCATGGAACCGGGCCTGAGGTGCGACGGCATTTGTTTTCCCTTGCTGAAGCTCCTGATGAGTATTCAATTATAGCTGAGATGGTTTCGGCTGACCGGTTGCCTTTGGTCTCGCTTTCTCTTGAGCGTCCTAGAATAATGGGAGTGCTCAATGTTACGCCGGATAGTTTTTTTGATGGTGGACAGCATAGTCAAGTATCGCAAGCGGTTGAACGTGGCTTGAAAATGGTAGAAGAGGGCGCTGATATTATTGATATTGGCGGGGAGAGTACACGCCCAGGGGCTGAACTGGTTTCCATTGAAGATGAGCTTGAACGGGTGATCCCTGTTATTGACGCTTTGCGATCAAAAAGTGATGTGATTATTTCGATAGATACTCGGAAATCAGAAGTTATGACAGCGGCTGTACGTGCTGGAGCGAATATCATCAATGATGTTTCGGCTTTGACATTTGATCCTAATTCTCTTGGAGTTGCTGCCTCTTTGAACGTTCCTGTTATTTTAATGCATGCTCAAGGAACGCCTGAAGTGATGCAACAAAACCCTTCTTACAATAATGTTGTTTTGGATGTTTATGATTATTTGTCGATAAGTTTACAGCGTGCGGTTGAGGCTGGTGTTCGGACGGAAAATATTATTCTCGATCCCGGTATTGGGTTTGGTAAAAGTGTTTCTCATAATTGTGAGTTGTTAAAAGCTTTGAGCCTTTTTCATGGATTAGGGGTTCCCTTGCTGCTTGGATGTTCTCGAAAATCTTTCATCGGAGCTTTATCGCGAAATGAGAAGGCGAGTGAGCGTTTGCCGGGCTCGCTTGCTGCGGTATTGCTCGGAGCGGGCCAAGGTGTTCAGATATTCAGAGTTCATGATGTGGCTGAAACTGTCCAGGCAATCAAGGTTTGGGAATGTAAAGGTTGTTAAGCTTAGCTTTACTATAGTTTTAGGTCATCTTTTCAAACTTTTTGTATTTTAACCGTTTATATCTATGATATTTTCGAAATCCATTAAATTTTCTCAGTGTTTTATTGTAAAATTCATATGCAATATGTGATTGAGCAATGGGTTTGCTGCATGGATTATCGTTTAAAAGTGGATTATCACGGTAGATTAAGAGATCTTGAGATTAAAGATCTAAAATTTTTTAGTTAGAATGACGGGGTTGATGTTTTTATGTCAAAGAAACTTTTTGGTACTGATGGTGTTCGTGGACAGGCAAACCAATACCCTATGACCAGTGAGATTGCCTTAAAACTAGGTATGGCTGCTGGCAAAATGTTCACCAATGGCGTACATCGCCACCGTGTTGTGATTGGTAAGGATACTCGTCTTTCTGGTTATATGATTGAGTCTGCTCTGATTTCCGGATTTACATCTGTTGGTATGGATGTGTTTCAACTGGGGCCTGTGCCAACTCCTGGGGTTGCGATGCTTACACGCTCTATGCGTGCTGATCTTGGGGTTATGATTTCTGCGTCCCATAATGGTTTTGCTGATAATGGCATTAAGATATTTGGCCCGGATGGCTATAAGCTGAGTGATGTTCAAGAAGCTGAAATAGCTGAAATGATTGAGGGGGATAATTCCTCTTACCTTGCTGACCCGCGTGATATTGGGCGGGCTAAACGCATTGAGAGTTCTCGTGATCGTTATATTGAGGCGGCTAAGCGAAGCTTGCCCCGTAATATGCGATTTGAAAACTTACGCATTGTGATCGATTGTGCTCATGGTGCGGCTTATAAAGTTGCTCCGTTAGCTCTTTGGGAACTTGGTGCAGAAGTGATTACCATTGGTGTTGAACCGAATGGTACGAACATCAATCAAGGGTGTGGCTCAACCTCTCCTGAAGCGCTTTGTGAAAAAGTAAAAGAAATGCGTGCCGATATTGGTATTGCTCTTGATGGTGATGCCGACCGTGTGGTGATTGTTGATGAAAAAGGCCAGTTAATTGATGGTGATCAATTGATGGCTGTGATTGCCAAATCTTGGAATGATCAGGGCAAACTACAGGCTGGTGGTGTTGTGGCCACAGTTATGTCTAACCTTGGTTTTGAAAGATTTCTAGAAGGTGAAAAACTCAAACTCATTCGTACCCCGGTAGGTGATCGTTATGTGGTTGAGCATATGCGTCAACATGGGTTCAACGTTGGTGGTGAGCAATCAGGTCATATTGTTTTGACAGATTTCTCAACCACAGGTGATGGCCTTGTTTCAGCCTTGCAAGTTTTGGCTGTTGTTGTTTCTTCTGGAAAGCCCGTGAGTGAGGTTTGTTCGCAGTTTGAGCCTATCCCTCAATTGCTACAAAATGTTCGTTTTAGTTCTGGTACTCCCCTTGAAGAGAAGTCAGTTATTGAAGCTATTAAGGATGGAGAATCACGACTTGGGCAAAAAGGCCGCCTTGTTATCAGACCTTCTGGTACAGAGCCTCTTATTAGAGTGATGGCTGAAGGCGATGATAAAGGATTAGTTGAAGACGTAGTCTCTGACATAGTTGGGGTTCTTAAGGCTGTTTAAGCCTAATGCATTTTTGTTAGTAAGTGCGAGTACTGAATTGACTTTATTAGTTTTTTCTAAATGAATCGCTTTTTTAAATTGATAATAATTGGTTGTGAATTGTTTCATCTTACAATCTTGCTTTAACGTTTTCTTAATAGATTCAATGGGTTTCTCTACTTTGTGTTAATTCTCTTTTAATGTTTCTCCGCGATTATCTCTCAAGAGAACTGTACTTGTTTGTTTTTGGTACAGGGGGTCGCCACAGTTGTGTTGGCATTAATCTAAAGGGGAAATATTATGAGTAAATGTAAGGCAAGCTTCATCGGCGCCCTTATGTTGGTGCTAACAGGGACGACTGCTGGTGCTGCTGATTTAGGCGATGATTATCGTGGAAGCTTAAAAGACGATGTCTATGAAGGCGTTTCCGATAATAATCGCGGATGGTATTTGCGCGGTGATATTGGTGGGGCATTCTATGATGATTTCACTATGACTGATACAGGTGCTGCAAAATTCATTCTTGAAGATATTGATGATAAGTTCATGTTTGGTGGCGGTATTGGTTACAACCTTATGCGCGGCTTTCGTGTAGATCTTACATTGGACTATAGAGGCGATTCTGATGTGTTTGCTCAGCTTGATTCAGGTACTGTTCCTGATAACCAGTTTACTGGTGAGTTAAGCTCTCTTGTTGGTTTAGCTAATTTTTATTATGATCTAGACATGGGCCACCGTATCACTCCTTATGTTGGTGTGGGTATTGGTTTTGCTTCATTGTCAATGGATGGTCCTGATTCTGATGATAGTGATACTAACTTTGCGTGGGCTTTGATGGCTGGTGTCGATATTGATCTTCGTTCTAATTGGAAGCTTGATATTGGGTATCGTTATTTGAATATGGGTGATGGTAAATTTGATGATAGCAAAACTCCAGGTCGTCAATTTGAGTTAGAAGACTTAGAATCACATGAAATTCGTGTTGGTCTTCGTTATCAACTTGGTTGCTTGCGTGATTGCTCACCAGAACCGGCATATGAATCTTATAAATAAGATTAAATTATAGAATTTTTAAAAGGCAGGCCATTGAGCCTGCCTTTTTTTTGCTCTCACGGCTATTCCAAGCGCTTATGGCGCTTGGGCCTCCGAGAGACGGCGCTAGGCGCCGGACACCTCTGGTGTCATGTCCTATTGCCCGAAGAGGGCAATGCTCCTTCTTCGTGAAAGGAGTTATAGATTGTATTTTCTTTGTTTAAGCTTTTTACCAGGAAGTAACCGTTTAGCGTTATTTCTTCTTCATAAATTTGGTTGAATGTTTTTACTTTGGTACGAAGTTATTAGTTATGTGTTCTTTGCATATGAGCTATTATGGTCTGGTGCGACAATTTTGTTGACATTGAGTTCTAACTAAACTAATCCCTGTCGTGGGCCACCTCTCCCCACCGAGAGGCAACTATCTGAGAGGATAGATCATGATAGATCTAAATAAGCCGGCAGCGCTGCCTTTAAACGCGCACTTTTCTTCTGGACCTTGTGCTAAACGCCCTGGTTATTCTCTAGACAATTTAAAAGATGCTGTTCTTGGACGTTCGCACCGTTCTGGTGTTGGTAAAGCACGTTTGAAATTAGCTATCGACAAAACCAAAGAAATCTTAGGTATTCCTGATGATTATGTGGTTGGCATTATGCCAGCTTCTGACACGGGTGCATTTGAAGCTGCGATGTGGTCACTACTTGGTGAACGCCCAGTTGATGTTTTGGCTTGGGAAAGCTTTGGTAAAGGCTGGGTCACTGATATTACGAAGCAATTGAAACTTGACGATGTTCGAGTTCTTGATGCTGAGTATGGTGAATTACCAGATTTGTCTGCTGTTGATTTCAGCAAAGACGTTGTTTTCACATGGAATGGAACGACATCTGGTGTTCGGGTGCCAAACGGTGACTGGATTGCCTCTGACCGTGCAGGTCTTACACTTGTTGACGCGACGTCTGCTGTTTTTGCTCAGGATATTGCCTGGGATAAAGTTGATGTGCTGTCTTATTCTTGGCAGAAAGTTATGGGCGGTGAAGGACAACATGGCATGTTGGTCCTGTCGCCGAGAGCTGTTGCTCGTCTTGAGAGCTACACGCCAGATTGGCCAATGCCTAAAATATTCCGTCTAACTAAGGGCGGTAAATTAATTGCGGGTATCTTTAAGGGTGAGACAATTAACACGCCGTCTATGCTTGCTGTTGAAGATTATGTCGACGGTTTGAAATGGGCTGAAGATATTGGGGGCCTTGAAGCTTTAAAAGCGCGTGCTGACAAGAATGCTCAAGTTCTCAATGACTGGATTGCAAAAACTGATTGGGTGGCCAACTTGGCCGTATCAGACGACATTGCTTCAAACACATCTGTTTGTTTGAAAATTGTTGATCCAGCTGTTGCAGCTTTGGATGCTGATGCTCAAGCCGCATTTGCAAAACGTCTTGTGAAGCTTGTAGATGAAGCTGGCGCAGCATTGGACATTGGCTCATATCGTGATGCACCTGCAGGTCTTCGTATTTGGGCTGGTGCCACTGTTGAAGCTAGTGATCTTGAGTTATTAACGCCATGGCTTGATTGGGCTTTTGCAACTGCAAAGTCTGAGATTGCCTAAATCGCGTTTCTCAAATTCAGTTCTTAATCAAATAAAGATAAATCAATTCTTAGATAAAGACCTCTCAATATGAGAGGTCTCCCCAAGGAGAATATCATGGCACCACGTGTCCTTATTTCAGATAAATTAAGCCCGCTTGCACTGAAGATTTTCGAAGAGCGCGGCATTGATGTTGATGTAAAAGTTGGCTTGGAAAAAGAAGAGCTACTTGAAATTATTGGCGATTATGATGGGCTTGCCATTCGCTCAGCTACAAAGCCAAATGAAAAAATTCTAGCGGCTGCTAAAAACCTTAAGGTGATTGGCCGTGCCGGTATTGGTGTTGACAATGTTGACATTAAAGCAGCGACTGCAAATGGTGTGATTGTAATGAATACGCCTTTTGGTAACTCAATCACGACTGCAGAGCATGCTATTTCTATGATGATGGCGCTTGCTCGTCAGATTCCTGAAGCGAATGCTTCTACTCATGCTGGTAAATGGGAAAAGTCCAAATTTATGGGTGTTGAAGTTACAGGCAAAACACTTGGTGTTATTGGTTGTGGTAACATTGGCTCCATTGCAGCTGAACGTGGTATTGGCCTTAAGATGAAAGTGGTTGCTTTTGATCCTTTCCTTACTGCTGAACGCGCTATTGAAATTGGCGTAGAAAAAGTTGAACTTGATGAGCTTTTCAAGCGTGCAGATTTCATTACTTTGCACACACCACTGACTGACAAAACAAAAAACATCATCAATGCTGAAGCTATTGAGAAGATGAAAGATGGTGTTCGCATTATTAACTGTGCTCGTGGTGGCTTGGTTGATGAAGATGCACTTCGAGCTGGTTTAGATAGTGGTAAAGTTGCCGGCGCTGCGTTTGATGTGTTTGCATCCGAGCCAGCTAAAGAAAATGTGCTCTTTGATGCACCGAATATGATTTGTACACCTCACCTTGGTGCTTCAACTGATGAAGCTCAAGTGAATGTGGCTGTACAGGTTGCTGAGCAAATGTCTGATTATTTGCTAACCGGTGCCATTACTAATGCGATTAACTTCCCATCAGTTTCAGCTGAAGAAGCTCCTCGTTTGCGCCCTTATGCTCAACTAGCAGAACAGCTTGGTTTGTTTGCTGGTCAACTCATCGAAACTGGTCTTAAAGAAATTCGCGTTGAGTTTGTTGGTGACATTGGTGAGATGAACACTAAGACCCTTACAGCTGCTGCTGTTTGCGGTGTGATGCGACCTCAATCTGCTGATATCAATATGGTTAGTGCGACTGTAAATGCTCAAGAACGCGGTATTGTGATTGAAGAAACAAAACGTAGTGCTGAAGGCGCTTATGGTTGCTATATGCGTCTAACAGTTAAAACTGAACGTCAAGAGCGCTCTGTTGCAGGTACTGTTTTCTCTGATGGCAAGCCACGGATCATTCAAGTTCGTGGTATCAATATGGAAGCGGCTCTTGATGATGAGATGCTTTACATTGAAAATACTGATAAGCCTGGTTTCATTGGTGCGCTTGGTACTGTGCTTGGCAAAGCCAACACAAACATTGCTAACTTCAACCTTGGACGAGAAGAAGAAGGCGGCAATGCCATTGCGCTTATCGGAATTGATAATCGTGTAAGTGATGAAACTCTTGATGCGGTTCGCGAGCTAGAGCATGTTGTTGATGCAAAGCGCTTAAGCTTCTAGTTTTCTCTCACGGCTATTCCAAGCGCTTATGGCGCGCTTGGGTCTCCGAGGGGCGGCGCTTATGCCGGGCAGCTAATCTGTCATGTCCCTCAGCCTGAAGTGGGCTGAGCTCTTTCTTCGTATCAGGAGATAAGATTGAAAACTTTATTAGTGGCACTTTAGATGGCATTTTAGTTTGCCTTAAGTTGCCCACTAGTATCCATGCTATTTAACATTGTTCAGAAAAGGTCTTCCTGTTGTCACAGGGGGGCCTTTTTTTGGGTTCAGAGTTAGTGAGATTTTAAAGATCGGAACTGATGGAATAGATTTTTGTTAATAGAAACGGTACGTTACAAATTTGTAATGTTGTTAGTTTTTCATATTCGGTTCATGTCTAGTGGTGTTAATTCATTTCACCTGAAAGAGACATATCTTGTAAGTGGCTTAGCTTGAAAAAGACGAAGTTCGTAATAGATAATGATTGTGTCTTAAAAAAATGAAATTTGGGGTTTGGACTTATTTAGGTATGTAGACCATATCTACTCACTGGGAGAAAATAGATGAAAAAATTAGTACTAGGAGCTTTTATGCTCTCCACGTCTTTGACCGGACTTGGTATAAGCGCAGCGTTAGCTGATGAAATTAATAGTCAATCACGGATTTCATCCGTGATGGTGTTTCCAAATGGTGCGCAAGTGACGCGAGTGATTAGTGTTGATTTGCCGGCTGGCAAACATCAACTATCTGTCAAAGATTTACCATCAGATTTGCAAGCGCGTTCATTGCGCATTGAGGGTGCTGGTGATGGCCCGATAGAGATTGGGTCAGTAGACCAGCGTGTGGTTACTGAAGCGTTGAACTCTGCATCAGATAATTCAGCAAGAGAGTTGTTAATGCAGCAATTGCAAACTCTTCGTGATGAGCGTGAATTAACAAACTCGATTATTCAGGCCGCTGAGTTGCAAAAGAAATTACTGAATGAAATGGCGCTGCTACCGTCACGTCCAATGGGCCGTGAGAGCCAAGGTGGTACCGATGTTGTAACGCAATATTCTAACCTTTATAATTTGATGGGCGATAAGTTTTTAGAAACGCAAGCCAAGGCTCTTAAGGCCAAAGTGCAGCTTCGTGATTTGGATAAGCGTATTAAAAACATACGTGCTCAACTTGCTGAGCGCCCGAATAAACGCAAGCGCCGTACACATTTGACAGTGAATGTTGAGACCGACAAAGCCGGGAAAGCTCGTTTTGTAGTGCACTATCAAATCAGAGGAGCGAGCTGGGCACCTTTATATGATGCGCGTTTACAAACTGCTGATGGTAAAAGCAAAGCCAACCTTAATTTGGTTCGCAGAGCCGTTATTCGCCAGACAACGAGCGAAGACTGGACGAATGTGAAGCTTAGATTATCAACAACCAACCCAACAGGGCGGACAAAAGCGCCTGACCTTTTTGCCTGGTTGATTGATTATAAAAAGAAGCCGCGTCCTATTTCACAACCGATGATTGCGCAAGAGATGGATCAAGCTGCTAAAATTGATCGTCGTCAATATAAAGCTAAAAAATCTTTATCACGCACAACAGGTCTGATGGCTATGAAAGCACCTGCAAAGCCACGTATGGCTAAAGTGAATAGTGGTCAATTCCAAATGACGTTTGATGTTGCCAATAAAACCACGATTAAACGTGATGGGACGCGTAAGAAAGTTTTCTTAGATGCTCTGTCTTTAACACCAGATGTTCAGCTTTTTGCTGTGCCTAAAAAGATGCAAAAAGCTTTCTTGCATGCTTCCTTTATTAATAAAACAGGGAACGCTCTTATACCTGGGTCTGTCTCGCTCTTTAGAGATGGCGTGTATGTGGGACAATCTCGTTTAGGCTTGGTTGAACCAGATCAAAAATTAGATATTGGCTTTGGTGTTGATAGTAAAGTGAATGTGAAATGGGTTCGCCAAAACCGGGTTAAAGGTAAAACCGGATTGCTTACAACTTCGAATAGTGATGTTCGTAAATATAAGGTGACGATTGTTAGTGGTCATAAAACACCGATGAAAATGACTGTTCTTGATCAGATGCCATATTCTGAAAAAGATACATTGCAAGTCTCGCTATTGGCTGCTAGCCCTAAACCATCGCGCACAAATGTTGATGACAAGCGCGGAGTGATGGCTTGGGATGTGACATTAGCTCCAGAAAAAGCAAAGGTCATTGAATTTGGTTATCAGGTTGTATGGCCGAAAGATAAAGCAATTACGCTTCGGTAATTTCTTTTCTCTAAAACAATGAGAACTTCTGATGCCACTAAGCTTCTTGCTTGGTGGCATCTTTTTGTTTTGGCTTTGCTTCTGATGAAATGATAACGCCTGCGAGGATGAGGGCGAAGCCGATATAATGATAGGCTTGGGGAATTTCATCTAAAAATAAAATGGACAATAGTGCACCGATTGGGGTCATTAAATAAAGCATGATGCCGGTTGTGTTGCCGCCAATGAGCTCTACGCCGCGATTGTAAAATATGTAAGCTAAAAGTCCTGGGAATATGCCGACATAAAGGAGAGCTCCTAGGCTGGTTAAATTTAATTCAGCTCTGTAGCCTAAGTAAAATTCTATGAAGGTGAAGGGGATTAAAATGATTGTTGCGGTAATGAAGGTAAGCGCTGCAAAACTCAATGAATGGACTTTAGGGCGGCCTGGTAAAAAAGCAGTGTAGATGGCCCAGGAAATCATGGCTGTTGTGACCATGATATCGCCAAATGTAAATTTGAGGTGGATGAGTGAGCTTAAGTCACCTTTGCAAATAATCAGTAAAACTCCGAACAGTGAAATGATAACCGATAAGCTTTGCTTTATTGTGAGGTGGGTGCCGTTTAAAATAAAATTTGATAAAATAATGAAAATTGGCAAAGCGGCGTTGATTACAAATGCATTTGTGGCGGTGGTTGTGTGAAGACCTAGATAGGTAAGGGCGTTGAATGCGGCGCCGCTTAAGAGGCCGAGCAGGAAAAAGTAAGGAATACGTCCTTTAATTTCAGGCCAGTCTTTTTTTAAGTGTGGCCAGGCAAAGGGTAACAATAATAGAGAGGCCAACAACCATCTTAAGCAACTTAAAATCATTGGAGGTATGGTTTCTGCCACACCGCGCCCCATCACGAAATTTCCTGCCCAAAATAAGATCGCAAGCAAAATTAAAAGATACGCGTTGTTATAGAGGCGAGAGATTAGTGATTTTATTATCATTTTTTAGGCCTGGGTAAGGGGATGACAGGGGCATAGCTCAAGACAAAGGCTGGGTTAGGGGTAATTCTATTTTTGTCATGTTGCCATTATTGTTTTTACCCTTTTTCATTCTTTTTTGCCCTGTGAGATAGAGTTAACTCATCTAATTTTATCTGTCCTGTCAAATAATACTGATAAATTGACAAATTCTTCGTATATGGCGCGATTTTTCGCATCTTTTTTGTGGAATTGCACTCGCACATTTTTGTTTATGTGGTTATATTCGCGCGTGATTTACATTAGTGTCACATTAATTTTCATATTCATTTTCAAGATTTAAGGATTTCCCCAATGGCAAATGTGGTTGTGGTTGGCTCTCAATGGGGTGACGAGGGCAAAGGCAAGATTGTTGACTGGCTTTCAGAGAGAGCTGATATTGTTGCGCGCTTTCAAGGGGGCCATAATGCGGGCCATACACTAGTGATTGACGGCAAGGTCTATAAACTCTCATTGCTGCCATCTGGCGTTGTGCGTGAAGGGAAATTAGCCGTTATTGGTAATGGTGTTGTGATTGATCCTTGGGCGCTTGTTTCAGAGATTGAGACTTTGCGCGGGCAAGGGGTTAATTTAACCGCTGAAACATTGCGTATTGCTGAAAATGCAACTTTGATTTTACCGGTTCATCAAGATTTGGATGCTCTTCGTGAGAAGGCCGCTGGTAAGGGTAAAATTGGGACTACCAAGCGTGGCATTGGCCCAGCTTATGAAGATAAAGTTGGTCGCCGCTCTATTCGCATGATGGATTTACTTGACCTTGATGCTCTGCCTGCAAAGGTAGACCGTTTGCTGACCCATCATAATGCTTTGCGCCGTGGTATGGGAGAGGCTGAACTTGTGGCTTCTGATATTCTTGATCAGTTGAAAGAAATTGCCCCTAAAGTGACGTGTTATATTGAGCCTGTATGGAAGCTTTTGGATGATGCGCGCCGTAAGGGTAAACGTATTTTGTTTGAAGGTGCACAAGGTGTGCTTCTCGATATTGATCATGGTACTTACCCTTATGTGACGTCGTCGAACACAGTGGCTGCACAAGCTGCTACCGGTTGTGGCATTGGCCCAACAGGACTTGATTATGTTCTGGGGATTACAAAAGCTTACACAACTCGCGTTGGTATGGGGCCGTTTCCGACAGAACTATTCTGTGAGGATGGAACGCGGCTTGGTGAACGGGGCCATGAATTTGGTACTGTGACGGGCCGTCAGCGTCGTTGTGGTTGGTTTGATGCTTGTTTAGTGCGACAAACTCTTAAAGTTGCTGGTATTACTGGTATCGCTTTAACCAAACTTGATGTGCTTGATGGTTTTAAAGAGTTGAAGATTTGCACGGGCTATAAAATTGGTGATGAAGTATATGACCATTTGCCAGCCAGTGAAAATATGCAAGCGCAAGTTGAGCCAATTTACGAAGTGCTTGAGGGATGGTCTGAGACAACTGCTGGGGCGAGAAGTTGGGCCGATTTACCTGCTGCTGCCATTAAATATGTGCGCCGTGTCGAGGAGTTGATTGAGACACCTGTTGCGCTTCTTTCTACAAGCCCTGAGCGGGATGATACCATTTTGGTGCAAGACCCATTTGAAGATTAGGGGCTAGCCCCTTTTAATAAAAAAAGCCCCTGCTAGTTTTTAACAGGGGCTTTTTTTATGGGGTAAATTACAAAACACTTTTTTGAGCTTCAGATGCCCACAAAGCATCCGCTTTAGCATGTTATTTTCTGGCGATGTTGGTTCCGGACATTTTTTTCCAGACAACAGACTCGCAAATTCCCATTGTACCACAACCGGTTAATTTAGCTGTGTCGATCGATGTGAGATGAAGTGAGCCTTTATATGTTTGGCCGTCTTTTACATTATATACGTAGCCATACCATTTGAAGATGCCTGATTTTCTCACGCTTCTCATAATGGTGAGGCCGTTGATTTGTCGTTTTCTTAATTTGGGATTTGAATTGTGTTTATCTTTTTTTAGCCCAGAGGTAGTCTTAACTATTCTACCGCAGAGTTGTTTGCCGCATTTGTAAAAGCCGATGATGTCGCCTTTGGGAGTTTTCCATTTACCTACAATATGTGTGAGAATTTTTTCTTTAATCATAGGACTTTTTGCAAAGCTACTTTTTTGGAAGGGCAAAGCTATAAAAAGAAGTGCAGCTGCAATGCAGGTTAGTAAGATGTTTAGCTGTTTACTTTTCTTAATATTGGAAGAAAACTGAACTGAATTCACGTGCATAAAAATGTACCCTGGATGAATTAAAATTTGCGCTTTGTTTGTGGTGTTTATCACTCATAAATCATACTAGACTGTTAATCACCGTATAATAATGGCCGTCTGATGACAGAATAATTGTTAATTGAAGATTTAGTCGCAGCTAATTGACTTTATTGACAATTTTCTTCTTCAAACTCATTGTTTTTTCAAACTTGACCTTCCTGTTACTGGAAGGATTATGGTATTCTTTAAAGAGAAGGAAATGAAAAATGGTACAAAACAATGAAAGTTGCTGTTCTGCTGACGAGCAATCAGCAATATCTCCTAAGAGCCGACCTGGTTTAATTAGTTCGGCAAAAGCGACGATGCACTGTTTAACAGGGTGCACCATTGGTGAGGTGCTTGGCTTGATCATTGGAGTGAGCGCTGGCTTTACACCATTTTATACGATTGCTTTGGCTGTTGTTCTTGCCTTTGTTATTGGTTTTACAATGGCGATTAGATCTGTTCAGGCCAGTGAAGGATTGGGTCTCTCTGCCGCATTTCGTGCTGTATGGCTTGGTGAAGTGATTTCCATGGGGATTATGGAATTTGTGATGAATGCTGTTGATTATTCTGTTGGAGGGATGCAATCGGGTAGTATTTTTACTGGAGTTTTCTGGCTTGGCCTTGGATTGGCAATTCCCGCCGGGTTTTTAGCAGCTTGGCCTGTGAATTACTGGTTGTTGTCTAAAGAGATTAAGAATTGCTGCCATTGAATGAAATTTATTGATGAGAGTTTGCTAAATTTTCTTTTTAAGAGGTGCTGGATATGAAAATTCGCGATGCTGCGACACAAACGGACCTAACTGAGAAGACTATTCGCTATTATGAAGAGATAGGTCTTGTTATCCCAATGCGACGCGAGAATGGATACCGTGATTTTTCTGAGCAGGATGTTCACAAGTTAAAGTTCTTAGCGCGTTCTAGAAAACTTGGGTTTTCGGTGGATGATTGCCGTCAATTGCTCAGTCTTTATAGTGATAGGAAGCGGGCTAGCAAAGATGTGAAGCGTATTGCTGAAGCTCATCTATCGGAAATTGAAATGAAAATAAATGAGCTTTCTAATATGCAGGAAACTCTTCGTTATTTAGTGACAAATTGTAAGGGTAATAGTCGCCCTGATTGCCCAATCATCAATGACTTGGCAGGCAAACATTAAGTAAGTTTTTCTCTTTTCCCCTTTAGCTTTTTTCCAGCTCTATTTGTGCCTCTGGTTTGCTGCTTTAAAAATAACCTATCAATATCAACAGCTTTGGACTTCATAAAAATGTTACAATACGTGAAGTCTTATGATTTGACGGTTGGGATTAAAATCTGGTTTTGATGGATTGTAAGCTGGTCATTTTACTGACCAATTTTATATTTTTCATTATCCAGGAGTTTTAGCTTTGACCACTATAATTTTTTTCTTGGGCGTATTGTTATTAAGCTTAGCTAATGGAGCAAATGATAACTTTAAAGGGATGGCTACTCTTTGGGGTGGTGGTATTCTCTCTTATAGAAAGGCATTGATCCTTGCGAATATTGCGACTTTGGCAGGTGGGTGCGCGGCTTTTTTCTTAGGTGCCGGGTTGCTTTCTACTTTTTCAGGAAAAGGGATTGTTGCAACTGAGGTGTTACAAAGCCCTCAATTTGTAGCGAGTTTTGCCATTGGAGCGGCACTTACAGTGATATGTGCGACTTGGCTTCGTTACCCTGTTTCAACTACGCATTCGATTATTGGCTCACTTGCTGGAGCTGCGTTTGCTTTGCCTTTGGCCAATCCTCTTTATGGTGTGTTGGTGCAAAAAGCTTTTTTACCGCTTCTCTTGTCTCCATTAATTGCGGTTGGTCTTACTTATATGTTGTGGCAACTTAGAACAGTTGTTGTTGGTAAGATGGTGACTGCAACTGGTACGTTTTCTGGAGAGAGTAATGAGCAAACACCGCGTCGGCGATTTGAGCGCTCTGGACATATTGCATCTGGGTTTACTGTTTGTTTTGCACGGGGTGTGAATGATACGCCTAAAATTGCATCGATCTGGTTGCTAGGTACAACTTTTGACCTTTCGACTTTTTCTATTTTTGTGGCCATTGCCAGTTTGATGGTGATTGGTAGTTTGTTGTTCTCATATAATGTAGCCAAGGTGATGTCTAAAGAAATTACGGGTATGACTGAAGCTCAGGGGTTTGTAGGTAACATTGTGACGGCTATATTGGTTTTGTTTGCTTCAAAACTTGGGCTTGGCGTCTCCACAACACATGTTTCTGTTGGTAGTTTGTTTGGTATTGGTTTGGTAAGCGGTCAGGCGCATTGGGGTAAAATTCAACAAATCGCTTTGGCATGGGTTTTAACGTTGCCAATTGGTTTTGGTTTTGCGGCTATGAGTGTTTACTTGATTGGTGTCTTCTTGAAATAACAGGCAAATAACGGTTGATCATATTTTTGTGATTATGAGTGAGTGTATATATGATTTGACCATTCAGCTAAAATTTTGAAGATTGCGGATAAGATAAATCGCGTCAGTTTGTTGATTGGAGTTTCTTGTGTTTGGCCTTGTTATAATGTTGAGTGGAGTTTTGCTTTTTGGTTTTTTGACTTGGTTCTTTATTCCAAGACTTAGGCTTAACTCTGAACTAACTAAAAAGACTAAATCAGAGTATAGTCATAGCTACTTTAAAAAACTGGGCCACGTTAAAGTTTTGTTTTTGCAAATTGGCCTCGCGCCTATTTTAGCTCTTGGAATGACATTTGTGTTTTGGCAAGGCTGGAGTTCGCTGGTAAATTTTGTTGCTTCTTAATGAATTAAAATAAATATGGAGAAAAAAATGGACGTTCAGTCTTCAGTTCAGGATCGTTATGGTGATGGTGCCAATGCTTGTGAGAGTTCACTTTGTTGCGCTGTTAGTTACGATCCTAAATATTTAAAAGTTATTCCTCAGGAAGTGATTGAACGTGATTATGGGTGCGGTGACCCTTCACAATATTTACGTGAAGGCGAAACTGTTTTGGATCTGGGTTCTGGTGGGGGTAAGATTTGTTTTATCGCCTCTCAGATTGTTGGAGAGACTGGCAAAGTTATTGGTGTTGATATGACACCTGATATGTTGAAGCTAGCGCGTGATAGTGCACCTAAAGTTGCAAACGAAATTGGATATAGCAATGTATCTTTTGTTCGAGGGCATATTGAAGACCTGAAGACGGACCTTGATTTGGTTGATAAATTTTTAGCTGAACATCCGGTTGCGTCCGTTGGTGACTATGAAGAGCTCACGAGAGAAATTAGTCGCATCGGTAGCGAGCAACCGCTTATTGAAGATGATAGCGTTGATGTGATTGTGTCAAACTGTGTACTTAATCTGGTTAGTGATGTTGATAAAGAACAACTTTTTGATGAAATGTACCGTGTTTTGAAAGTTGGTGGACGTATTGCTGTTTCAGATATTGTCTCGGATGAAGTTTCTCCTGAACATTTGAAGAAGGATTCTAAGCTATGGTCTGGTTGTATCTCTGGGGCTTTGCAAGAAGCTGAATTTGTTAAGATGCTAGAAGACGCCGGTTTTCATGGCATAGTGATTGATAATTTTGAGAGTGAGCCTTGGCAAATTGTTGAAGGGATTGAGTATCGTTCTGTGACTATCGTAGCGTACAAAGGCAAAGATGGCCCTTGTATTGAAAAGAACCAAGCGGTTATTTACAAAGGCCCATGGTTACAAGTGATTGATGATGATGGACATGTTTTTTGCCGCGGTGAGAGAATGGCTGTTTGTGAGAAGACATTTAATTTGATGAATTCTGAGCCATATAAAGAAGAGATCATTCCTGTTGAACCTGCGATTGCAGTTGAGACAAGCGAAGAAATGGTTTGCGGTGAAGGGGCTTTGCGTCATCCACAAGAAACGAAAAAAGGTGTCAAACCAATTACAACAGATCAAGATCAAGGCTCTTGTTGTTAGTTTCGGTTTTCATATTTAATTGAAGAAAGGGAGGCGTAATGCTTCCCTTTTTTTATCTCTCATGGGCTATTCTACCGCTAAAGCGGCAGGTCTCTGAGGGGCAACGCAACGCGCTGGACGCCAAAGGCGTCCTGTACCTTAGCCTGAAGTGGGCTGATCTCCTTGATCGTGTAATTAGATTTCTGTTTTCTCTCTCGGCTGTTCCAAACACACTTTTGGCTTTTCTGTTACCATTTTAGGCGGACTTTTCTATTGGCCGCTCATTGAAGAATAGACATTGATTAGGATGATACCTGTGATGATCAAGGATATTCCCAAGAGGCCTACTAGATCTACTTTTTCAGAAAAAATGAAAACACCTAAAAGACATGTTGCTGCGATGCCGACGCCTGACCAGGTTGCATATGACATAGCAAGGGGGAGAGTTTTTAGAGCTAACCAGAGAAAGTAGAAAGAGAGGCAATAGGAGACAAACGTGACGGCGCTGTACCATTGAGCTTCTGTCGTGGCGCTCCATTTGAGGGCAATTGTGCCGATAATCTCGAAAAGAATAGCTGCAGAGAGACATAGATATGGCATTTGTACTCATTCACTCCTGGTATCAAATTATGCTCATTGAAGGGGTGTATCACTGTTTTGGGAGTTGGGTTAGTTAATTCTTACGTAGATTTGTTAGATAAATCACCCTTTATTATATGAAGATAGCTGTTTATGGCCTTAAGAGGCCGCTTGTTTGTGAGAATGATTCGAACTAGGTTTGAAGTGACATTATAAGCTTTTATTCTTTTGTCACAGATACGTTGATTTAGGCCAGATGTTTAGTCTTCATTTCTGTCTGATGGTGATATGAATTCAGTGTGCTATTTTGAGGGGGCCGTCTGATATGTCTTTATTGTTCCGAATTGTTTATGCAGCTCATGCGAATGGAACGCATCACAAATTAGCCTTGGACGCTTTAAAAGATCTGTCTGTAGAGGATAGTGATAAATGGGCGAAGCTGTTTTTAAAATATTCTGAACGTTATTTAGAAGGCTCAAAAGACCCGGATAAATTATTTAAAGATTTTAGAAACCATGTTCTTCATGTTCAGGATAATTTTTGGGGAGGTGCCCCTGATAAATGCCGTGAATGGTATGATGATTTGGTGTCTTGTCTTGTTGCTGAGCGTTGGGAAGATGCTGTTTATAGCGCTGGGGTTCTCTCTCATTATTATACTGACCCGATCATGCCATTTCATACTGCGCAATCTGAGGCTGAGAGCTCGATCCATAGGGCTGTGGAATGGACGATTAATAAAAGCTATAATCAGCTGCGCAAGCGGGCTGATGAAGACTACAAGCTATTGATGGTGCTTGAGCCTGAGGACAAAATTGATTTTGCGGCGAATATGGTGCGTGAAGGTGCGACTGTTTCTAATAAATATTATTCGCATTTGATTGCTCATTATAATTTTGATCGTGGGGTTGTGAAACCTGAAGAGGGATATAATGAGCTTGGGCATGTGGTATTGGCCGAACTTATTCAATATGCATCGCGTGGGTTTGCGCTTGTGCTTGATCAGGCGATTAAAGCTTCTGGCAAATCGGCGCCTGATGTAACGCTTACCACAGAGACCTTTATGGCAGGATTAAAAATACCTGTGAGATGGGTAACCCGTAAACTGGATGACGCGGCAGATAAAAAACTTGTTGAAGCGATGTATGATGAGCTGCAACAAACCGGAAAAGTCGAAGAGACGTTGCCTGAAGATGATCGAGTGATTAAATCGTTACATCGCTCAGAAGTGCTTGGTATTACAGATCATGACGATGATGAAGACGACGAAATAGAAGATGAAGGACCAACTGAGGCTGAGCTTGCCATTGATAAATTGATGGAGCAGGAGGAGGAGGTTGATAAATCTGGTTATGATCGTCATGAACGAGAAGAAAGAGATGTACCTGTCTCCCTACCAGAGAAGCGCCCACAGCAAAAGCCAACTCATTATTTGGAACTGTCTGATCAAGTCGAAGATGCGCCGTCTATCGGGACAAAAACAGCAAAACGCCTTGGAGTTGTTGGTATCAAAACGGTAGAAGACCTTCTGTCTGCTGATGTTACGAAATTAGTAGCTGATTTAGATGTGAGGTATATTACCTCTCAAGTTGTTAAGGACTGGCAAGATCAGGCTTTATTGCAATGTGAAATTCCCCGTTTACGCGGTCATGATGCGCAATTCTTGGTTGGGTGTGGTTACCGGACACGTGACCGGGTGACGGATGCTAACCCAGAGACATTGTTGGTGGACTTGCAGGCTTTCTTATTAACATCTGATGGTGAGCGTTTACTACGGGTTGGTAATGAGCCTGACCTTGAGGAAGTGAAAGAGTGGATAGAGAGCGCTCAGCAAGTAGCTTAAGATATGACTTTTTTATATAGCTTTGAAAGTGATTCTATAAGAATGAAGGTCTTTAGAAATTTAGTTTTTAAAAATTCCAAGCCCGAGCTTCAGCTAGAAGAAAATCTCTAAAAACTGTTACGCGTTTTGAGTTTCTCAACTCTTCGGGGTAAACAAAGTACGTATTGAGGTTTGGGACATCTGCGTCTGGTAATACATTTACCAGCTCCTCATCATCCTGAGCTAGGTAATCTGGTAGAACGGCGAGGCCGACACCGCGTTTTACAGCTTGGCGCAAGGAATATAGATTGTTGATCGTGACTGCTGGTGTGCGTTTTTCATGAGGTTTTAAGCCTGCGGTTTCTAACCAATTTAATTTTTCAATAGGGCTTGGTGCTTTACCACCAAAGGTGAGGATGCGATGGCCATCTAAGTCATCTAGGTTTTTGGGGACACCGAACTTTTTGATATATGAATTGGCTGCGTAAACATGGAAATGCACAGTGAACATAGGTCTGCGAATTAGGTCTTGTTGAACAGGTTCTCTTAGCCATATCGCAACATCAGCTTCTCGCATGGCAATGTCGAGTTCTTCGTCACTTAAAATGATTTGCAGTTGTATGCCCGGATAAAGGTTTATGAAGTTACTTAAACGAGGTGTTAGCCAAGCTGAGCCAAAACCAACTGTTGTTGTTACACGCAGTTCGCCATATGGCTTATCGGCGGCGTCTTCAAGCATGGTTTGAGTTGTGCGAAGTTTATTAAAAACATCATGAGCGGTTTTATAGAGTAGCTCACCTTGTTCCGTGAGAATGAGGCCACGGGCGTGGCGATGAAACAGAGCGACCTTTAAATCTGCCTCTAATGAGCTGATTTGTCTTGAGACGGCGCTTTGGCTCATATCCATTTCATCACCTGCTTTGGTGAAGCTGCCGGCTTCAGCCACGATATGAAAAATTCGAACTTTGTCCCAGTCCATTTAAAAATTCCCAATTCACCCAAATGAATATTGTTCTTCATTTGGGTGTTATATGTACTTTAAAGCTTTAATATGTTTTGGAAATTCTATCAAATTGAATTGAGCTTGAGATTTTTTCTGCAAAAGCTTTTGAGCTTAACATTTCCAATAATTTTAAAGCCGCCTGATATGATACGGGTCCGCCATTGGAGGTGATTATATTACCATCTACGACATAATTGATATTGGTTTGTACTTTTACCTGTGGATAGTTTTTTTGTAGATCTTTTTCGCCGCCAACCCAGGTGGTTGCTTTTTTTCCATCTAGTATGTTTGCTTCAGCAAGCAAGTGAGCACCAGAGCAGTTGCTGGCGATAGCCGTTGCATTTTTATGGTCTTTGATAAACTTGATGAGGTGTTTGTTCTCGAGGTAAGGTTTCATCTCATATGCACTTGGGACAATGAGTACGTCGTATTTCCCTGCATCATAGATTGTTTTTTCTGCAAGGAGGGGGAGGCCTTCTTCTGATTTTATTTTTAATTTTTTGTGGGCTGATATAAGAGTGATTTTATAGTCTTTGAATTCGGGCTGATTTTTTGCTGCTCCTAAAACTTCAATGGGGCCTGTTACATCGCCAGTTAAAAAACCATCGAAAACGATGATGCCAATTGTTTTGTTTGCGGCTTGTGCGTGAGAAAGAGGGATTAATAAAAAGGACATTGATAGAAAAAATGTTCTTATAAAATTCAATTTCATTCTGTATTTTCCTTACTGTATTTTCCTAAAATTTTCTGGCCTTTTATTAAAAAAAGGCGTCTAGATAATCTTATCTAGACGCCTTTGATGAAAGTAAAATCAAGTAAACTTGATGGCTTGAATTGTAAGTTATTATTCAGCCAAGAATTTTTCTGCTTCAAGAGCTGCCATACAACCCATGCCAGCAGCAGTCACTGCTTGACGATAGATTTCGTCTGTTACGTCACCAGCTGCATACACACCTTTGATAGAGGTCTCCGTGCTGTCAGGTTTGGTGATGATGTAATTGCTTGGTGACATCTCAAGCTGACCTTTGAAAAGTTCCGTTGAGGGAGCATGACCAATTGCTACAAAGATGCCGTGTACATTGAGATCTGTAATATCACCTGTTTTTATATTTTTGATTTTAGCACCTGTGACAGAAAGAGGGCTTTCATCGCCGATGACTTCTTCTAATGCGCTGTCCCACATCACTTCAATTGTAGGATGTTTTAGCAATCTTTCTTGAAGGATTTTTTCAGAACGCAGACTGTCTCTTCTGTGAACGAGCGTTACTTTTGAAGCGAAGTTTGTTAGGAATAGAGCTTCTTCAACGGCTGTGTTACCACCGCCAATGACGATGACTTCTTTATCTTTATAAAAGAACCCGTCACATGTCGCGCAAGCAGAGACACCAAAGCCTTGGAATTTCTCTTCGCTTTCTAGACCTAACCAACGAGCCTGTGCTCCTGTTGAGATAATGACGCTATCTGCTGTGTATGTTTTTCCGCTGTCGCCTTTCATCGTGAAAGGACGGCTGTTTAGATCAATTTCCATAATATGATCTGTGATCATGTTTGTTCCAACATGCTCAGCTTGAGCTTTCATTTGTTCCATCAACCATGGGCCTTGAATGACATCTGCAAAGCCGGGGTAATTTTCGACTTCAGTTGTGATTGTCAATTGACCGCCTGGTTGCATTCCTTGGATTAAGGTTGGCTCTAACATGGCACGAGCCGCATAAATGGCAGCTGTGTAACCAGCAGGGCCGGAGCCGATGATGACTAGTTTTGAGTGGTTTGTTTCAGTGCTCATTTCTTTGTCCTATTTTCTTCCAGGCTACTTATTTTATGAGGTGCCGCCTCAGCTTTTTATAGAGGTGAGGCACCAGATGTTTGTTATTAGATCTTACTGTTTGAATAAATGATCAGCTGAAGGATTTTGTGTGTTCAGCATAGTTTTGAAGTATGATTTGGGCGATCCTTGCCGTTTCGTCAATGGGTTGTTCGGTAACTTTCACGGAAAAATCAATAAATTTATCTACGCGGTGGATTAATTTCCCTGATATGAGGTTTTCAAGGAAAATTTTGTGTCTTCGGCTTGTGCCGCTAAGTGGTAAAATATGTATAGGAGATTTGGTGGAGAGGCCTTCTGAAATCATTGAGACACTATCTGCTGTAACGAGCAAATGATTTGCATGTGTTAAAATGCCAAAATATGGATTGTCTCCTTCTTGATCCCATATCCATATTTTTTCATCTTCTTTGAACTTCTCTTGAAGGGCTTTCGTCACGAAGGGTTCTGTACGGCTTGATGGTGTGACTAGGATGGTGGCATTGTTGTTGCTACGAGCATTTTGTAGGCATTGTATTAGATTTTTGAGAGTGTGGTCATCAAATCCGTATTTTTTATTTTTTCCACCAAGGCAGACACCTAATACGGGACTTTTTGTATCTTCTTGATTGTTCTTAGTGATCAGTTTTTTTTCATGCCAAATGTTGCTCCATTTGACTTGTTCTTCATCGAGCTTTTTTTGTGTTACTTTATGTAGGGCAACGTTGGTGTGTATGACATTACCGCCTTTTAAGGCGTCGTGCTGCATAGATGCCACGAGATGAAACTGCTTAGTTGGCGTTTGTGGGTTTTGAACATGGACCCTGTATGTTTTACCCCCAGACTTTTTCCCAATTGCAATTGAAACAGCTGAGCTTCTTCTGCCGCAGCTAATTAAAATATCGGGCCAGTTTTCATTCTCAAATGAGCTGCTGTTTTTAGACAGTGTTTTAAAGGGTAGGGGGTTTAAGTGTCCTGGTAAAAACTTGGCCCATTCAGTTAGGTTGGCCGTTTTTTCTACGACTTCACAGCGCTCATCAGGCGCGGTTAAAGCTTTTATGGCAGCAGCTAATCCGAGGGCTTGGCTGCGCATGCCGGGAGCTCCGCTTGTTATGGCCCAGATTAGCAAAATTTGCTCGCTTCATAATGGAGAGGTTGCACTAAAATAATTTTAGAAGAAAAAGGGAAACTTCTCTAATTGTCAAGGGTTGATAGTTGTTCTGCGTAATGATGGTTAGTCACTTATTTTTTTCATTTGTTCTAAAAAATTTTAAAATTTTGTAATTTATGGTATGGTTAGGTGTTTATTTTGTTCAATAATTTAATTTGGATCGAATAAAGGGGAAGAAATGAAACATAATCTAGATGGTATTGACTGGAAAATCCTGGCAGAACTACAAAAAAATGGCCGGATTACAAATGTCGAATTAGCCTCAAAAGTAGGAATATCTGCACCACCTTGTTTGCGCCGTGTTCGGGCTCTTGAAGAAGGGGGGATTATTGAAGGCTATTTTGCTCAATTAAATGAAAAAAAAATCGGTCATGACCTTACGGCTTTTGCGATGGTTAGTTTAACGGCGCAATCCGAGGTTGATCTTGTTAATTTTGAAAAAATGACTACGCAGTGGGATTTGGTTAGGGAGTGTTATATGCTCTCTGGTGAAATAGATTTTATGCTCAGATGTGTGGCGCGTGATTTAACTGAGTTTCAGGACTTTGTTGTGAAAGAACTTACGGCTGCACCTAATGTTGCCGGTGTTAAAACGTCACTTGTTATTCGCCGTTCGAAATGGTTGGCCGGAGGCGCTATTCTTGAATTAACTGGCTAAATGGTCGTTATGCTGGAGAGGAAAGCTTTTCTTCTGAATGGCTTGCTTCTGCTATATTTTCGTTAGGAGCTTGAGCGTTTCCTCTTACTTTTAGGAATCTCATAACCCTTTGTGCTGAAGCCATGTCGAGGCTTTCATAGCGGCGGATGGCCTCGACGATTTGCGAACCACTTGCTTCGCCAATATTTTCTCTAAGTTGTAGCAAACTGGCGAATGTTGAACGTTCGAAAGAATTGGATTTACAAAGGACGGCGAGAGCTGGCAATTCAGCCTGCAGTAAGCAATGTTTGACTGTGCTCTGATCTAAATCAGTCATTAAATGGAGGCAATAGATTGTTTCTTCTGTCTTTTGCAATTTGACATAATGAATGATAACCCGCTCGTCCAATTGTTTACGACTGTGCAAATAATCAATTTCTTGGAAAGATGCTTGTCTTTCAGCATCTGTTGTTTCTAAGCTGGCTGATTTTTCTTCAATTGTTTCATCAATTTCGTTTTCAGAAATATCAATACCGTTTGCTACGGTTTCAGCTTTGATTTTACTTGCGACACGTTTCTTAATTGTCTGCAACAAATCGGCCGGTGTATCACTTCTATCATGTAGAATTGAGTTTAGAGCTGCATTATCAAGGGCATTTTGTGTAAGTTTTTCAAATGAATTTCGTGAGAAATTAGCCCCAGAATTAGAACTTACATTAAGTAAGACTTCATCGTTGCCGCGGTTCACTAAAGCATCAGTTACTTTTATATTGATGTTTTCACGTTTACAAATTGCCAGGAGGTGATCCTGACTTTGAGTTTTGGCGACTTTTACCAGGAATTCATCGGATAAAATTTTAGATCTTGTAAGAACGGGCCGAGCGACTTCAATTTCGTCAAGGGCTAATTTGTGAGTTAGGCGGGTGGGGGCATTTGGCATGTCGGCTAAGCGGTCTGCAAACTCAGCTCTGACTGAAATTTCGAGTTCATAAGCTAATCTGTCCATGATTTGGTCAAAAGCAGCTTTATGATCAGGCTGCTGTTCATCAGCAGTGATTACGAATAAATCTGTAATGCGATGTAATAAAGCACGGCGGCTCTCGCTTGATTTAGTTGCTGAAAGTTCTTGCAACTCATCAAGTATTTGCACACTGTTTTCCATCAATTACCCCATAAGCATAACTACACAATGGTTATTATTAGGGCATTGATCTTTAAATTTTTCTAAATAATTTACTGAAAATCATTATTTAGTTGAAAAATTGCGCCTAAAAGATCTAATTTTAGGCGTTTTATATATAATTTCTTTTTTTGCGAGAAAATTTTAGGGGCGGAGATTGCCCTTTTTAATTAAAGTTGACTTCTAAAATTTCATAAGATTTTTGGCCACCAGGTGTTTTTACCTCAGCTACATCGCCGATAGATTTGCCAATTAGCGCTCTGGCGATTGGTGAGGTGATAGAGACTTTGCCCAATTTGACGTCAGCTTCATATTCCCCAACAATTTTATATGTGACTTCTTCTTCGGTGTCTTCGTCGATAAGATTTACCTTCGCACCAAAAACGATCCTGTCACCAGAAAGTTTAGTTACATCAATAACTTCTGCTCTTGATGTTTTGTCTTCCAGGTCTGATATACGTGCTTCATTTAGCCCTTGAGCTTCTTTAGCGGCATGGTATTCAGCATTTTCGGACAAATCACCGTGGGCACGTGCTTCAGCAATGGCTTGGATAATTCTTGGGCGCTCAACAGATTTTCTGTTTTGCAGCTCTTCTTCAAGCTCAGCGTAGCCATTTATGGTCATTGGTACTTTATCGACTGACATAAAGATATCCTCCAGCTCCTGAAAAATTAGAACATTTCACCTTTTGGTGAATTTATTGTAATGCTCTAGCTTCTTTTTTGCGTTCCTGTTTTCCTAAAACCGGTATCCACTTTTAGGCGGAACACTCTAGGTGCCTCATTAAATTAGTTAAGTCACCTTGGTAACTCAAGATTAATGTGACTTATAGTCCTGAATGGGGGTAACGTTCATATTATCCTCACTTATTGCCTCAATTGCGAGAGAAATAGCTCGAATTCCGGCTAATGTGGTATAATAAGGGATGTGATATAGTAGCGCAGTTTGCCGAATAGACTTACTGTCAGCTATAGCTTTTGACCCCTCTGTGGTGTTGAAAACCAGGTCAATATCTCCATTTTTCATCGCATCGACAATATGAGGGCGTCCCTCAAGTACTTTATTGATCGGGCTGGCTTCAATATCGTTTTCAGTTAAGAAGCGGGCCGTGCCACTTGTTGCGACAATGTTAAAGCCAAGCTTTTGCAATTTACCAACAGGCTCAATGAGACGCTCTTTATCTCTTTCTTTTACAGAAACAAAGATGGTTCCGCTTGTTGGTATGTCGATACCGCTGCCCAATTGGCTTTTGGCAAATGCCATTGGAAACGCTTTATCCAGTCCCATGACCTCGCCGGTTGAGCGCATTTCAGGACCCAAGACACTGTCAACACCAGGAAAACGTGTGAATGGGAAGACGGCTTCTTTTACTGCAATATGATCGAGCTTTTTCTTTTTGAGATTAAATTTATCCAGTTTGGCTCCGGCCATAAGTTCTGAAGCGATGGCTGCAATTGGAAGACCTATTACTTTTGCGACAAATGGAACTGTGCGGCTGGCTCTTGGGTTCACTTCAAGAATATAGATGTCTTCATCTTTGATGGCGAATTGAACATTCATGAGGCCAACAACATTTAATGCTTTAGCCAGCCTTGCCGTATGTTCTTCTAGCTCAGCTAAAATTTTCTCCGACAAAGAGTGAGGCGGAAGCGAACAAGCACTGTCTCCTGAGTGAACGCCGGCTTCTTCGATATGTTCCATGATGGCAGCAACGAAAACGCCTTCTCCATCTGAGAGAGCATCAACGTCAACTTCAATAGCATCTCTTAAGTAACTATCAAGCAAGACAGGGCTGTCGCCTGAGACGTGAACTGCTTCTCTGATGTAGCGCTCAAGTTGTGTTTGGTTGTCAACAATTTCCATAGCTCGACCACCCAGTACATATGAAGGCCTGATAACAATTGGAAAGCCAATTTTTTCTGCGATTTTTGTTGCTTCTTCAGGACTACGGGCAATGCCGTTTTCTGGTTGTCTGATGCCGACTTGTTCTATCAGTTCTTTAAAGCGGTCACGATCTTCTGCAAGGTCGATTGCATCAGGTGAGGTGCCGAGAATTGGAACGCCATTTTCTTCAAGGAAATTAGCGAGTTTCAGCGGGGTTTGACCACCAAACTGGACGATAACGCCTTTTAACGTGCCTTTCGTTGTTTCAACTTTGATGATTTCCATGACATCTTCTTCAGTCAGTGGCTCAAAGTAGAGACGATCTGATGTGTCATAATCTGTTGAAACAGTTTCCGGGTTGCAGTTGACCATAATGGTTTGGTAACCGACTTTTGAGAGTGAGAATGCAGCGTGACAGCAGCAATAATCAAACTCGATGCCTTGACCAATGCGGTTTGGTCCACCGCCGAGAATTATAATTTTTTCTGCGTCTTCAGGGTAGCTTTCAGAGCTTGCGTTTGTGTCACCTTCAATTAAAGGGGCCTCATAGGTTGAATACATGTAGGCTGTTGGTGAAGCAAATTCAGCTGCGCAAGTATCGATCCGTTTATAAACAGGGTGAACACCAAGCGATGATCTGTGGCTGGTTACTTCAGTTGATTTATGGCCTGCTAGTTCAGCTAAGCGTGCGTCAGAGAAACCCATTGATTTGAGTTTGCGCATTGAGCTTTCATCTTGAGGTAGACCATGTTCTTTTACACGGGCTTCATAATCTATGATTTCCTGGATTTGCTCAAGGAACCAAGGGTCTATTTTACAAGATGAATGGATCATCTCATGTGAGACACCGTGGCGCATAGCCTGAGCCACTTTTAACAGTCTGTCTGTTGTTGGTTGGCCAAGGGCTTCACGGATCACATTTTTATCTTCACCTTCGCCATAACCTTCAAAAGGAAGATCATTCAGGCCGGTAAGACCTGTTTCTAGTGAACGCAATGCTTTTTGCAGGCTTTCCTGGAAGTTCCGGCCAATGGCCATGGATTCGCCAACAGATTTCATTGCGGTTGTTAGAGTTGGCTCACTGCCTGGGAATTTTTCAAATGCAAAGCGTGGGATTTTAGTGACAACGTAATCAATGGTTGGCTCGAATGAAGCTGGAGTTGCTCCGCCGGTGATGTCATTGTCGAGTTCGTCTAATGTGTAACCAACTGCGAGTTTTGCGGCAACTTTGGCAATTGGGAAGCCTGTAGCTTTTGAGGCCAGGGCGGATGAGCGCGACACCCTAGGGTTCATTTCAATGACAACGAGGCGTCCATCAGCGGGATTAACCGCAAATTGAACATTTGAGCCACCGGTTTCAACGCCAATTTCACGCAGGACCGCTAGTGATGCATCGCGCATGATTTGGTATTCTTTGTCGGTGAGTGTCAGCGCTGGGGCTACTGTCATACTGTCGCCGGTGTGGATGCCCATTGGGTCGATGTTTTCAATTGAGCAAATGATGATGCAATTGTCGGCTTTATCGCGGACAACTTCCATTTCATATTCTTTCCAGCCCAAAACAGATTCTTCGATTAGAACTTCTGTTGTTGGAGAGGCATCAAGACCGCGTTCGATAATTTCCATGAATTCTTCACGGTTGTAAGCTATCCCGCCGCCGGTGCCGCCCATGGTGAATGAGGGGCGAATGATGTTCGGCAGGCCGATGACTTCCATGGCTTCCATGGCTTCAGCCATAGTATTTGCGACACGTGAGCGCGGTGTTTCCAAGCCAATTTTATCCATGGCTTTTCTAAAGCGGTCTCTGTCTTCTGCTTTGTCGATTACGTCCGCTTTGGCGCCAATCATTTCTACATTCAAGGCATCAAGAATACCGCGTTTTTTTAATTCTAGCGCAGTGTTAAGCGCTGTTTGTCCGCCCATGGTTGGCAAGATTGCGTCAGGGCGTTCTTCTGCGATGATTTTAGCAACGATCTCTGGAGTGATTGGCTCGATGTAAGTTGCGTCAGCGAGCTCTGGGTCTGTCATGATAGTCGCTGGATTTGAATTGACCAAAATGACACGGTAGCCTTCTTCTTTTAAGGCTTTGACGGCTTGTGTGCCGGAGTAATCAAACTCACAGGCCTGGCCGATAATGATGGGCCCCGCCCCGACGATGAGGATGGATTTTATGTCTGTGCGTTTTGGCATTTTCGTATCTCAGTGCTAGCAATTATAGCGCACCCAAAATGTTTGGCTCTTTATTATAAGGCCAATTTTAAGTGCGATTTTTCTTTGTTTGGGTAGCTGACTTTTGAAGCCCTCTGAGAAGGGCACACTAAAGAAGGTTTGGTGATTGGGCAATCCCCAAAAGGCCTTTGAATTGTTAGAAAATAGAATTATTTTGCTGAAATATCATTAATTTTATATCAGTTCGACTTTTTCTAAAGTTTAAGGTGCTATTTGCCGAATTTTATGGACTGAAAAGTCCCTCAGATTTTCTTTTAATAAAAAGATTTTGAGGTACTCTTTCCTAGACCTTGGTTGGGGGTAGTTGACTTAGTTTTTCTTGCCAAAATCAGGCATATTTTCACAAGGGTCTCCTCGTTTAATTGTTGGTGTCACCCAGATGTAATCTGCTGCAATTTCACCTGATGGGCTTTTTTGGGCAAGGTCTTTGATGGTTTTAGCTTCATTTGTTGTTTCAGCAAATTGAACTGTTAGAGATTTGTCTTTGCCTTCTCTTGAATCTAAATACCACGGTACACCTCTGTCTGTTCTGGTGTGACCATTTCCTGCAATGAGGATGGCTTGGCGTCTTTTGTCATCTTTGTCATAAGAAGCTTGGATCATTACATCTGCCATCCATGCATCTCTGAACCTTTGAACCAGCGTCATCGGTGGGATGACACGTTCTGGTAATCGGTTGCAGTGTGCAACGCGAATGTCTTCAGATAGGGCTTTGTTTAAAGGTTGCTCTAGTTCTACATCAAGTTTGAAAATTTTCTTTGCCTTTTCAGGTAGAACGCCCATGTCACTCTTGATTAGATGATCGATCATAATCCGTGTTGTGTGACCTGGGAACACTTCTAAATTATGCGTGAAGATTTGCTCGCCGATAGGTAAATAAATATCCCATTCAGGCCAGCCGTTTTGTTTCCATTGAAGGGCAGTCCCTAGAAATTTGGCTTTTGAATTAGGTTGGTTTCGATAAGAATTTAGCCGTCTCATTTGATCAACTTTGATCATCTCAACAACGAGAGCAGGTTTTTGTGGTTGCTTTTTGATAAGAGCGTTTATGATGCCAGCCTGAAGGGTGTGATGATCTGGGTTGTCATGAATTTCACCTAAAAGAACAAAGCGTTTTTGGGATAGTGAATTGATGAGTTCGTCGGGTGTGATGAAATCATTTTTTTCTTTTGACCAAATTTTACCAACTAACTTGTTATCTTGTAATTCTGAGGATTTCCAGGTAGGTGGATTTGTTAGTTTGTCTTTAGCATTGGCTAGTCCAAATTCGCCATTCGCGAGAAAAATAAGGGAGGTGAGGCATAAGGCTTTGGCAAATTTCATTAAACGCATCCTTTTAGAATTTTAGGCATCAAATTTTTTAGTGTTTATTCAGATGCACTTTTTTAGTGCTCCTTCAGTTGCCCACTAGCAACCGTCGCATTTTTGTTCTTCAGATGCTTTCTTAAGTGTGCCTTCAGGTTACCCAACAGAAACTGGCATAAAGCATCCGCATTTAGTTTGGCGGAAATAAGGGAGACAAATGCCTCCCTTGAAATCTAATGTACTAACTTGTTTGAAGGACCATATGTTTTTTGGTCATTCTTTAATTGGTTCCAAGTTTTTTTCAGCCCGCATAAAGTTTACAAAACGGCGGAATAGGTAGTGGCTATCTTGTGGGCCGGGGCTGGCTTCAGGGTGATATTGCACTGAAAAAACAGGTTTGTCTTTTAGTCTTATGCCGCAATTTGTGCCATCAAATAGCGAAATATGTGTTTCTTCTAGTGAATCTGGAAGGTTTTCTCTGTTAACTGTAAAACCGTGGTTCATAGATGTTATTTCAACTTTACCTGTTGTGTGATCTTTTACAGGGTGGTTGGCACCATGGTGACCTTGTTGCATTTTTGTGGTTTCAGCACCAAGTGCAAGTGCCAGGATTTGATGGCCAAGGCAGATGCCGAAGATTGGTTTGCCACTGTCTACTAATTTTTTAATTTCAATGGCAGCATATTCACCTGTGGCAGCTGGATCACCTGGGCCGTTTGATATGAAAATTCCGTCTGGATTTTCAGCTAGAATTTCTTCGGCTTTGGATGAAGCTGGAATAACTGTGACTTTGCAGCCAACTGATGCCAGGCATCTGAAGATGTTGCGTTTGGTGCCGCAATCGAGAGCAACTACATGAAATTCTGGATTTTCGAGGTTGCCGTAGCCTTCTTCCCAGACCCATTTTGTCTCGTTCCACTCATAACTCTCTTTAACTGTTACGTCTTTTGCGAGATCAGCTCCTTCAATGCCTTCCCAGTTTGAAGCTTGTTGCTTTAGAGCTTCGATATCGAAGACACCGTCTGCATTATGAGCAATGACGGCATGCTGCATGCCTTTTTCACGAATAAGGCTTGTAAGTGCGCGTGTGTCGATATCTGTAATGGCTATAATTTCATTTGATTTGAGCCAATTTTCAAAATGTTGATTAGATCTGTAATTTGAAGGGGATGTAATGGCGCTTCTTAAAATACAACCACGTACTTTGTTTGTTGCTTCGTTATTGGTTGTTTCGGTGTCTTCTTCATTTGTACCGATATTACCAATATGTGGGAAAGTGAAAGTGATGATTTGTCCGGCATAGGATGGATCTGTCAGAATTTCTTGATAGCCAGTCATTGCTGTATTAAAGCAAATTTCACCAACGGCGGCACCTTCAAATCCAGCTCCGACACCTTTAATCACAGTCCCATCAGCAAGTACAATGACAGCGGTGCATTGTGTTGCTTCCCATGCCTCAGATGCTGGTGCTGAAGTTTTGCTTTCTGGTGTGTTTGTTTCCGAGATGTTTGCGGTTGTTTCAGGCATTCAATTGGCTTTCTATTTTATGGCATAGATTTTCATTCCAAACCTTAAAGAGCTGTTTGGAGGTGACACTTGATTTGAATTTTTGAATTTGTACTTATTACTTACCTTATGCCACAAGATTTGTCTCATTTGACAAATAATTTATTTGTACAGTTTGGTAAACGGCCCGACACTATGTGAATGTTGTTTGGCAGTCAACAAAAAAAATAATAAAATAACTAATGAAATCAGTGCTTTATATATGTAAAAATGATTGCCAAGTTAGGCTTTAATGATTTAGGCTTATCTCTCCTTCATGATTCAAGATGATTCTTGAAATTTGGAGGTTTATTGTGGGGTAATTTCATTGAGTTTATAGGTTCATTGGGTTTCGTACTTCAGTGGATTTCGTACTTCTAGTGGGGTTTGTAGTTCAGATTAAGAACTTGTTTTAATTTTTGATGATCCCGTGATTTTGTTTTTTATTCTTGTTCTTATAATTAGGATTTTTTATGCGCGATAACATTAATGAAGCTCTTAAATCTGCTGTTAAGGCGAAGGATAAGATCCGGGTTGGTACCCTCCGCTTAATTAATGCAGCGATAAAAGACCGTGATATTGCTGGACGTACTAAGGGTAACGACACAGTCTCTGATACTGAAATTCTTGAAATTTTAGCTAAAATGGTGAAACAACGCCAAGAATCAGCTGTTACGTATAAAGACGCTGGTCGCGCAGAACTTGCAGAGCAAGAATTGAAAGAAATAGAAGTCATAAAGGACTTCATGCCTCAACAGATGGATGAAGAGGCTGTAGCACAGGCTGTGAAGGATGTTGTTGCTGAGGTTGATGCTACAAGCCTAAAAGATATGGGCCGTACCATGGCAGCCTTAAAAGCAAAATATGCCGGTCAGATGGATTTTGGTGCCGCTAATAAAGTTGTTAAAGAACTTTTGCAATAGAGCTTTGATTGAATTCTGTTTTAAATACCAGAATAGAACATCAGACTTTATATAACTGGTACGTTTAATTTCTTTGCGTAATCTTCTAAAAGTTTAGTTTGTCGTTTACTGCCTCTTTTTGCATAGAGAGGAAGCGTTTTGCCTTTATCTTGATGAATGAGCTCAATAATTTGAAAGGGCTCTAAGGCGTTATTTTTAGGTTTAATGCCTTCTCGTGTTCTCACTCCTTCAAATTCTGAATATGGAATTTCCCATTTCTTCTTTGTGAACCAATATTCCTGTTTAGCTTCAACATATGTTTCATGAAATGTGAGGCGCGCTGAGCCTTTGGTTCCTAACATTGCTTTGGCGAGATTAAACCCACCAAAAGTGCCTATTACCAGCCCGAATATCAAATTGGGAGTGATGGAGCTATCATTCAGGTTAGAGCGAAATAATGCATAGCCGAAAATAGTGAAAAAAATTCCTGTTAGAATTTGAGTCAAATAATCAGATTTGCTTGCAGGAACTTTTGCTTTTGTTGGGAAGTTTTGAATATCAACAAAAAAGCTACTTTTGCTATTGTTTGATAATTTTAGCTGTATGGACATTGCTCTTATTGCCGCCCTTGTTTTTTCATTTCTCCCATCATCTATGACGTTTCTTTTTTTGTCATGAACTTTTTTCTTCTCTCAAACGACCAACGGTTATCTGAAACATTTATTAGAGGAGAACAGAGGGATGAGACAGGAAACTATATATCGTTTAGGAGCTATGAGCTTTGTTTTAGGGCTTTTGTTTATTGCTGGTTTGTCTGTTGGTAATCAAGCTGGAGCCGTTACAAAAGATGAAGCACGTGTGAGTTTAGATCAAACAAAGACAAATAATGCAATGAGAGCGCATTCGCAGGTTTTATTGTCTGGCAGTGCTTATAATCAATTATTGTTAAATCGTGATTGTGTTTTAGCTGATGAACTAATTTGCCGAGACATGACTTTTAATGCGCAATGATAATTTATTGAACCTTTTTGAGGTTCATACCGACCAATAGATAACTGGAATTTAATTTAGGAGTATTGGTTGATGTATTATTTTAGATTTTTAATGGTTGCTGGATTATTTATGGTGTTAAGCGGAGCTGCTTTGCAAAATTTACCACAACACGAACAGGTTGTTATGAAGATAAATTTGTTGCGCTGAACTGTGAGACTTTAATGGTGAGAATTTATAGCTTTAAATAGGCTATCCCGTTTTATAAAACAGGATAGCCTTATTTTTTATCGAATGCGTGTGATGCAAACGTTTGTTACACCAGAATTAATGAAGCCGAGGCGTGAAGCGCCGCCTTTTGTTAGATCAATGATGCGACCATGAATAAAGGGGCCACGATCGTTGATCCGTACAACTAATGATCTGCCATTGCGGCGGTTGGTTACTCTTACCTTTGTTCCGAATGGTAATGATTTGTGAGCTGCTGTGTTAGCGTTATGACGAAGACGTTCGCCGTTAGCAGTTTTATTTGTTGGGCCTGCATACCAGGAAGCTTTACCACATTGTTTGAATGCGTGAGCCTCTGAATTAGACATGACAACAATAGATAACAGTAGGGCAAAGAAAAGCCCTGTCCGTTTTAGTAACATTTGGAATACTCCATAATATGATCATTAAAGTTTGGCGTAGAATTAGCCTTTTTGAATTGAACGGCTTTTGATTGAAGCCGGAGCGAAATTTAATGGTTAATGAGGCAATGTCAAGGCAGGGGTGACTGGAGTGTGTGGCTTATTTGTCGCAAGTGTTATACATGCTGAAATTCTATACATTGCTTAATTTCAAATGAGCTTAGAAATGTTCTAGATAATTTCTTTATATGCTGGTTTTTATTTTCATTCTTTCTCTGAAGTTGATTTGAAAAATTATAACTTTTGGACAGTTTTTTTAATTGTTTTTGAATGTGCTTTTATTGTTTCTTGTCGGCGGTTTTTCGTAACTTACCATAATAACAATCGGTTAGTTCTATCCTTCACTTCATTTTTTTACGATTTATCGTTTTTTAAATTCACTATTTGAGGGTTGTTTTAGTTTTTTGTTTGGCTTTTTAACCCCTTTTAATGCTGTTTTCCATTTTGTGAAACATTGAGAGAATTAAATATGAGTTGTGGTGCTATTTTGTGTTGACGCAAGTTAATCATGAGGTTAATTAGCGCGATCTTTAACGAGATTAACCAAGGTGATAATTGGAATTGATAATTTTTCATTTTCTTTTTGTGGGATCGGGTTGGGTTAATTTCACAAATATTGTTGGCCGGCATTTTTCATGAGTTGGCAGATTGAACAATTTATAAACTTTAAGTTTGGTTTTGATAGCTCACCTTTCATTGTTTGAGTGTCTTGGTGGCAACTGATTCATTTCTCAGACCTATACTTAAAAACCCTATTGGAGCGAATTAATGAGCCGGTTTGTTACTGAAGTCAGTGATGCTGAAATACTTTTGGTTACTCGTCGATTGATTAGATCTCTGGGTGTGGATGGATTTGATTTAGATGATGTTGCCATAAAGGTACGTGCTTCAGAGGCAGTAATTGGGCAGCATTATGTAGATAAGAATTCACTCTTGAGGGCTGTGAAGGATGGGGTGCTTGAGGATTTACGTTTTGCTTTGCAAAACTCAGCGATTGGCATTGAGGAGCCTGCTCAAAAGATTTATCTCATTTGTAAAGCCTATCGCAACTTTGCGAATAAGCAGCCAGAGTTGTTTCGTCTGATGCATCGTCCTGAATTAAAAACAGAAGAATTTGCTGAAGAAAAAGAAGTTTGCGATCCTGTTGTACAATTAATTAAACAAATTGCCGGTGATGATCATGCAGTATCAGCTTCCAGGTTTTTAGCAAGTTTTATGTATGGTTTTTGTATTATGGAGATTGACGGAAGTTTTCGCCTCAATGGCTCAGTTGATGAAGCTTTTGAATATTCTGTTCGCTCTTATATGTCAGGTCTAGAAGGAGCTAAAAACCTTACTTTTCTTTAGGTGAATGTTTTTTCTGGTTAGAGTGAAAAAAACTATATAAATTACGGATTGATAGGTTTCTTTGTTATTTCTTTTGAGGGGCGTTTGATCTGCATGAGTGTTAAATTTTTGTCTGTACTTAGCCGGGTTTTGATTGTTTTTGTTATTTTACTGAATGGGATTTCCTCCAGTTTGGCGGATGAGAGCTATAAGAGCCGTATCCCGCCGCTTTCTCTTTATCAAAAGATGCTTGAGGCTAATAAAAGTTCTGGGTGGGTGTCTTTTCGTAATTATGACAATCATCAGTTGATTTATTTTACTGCGTTACAAACACTTCATTGCCAATTGCACGAGATCAGATATTCGATTAACACGCTTGAATTGAATAAGCGCTTTGATTTGGTCAAATGTAACCCGCAGCTACCGTTTTCTTTACCGCCTGGAGGAGGCCTGGGTGACATTGCTCTTCGTTTGCCAATAGGTACGGCAGAGCGTATTGCTGTGCAGGTTGTTTGGGGAAATGGTGTCTTGAGTGAGGTTTCAATTTTTGAACCTTGTAAAGATGTTGGTGATCAAACTTGTTCTTTCCCAGTTAAGGTGGGGAAGGTTGTCGGCTCTCAACCACAACGTGGAACGACACAATAAGGCCACAGAGAGTAAGACAAGAGTGTAAGACTGCTTGTGCTGGTTTAATTAGACCGTTGGCGAAGTGAATTTTCTATTTGCTGGGTTTATGAGATGTTTTGTGTGACTTCGTTAGGAGTTTCTCCTTTTTTCTGAGATAATTATGAGAGTGTGCTCATATTTGAAGGTCAGGAGGGGATTTATGAAGATGTCATCACTCATAGGCTTGCTAGCCTTTGGTTTTTTGGTTGTTTGTTTTTCTTTTCCGTTAAATGCGCAAAAAAAGGATGAACCACTCTCTGAGACTAAGCCGCCTCATAAGATTGATCAAAGGAAAGTTTCTATCAAGGCTGGGCGTGGTAAAGCACAGCTTTGTACGCGTTGTCATGGTCGCTTGGGCATGTTGAAGGCGGTAAAGGGAGCTGAATTTGAGGGGACTGTTGAAGGGTTTGTTATTAAGGAGCTTATTGATTTTCGCCGTGGTGTGCGCAGTCATGCTGTGATGAACTCAATTGCGCAAACGCTTTCTGATAAAGATATTTCAGATATTGCGGCTTGGTACAATGCTATTAGCATCAAGCCATAATGCTTGGTTTTAGGATGTTGATCCAAAAAATTTCGTTATATAGTCAAAGTAGACGCTTCTGAGAGACGGGGTTAACTTGTGTTTTCTCTCTCAGTAGGCTATGAGTTCCGCTGAATTTACTTCATTTCACTTTGTTGCACATGTCTGTAGCAAAGTATGAGCCTTTGATTATATCAAACATTTGTTGGGCTTTGTTTTGATGTGTCAAAATTGAGACTTATAGATTTCATCTAGTTCTGTTAGCACTTGTACTATTAGCACAGTGCTCAATGGAACTTTTATTTTCAAAAATTAGGAATAAAAAATTGAGCACGCAGGCTTCTTTTCTTGACGCGGCCAAACGTTACCTTGGTGGTGAACCTTTAACAATTTCACGATTTCAAATTGAAATTCTTTGTGGCTTAACCGTTGCCCTTGCACTGGTGCCTGAGGCTGTTGCTTTTGCATTTGTTGCTGGTGTGGAACCGCTTGTCGGGCTCTATGCAGCCTTTATTGTGGGGCTGATTACAGCCTTATATGGCGGAAGGCCAGGCATGATCTCTGGAGCGACGGGTGCTCTGGCGGTTGTTATGGTTGAATTGGTTATGACGCATGGTGTGCAATATTTATTTGCTACAGTTGTGTTGATGGGGATTTTCCAACTTCTGGCAGGAGTTTTTCATCTTGGTAAATTTATTCGGATGGTTCCACGCCCTGTTATGCTTGGATTTGTGAACGGCTTGGCGATTGTTATTTTCTTAGCGCAGCTCTCTCAATTTAAGGTGGCTGATGCGAATGGTGTGCAGCAATGGATGAATGTGGATCAGCTCAGCATTATGATGTCCCTAGTGTTTTTGACTATGCTGTTGATTTACCTGGTGCCGAAGGTAACGAAGACTATTCCTGCACCTCTTGTGGCAATTGGCCTTGTGAGTGCATTAGCTATTTTCCTTAAGCTGGATACACGCACAGTTGGTGATTTGGCGGATATTGGTGCTGGGCTTCCGCTTTTTTCTATCCCTTCTGTTCCGCTAACTTTTGAAACGTTTAAAATTATCTTGCCTTATGCATTGATTTTGGCGGCGATTGGTTTGATTGAAAGTTTGCTTACACTGAACTTAGTAAATGACAAACTTGAAAAACGCGGTGGTGCATCTAAAGAATGTTTGGCACAGGGTGCTTCTAATTTGGTCTGCGGTTTCTTTGGTGGCATGGGTGGTTGTGCAATGATTGGCCAAACCATGATTAACGTGACATCTGGTGGTAGGACACGGATTTCTGGAATTGCTGCGGCGCTTTTTCTTCTTAGTTTTATTCTCTTTGCTTCAGACCTAATTGAGCTTATCCCGCTGGCTGCGTTAGTTGGTGTGATGTTCATGGTAGTGATCGGAACCTTTGCCTGGGACACATTTAAGATGCTTCCTAAAATTCCCTACACTGATGCGTTTGTGCTGATCTTAGTTTCACTTGTCACCGTATTCACTGACCTTGCGATTGCTGTGATTGTTGGTGTGATTGTTTCGGCCCTTGTGTTTGCATGGGAAACTGCAAAACATGTGCACATCCGTGATTGCATGAAGGATACGGGCGCGAAGGTTTATCATGTAACGGGTCAGTTGTACTTTTCATCTGTTGCTGAATTTCAGGAATATTTTGACCCGAAGAATGATCCTGATGAAGTGATCATTGACTTTAAAGAAGCCCGCGTTTGGGATCACTCAGCTTTGGAAGTTATTGAAGCTTTAGCGGCTCGTTATGATGGCTATGGTAAGAAGCTCCATGTGCGCCATTTGAGCCGTGATTGTCAGGTGTTACTTGAGCGCTCTGGCATGTTGATTGTCGACAAGGAAAATGATGACCCTGTTTATGGTTTGGCAGTTGATTATGCGACCAAGTATGGAAATGGTGGGCATTAGTTTCTCTCACGGCTATTCCAAGCGCTAAAGGCGCTTGGGCCTCCGAGGGACGGCACCAGGTGCCGGGCTTCGCCATGTCCTGACGCCGGAGTGCGGAGTGGCGTCACTCTTTTTTCGTGACGTGAGTTTGTGTGAATTGTCTCTAAAGGTCATTTGGGCTACGTTTCTGTAATTAGTCTGGTTAGAACAGAGCTCCTAATATTGTCCCTAAAACAGCACCGAGGAGTGCGCCAAAGAGGGTTAGGGTTATGTCACGCTTAAGTCTTCGCCGTGATGCTAGAGATTGGGTATATGTTCGATTAATCAAAGCGCGAATTGTTTCAGGAGCACGGCCTTTTATCATCCATTCTGCGCCCAGTTCGAGGGATTGTTGTACGAGAGAATCTCCAAGAAGTGCTAAACCTTCTCTGGTTACTAAAATGACTGGCACTTGTTTGGTGTTTGGATTGTTACGAATTTCTTTGAGAGCATCTATTGCAGCTGGTGTTTTTTCCTTCTTAACCAGCTCAGCAAGCTCTGCACGAACTTTTGCGATCCGTGCTACCAACTCATCAACATCTTTATTTGTTTTGATTGCTTCAGAAGTATTTGTTTGCTCATTTGTCATATAAAGATCCATGACAACTATATCAGGTAAGTCTTTTGAGCTTTTGGATGCAAGCAGTTCGGGTAGTGCTCTTACATCTTGGAAACACTCGACACTTATCCCGTCTTTTGCATGATCGGCTGCAAACGAATTTAGGGCTGAGCGTTCGTCATCTACATATAAAACTTTCACAAAGCACCTTCTTTCGTTATCGAATATTAGAGACTACCCATTGTTTTGGTATGTCTTCTAATAGAGCTACTAAATAGCATGCTATGCAAGCGTAAAGTTTATGAGTGAAATTAGCTCAAGACAAGTTGAGGTATATCTTATTCATTAAAAGAATTAGGCCAGGGCTTTTTGTTTTGGGGCTTCCTTAATAGTTTCACTGAATGTTACATATGTCCCCCCTTTTTTTGTAACAGTTTTGCTAATTTTATAAATCCCTTGAAGAAATGTCTATTTAGGATCTGACATATAAGTGATACTTATAGCTCATAAATTTTCGTCTTTGGCATTGACACAATTACTTTGGCAGCAAAAGATAACATTAAAATTTGTTAGCTTTGGGAGGGTTAGGCATGACTAGGATTGATCGTAGGCGGTTTGTGCAGTTGGCGGCTTCTGTTGGGGTGTCGGTTGTTGCAACTGGTGCTCACTCTTCTTTTGCGATTGCTGAGGGCAAGGGGAAG